>Ga0187766_10000228_pt1 | contig 30118 bp, 30 predicted proteins | sample 0216_QUI02_MP05__4_FD_132971 | JGI IMG/M metagenome (GOLD analysis project Ga0187766, IMG submission 132971) | Tropical peat soil microbial communities from peatlands in Department of Meta, Colombia - 0216_QUI02_MP05_20_MG | ecosystem: Environmental > Terrestrial > Soil > Wetlands > Peat ... | reverse complement strand
CATCTCGGCCTGCCGAACCGGGACGACGTGAAAGTCGGCGTGATCACCTACAAGATCGCGGCCCACGCGGCAGATCTCGCGAAAGGTCATCCGGGTGCGCAAGAACGCGACGACGCGCTCTCGCGTGCGCGCTTCGAATTCCGCTGGCAGGATCAGTTCAACCTCTCACTCGACCCAGAAACCGCCAAGCACTTCCATGACGAAACTCTGCCCAAGGAGGCGCACAAGGTCGCACATTTCTGCTCGATGTGCGGGCCGAAGTTCTGCTCGATGAAAATCACGCAGGATGTGCGCGACTTTGCGGCAAGCGGGATGGAGAAAATGTCCGAAGCGTTCCGGAAATCGGGTTCCGAGATCTATCAGCGCAAGGAGGATCTCGAAGCCCTCGCCAAGGAATCGAATCGCGCACTCGGCGGCGATTGAATGCGGTATTGAGGCACCTCGAAGAGCAACGCCGGACGGCAAGGCATTGTGCCGCGGGCGGGGCAGAAGTCCCGCCCGTTTCCCGAGACGGCCCATCCCTGTATTCTGTCCCTACATGAGCGAAGCACCCGCGTTCGATGCGAAATTCCATAGATCGTTCTGCGATCTTCTCGCCTGGCGGCGGGACGTGCGGCGCTTTCGGACAAATTCGCCGCCCGAAGGAACCCTCGAACGTCTCTTCGCACTTGCATCCCTGGCGCCGTCGGTCGGCCTTAGCCAGCCTTGGCGGTTCGTCGTGGTCGACAACAGAGAGCGTCGGGCCGCAATTCGAGCCGATTTCGAGAGGTGCAACCAGGAGGCCCTCAGCGATTACTCCGGCGCGCGCGCTCGGCTCTATGCCACGCTGAAGCTCGCCGGCCTCGATGCGGCCCCGATCCAATTCGGTGTCTTTGCCGACCGGGATGCCACGCAGGGCCATGGCCTCGGGCGACGCACGATGCCGGAGACGACCGAATATTCGGCCGTAATGGCGGTCCACACGCTTTGGCTCGCCGCCCGCGTGGAAGGGCTTGGCTTAGGCTGGATATCGATTCTCGATCCATCGCGGGTCGCGGAGATCCTGGAAATTCCATCGACGTGGCGCTTCATCGGCTATTTTTGCCTGGGCTATCCCGAGCAGACCGACCACACGCCAGCACTCGAACGGGCGGGTTGGGAAGAGCGCAGGTCCTCTGCTGAATTTATCCTGCGGCGATGAGCGTCGGGCTTAGCTTAGCCCCGACGGCTCCGCGACATTCGCGGTCACAAGGTGCCCCTCGATAAGCTTATGCACCTGTTTCGGCAGCGGTACGGACTTTCCCGTCGACAGACTTGCCTCGACGGCCGTGTAATCGCCCGTGGCAATCAGCTTGCCGTTTTCAGCATCGAGCATGCGATGGAGGAATCGGAAGAACTTCTTGCCCACTGCCACGAAACCGCTTTGGACGACGACGAGTTCCCCGCCGCGAAGTTCCCTGACGAACTGATAACTTTGGCGCACGACGGCGATGCGCCGCCCCGCTTTCCTCATCGAGCGCGGCGTAATGCCGATCGAGCGCATCAGAAACCATGTCGCCTGATCGAAGCGTGCAACATACATCGGGGAATTCATGTGCGACTGGGAATCGTATTCGGAAACGAGCACCGCACCCTTGAAGGTCTCGACCCATTCGCCCATGAATATACTCCCGGCGTGCGCCTCGCTTTCCTTCGTTGCGCGAGCTTACCATAAGTCGGCGCATTGAACAGACGCGAGCGGCCGAGGCCCCTTTTCGAGATCGACTAGTTCTGTCATCATTCGGCCATGCCCTTTGCCGGTGTCGATCCCTGGCGCGAGCAGTACTTTGACCGCACCGTTGTGCCCGATGGCGTCGTCATCCCGATCGACGACGCGACGGCGTGGGAGCTTTATCCTCGGCATCGGTGGGTCTACAACAAGCTTCTCATTTGCGAGACGCAGGGCCTGCCGCATGGTCCGCATGGCACCATGCCAAAGACATATCCCGTCTTCTCGAAGCCGATCTACAACATGCGTGGGATGGGGACCGGTGGGCGTATTGTCCATTCCGAGTCCGAATATCTCGCGGGCCTTGAGCCCGGTCATTTCTGGATGCCTTATTTCACCGGACCGCATATCTCGACGGATTTCGTATTCCTAGACGGCGAAGCGAAATGGCGGCGTCATTCAACAGGGAAGGCCGGGCCCGAAGGTACATTCGACTATTGGACGGTGCACGCGGGGCTGGACCCGATACTTGAGCGGTATATCGGCGATTGGTCGAAGCGAAACCTCCAAGGGTTCACCGGCGTTGCGAATTTCGAGACCATCGGCGGCCGTATCGTCGAATGTCATCTGCGGATGGCAGAGCAATGGATCGATATCAACGGATCCGGCTGGCTCGACGCCGTGGTCGAGCTCTATGCCAGCCATCGATGGCAATTCTCTGACGAGGATCGCCGGGACGGCTACAGTGTCGTGCTGTTTGGCGGACACGAAAAGCACTGGACGATCGACCGCAGCAAAGTCGCGGAGTTCCTGAAGTGGCCGAACGTCTCATCGATCCAGATCACATTCGTTGAAAACAAGCCCGCCGGACATCACGCCATGCCGCCGGGCGGATTCCGTCTCGCCATTGTTAATTGCTGGAACCTTGAAAGCGGTTTTGCCGTGCGCGGCGCGCTCGCAAAGCTTTTTGTCGCAAGGGCCGATCAGGCGCCGGGGCCGCGGGCGATGGGCCAGATGGCCTCCACGCGCTCGCCACGGTAGCCGACATACCAGTCATAGAGATTTACCGTCGGGTCGCAATGGCCGGGAATGAGCTTTACCTTGTCGCCGATCGTGAGCGAGCGATTGCCGGACGTCACCTTGAGTTTGCCGTGTTCATCCGAGGCGCCAAAATATTCAGCGTCGTCGCGACCCGCCAATCGTGGCATACCCGAATCGACACTCACCGCCTTTAGTCCGGCGTCGAGCACTGCACGTTCGCGTACCGCCGTGCTCATGACAGTCGCATAAACGAAGAGGCTATGCTCGAACTCACGGACCGGCTTGCCGTCGTCGGCCAGGTTCTTTGCATAATCGGCGTCCATGAAGATGTAAGAGCCCGCTTGCAAGTCAGTGTAGACGCCACTTGACCCCTCGAAGGCGTAAGTGCCGGTTCCCCCGCCGCCGATTTCTTCGCAGACAAGATCGTGCCGCTCCAAAAGCTGCCGCGTGAGTTGAACTTTATCGACTGCACCTTTGATCGCAAGGCGCCGCTCCTCGAAGCCGCGCAAGTGCTGTGCCGAGCCGTGATAGGCCTGAAGGCCCCGGAATCGCAACCCCTTCGCGCGCGAGACAAGCTGCGCGAGCGCGAGTGCAGCGTCGCCGGGCTGGACGCCGCAGCGGCCAGCACCCACGTCGATCTCCACGAGAACATCGAGGGTCACGCCGTAATTTTGCGCGGCAGAGCTTAGTGCATCAATGTGCTCGGGCGCATCGACGCAGACGCCAATGTTTGCGTCGCGTGCGAGCACGGCCAGACGCCCTAGCTTCTTGCGCCCGACGACCTCATTGCTCACAAGGACGTTCCGGACACCGCCCTCCACCAACGCTTCCGCCTCGCTCACCTTCTGGCAACAAACGCCAATAGCGCCGAGTGCGATCTGCTTGAGTGCTATCACAGGCGATTTGTGCGTTTTGGCATGGGGCCTCAGGCGAACACCCAATGTAGCGGCACGCGCCGAAAGGTGGCGCAAGTTGCGCTCGAAAGCGTCGAGATCGAGAAGGAGGGCGGGCGTGTCGACGTCCGCAAGCGGAGCGCCGATTTCGGCGGGAAGATGTCGAGTCATCGATTGTGGGTTTCCATACTCCGATGGACAGCGCCGTGTGCGGCCGCACGGTCAGACGCTTGTCGATCTATTGTGATGGCTTCATTGGGGGAAGGCAACCGCAGAACGAAGGCCGCACCCCCCGTCGGCGCGTCCTCGACGTTTATTGTGCCACCATGCGTTTCCGCCACCTTGGCGACAATGGCAAGTCCGAGACCGGCGCCGCCACTTCGGCGGTCGGCGCGCCAGAATCGTTGGAATATCAGGGCACGATTATCGGGCGGCACGCCGGGCCCAGAGTCGATCACTCGAATAGTGCGATCGGCGTCCACCAAAATTTCGACAGTGGTTCCCTTGGGCGAGTGCGTGAGCGCGTTTTCGATCAGGTTGCGGATGGCTTGACTGAGCGCTTCCGTATCGCCACGCACCCAGACGGGCCGCTCGGCGCCTCCGACTGCGATTGATTTGCCATTCTTGAGCGCAAGCGGTGCAAGCGCCGATGCGGCGCCGACCGCTATCTGGTGAAGGTCGACTGTCTCGAACGCGCCCAAGCTGAGTGCGTCGAGTTGCGCGATGCGGAGTAGCTGACCGACAAGGCGGCTCATGACTGCAACTTCCTGGCGCAGGGCAGCAACAGCCTTGCTGTCGGATAGTGTGTCGAGGTGGGCGCTTAAAACGGCGAGTGGGGTCCGCAACTCGTGAGCCGCGTCGGCGGTGAACTGGCGCTGCGTCTGAAACCCGCGATCGAGCCGTTCGAGTGCTCGATTGACGCTTCGGATCAAGGGAAGAAGTTCGCGAGGCTGGTCCTCCTCTGGAAGGCGCCGTCCCGTGGATTCTGGGCCGATTTCGGTGGCCATGCGCGACACGCGAGTAAGGGGTCGCAATCCAGCCCAAATGCTCACCAGGTTGACCACGAGAAGGAGACCGACGAACGGAATCAACAACCATCCAACCTGAACGAAGAACTCGCGAACGAGATCATCGAGCAGGACACCCCGTTCGTCGAGGTCCTCAAAGACTTGGACGAATACCGGCGCGCCGTTTATTTGCGTCGTGAGCGTGGCACCGTCCCAGTTGTGGCGAATATCCGGTGGCCCGAGGGAGAAGAATTCGATCGGTCCTTTGACGTGATCTCCACCTCGAACGAACTGCACGTTCCGGGGCACGCCCGCAATCGACGCGAGGTCGGAGGGAAGGTCCGGCGATTCAAATAGAATTCGCCCATCCTTGTCGACCACCCGATATAAAATGATGCTCGATGCTTCTTCGCCGGAGCCGAGCGGAAGGAAGCCGATGGCGCCGTCCGGCTCATTCTTCAAGCGCGCCGTTATGCTTTCAGCTTCTTCCTCAAGCGCATAATTGAAGAGCGATTGCGCCGTCATTTGCACGCGGGATTGAAGCGTAAACAGGATGAGCGCGAGGAACACCGCGCTCGTCGCGGTCAGGCGCCATCCGAGAACGCGAAGCAGAGAAGGGTGCTTCTTGCTCACATCGGGCTATCCGCGGCCTGTTCCGTGATGACGTAGCCAATGCCGCGCAGTGTGACGACATTGAGCCGTGCGCCAAGAGAGGCAAGTCGGCGGCGCAAGCGATGGACGAGTACTTCAACCGAGTTGGAAGTGACGTCTTCCTCGACACCATATAGGCCCGTCTCGATCGCTTCCTTTCGAACGACGTGACCCGGGCGCCGGAGGAGCAGCTCAAGCAAGCTGACCTCGCGACGCGAAAGCGAGACGGACGTTCCACCGATTTGAACCTCGCGAGTGGTCGTGTCCAAAGTCAGATTGCCCGCCGTCAGCTGCTTGCCCAGGATGCTCCCTGGCCGGCGCAGGAGGGCCCGCAGACGTGCGACCAGCTCCTCCGTCTCGAACGGTTTTACAAGGTAGTCGTCTGCGCCGGCATTTAGGCCGTCAACCCTGTCGCGCAGACCGTCCCGCGCCGTAAGGATGATCGCGGGCGTGGAATCGCCACGCGCACGCATCGACTCGACAATATTGATCCCGTCTTCGTCGGGCAAACCGAGATCGATCACAGCAATGTCGAAGTGATGCCGACCGAGGCTCTCATTCGCTTCGCCGACACTCTCCGCGACCGACACGTCAAAGCCCGCCTGCGTCAGGCTGGCATTGAGAAACTCCACGAGCTGGCGATTGTCTTCGACGAGTAGAAGTTGCATCGCGTGCCTCAGGTCGCTCCTACGGATGAACGGGGCATCGAGGAACACTTCGATCCTTGGGCCGACATGTGCTCAATCCGACCCCGCGCGGAGAATGCCGCACTCAAGGATTCCTCTACCATTTATACCTTATCGCACAGTTCGACGGAAAGGATGATGCCGTCCGATTGGCGAGGGTCGCCGCAAAGGCGCAATTCCGCCCAACGGCGGAGGGGACGCAAGTGGCCGGAAGGTTAAGTGCGCTTGACGAACCCGGCCACCTTGCGCATTTCTATGCGGGACAGAGGATAAGGGTGAGGATGAAATGGCGAGACTTCCCCGGCGATTGTGGGAGGAAATGACCACGGAGGAGTTCAGACTTCTCGATGGATCGCGCGCCATCGCGGTCTTGCCCGTAGCGGCGATCGAGCAACATGGCCCCCATCTACCGATTGCGGTCGACGCGGTCATCAATGCGGGAATACTCCAAAGGACGCTCGAATTACTTTCGCCGGACTTGCCGGTGACGGTACTGCCAGCCCTCCCGATCGGGCGCAGCGACGAGCATCGTGACTATCCCGGCACGTTGTCGCTTTCGCCCGAAACGATAATCCGACTTTGGGGTGAAGTGGCCGACGGAGTGGCGCGCGCTGGCCTTCGCAAGCTCGCAATTTTCAACAGCCACGGCGGGCAGCCGCAGCTAGTCGACATCGTCGGGCGCGAGCTTCGCATCAAGCACAAGATGCTCGTTGTCCAGGTGAACGCCTATCGACTTTGGAACGCGAACGGAATTTTTGATGAAGTGGAGATAGCGCACGGTATCCACGGCGGTGCGATCGAAACTTCGATCATGCTGCATCTTCGCCCCGATCTCGTCCGCGTGGATAAGGCGACTAATTTCTTGCCCCGTTCGATTGAGTTGGCGCAACGGTACCGAATGATCGGAGCGCACGGCCGAGTACCCTACAGCTGGCTCGCGCAGGACCTCAATTCCGCAGGGGCATGCGGCGACGCGACCAAGGCGTCGGCGGCCCATGGCCGCACCTTGGTCGAACAGGCTGCACAGGCGTTCGCCGAGATCCTTGCCGAGCTGGACCGCCTCTCCCTTGACACCCTCAAAGAACCTGTCTGAGCCGGTTCACTTTTCTCGCCCCTACGCTATATTCTCGTCGGAACCGGGGAGGGCAGGGTAATGCCGATCTTTGAACCCAGGAATACGATGCGGGGACGTCGCATGTTCGCGATCGTGGCGGCTCTGGCCATGGTGGCCGCCAGCACCTCACCCGCCGCAGCACTCGACAAGATTCACTTCGGCACCGATTGGAAGGCCGAGGCGGAATATGGCGGGTACTATCAGGCCAAGGCGGCGGGCATCTACGAAAAATACGGCCTTGACGTCGAGATTCGCCAGGGCGGCCCGCAAGTCAACCATAGTCAGTTGCTGGCGGCCGGCATTCTCGACTTTTCGATTTCTTCCAACACGTCGGTTGCCTTGAATTTTGTCAATAACAATATCCCGATGGTCACGATCGCCGCTTTCTTTCAGAAGGACCCGGCGGTGCTGATATCCCATGCAGGCACGGGGAACGACACCTTCACGCAGATGAAGGGCAAGCCAATCTTGATCTCGAACGACACTCGCCAGGGTTGGTGGCTCTTCCTGAAATCAAAGTTCGGCTATAGCGACAGCCAGATTCGGCCCTACAACTTCCAAATGGCGCCATTTCTGGCCGATGAAAATGCGATCCAGCAGGGCTATGTGACGAGCGAGCCCTATACGCTCGCAAAGGCGGGCGCCATCGTCGTGGTCAATCTTATCGCCAACGCAGGCTGGCCGAGTTACGGCAATCTCGTTACCACGTCGGCCCAGCGCATCAAGGAGAATCCCGATCTCGTCCAACGCTTCGTAAATGCGTCGATTGAGGGATGGTACAGTTATCTCTACGGCGACCCGAGCCCCGGCAATGCGCTGATCAAGCAAGATAATCCCGAGATGACCGACGATCTGATCGTCAATGGGATCGCGAAAATGAAGGAGTTCGGAATCGTCGACTCGGGGGATGCGCTCAAATACGGCATCGGTGCGATGTTTCCTGAGCGCATCGAGAATCTTTACCGCATTTTGGCTGACGCAGACATTTATCCCAAGAACCTCGACTGGCAGAAGGGCTTCGACTTTTCGTTCGTCAACAAACGGTTCGCTATGGAGATGAGGAAGTAAGTGCCGACCTCGCCGACGAGCCCGACGACGATGCCATGTTTGACGCCCGGTATCGTATTGTGCGGCTATAAGGTCATGGTCTCCCGCGTCTCACGCGTTGGACAGCGCTAGATCGCCCGATGCCGCTCGAGGCGCTGACCGACCAGGCTGCTCCCATCGTTCGACTCACGGACGTCAGCAAAACCTATTCGAATGGCGTGGTGGCATTGCGCGGGCTCGGTTTCTCGGTGGGTGCGCGCGAGTTCGTCACGCTGCTCGGTCCCTCAGGCTGTGGAAAGAGTACGGTCCTGCGTCTCATCGCCGGGCTTGGAACGATGTCCACGGGGAGCATCGAATGGCCGCAGGAAAGGCGAGTTCGGCGCTTGGGCAAACTGCAACACGAGATCGGCTTTGTTTTCCAGGAGCCGACATTGATGCCGTGGGCAACACTCTTCGACAATGTCCATCTGCCGTTGCGGATCTCTGGCGAGAGCCGCAAGAACGCTCGTGTTCGAGTCGAGGAGGCGATAGAGCTTGTCGGCCTTGGTGGTTTCGAGCGCGCCTATCCGCGCGAACTTTCGGGGGGAATGAAGATGCGCGTCTCGATCGCGCGCGCGCTCGTGACGAACCCCAGCATTTTGCTGATGGACGAGCCGTTCGCCGCACTCGACGAGATTACGCGCTCGAAGCTCAACAACGATCTCCTGGACCTTTGGACCAAACGCAAGCTGTCCGTCGTGTTCGTGACTCACAGCGTGTTCGAATCCGTCTATCTCTCGGAGAGGGTGCTCGTCATGTCCAGGCGCCCAGGTCTGATCGCTGAAGAGATCCGAATTCCATCGTCGTTCAAACGCGATGACGCGTTCCGAACCTCCGGCGAGTACAATGCGTTCTGCCGGGCGACTAGTGCGGCGCTCCACCGGGCGATGGAGGACCGAGGGCGAGGCGATGGATAAGCCACCGAATTTCGAGGAGAAGCTTGCGGCGGGCGGCCATGTCGGCACCGGTGAGCCGATTGCAAGTGCAGCCATTGTCATGAAGATAGCAGCACCACTCCTCGTGGGGATGATTTTCCTTGGCGGATGGGAAGCGCTGGTGCGCCTCAATCATGTTCCCAGCTATATCGTGCCGGGTCCGATTCTGGTCGCCCGTACACTGGTCAGCGATTGGTCGACACTTTCGAGTTCTCTGTGGATCACGCTAGAGAATACCGGCATTGCATTCGCCGCGGCGGCGTTCGGCGGCTTAGTGCTCGCAATCGTGCTGGCGCAATCGCGGCTCATTGAGCTGAGCCTTTTTCCTTACGCCGTCATCCTTCAGGTGACGCCCATCGTCGCCATTGCGCCCCTCATCATAATCTGGGTAAGGGACACGCAGATTGCGCTGTTGATCTGCGCCTGGATCGTTGCTTTCTTCCCCGTGGTGTCGAACACGACCCTCGGTTTGCACAGTGCCGATCATAACCTTCTCAATCTTTTTCAACTTTACGGCGCTTCCAGGCGGCAAGTACTGTGGCTTCTGCGATTGCCGAGCGCTATGCCTTACTTTCTCGGCGGATTGCGTATCAGCGGCGGCCTCGCACTGATAGGAGCCGTGGTCGCGGAGTTCGTGGCGGGCACCGCGGGTTCGGAGTCGGGCCTCGCTTATCGCATTCTCGAATCCGGTTACCGCCTCAACATTCCACGCATGTTCGCAGCTCTCGTCATGATCTCGCTCGCCGGTGTCCTCATATTCCTCGTCCTGACACTCGTTCAGCACATCGTGTTGCGGCGCTGGCATGAAAGCGCAGTCCGGCGTGAGAACTGATAAAAATTTTATAAATCAAACTGTTACATGCAGTTGGTGCTATATTCTGATAAAATTGGGCGGTGCCATCCGCGCCAGCCACAATTCTCGCCTATTCCGATCTTGAGCTCATGGGAGACGGGTTCATGAAGATCCCGTTTTTGCGCGCGCTCCGCGGCACATGGCCGCAGGCGCGAATCACTTGGCTCGCCGGCAAGGGCAAGTCTGTGTACGCAAGCGTCATCAAGCCACTTGCGGCGGCTTACCTTGACGAAGTAATCGAGGATGGCGGAATCCGGACGGATATCGTCGCCATGTTGAGTCGACCACTCTCGCGACGGCACTTCAACCTCGTTATCGATACGCAACGACATTTTCGAACGACCTTCGTGCTGCGCCGTGTGCATCACGGCAAGTTCGTCTCCGGTGCCGCGGATTTCTGGCTATCCGACATCAAACCCAGGGGGCGCTATTGCAAGCCACCCTTAATGATCGATCGATTGCTTGATCTCGTCCGTATCGCTTCGGGTGACGCGCCGACGTTTGCACCTGCACCAAAGGTACTCCCCGAATACGATGCGGCGGCACGTCTCGCCCTGCCCGACGGGGAGATCTATATTGGCCTGGTCCCCGGCGCCGGTGGCATCCACAAATGCTGGCCGCGAGGAAGGTATGAAATGCTGGCGCGGCATGTGGGCAAGCTCGGCGCGCGCGCGGTATTTCTGCTCGGGCCTATGGAGCGGCCGTGGGTCGATGCATTGCGGGCTGCCGTTCCAGAAGCGCGCTTTCCGCTTCAGGACGAGCGTATATCCGAAGCTATAGCCACGTCGCCACTTTACACCCTGGCGACCGGAAAGCGCCTTGCGCTCGCTGTAACAAACGACTGCGGTACCGCGCATATATTGGCCGCCGCGGAGACACCGCTTCTGAGCCTCTTCGGTCCGTCGGTATCGGCGAAGATGGCGCCCGCTACCCCCGATCTCACGGTCATCAGGGCGCAAGATTTCGGCTCGGATTCGATGGACGCGATATCTCTTGCCGCGGTATCGTCGGCGCTTGAACGAAAGCTCTCATTACTTACGCCGCGTCCGCCGAACGGTAACCAGTTCGACTCGTGAACAGTGCGAAATTCGTGCTAAGGTTTTTGAGCGTTCGGTGTCTCGTGGCCATCTACGACCCGGTCGAGCTCAGGAGGGAATAATGAGCGCTGGTGTTTCGGCGGCAAAGGTTGTGTCCAAATCCGTGCGCGAACGCGTCTCGGCGGACGAATGGAAAGTGCGCGTCGACCTTGCTGCGTGTTATCGTCTCGTCGCGCATTACGGCTGGGACGATCTCATATTCACCCATATCTCCGCTCGGGTACCGGGGCCGGCACATCACTTCTTGATCAATCCCTACGGCATGATGTTCCGCGAAATCACCGCGTCATCGCTGATCAAGGTCGATTTCGAAGGCGAAATCGTGATGCCGACCGACTACCGTTTCAATCGTGCTGGGTTCACGATTCACAGTGCGATCCATATGGCGCGTGGGGACGTCGGCTGCGTCATTCATCTGCACACGCGGGACGGAGTCGCGGTGTCGGCGCAGATGGACGGGCTTTTGCCGCTAAGCCAAAACGCGATGATCGTACAGGCAATGCTCGCCTATCATGATTACGAGGGAATAGCACTCGACCTCGCCGAGCGGGAACGGCTTACGCGAGATCTCGGTCGTCGCAATCTCATGTTGCTGCGCAATCATGGAACGCTCGCCTGCGGTGCGACCGTCGCAGACGCATTCCTGATGATGTACACGCTCGAGCGCGCATGCTCGGTCCAGGTCGCGGCACTCGCGGGAGGTCGCGGCGTCGTGACGCCAACGGTCGAGGTGCAGAAAGTCGTGACCATGCAGGTCCAAGGCGAGACGATGCGCGAGCGACTGAGCGAGCTTGCCTGGCCGGGACTTCTCCGCATGCTCGACGCCGACGACTCGGGATATCGCGAGTAGGACCGGCTACCCGACAGGACCGGACTCAGCTCGCGAGCTTATAGTCCTTGAACATGTCCCTGAGCCGCGCCTTCTGGAATTTACCCGTCGAGGTCTTGGGGAGTTCCGGCATGAATTCGAACGCGTCGGGAATCCACCAAGCCGCGAACTTGCCTGCAAGATAATCCTTAAGCTCGTTGGCGGTCACGGCCGCGCCGGATTTGAGGACGACGCAAGCTAGAGGGCGTTCCGTCCATTTGGCGTGCGCAACGGCGATCACCGCGGCCTCGAGCACGGCGGGATGACCCATGAGCGCATTCTCGAGATCGACGGAGCTGATCCACTCCCCCCCCGACTTGATGAGGTCCTTGGTGCGGTCGGTGATCTTGACGTAACCCTCGGGGTCGATGTTTACGACGTCGCCAGTGCGAAACCAGCCATCATCGGTCCAACTCGTCACCTTGCCGTCGGGGTTGTAATAGGTGGCGGCGACCCATGGGCCCCGCACCTGAAGTTCTCCCATCGTCTTGCCGTCCCACGGTATTTCGCCTTCATCGCCGAAGACGCGCATTTCGACGAAAGGCAGGGCCATGCCCTGCTTGGCTCGATACTTGTACTGCGTGTCTTTGTCACTCTGATCCATGCGCGGCTTGAGCGTGCCCAGCGTGCCGACGGGTGACATCTCGGTCATGCCCCATGCGTGGCAAACGGAGATGCCCAGCTCGTCGAATGCGCGCAGCATCGCCTCAGGGCAGGCGGACCCGCCAATGAGCAAGCGCATCCCCGCGGCCGTCGGATATTTCGCGCGTTCGCGCTTCAGGAGATCCAGGACCCCGAGCCATATGGTCGGCACGCCGCCCGCACAAGTCACGTTTTCGCGCGAGATGAGATCGCAGAGGCTCTCTGCGTCGAGATGCGGACCCGGCATGACGAGCTTCGTCCCGGTGAGCACTGCCGCGAACGGAATGCCCCATGCATTTGCATGGAACATCGGGACGACCGGCATCATGGTTTGGCGCATGTGCAAATTGAGCACATCGGGAAGCGAGATGCAGAAGGAATGCAGCACCATGGAGCGGTGACTGTAGGCGACCCCCTTCGGCTTGCCTGTTGTACCCGAGGTGTAGCACATGCCGCACGCCTCGTTCTCGTCGATCTCGGGGAAGGCGAATTTGCCCGTCGCCGTTTTGAGGAACCCCTCATATTCCTCGTATGGAGCCGACACCGGTGTTCCCGAGTGCGAAACGACGAACACGCGCTCGAACTTCACCTTTTCGCGGATTCTTTCGTAAAGCGGTACGAGCACGTCGTCGACGATCAGAAATCGGCCGCCCGCGTGGTTTGCGATATAGGCAATGTCGTCTGGATGAAGGCGAAGATTGAGCGTGTGGAACACCCCACCCGCCGCGGGGATTCCGAAGTACGCCTCCACGTGCGCGTAGTTGTTCCACATGAGGGTCGCGACCCTGTCACCCCGATTTAGCCCTGCCTGGGTGAGCGCTTCCGCAAGCTGTTTTGCACGCCGGAAGAAATCGCCATAGCGGTGCCGATGGAGCGATTTGTTGGGCAGCCGCGAGACGATCTCCACGTCCTGGTGAAGTTTGCCGGCGTGTTCCAGCACCGCCGTCAATGTCAGGGGAAAGTGCATCATTGTTCCGAGCATCGTTCCTCCCGCCGGTGGTGTTTGGGGCCTTCCCTCGGGCTATAAGACCGCGCCGCGCCGGGCCCCGCAAGTGGCAAGGAAAACGATAGACAGGCGGGTGAAGTATTCCTCCAATCGGCTCAATCGCTCACGTGGAACTCGTTCACCAGTGCCTCAGCCTTCTGGAGGTCGGTTGGGGAGAGGAACGTGGCAATATGCCGGCGGTTCTGCTCGGCGCCGGGATAGTGCTCCCGAGCCGCGAGAGAGAACCATTTGTAGGCCTCGACCAGGTTTTCGCTCGTATCGCCGGCGCGCACCGCCAGCACACCGGCATTGTATTCGGCACCCACCACGCCGCGCCGAGCTGCACGGATCGTATAGTCCATGGCCTTGGCGAGGTCTTGGGGCACGCCGTCCCCACTCATATATAGCTGGCCCATAAGATACTGGGCTTCCTTGTCGTCTGCATCGGCTGCAACCTTGAGGTAACCCGCGGCGCGTGTTGGATCGGCCCTGATCGCACCGGTCTCGTCCTCAGTACCGGCACCATAGAGGTAGAGAATGCCGAGTGTGACATTCGCGGGGATGTAACCCTTCGCGGCGGAGAGAGCATACCAGCGCGCGGCCAGCTCGTAGCTTCGCCCGGTGCCGAGCCCATCGGCCGTCATCTCGCCAATCATGTACTCGGCCTCCGCGTTTCCGTTCTGGGCATCGGAGAGGAGCTCCCGATAGGCGCGTCCATAATCGCGCCGCTCGAATGCAGCCTTGCCGCTGGCAAAATCGGCGTTCGCCCCGGCAATTGGCATGCTCGCAACCAATGCTGCGGTCGCAAAGGCGCAGGCTGAAGCCCGCTTCGAAATCATTCCCCGGTCCCCACCGTCGCGACTCTACGCTATACTTCGATATGGTGACCGATATATGGAATTCGATAGAATTGTCATGATGTGAATCAAGAAGAAGACGAATATCGACCGGTCACTGCTTGAATCGGAAGCACGAATGAATATCGCGAAAATGTTGATCGACGCGAGCCGGGCAGCCCCCGGCGATCCCGCGGTAGCACTTGGCGCCCATGTGGTTTTCGAGTATCGAACGCTCGGCCACCGCGTCGCGACCTTGGCGGGAGCGCTCCGGCATCGTCTCAATCTTGCCCCCGACTCGCGAATTGCGATCGCGATGAAAAACGTTCCCGCATATGTCGAGCTGCTCTACGCCGCTTGGCATGCCGGCATGGTTGCGGTGCCCGTGAACGTCAAGCTCCACCCCCGTGAAATCGCGTATATCCTCGGGAATAGTGACGCGCAGGTCCTCTTCGCAACCGGCGATTTGGGATCCGCAATAGGCCGGGCAACCCAGTCTCTCCCTAGCCTCGAGCATGTCATCGAAGTGCCGTCGCCCGAGTACGATCGATTGTTGACCGCGGAACCGGCCCCCCTCGCCGAGCGCGCGCCGGATGATATCGCGTGGCTTTTCTATACGAGCGGGACGACCGGCAAGCCCAAGGGCGTCATGCTGACCCACCGCAACCTGACGATGGCTACACTTTGCTATCTCGCGGACGTCGATTCGATCGGGCATGGCGAATGCATCGTTCATGCAGCGCCGATGTCCCACGGGTCGGGTCTCTACATCGCGCCATTCGTCGCGAAGGGAGCGTGTCAAGTCGTTCCCGAAAGTGCCGGCTTCGATGTGTCCGAAATATGTTGCCTGCTCGATCGTCATCGAGGCGTGACGATGTTCTACGCGCCTACGATGGTGCGTCGCCTCATCGATTATCGGGGCTTGTCCGATGCGAATCTTGCCAACCTCAAGACAATCGTCTACGGCGGAGGGCCGATGTACGTGGCGGATCTCAAGGAAGCGATGGGTGTCCTGGGCGACAAACTCATTCAAATCTATGGTCAGGGCGAGAGTCCGATGACGATCACGTGCCTGTCCCGCCGCCATCACGGTGCGAAGGATAATCCCCGCTACGACGCGCATCTCGCCTCCGCCGGCCTTCCCTTCACTGGCATGGACGTCATGGTTGCGGATGAGGCCGACAGCCCGCTTCCTCCTGGCGTGGCGGGTGAGGTGCTTGCGCGCGGCGACGCGGTGATGAAGGGATATTGGCGCAACCCCGAGGCGACGGCCTCGACTTTGCGCAGTGGCTGGCTTCACACCGGCGATATCGGTGCCCTCGACGAGGAGGGATTCCTGACGCTCAAGGATCGCTCGAAGGACCTCATAATCAGCGGCGGGACGAACATCTACCCCCGTGAGGTCGAGGAGGTTCTATTGAAGCATGAGTCCGTGCACGAGGTTTCAGTGATCGGGCGGCCGCATCCGGATTGGGGTGAGGAGGTTGTCGCCTTCGTTGTCGCAAAGCCGGATGCGCACGTGACGCCGGAAGCGCTCGAAAGGCTCTGCCTCGACCATATCGCGCGATTCAAGCGGCCCAAGGAATTCCGCTTTGTAGAAGGACTTCCAAAGAACAGCTACGGCAAGGTACTCAAGACCGAGCTACGCGAGCGGCTCAAGGCGGAGCGATCCTAATGCGCCAAAACGAGAGCGGCGGTCGCGTACCGGCGGCGAGGGAAATGCAATCATGGGTGAACGATTGAAGAGCAAGGTGGCCCTGGTGACGGGTGCGGGTTCGGTTGGTCCCGGCTGGGGTAACGGTAAAGCGACCGCGGTTCTCTTCGCGCGAGAGGGGGCGAGGGTATTTGCCTGCGACATCAACCCTCTGGCGGTCGAAGAGACGCGGCGTGTCGTTCACGAGGAGGGTGGGGTATGCGAGGTCCATGTGGGCGACGTCTCCAAGGCTGCGCACGTGGCTGCCATGGTGGATGCGTGCGTGAAGGTGTTCGGCCGAATCGACGTCCTTCACAACAATGTCGGCATCGTCGAGGTCGGCGGGCCGGTTGAGACGAGCGAGGCAAGCTGGGACCGCGTGAACGAGGTCAATCTCAAGAGCATGTTTCTTACCTGCAAGCACGTTTTGCCCCACATGGAGCGCCAAGGAAGCGGGGCGATCGTTAACATTGCATCGATTTCCGGGATCAGGTGGGCTGGGGTGCCCTACGTCTCGTATGCCGCATCGAAAGCGGCGGCAATTCATTTCACGCGGGTAATAGCGCTTCAATACGCCCACAAAGGCATCCGCGCCAACTCGATCTTGCCTGGACTTATGAACACGCCGATGATCCATTCTTCTTTGGTCGACGCCTATGGAAAAACAGGCGACGATATGGTCGCCAAGCGCGATGCGCAATGTCCGATGGGCCACATGGGTGACGCGTGGGACGTTGCCTATGCGGCACTTTTTCTCGCATCCGACGAAGCTAAATACGTCACGGGTACGGAGCTCGTGGTCGACGGCGGCCTCACGGTCAAATGTGTCTGAAGCCTCCCGCGGTCGAACGACAAACTTCATCGAAATTGGGAACAGTCAATGAATACAGTCGGGCATGAGACGCGCTCGCGGCGTCTCTCCGAGCGACAGAGTGAGCGCCTTCGCGTCGTGTTTCGCAAGGAAGTAGTCGCGAACTTTCGCCTCCTTGCATGGCTGAGGACCGCGGCAGTCGCCCTGACCGCGATTTGGCTCATTTTCTATGCGCGTCAGCCGAATCTGGCGGAGAACCTGATCAGCTGCGCGCTCTTTGCCGCCCTTGGTTGGATTTACTACGCCTTGAGTGCAAACCGCCCGCAAACCCCGTGGTTCAGCGTCTTCTACCCGATGATCGACGCGCTCATCTTGATCGACAATCTCCTGCCGATCATGCCCTGGAATGCGACATCGCTGCCCGATCCCGTTGTACTGCGCTTCGGAAGTTTTGCGTATCTCTTTGTCCCGGTCGCACTCGGTGCTTTTTTCCTGGCACCTTGGCGAACGTTTTGGAGCGCTGTTGCAACTGCACTCGTCTGGGGTGCTGCGGTTGGCTGGATATTGCTGCAGCCCGGCGCCTTCAGCGTGCCCGATCTCACCATGATTGCGCGGGAAGACCCACGCCGATTCCTGGAGGTCTTGCTCAACCCCAATTTTGTCGATCGGGCGAGCCTCATGACGGACCTGTTCATCCTTCTCCTGGTTGGCGGCCTCCTTTCCGTGATGTCGTGGCGAACGCGCCGACTCGTCGAGGGCCAAATGCGGGCCGAGCGAAACCGTGCGAACCTGGCGCGCTATTTCTCCCCCCAGCTCATCGACCAGCTGCAAGACATGGAATCGCCGTTGAGCGGCGTGCGAACGCAGCCAGTCGCGGTACTTTTCGCGGATATCGTGGGTTTCACGCGCCTTTCGGAGCGCCTGCCTCCGGAACGCGTGATTGAACTCCTCAGAAGCTTTCATCGACGCATGGCTGGGGTCGTCTTCGAGAACGACGGCACGCTCGACAAATACATAGGCGACGCGGTGATGGCGACTTTCGGGGTCCCAAATATCGGTCATCAGGATGCGGTCAATGCGCTGATATGCGCACGCGCTATGGCCGACGAACTCGACCGATGGAGCGAAAAGCGGCTTGCCCGGGGTACCGGTCCGATCCGCGTCGGCATCGGGGTGCATTACGGGCCTGCCGTACTGGGCGACATCGGCGACGAGCGACGGCTCGAATACGCGGTCATCGGCGACACCGTGAATGTGGCGAGCCGCCTCGAGCGCCTGACGCGCGTGCTGACCACAGACATCGTGGTAAGCCGCGACCTGGTCGACGCGGCATTACGGCAAGCGCCGGAACAGGCCACCGCAGCGCTCGCCGGCTTTACACCGGAAAAGCCGCGCAAACTTCGTGGCCGCCAAGAACCGATATCGCTCTGGTCCTATCGTCGGCCCGGAGTTGCGCCATCCTCCGGGGAGTTAGCGGTGTCCTGATCACTTTGGCCATGCCGGCATCCGGCGTGCGAGGCAGACCGCGGCCGGCTGCCCGGTGCGGTATCATGTATTCAGCACTCCCTGAGCGAAATAGCGGCCGAGGCGCACCGCGGTCAGGCCACGTTTGATTTTCTTGGCGGGCATGATCGGCACGCAATTATCGTAGGGCGTTCTGACTTCGCGCGTGCCGTCCAGCGCCAAAAGCGTTCCGGCTTTGGCAATGATCTCGAGTGGGCGCACCGGCCACTTGAATTCGAACGCGTCGGTCTCGATCGTGACGACGTGCGTCACTTCCACGAAACGCTGCGGCTTCACAATATCATCGTCCAGGTGCCTTGCCGCGAAAGTAGGATCGAGCATGTCGAAGGTATTTAAAAAGCGAAGCGCACATTGAAAAGCGACGTCGGCACTCCCTGCTGAAAAGTGCTGACCACACTCGACGAGAAGCGCGGATTTTTCGCTGGCCGGATCACCAAAATCCGCATAGTCGCGCAAGCGCACGCCGCTCGAGTGCCCGGGGTCGGCGACGACAGTTGCTGGATATCGCACGCGTTGCGCGAGCCGGATTCCCTTCGTAGTGGTGCCGGAAAGTGCGAGCGGCACCTCTCCCTCGGTCATCGAGTGAAGGTCGAGGAGATGATCGGATGCATCGACGATGGGCCGAACGGCGCGCGCGCGATCGAGCTCGATAGTCTTGCCCGGCCCCTCGATCTTGTCGAACGACCACACCCGATTCATGTCCTCGTCGACAAAACGTCCCTGCTCGGGCTTCCGGGGATCGATTCTTGCAAAGGCTTGAACGTTGAGAAACGCGAGCGTGAGGGTTCCCCGCGTCGGTCTGACTGATGTTCCGAGAAGCCGGTCGAGTGCCACCGCGCCGCAGGCCTCATTGCCATGCATGAGCGCGGTTACGAGAATGCTCGGGCCGGGCTTGCCGCCGCTCAAACGGTGAACATAGTCCACGCCCGTATTGCCGACGCGCCAGCGGCCTATGTCGGGTGGCGTCAGGATCGCGGCGTTTTCATTGTCGACCATTGGAGGCTATCGGTTCGCCGAAACTCGATCGGCCAAGCGTGTAAGAAATATCTCGCAGCGGGCGATCTGGTCCAAGGCGACCCATTCGTCGGGTTTGTGCGCCTGCTCTATCGAGCCAGGTCCGCAAATGATCGTTGGAATGCCCGCTTTTGAGAACAAGCCGCCCTCTGTGCCAAAGGCAACCACCGTGGTCGTGTTGGCGCCGGTCAACTGCTTGACCAAGCGCGTTACCTCGGCTTCCTCGTCGGTATTAAGTCCCGGAAACTCCGTAAGCCGCTGCCACTCGATTCCTGACCGCGTGCTTACTGCCTTCATTTCGGGAAGAAGTTCTCGTTCGACGAATGCTTTGACTTCCTCGAACACCGGCACTGGGTCCTGGGACGGCAGAGGACGAATCTCGAAATCGAAGCGGCAATCGCGCGGAACGATATTGAGCTGCGTGCCGCCATGGATGACACCGGTGTGAACGGTGGTATAGGGCGGCTCGAAGTTCGAATCGAAAGGGCCGTTTTGGCGGATAAGGCGTCCGAGGCGACGGAGGTGTCCGATGATTTCGGCGGCGTTCTCGACCGCATTCACGCCGCGATGGGTGAGTGCCGAATGCGATTCAAGCCCGTGCACGTGGCAGCGGTAACTGAGTTTTCCCTTGTGGCCGCGCGCGACCTGCATGCTCGACGGCTCGCCCACAATGCATATTGCGGGACGCACGGGCATCTCATCGAACCGAGCGATGAGCCGCCGCACGCCAAGGCAGCCGACTTCCTCGTCGTATGAAAGGGCCAAATGAATCGGCGTCGCCAATTTACGCTTCAGGAAAAGCGGGAGCGACGCCAGCACCACGGCAACGAAACTTTTCATGTCGGCAACGCCGCGACCGAAAAGCTTTCCGTCCCGCTCGCTGACTTTGAAAGGATCGCTCGCCCAATCCTGACCGTCGATTGGCACCACGTCGGTATGGCCGGAAAGCATGATGCCACGCTCGTTCTTGGGGCCGATCGTGGCATAGAGATTGGCCTTCATTCCGCTTTCATCGTGAACAAGCTGAGATTCGATCCCCAGTTCCTTGAGATAGTCCCGGACGCATTCGATAAGTGCGAGGTTCGAGTCGCGGCTGACTGTCGGAAAGGCGATCAGCCGCTCGATCCACTCGCGAGTCTTAGGCTTGAAGTCTGTCATAACCACGTCGGTGTTGCTCCCTCGTCTCAGGAATCTGTCGACGAAAGCCAGGTCGCGAGATTCAGGGTGCGAACTGCTCCATGAGGATGCGTTCCTCGAGGTTGTGCTCGGGATCGAAGAGGAGTGTCAAGCTCACTTTGTTATCTTCGACAATCTCGACCTCCACGACGTCGCGCACCTCGGTATAGTCGGCCACCGCACTCACGGGCCGCTTCTCGGCCTCGATCACTTCAAAGCGGACCTTGGCAGAATTGGGCAGTAGCGCTCCCCGCCAGCGTCGCGGCCGAAATGCACAGATGGGGGTCATGGCCAAAATGGGAGACCCCAACGGAATGATCGGGCCGTGGGCGGAAAGGTTGTAGGCGGTACTTCCCGCGGGGGTCGACACGAGGATTCCGTCGCAGACCAGGCTTTCGAGGCGCACGACCTCATCGACCGAAATTCGGATCTTTGCAGCCTGACGCGTCTCGCGCAGAAGCGAGACTTCATTGATTGCGAGCGCTTCGCGACAATCGCCCAACAGCGTACGCGTGTTCATGCGGAGCGGATGCAGCCTGAAGCCTTGCGCCTGGGCGACGCGGCCCGGCAGGTCGTTTTCATGATACTCGTTCATAAGAAAACCGACCGACCCGCGCTGCAACCCGAAAATTGGGCGCCCGAGCGACATGTAGCGATGTAGCGATTCGAGCATGAAGCCGTCACCGCCGAGGGCGACGATGACGTCCGCCGCTTCGACCGGCACCGACGCATAACGCGTGGTGAGTTCGGCCAACGCTTCCTGCGCTTTGTCGGTATCGGAGGCGAGAAAGGCGAGCTTGGGTGAGGGCGACATCCTTGCTCCGCGAGGGGAAATTGACCGGAGTATAACCCACAAAGGGTGACACGCCATCCACCAGGGGGAGAAGCGGGTAGCTAGGCCCGATTGTGCGGCTGCGTACTTGCCAAGCCCGCCGAGGCCAGTCATGGTCGAGAACGAAGCGAAACTTGGGGGGAGGGACCATGACGAAGGCTCTCACCGCGTGGGTTTGTGGGTTGTTGCTAGCGCTCGCCGCCAATTGGACGGCACCCATGGCGGCGGCACAGTCCCCGGCTGCCAACGACACCAGTTCGTCAAGCTCCGACCAGGCCCCGGGTCAAGGTGCGACCGAGCGCCAGCCGAACTATTATTACCCTCAGCCCCAGACACGTGAGGTTTACGTTTCGCAGGCGACAATCCTTTCGGATTCGGATCGCGACCGCCGGATCGGATTCGTCATCGGACTGACCCAGCAGATGTTGGCTAATCCCTACCCACCGAGCGTTGCGATTTTTGCCAAGGGCGACAATGCCGAGCGGCTGATCGTCGTCTCCCTCCTTGACGGCAGCTACAACACGCTTTACCGCGCGCGCGCATTTTTCGCCACACTGACGGCGGTAGCCCGCACGACGCCCTTCTTCCGCGACAACGCGGTCGACGATCTTTTCAATTTCTTTGACCTGTGCAAGCTCCTCGGGTTCAAAGAGATCATCTGGTCGGATGGAAGGGAACTCGCACACCAGATCGTACTGAAATAGCGCTTGCGATTGCATGGCACCGGCCAATGGTTCTCGCGTCAGGTCTTGTCGACGCTTGAGCCGGCGACGTCCCTGCGCGTCTGGGAACGACGGTCGGAACAAAATCGCCGTGACATCCTTTCACCAGTGCCTGCTCATGAACTCTTCTATGGCTTCGGGCGAGGCTTTCGCAAAGGCGCCTCGCCGGCTCACGACGGCGCCCATCAATCGATGGAGCGCCAGTGCTGTTTCGGCGGCTTTCGCGACGACGGGAATGCCGCTCAATACGAGGCTTCCATCGATCGTGAAAGGGCGCTCATGGCAGAACAGCAGCATTGGAAGACCACCCGCGGGTACAATCACATCGGCGCCGGCCGTAACCAGCGGGCGTACCTGCTCGATAAAGTTCTCCCGCACCCTCGCGTAGGCCGCACGATCTGTAAAAGCCTGCATGAAGTCATCGAGACCCGTGCGAATCGCGCGCACGCCGACTATCCGGCTGAACAGACCAAGTTCAGCGATCTGCCGTTCGTGCCAGTCAATAAACGCGGGATCGATCGTCACCAATGCGATTTTCCGACCCATTGTGCATGCTGAAAGTAGCGCCGCTTCGCCAAGGCCGATCACGGGGATATCCACAGAGCCTCGGCACTCGCGTAATCCAGGTTCTTGGAAGTGTCCTATTACGAAAGCGCTATAGCCCAATCTCTCAGCTTCGATCGCCAGGCGTATCGTTTGGGCAGCGCACCGAAACTCCGTCAAGGGGTGAAAATGTGAGTCAGGCGGGGAGAGGCCATGAACCTCGAATTTGATGCTTTCGCTGGCGATCGCGTCGAGCGTGCTCTGCAAGCGCGCGATGTAGGGCGATTGGTCGACGGGATCAACGAAGCTTTGATACCAGACGCGCTCACTTCCTTTCGTCTGTGGACCAACTTCGGATTCCATTGACTTTCTCCAAGGATCGAGGTTGCTCGCGTCCGATCATGAGAAGACCGGCGAAAACTTCGTAGCACTGCCCGGGGTTTTCAGTCGGGTGGCGGCTCGTGCGAATAACACTCAGCCCCATCGGGAATCACGACTCCTTTCAGCCTTCTGGTTATCCAGATGTGAATCGCCCCACTCAAATCAACGGGATCGTCCAGTGAACCGCCTTTGACGCTAATCGATCCATCACGGTCCAAATCACCATGCCAAACGCGCGAACCGCAATCGGGGCAGAAAAAGCAATCGAGAATGCGGCCGCTGTCGGTTGGACGCGACCAGCGTTTCGGCATCCCGCGCGTCAATGTAAAATCTTTGCGACTGACGATCACGGATATGCCAAACGCCGACGCCGATTGCTTGCGACACTCGGCGCAGTGGCAGACATAGACCTTGTGCGGCGGCGACCCCAGTTCGTAACGTACCGAACCGCATTGGCACCCGCCCTTCCGGGGAGGATTATCGCCTCTATAGTCCATGAGTTTGCACTCCTACAAACCGACGACTGCGCCGGGTCCGTCTTACCTCGGGACAGTTCCTAATCCTTAGCCGAAAAGAGCTGACGAAATATATTCGATATCAACAAGTTATCCCGAGGTTTGCACTAACGCTTCATTAACCGCAGCATTCTAAACATATTCCCGGGCCGTGGGCTGAGCCGAAGGTGCCCGGCCAGATGGAGGACCCCCTAGGATGGGCTGCTGGATCCGGCGACTGCAATCGATGGGCGCCGGCTTGTTTGGCGCATGTCTCTGGGCGATGGGGCAACCCGCGGCCGCCGCGAGTGTGCTCGATCGACCGACAGAGTTCCCGGTGTTTGCTCGGGCGCCTTATACGATGAAATGCTTTCTCGACCGCGATCTCGTTGTGAACGAAGATCTTGCCGCCAAACCGACCTTCAAAGATGGACAGTGGCAGGCCAAAACCTGGAGCCTCGATCCCAAATCGATGGGGCTTGACGTCGTCATCCAGCAGGGTGCGAATGCAACCTGCATCGTCAAGCAAAACGAGAGGTAATCTTCGCGTCAGCCGCCGGTGACGCTCATATGTCGCGACACCGACGCCAGCCCATGGCGCCGATCGATCAGGAAGTCGTGGCCCTTCGGCTTGCGTGCGATCGCCTCCCGGATTGCAGCGACGAGCAAGGCGTCGTCGTCGCTCGCTCGAAGGGGCGTGCGAAGGTCGGCCGCGTCCTCCTGCCCGAGGCACATGAATAGCGTCCCTGTGCACGTCAGGCGCACCCGGTTGCAGGACTCACAAAAATTATGGGTCATCGGCGTAATGAAGCCAATGCGCCCGCCGGTCTCCTTTACGTCGAAGTAGCGCGCAGGGCCGCCAGTGCGATGTCCGCTCGCCACGAGCGTCAGTCGCTCGGCGAGCTTTGCACGGAGCATCGACATTGGGAGAAATTGGTCGAGCCGCGCCTCTCCGCCGATATCGCCCATCGGCATGACCTCGATGAAAGTGATGTCGTGGCCTTCGCCGTGCGCCCAGGTGACCAGTTTTAAGGCCTCGTCGTCATTCACCCCCTTCAGCGCCACGGTGTTGATTTTGACTTGGAGGCCGGCCACCTTGGCCGCGGTAATACCCTCTATGACCCGATCGAGCTTGCCCCAACGCGTTATTGCGGTGAATTTTGCGGCGTCGAGCGTGTCGAGCGAGACGTTCACGCGACAAACGCCAGAAGCAAGAAGCTCGCTCGCGTATTTCGCGAGCTGGCTACCGTTGGTGGTGACGGTCAGCTCGGCGAGGTTGTCCGTTTCGATCAGGCGGCCGAGCCGCCGGAATAGCGTCATGATGTCGCGCCGCACGAGCGGCTCTCCACCCGTGAGCCTCAGCTTGCGCACGCCAAGGCGCACGAAGGCGGAACACACACGCTCCAACTCCTCAAGGGACAGGATTTCCGACTTCGGCAAGAAGGTCATGTCTTCCGCCATGCAATAAACACAGCGAAAATCGCAGCGATCCGTCACCGACACCCGAAGGTAGGTGATTTGACGCTCGAACGGGTCTACAAGCGGATTTGTGTCCATGACAGCCATATTTTAATGACCCCGCCGGGGCCTTTGGTACTCCGCTTATTTAAGCCGCTGCGCTATTCCTGTCAAAGCCGCCGGGATCGATCGCACGCGATGCCGCGATTACCCGACCTGACATTCGAGCCGAGGCTGCTTGCAGGCTGGCGCCCGAGGCACATATTGTGGACGTGGGCCGGTAGTGGAGAGACCCCATGGCGGATGGTTTGGTCGTGCGCAAAGTGAAGCCCCGGAAAGCGACACAAGGGTCTTTGGCGGAATTTGCAGTGGCTCCCGATCCGGCCGACCCCCGTCTCACAAATCGCGTCCTCGGCGTCGATCAGGATGGCAAGGCTATCGAAACGGCCGTCGTCGTCGAGCGGCCGTTGAGCCTCTTCCTCAACGGGCAGGAAATCGTCACCATGATGACGATCGGCGACCATCCGGATTTTCTTGCCGTAGGCTATCTCCTCAATCAGAACATGCTGCGCGCCGACGACGAAATCACCGCGATTGACCGAGACGATGAACTCGATCTTGTCGTGGTGCGGACGAAGCGCAAGACAAACTACGAAGAAAAGCTCAAGAGGAAGATCAAAACCTCCGGCTGTGCGCAGGGCACTGTCTTCGGCGATCTCATGGAGAAATTCGATGAGATCGTCCTGCCCGAGAATGCGGTGATCCGGACCTCGTGGCTCTACGCCCTTTCGAGGAAGATCAACACGCGTCCGAGCCTCTATCTTGCTGCCGGCGCCATCCACGGCTGTGTCCTCTGCGAGGAGGACAGACCGCTCATTTACATGGAGGACGTCGGCCGCCACAACGCGATCGACAAGATCGCAGGCTATATGTTCATGAATGGCGTTTCTCCGGAGGGCAAGATTTTCTACACGACCGGGCGTCTCACGAGCGAAATGGTAATCAAATGCGTGCAGATGCGCATTCCGATCCTCATCTCACGGTCGGGATTCACGGCCTGGGGGGTCGATCTCGCGAAGAGAGCGAATCTCACTTTGATCGGTCGCGCGAAGGGCAAGCGCTTCGTAGCGCTTGCGGGCGAATCGCGTATCGTCTATGACGCGGACTGGACCGCCATTGGCGAAGAAGCGAGGGCTATTCAGCGCAAGTCGAGCCTTGCGGACAATGACTGAGATTGCGGGCGTGCTCCTTGCAGGCGGGTTGTCTCGCCGGATGGGCGGCGGTGACAAGTGCCTCCGGCTTCTTCGCGGGGAGACGATCCTCGCCCGCGTAATCGCCCGCGCGAGACCCCAAGTTACCTCGCTCATGCTAAATGCAAACGGCGATCCATCGCGGTTTGCGGATTGTGGCTTGCCCGTCGTCGCCGATGTCGTCGAGGGATATGCGGGTCCGCTTGCCGGCGTGCTAACGGGGATGGTTTGGGCGCGGGAGCGAGTGCGGAATGCCGCTTGGATTGCGAGCTTTGCGTGTGATGCGCCGTTCCTGCCGGTTGACCTCGTCCGGCAGCTCCACAGGGCGGTTGCGGACGGCGGTGCGGACATGGCGTGTGCGGTAAGCGGCGGGCAAAGTCACCCGGTATTCGGCATTTGGCCCGTTCGCCTTCTCGACGATCTACGACGCGCAATTCTCTCCGAGGGGATTCGCAAAGTCGATGCGTGGACAGCGCGTTTCAATCTTGCCGAGGTCGAGTTCCAATCGACACGCGTCGATCCGTTCTTCAACACGAACCGGCCGGAGGATCTGGCCGAGGCAGAACGACTGCTGGCCGGCTGAGCGACCGGCCTCCCTTTCAGTGGGAAACGCTGCTTATATCGTCTAGTGTGGCGAATCCGAAATTCGCCACTCTGGGTGCGGGACCAAGAGCGAATTTCGGATTCAAACCCACACGAGGATTATGTTGCATCGAGTGTGGTATTCGGATTTGAAGTTCCCAATCGCGGATGCCACAAAAATGACAGAAACTTCAAATCCACCACACGAGGGTGCTCTCGACTTTTCGCAACGCTACGGCAATGATGGTTCGTGAACAAACGAGCGCAAAGGGCAACTCGCCTCGCGACAAACTGCAAGTCGCGATTGCGGGGTTTGGCGCCATCGGCGGTGCGGTGGCGCGCAGCCTCGACGAGGGTATCGACGGCCTGCGCCTTTCCGCCGTGTCGGCTCGTGATCGCGCGAAGGCGGAACGCCGACTACGCGAATTTCGCGAGCCGGTTCCCGTCGTGGCTCTCGCCGAGCTTGCAGCGCAGGCTGACGTGGTCGTGGAATGCGCTCCCGCCCCCGTCTTTCTTGATGTGGCCCTCCCGACCTTGGAGGCAGGTCGCATCCTCATGCCGCTGTCCGTCGGCGCATTGCTCGAACATCCGGAGCTTGTCGAGCTCGCACGAGAGCGTGGCGGGCGGATTCTTGTTCCGACGGGTGCGCTCATTGGGCTCGATGCGGTGCGGGCAGCGGCCGAAGGCACGATCCATTCCGTCAAAATGGTGACACGCAAGCCGCCCAAGGGTCTTGCAGGCGCACCCTATCTCATCGCAAAGGGCATTTCCCTAGACGACCTCAATGGCCCGATGAAGGTATTCGAGGGCACCGCGCGGGAAGGCGCTCGCGGGTTTCCAGCAAATGTCAACGTGGCGGCGGCGCTCAGCCTTGCCGGCATCGGCCCGGACAGAACGATGCTCGAGGTCTGGGCGGACCCGACCCTGGCGCGCAACATTCACCGGATAGAGGTCGAGGCGGACAGTGCGAGCTTCGCCATGACGATCGAGAATGTGCCCTCGGAGGAGAATCCGCGCACGGGCCGCATTACGGCCTTGAGCGCAATAGCAACACTGCGCGGCTTAGCGAGCGCGTTCCGCGTTGGCACGTAAGCGGACGAAGGAAGATTGTTGTGGGCTATTCGCGATTTGACCGCGATTTGAGGTGGATGGCATGATTCGGCATCTTATTCCCGATGCCAAGAACGAGTGAGGGGTTGGATGACAATCAAGAAAACGCTCGAGCATCGCACCCTCGGGGCCAGCGGGCTGAGCGTGTCCGCAATCGGGCTCGGCTGCATGTCCATGTCGGGGGTTTATGGGCAAAGCGACGACCAAAATGGGATCGACGTCATCGCGCACGCGATCGACCGGGGCATCGACTTCCTCGACACGTCGGATATGTATGGTTGGGGCCATAACGAAGAGCTTGTCGGTCGGGCCATCAAGGGGCGTCGCCAACAGGTGAAGCTCGCAACGAAATTCGGGCAAGTCAGAGGCCAAGGTGGGGGCAACGACGTGAACGGCCGTCCTGATTATGTCGCGATTGCATGTGACGCAAGTTTGAAGCGTCTCGGCGTCGAAACGATCGACCTCTATTATCAGCACCGCGTCGATCCCTCCGTCCCGATCGAAGACACGGTCGGCGCCATGGCGCTGCTGGTCGAAGCGGGGAAGGTACGTCATCTCGGGCTATCCGAGGCACACCCCGATACCATCCGGCGCGCGCACAAGGTTCATCCAATCTCGGCTGTGCAGACCGAGTATTCGCTCCTCTACCGCCAGGAAGCTGAGGAAACCCTGGTGACTACGCGACAGCTTGGGATCGCTTTCGTAGCATATTCCCCTCTCGGTCGAGGATTTCTGACGGGGAGCATACGCGCACTTGCGGATATCCAGGGCGACCGCCGAGGCCAACATCCGCGCTTCTCGGCCGAAAATTTCGAGCACAATCGCGGGTTGGTGTCCGGCGTCGAGATAATTGCCCGCGAGAAGGGTTGTACCCCCGCGCAACTGACGCTCGCCTGGCTCCTCGCACAAGGTTCAGACGTCGTGGCCATTCCCGGCACTAAGCAGCGAGGACGATTGGACGAAAATATCGGGGCGCTTAAGGTTCGCCTTACATCGGCGGACATCGATCGAATCGCCGCTGCGGTGCCGCCAGGGGCGGTTGCCGGCGCGCGCTATCCGGATGCGAACATGAAGGCGGTCTACCTCTAGCGTTCGGATGACGGACAGGATGGCGAAAAAGCTCGGCATCGGCCAGGTGCCGCGGTCCCGGAAGGAGCTCAGAGCACTCCTCCGCGTGGCCGGATTGCCGGCTGTCACGGCATTGTTCGCAACCTCCCCTCAGCGCGTCGAGCGGCTTTTTTTCGACGAACGCTTGAAGCCGCTTGTCGGCAATTTTTGCACCGAACTTGCACGCGCGCGCAAGCCCTATCGTCTCGTCGGACCTGAGGAACTTGAGCGTGTTGCGGGGACCGTGTTGCATGGCGGTGTTGTCGCGATTGCGGCACCGCGGCCAATGCGCGACTTCGATCCTGCCGACGCGGCGGCTTGGGCTCAAGGGCGCAATCCACTGTTGCTTCTCGACGGTGTGGGGAATCCGCACAACCTTGGAGCGATCGCGCGCACTGCGGCATTTTTTGGCGTGCCGAGCATGGGACTATCGGATCATCCTGCGCAAGCGCTCCCGTCGGATGCGAGTTATCGAGTTGCGGAGGGCGGACTTGAATATGTCGAACTTTTCCGGATAAAGGGGATCGCTAGTGCGTTGGGTCGGTTGCGCGAACACTATTGCGTAATCGGCGCTGCACCTGGACGCGGCGCCACAATCGGCTCGCTGCATCGAACCGGTCGACCGATCGCCCTCGTACTCGGCAACGAAGAGGGGGGATTGCCGTCGGCAACGCTCGAGGCGTGCGAGAAGATCGTAGGCATTCCAGGCTCTGGCCGGGTCCAGTCGCTAAACGTCGCTGCGAGCGCCGCGGTCCTCATCTATGCGCTTATCCGTCCCAAAGGCAGCTAGATCTCGAGAATCGTGCCGTCGAAGGGTAAGCGGCCATCACGGTCTTCAACCTCGATCACCCAAAGGTCCGGATCGTATTTGCGATTGCGGGCGACATACTCGTCGGCCGCGGCTTCGGCGACCGGCTCCGGCCCAGTGCCGCGGATCCAGGCGCGCATACCCTCTTTGTCCCGGGTCTCCGCCAGCACGGTGCACCCTCGCTCGAGACGGTTGAGTTTGACCATCACACTGCCGCGCGCGGGGTCACCCT
>Ga0187766_10000226_pt1 | contig 30209 bp, 22 predicted proteins | sample 0216_QUI02_MP05__4_FD_132971 | JGI IMG/M metagenome (GOLD analysis project Ga0187766, IMG submission 132971) | Tropical peat soil microbial communities from peatlands in Department of Meta, Colombia - 0216_QUI02_MP05_20_MG | ecosystem: Environmental > Terrestrial > Soil > Wetlands > Peat ... | reverse complement strand
TTTCTCGATTACTCCGACACCCACACTGACTCGCATGAAGATTTTGTCCGGTCGAGGAGATTTGCATTGAGGAGGCATCATCTGCAACTCGGGAAGCTCGTCTGTTGAGTGCCTTCAACCACCGTCATCACCGCGTTCCTTGGTGACCTCGCGTGGAGCTTTGTCCTCACGTAGCCCGACGAATTTCGAGTGCCTGAGATGATCTGACTCGGTCCACTCAAGGTACTCAATCTGGGCCACAAGCTCGGGTCGGAGCCACACGCATATCCTCATATCTTCCGCAGTTAGCCCCTCGCCCCAACGACCCTTGTTTGTTTCGGGAAGATTCGCGAACGGGCAGCTTGGGGTGACCAGAGGCTGTAGTTTCCCGAGCACCTGTCTGCGCGTCGCTGGCACAAATCCATTTCGCACCCGCGCCACGTACCAGAGGTCTGCTCCTCGGTGGTAGCCGACGATGCCGGCGCTGTATGACATTGATCTCAGCCTTCCGATGGGTTCATGGCGCAACGCGTGGCGTCTCACCTGTAAAGCCGCTGGCGTGCGCTACAGGCCACACGACATGCGGCACACGTTCATCTCGCGGCTCGCGGAGAATCCAAACGTCAGCGAGCGGACGATTAAGGCTCTCGCGGGGCACGTCAGTCGTCAGATGCTCGAACGATATCGCCACATCCGCTCCGCGGCGAAACAGGCCGCGATTCAAGCGCTGGAACACGGGGCAATCGAGCCGATCTTGCCCGCGACAGGGCACAGAATCGGACACAGTGACGCGAGCAAGGAAGGAACCATAGAGGTTAACTCACAGAAAACAAATAGTGGGCCCGGTAGGATTCGAACCTACGACCAACGGATTATGAGTCCGCTGCTCTAACCGCTGAGCTACGAGCCCCAGGTGCTCTTGAGCGTACTTCCCTGCTTCTTGTTCCATCCTACGGCAAGGCTGGCCGATTTGGAAAGCTCTGCGGGGCCTATGGCGTGTAGCCATTGAAACTCTGAATTTATACTCACAGGTTATGGTCGGAGCAGGTATCATCCGTGTGTCTTCGCTCAAGCGCGGAACTGCGCAAACGATTTGCCGACCAAGGGACAATAATGGCCAACGAGAACCCGATTGTGGACGCGGGGTCCAAGGCGCGTGCGCGTGTTTCTGCAGAATTGGCCCCAGTCCCGTCCCATGCCTCGATTCTAGCCGGGCACTTTCGATGGGTCATCTGCGCCTTGTTGCTTTTGGCTACGACCAAGAGCTACATGGACCGCAACGTTTTGTCATCCCTGAAGCACACACTTGAACCCATCCTTGGCTGGAACGACATCGACTATGGACACATCGTTGCAGCTTTTCAGATCTGCTATGCGTTTGGGATGCTCCTTGCGGGACGGCTGGTTGACCGACTGGGCACGCGGACAGCCTTCACGATTTTCATGGCAGCGTGGAGTCTGGCCGCCATGGCCTATGGAAACGCGCCGGCAATTGCCGCCTATTTGTCGCCGGCTTTTGTCTCTTTGCACAGGTTGTGGAGTTATTTCCCCGAGGCTCATGGCACCGTCGCGGGTTTCCTGGCGGTAGCTGCAGCGATGGGGTTAGGTCAGTCCGGATTGTTTCCGGCGAGCCTCAAAGCGGTGGCAGAGTGGTTTCCAAAGAAAGAGCGCGCCTTGGCCACGGGAATTTTCAACGCGGGCACGAATCTCGGGGCAAGTATTACGCCTTATCTTGTAACGCTCATTACGATTCGCCTGGCCCGGCCGTGGCCATGGGCCTTCTACCTTGTGGGCGGTTCGGGATTCGTGTGGCTAATCTTTTGGCTGCTCGTCTACCGGAGGCCACAGGAGCATCCTTTCGTGTCGAAGTCCGAACTGGCGTACATCCTTTCCGACCCACAACCCATCGTAGAAACAAAAACAAGCTGGCTGAAACTCTTGCCTCATCGCCAGACGTGGTCGTTTGTTCTGGGGAAGCTCTGCATCGATCCGATCTGGTGGTTCTGGCTGTTTTGGGCCCCGGACGTGTTTCAGAGGCGCTTCGGGATGTCGCTTTCACAAATCGTGTGGCCAATCCTTGTTATTTACCTTGTGTCCGATGTGGGAAGCATACTTGGTGGTTGGTTTTCGTCTGCGTTGATCGGTCGCGGCGTTCCTGTGAACGTGGCCCGAAAGACGGTCATGCTGATCTGTGCGCTGAGCGTGGTGCCGGTGGTTTTCGCCGTGCGAACGGATCATGCGTGGGTTGCGGTGGCGCTCATCAGCGTGGCCGCAGCGGCACACCAAGCTTTTTCTGCGAACCTGTTTACGCTGCCTTCAGACATGTTTCCGAGCCGAGCCGTGGGGTCTGTGGTTGGGATTGGAGGGGCGGCTGGCGGAATCGGCGGTTTCCTGATTGCAAACACAGTAGGCCATGTGCTGCAAAACACGGGCAGCTATGCGGTTCCGTTTCTGATCGCGTCTTCGGCTTACGTGGTGGCGCTCTTTTTGATACACATACTGAGCCCGCGATTCACACCTGTACAAATCGGTTGATCGCGTGGGTGTTGTTACGTCCCGCGACGGACCTCAGAAAGAGTGCCGGATTCCGCGTAGTGCAGGATAGAGCTTCTGGTATTCGGCGTATTGGAGATTCATCCGTTCGGCGGCTTTTGGATTCGGCTGGACGCGCTTGGCGACGCGCACAGCCGTCTCGCAAGCCGCTTCCACGGACGGCCAATTCCCCGTGCCGACTCCTGCGAGCAATGCGGCACCGTATGCCGCGCCTTCATCTGCTTCGATCAATTCCACGGGCATGCCGTAAATGTCCGCCTGAATCTGCTGCCACAGGGGAGAGCGCGCGCCGCCTCCCCCAAGCCGGATTGACTCGATGGGAACGCCAATTTCCCGGAACAGAGTGAGCGTGTCTCGCAGACTGAAAGCAACACCTTCCAGGATGGCACGAATCACGTGGGCACGGGTGTGCTGCGCCGTGATGCCCACCAAAGCTCCGCGGGCATTGGGATCAAGATGCGGCGTGCGTTCCCCCATCAGATACGGCGTCCACAAAAGTCCGTCGGCTCCCGGGGGTGTTTTTGCCGCTTCGTCGGCGAGCCGGTCATATGGGTCGCGCCCATCGTCTTTTCCGGCGCCAAACTGATCACGGAACCATCGCAAAGAAAGACCTGCGCCTTGCGTGACACCCATTACGTGCCAGCGATTCGGAATGGCGTGGCAGAACGTGTGGATGCGGCCCTTCGGTTCCAGCACCGGCTTGCTGGTGGCGGCAAACACGACACCAGAAGTGCCGATCGTGGCGCTAACCGCTCCAGGTTTGACAATTCCCATGCCCACGGCGCCAGCGGCCTGGTCTCCGGCGCCAGCCACAACGGGAATTCCGAACGGTAACCCGGAAGCGTGTGCACCTTCTTGGTGCACATGTCCACTGATTTCCTGCGATTCGAAACCTTTCGGCAGGAGGGCCTCATCGATCTTCGAAATCTCCAGCATCGGCTGCGACCATCGCCGGTGGACGACGTCGAACATCAGCGTTCCGGAAGCATCGGCAACATCAATCGCGCGGGACCCGGTCAAGCGGAAACGAATGTAGTCTTTCGGCAGCATCAAGGAGCGGACGCGCGCCCAGAGTTCCGGTTCATGCTTTCGTACCCACCAGATCTTGGGCAACGTGAATCCGGTGAGCGCGGGGTTGGCCGTCAATTCGATCAGCCGCGTTGCGCCGACCTGCCTGGTGATTTCCTCACATTCTTCTCCGGTGCGCTGGTCGCACCAGATGAGCGCAGGCCGCACAACTTGATCTTTCTCATCGAGTAGGACGAGGCCGTGCATCTGGCCGGTCAAGCCAACAGCCGAAACTTCTTTCGCCGGGAGAGAACTCTTCGCCAGGCACTCTTTGATGGCCTGGCAGGCGGCGCGCCACCAATCATCCGGCGATTGCTCCGCCCAGCCGATGTGAGGCGAACTCATCGGAGCATGTTCGGCCGTTGCCGCGCTAATGACACGGCCGCGCGAATCAATCAAAACGGCGCGCGTTCCGCCCGTGCCAACGTCAATTCCCAGAAGGCTCATCGGATCAGTTGCCTTTCCTGCGATTTCCGCAGCAAGCTAGCGCGCGGAGAATCGGAAGATGGTGGTGGAATGAAATTCGCTGCCGGGGTTCAGGACGGTGGTCGGAAAGCTCGGATGATTGGGAGAATCAGGGAAATGCTGCGTCTCGAGGCAAAGACCGCCATTCCTCGGATAAGCTACGCCTCCTTTTCCTTTAATGGAGCCGTCCAGAAAATTCGCGGTGTAGAACTGTACGCCGGGTTCGGTGGTGAGCACGGTGAGGACACGCCCGGTTGCAGGGTCATACACTTCTGCCGCTTCCTTCAGTTCCTTGCCCCCGCCATCGATCACGAAATTGTGATCGTATCCGTTGTGGCCAAGGCGAAGCTGTTCATCATTGGCGTTGATTCGCTCGCCGACGGCATGGGGCTTCAAGAAATCAAACGGAGTCCCAACGACTGATTTGAGTTCACCTGTCGGAATCAGGCTTGCATCCACGGGAGTGAACCGAGAGGCGCTCAGTTTCAACTCGTCCGCAAGAATCGTTCCATTGCCCTGGCCGGAAAGATTGAAGTAGGAGTGGTTGGTGAGATTCAACACCGTGGACTTATCGGTTGTCGCGGAGTAATCGATCTTCAAATCGCTGCCAGTCAGCGTGTATTTGACCGTGACCGACAAATTTCCGGGAAATCCCGTTTCGCCATCCTTGCTCAGATACTTCAATTCCACGCCATCCGGAATGATGTGGCCTGTCCACAGTTGGCTGTGGAAGCCATCCGGTCCGCTGTGCAATGTGTTGTCACCGTCATTCTTCGGCGTGTGGTACACGTTGCCGTCCAGGGTGAACTGAGCGTGGGCAATGCGATTAGCGTAGCGCCCAACAATGGGCCCAAAAAACGGATTTCCCTTCCCATGGTTGATCTCGTAATACTGCACAGGGTCGTCAAACCCAAGAACGATGTCGGCAACTTTGCCGGAGCGATCCGGCACCTTGATGGAGAGCACGTATCCGCCATAATTCATCACTTGTACTTCGATCTTCTCGTTCTTGAGCGTATAAATCTCGACCGCTGACCCGTCCGGCAGTTTTCCGCCGCTCCGCTGGCTGACATGCGTTTTCGCCATGATTGTACCCGCCACTCCCGCAAAGAGAATTAGCACCGCCACAACGTGTTTGAAGTGTTTCATGAATCCTCGCTCGGACACATTCTATGGTGACTCCAGAAGACCTACAACTTGAGGTTGGGCCGCACCGGTCTGTTTTCTCGTGGCAAGTAATTCGTCTCTCTCATGTGGATACATAGGGCCTCCGGGAAAGTAGTGGAGGTTTGGTCAGGTGGCCCAAGCCCGCGCTAAACACAGCAAGACGTTAGTACAATAACGATTTTGTGTAAAGAAGCGCAACGCCTGCTTTATGCGAGCTTTGCCGCACGTTCACTGTTCGGCTTCGAACCACTAAGGGCAAAGAACAGAATATATAGATAGCAAAGCACCGGCAGGAAAAAGGCGTGGTGGATGCCGATCTTGTCCGCGATCCACCCTTGCGTAAGCGGAATGATTGCGCCGCCAACGATGGCCATAATCAAAAGCCCCGAACCATCGCCCGTGAGCGGCCCGAGCTCCGCCACGCCCAGGGTAAAGATGCTCGGGAACATGATCGAATTGAAGAAGCCAACCAGGATGATGGTCCACATCGCGACGTGGCCACTGGCCAACATAGAGGTCGCCACAAGGGCCGCAGCGCAAATGGCGCATACCCCGAGCAATTTTCCCGTTTTGATTTTTTGCAGGAGGCCAGAGCCGATGAAGCGCCCCACCATCGCGCCACCCCAGTAAAAGGCGACAAAGCTAGCCGCGACCTTTTCCGTCAACCCGCCAATATCCGGCTGGCTAAAGTAGTTCACCAGAAAGCTTCCGATGGAAACTTCAGCGCCAACATAGACGAAGATGGCGATCACGCCAAAAATCAAGTTTGGATGTTTCCAGACGGAGTCGTTCACCTTCTCGCCGACTTTGTGTTGCGCGTGTTCGATCTTCGGCAGTTTCGAAATGCCAATGGCGATCGCGAGCACGACGAGTGCGATGCCCAGACCTACATAGGGAGTCTTGACCGTCGCCGCCTCGTGCAAGCGGTAGGCCTGTAACGCATCCGGCGCGAGCGCTCGTATCTCTTGTATGGTCTTTGGCGCAGCACTCAGAATCAGCACACCGCCAAAGAACGGAGCAAGGAACGTGCCCAAGGAGTTGAACGCCTGCGTCAGGTTCAGGCGGCTCGAGGCAGTTTGCGGTTTGCCGAGGACGGTCACGTAGGGATTCGCCGCCACCTGCAGGCACGTGATTCCAGCAGCCAGGACGATCAATGCTCCCAAAAAGAACGGGAAAGAAGGCACACTAGCCGCCGGAACAAAGAGAAAAGTTCCTAGACCCATCGTGAGCAACCCGACCACCATCGAACGCTGGTATCCAATCAAGTCAATAAGCTTGGCGGAAGGTATGGAGAAAATAAAATACGATCCGAAAAATGCAAACTGAACCAGCATCACCTCGGCATAGTTGAGATCGAATATCGATTTCAGGTGGGGAACCAGAATATCGTTCAGGCAGGTGAGAAATCCCCACATGAAGAACAACGTGGTGACAATTCCAAGTGCCCCGGCGTAGCTTCTAGTCTGCTGGCCCGTACCTTCCGCTGTTCCGACAGCCTCATTTGACACGCTTAGGTTCGGCATAGTCCCTGCGTTCCTTTTCTCCGCGCTTGTTGCGGCCCCTGACTCGCCCTAGATACTGCCACACCTTTTCCCTAACCCAAAAGGTATCGCGTCACAAGGCCGCCCCGCAGAAAATGGTATAAGAATGTGCCGTATCGTCATTCTTCCCTCGACTGCGAGGATCGACCATGAATCATGCCGTCTGGATCCTTTTTGCCATCTTCTTGCTCTCACTTGTCGCGCCCATTTCTTTGCAGGCCCAGAAATCCTCCGATACGGTGATATGGTCGGAACCCGGTCTGCCTTCCGCTGACACGGCTTCCCCGTCACCCGAGCAACTAGCGCAGATTTTTCCGCGAGCACGCATTCTCTCTGCCGATCAACTCGCCGCAGCACTCAATGATTCCGAGACTCGTCTTCTCATCCTCCCTCAAGGCTCGGTTATTCCGGAGATGGCGTTCTCCGCCATCTCCGACTACCTGCACCGCGGAGGGAATTTGCTTGTCCTCGGCGGGCGTCCCTTTAGTCGCGCAGCCTATCATGATGCATCGGGTTGGCACCTGCGCGACTACAGCACACGCTTCTCGCGGCCTCTGCAGATCGATCAATACCAAACGACGCCTGGCTCCTCAGGTGAAACGTTCACTCCTAATCCGGAAATCCCTATGGAATTCCCTGCCTTTGCTTGGAAAGAGGCATTCAGCCCCATCATCCGGCTTAGCACCAGTGACATTTACAATCGCGGCGGCTCTGCGGGAACACTGGATATGAAGCTGGACGCCCTGGTTTGGGGCGTCGCCGATGGACGCCGGCTCTCCGCCCCCCTTTTGCAGATTGATCATTTTTCCTCCGGCTTCGAGGGAGGCCGCTGGATTTTTCTTTCCGCCAACCTCGCCCCTGATTTCTATTCTTCCGCTGACTCCACAAAACTCCTTCGCGCTTTGGCCGATCGCGCGCTTCAGGGCGCTTTGCAATTCTTCGTACGCCCGGCTTTGCCTCTCTACTTGCCCGGCGAGCCAGTGGAGGTTGAATCCGTCGTCCACTTTGCCAACAAGACGGCCGACGCGGTCACCATTAAAGTCTCTACGTATCCCGAAGACGAGCCTTCCAGTAAGCAAGGCACGACGATTTCCGTTCCCACCTCCGAAAGCACTTTGCTTGCGGCTCCTCCACACAAAGGCTTGCAGATTATCGAAGCGCGTCTCTTCGAAGGGACGGCTCTTCGCGCCATTTATCATTCCGCTTTCTGGATTCGCGATGAGGTCTACCTTCAGTCGGGTCCCAAGCTGGACGTCAACTCGGATTACTTCACGCTCGATGGGAAGCCGCTTGCCGTTGTCGGTACCACGTACATGTCCAGCGAAGTGCAACGCCTTTATTTCGATCATCCCAACGTGTATGTGTGGAACAACGATCTGGCGCAAATCCACAACGCGGGCCTGAACATGATTCGCACGGGTTGGTGGACCGGCTGGGACAAACTGTGCGACGAAACCGGACGACCTTATGAGCGCACGCTTCGCACACTCGAAGCCTATTTGATGACTGCCCGCAAGTACGGACTTCCGGTGCAGTTCAATTTCTTTGCGTTTCTTCCGGAAGTCCTCGGCGGGGTGAATCCCTATCTCGACCGCGAGGCCATCCGCAGGCAGCAAACCTTGGTTGGTTCTGTTGTGGCACGTTTTCACGATGTGCCCTTCCTGGCCTGGGACCTGATCAATGAGCCGAGCTTTTCGAAGCAACTTTGGCGGATGCGTCCGAATTACGATTCTGCTGAGCTTGCTGTGTGGAACTCCTGGCTCAATCAGAAGTATCCGGACCGCGCCGCGTTAGCCGCCGCGTGGAATGTGCCGCCAGAGAGTGTGGCCGGCACTATTTCTCTTCCCACAGAGGAAGAGTTTTCACCGCGCGGCATGTATAACGGCGTGAATTCCCTGCGCATGTATGACTACGTCCTCTTTGCGCAAGAGAAGTTTGCGGATTGGATGAACGGGATGCGCGACGTGATTCGCGTGACCGGCTCTACGCAGCCAATGACCGTCGGCCAGGATGAAGGTGGCTACCTGGATCGCCTAAACCCGTCGTTTTTCGCGCCCTATGTCGACTTCACCACCAACCACTCGTGGTGGCAGAACGACTACCTGCTCTGGGACTCTCTTGTGGCCAAACAACCCGGAAAGGCCATGCTGATCCAGGAGACTGGGCTGCAGCGCGAACTGAATCTCGATGAAATCGCGCGGCGCACCCCCGAACAAGAAGCCATGCTCTTCGAGCGCAAATTTGCGCTTTCTTTCGTGCAGGGATCTGGCGCGATCGAGTGGCTGTGGAACTCCAATTCCTATATGACCGAGAGCAACGAAACACCCATCGGCGCTCTTCATTCGGACGGCACGGAAAAGCCCGAGGCCACGGTCCTCCATGAGATGGCCAAGTTCGCGGCGGCCGCTTCACCGTACCTCGTAGATCCTAAGCCACCGGCCATCGCGGTTGTTACTTCACAGGCAGCGCAATTTTCTGTCCAAGCCGACCTGCAAATCGCGGCGCAGCAAAAGGCGGTTCGCGCGTTGGGATACGACCTGCACCAACCGTGCTACATCATCACCGAAAACCAAATCGAGAAGCTCGGCTCTCCCAAGCTTGTGATTCTTCCTTCTGCACAAGCACTACGCGAATCCACGTGGCAAGCACTTCTCAAATATGTAAAGGACGGCGGCAATCTGCTCGTCACTGGTCCCATCTCTCGCGACGAACACTGGCACGTCGTCGACCGTTACTCCCCGCTCGGCATCAAGGCCACAACGGAGCCTCTCACGTTTCATAATGCGGCCATCACAAACAGCGTTGGCCTATCAGCGGAATTTTCGATGATTGGCCTTTCTTTCCGCCAGCAGGAGCAGCAGCTCCTCGAATACATTCATTTCGACGACGGGGCAGGGGTGAAGGATTTTCCTATCGGACGCGGGCAGCTCTTCTGGGCGGCTTATCCCATTGAGCTGGCAGAGTCCTCTCTCACGTCTGCCGCTCTCTATAGGCAAGCCATTGAACGCGCTGCGATCCCACCCTCCTGGGACGGTGGGATGTTTGGGGGCGAGGGTGTCCTGCTCTATCCGATTCATCTGCAGAACGCAGTCCTGTACATTCTCGAATCGGAATCGGACAAGGATTCGTCCATCACGATCAAAGACGCGGCAAGCGGCATCGAACTTCCCATTCGGCTGCCGGCACAGCGTGCGGTTCTCGCCCTCATCGATCAAAAAACAAAGCAGCTTGTGGCCAAGTACGGTTTCTAACCGCACCAACATCTCAGAAAGGACTACCCGACATGCTTGAATATCCTGGGCTCCCGCTCGAGGTAGCCAGCGGCTAGAGGTATGACCCACGCACTATCGCCGGACCATTGAAAGGGCTATACTCCGGTTCAAAGACCTGGGCGAAAGGAGTACGCCCATGAGTGTTCCGCAACGTTTGAAATCCTTCCTGGATTCCAATTTCGTCCCTTACGAATCGCTCACGCACTCGACGACCTATACGGCACAGGGCACGGCCACGCTCATGCAGATTTCCGGCAAAGAGGTGGCTAAAACTGTTGTGCTGCGCGCCGGCGTGCTTGGCGAGGAAACGCTCCTGGCGGTTTTACCAGGATCCCGGCACGTGAAGTTCGAAAAGCTGGCAATCCTGGTGGGCAAGCCGGTCCGGCTCGCAAGCGAGGAAGAGTTCAGCCGGTTGTTCCCCGATTGCGAACTCGGCGCCATGCCGCCTTTCGGCGCGTTGTACAACCTGCCGGTCTACGTTGACGAGTCGTTGGCAAAAGACAAGGAAGTCGTCTTCAACGCGGGCACGCACCACGACGCGGTGCGCATGGCGTATGAAGACTTTGTACGTCTGGCGAAGCCGAAGGTCTGCTCTTTCGCCTGACGCTCGGCTCCATCTCTTGGGCCACTCTCCGTCAGAAACGTTTCGTGTGTGTTTTCTTTGCGCGCTGAACGCAGAATAGCGTCCGAGGGCGTCTGCCTAGGCTTTCTTCGCTTCCTGCAGAACGTTTCCGCCATCCACAACTAAAACCTGTCCCGTGATGTACGACGCTTCCGGCGAAACAAGGAAGGAAACGGCGGCGGAGACTTCCTCCGGCGTCCCGGCGCGGCCTAGGGGCGTATATTTCGCAGCTTCCAATTCGTACGAGAGAGAGGATCCCGTGGCGATCCATCCGGGAGCGACTGCGTTCACAGTAATCCCGTACCGACCAGTCTCAATCGCAACTGCCCGCATCATGCCGTCCATGGCGCCCTTGGCTGCTCCATAGGCGCTAGAACCCTCGTTACTCACCAGAGGCCCTGTGACCGACGAGACATTCACGATTCGGCCGTATTTTCGTTCCTTCATGAGAGGCAGGACTTCTCGCGTCATCAAAAACGCCGTGTTCAGGGTCATAGCCAGCTGTTCTTGCCATTCGGCGAGAGTCAGGGATTCGAGGTTGTCATTCGCAGGCTGTCTTCCTTCGCGCGCCATTCCAGCATTATTCACGAGGATGTCGATGCGCCGTTCGAGTCTGAAAACAGCGGCGACCAAATCTTTCACCTGCTGCTCTTCGGTGAGATCCGCGATAAATGGGAAGACGCGCGCTCCACTCGGGTCGATCTCCTTCACGCGATCCTGAATGCGTCGTCCAGTCGCGGTTATGGCAACAGCCGCACCTTGTTCGAAGAGCCGCCGCGCTATGGCGAAGCCTATCCCGGTCGCACTTCCCGCACCGGTCACTATCGCCACTTGTCCCTTCAGTGCATCCACAATTCTTCCTGAATATCTGTTCCTCTGTTGTATCGCTTGTCTGCTTAGGCGTGCGAGCTGACGGCCTGCTGCTTCTCTATAATTTGCGCCAAGCCTGACTCGATGACGTCGAGCCCTTCATCAAACTGCTCGTCGGTAATCACAAGAGGAACCAGGATACGCATGATGTTGTTGTTCGTTCCCGCGGTGATGGTCATCAGCCCGTGCTCGTAGCAGAATTTTCCCAGCTCTTTCGTTTCTGTGTCCGCCGGCTGCTTGCTAATGCGATCCCGCACCAACTCGATCGCACACATGCCGCCCAATCCGCGGACGTCTCCAATCAGTTGCCATTTTTTTTGCCAGCCGCGTGCGCGCTCCTCGAACCGCTTGCCGATGGCTGTAGAACGCGCCAGCAGGCCGTCTTTCTCAATCGTTTCCAGACCCGCGAGTGCGGCGGCGCAGGAAAGCGGGTTGCCAGCGAATGTGCTACCCAAGCCTCCGGGTTGCGGGGCATCCATGATTTCTGCGCGCCCAGTGATGCCCGCAATTGGAAGCCCGCCGCCGAGTGACTTCGCGGTGGTGATCAGGTCCGGCTCAACGCCGTAATGCTCAATAGCGAACATTTTTCCCGTGCGGCCAATGCCGGATTGCACTTCATCCGCGATAAAGACAATTCCATATTTCTTGCAGATTTCTTTCACGGCCGGGAAGAAATCCTTTGGCGGAGCGACAAATCCGCCCTCGCCCAGGACGGGTTCAGCAATGATCGCCGCGACGGCATCGGGGGAAACTACCCGCTTAAAGGTGTCCTCCAAATGGTGCGCGCAGGCGACATTGCAAGACGGGTACGTGAGGTTATACGAGCAGCGATAGCAATAGGCGTACGGAATCCGGTAAACGTCCGTGGCAAACGGCGCGAAGCCGGCCTTGTATGGATTCGTTTTGCTGGTGAGAGACATGGTCATCCAGGTTCGGCCGTGGAATGCGTCTTCGAAACAAATCACGGCGGGCCGTTTGGTATAGGAGCGCGCAATTTTCACCCCGTTCTCCACGCACTCCGCGCCGGTGTTCACGAAGAATGTCTTCTTCGGGCCGCTGATCGGAGCCAGAGCGTTCAACTTTTCTGCAAGCGCGATATACGATTCGTAAGGCGTCACCCCGAAGCACATGTGCAGGAACTTGCCGATCTGCTCTCGCAGCGCGGCTTCCACGCGTGGCGCACGATGTCCGCTGTTCAGGCAGCCGATGCCACCGGCGAAATCGAGATAGCGGTTTCCGTCCACATCCTCGATCCACGCTCCTTCAGACTTCGCAGCAAAAATCGGCGACACAAGGTGCGGCCCTCGCGGGATCGCGGCTTCCCGGCGGGCCAGCAGCGCCTTGGATTTAGGACCCGGTACTTCCGTGCGTAATTGAATCGTCTTCATGGTTCTTGGTTCCTTTTCGAGAGTTCAGCGGACAGACGAAACTCGTTTCAGTACCACGCAATGGGCGCTTCATCGAGATTGACGAAAACCTGCTTTGTTTCCAAGTATTCCTCGAGCCCCCATGGCCCGAGTTCGCGGCCAAAACCGGACTGCTTGTAGCCGCCCCATGGCGCTTCCACATAGGTTGGCTGCATGTGATTCACCCAGATGATTCCCGCACGCATGGACTTCACCACGCGAAATGCTTTGAAAATATCGCGGGTCCAAACAGCTCCGGCCAAACCGTACGGCGTATCGTTGGCAATCTTGATCGCTTCGCTTTCGTTTTCGAACGGCATGACGGAAGCGACCGGTCCGAAGATCTCCTCGCGCGATATTCGCGCGCTATTGTCGACGTCGTAGAAGATCGTGGGCTCGACATAATAGCCCTTGCCGAACGACTTGGGCCTGCCACCACCGATTGCGGTCTTCGCTTCTCTCTTGCCAAGCTCGAGGTAGGAGCTGACTCGGTCATACTGCTCTTTGCTGACCAGAGGCCCCATCTTGGTTTCGCGTTCCAGCGGAGGACCCAGTTTAATGCGCTTGGCTTTCTCCGTCATGGCTTCAACAAACTTGGGATAGATCTTCTTCTCCACCAGAATGCGGCTGCCCGCGCTGCATACTTCGCCTTGATTGATGAACACGCCGAAGAGAGCGCCATCGACGGCGGCTTCCCAATCGGCATCGGCGAAGAACACATTTGGCGATTTGCCACCAAGCTCTAAAGTAACGCGCTTCAGAGTATCCGCCGCGCCCTTCACAATGATCTTGCCCACCGCCGCACTTCCCGTGAAAGCGATCTTATCTACTCCGGGATGAGCGACCAGCGCTGCACCGGTCACTTCGCCAACACCATTAATGATGTTGACCACGCCCGGCGGCAAACCCACTTCCTCGAAATAGTTGGCTAATTCCATGGCCGTAAGCGGTGTTTGCTCCGCAGGTTTCAGCACGCAGGTGCAACCCGCCGCAATCGCCGGCGCCAGTTTCCATGCGGCCATCAACAGGGGGAAATTCCACGGAATGATCTGTCCCGCAACACCCACTGGCTCGCGCAGTGTGAAACTCAACGCATTGGCGGGCACCGGCATAACGTTGCCAGTCACTTTGTTGGCCAGCCCGCCATAGTATTCGAAACAGGTCGACACATCCGAAATGTCAAACTCGGCTTCAACAATCGGCTTTCCACAGTTGCGCGCTTCCAACTCTGCTAGCGCCGCAGCGTTCTGGCGTACTTTTTCTGCCAGCTTGAAAAGTATCCGACCCCGATCCTGGGCCGTCGTTTGCGGCCACGGGCCAGAATCGAACGCGGCCCGCGCTGCCTTAACAGCGTTGTCCGTGTCGGCCGCGTTAGCCGAAGCTACGTGCGCGATTACTTCTTCCGTCGAGGGATCGTAAACAGGAAAAGTCTCCTTCGAAGAGCTGCCGACCCACTGGCCGTTCACGTAGTTCTGGTAGGTTTTCACTATTGGTTTCGCCGTTGAAGACATCTGCCGCCTCCCAAACACCTTACTTATATTGCTGCCGAGCCGTTGGCTAATTTCCTGGCCTGCTTTCGGCTTCCATACACATAGAAGAAAAATGCCGCCAACCCGATGAACAGCAGCGTTCCGCCGACCATCCATATTTCGTAGCGCAAAACAGAACTGATCTGTTGTGCTGGAAAGAATGCAACCACCATGGCAATTGCTGTGGTGACTGTCCCGCTGACTCCGGCAGCAAGTAGGGTGGAGCGGGAGTACTGCAGCCTCTGGAATCTGCTGTCCAAGGCAATCTTCACAATCGCACCGAACACATAGAGGAAAGGAATCAACTGCAACACCACGGCGAGCGACAGCAGCGATTGAAAGCTCGCCTGAACATTGCCGGTGGACAGGAAATTGACGGCGACAAGGATCAGCGAAACCGCGCCATGGACAATCAGCGCCGCGTATGGTGTCGCATATCTGGGGTGGATCTTGCCGAGCCACGCGGGCATGTACGAATCGAGTCCGGCGACAAATGGAATACGCGCTGAGCCTCCCAGCCAGGCCGAACCGATCCCGGCGATGGACAGACTGAGCAGAAAGGCGAACGGGGCGACGATCCATCCCACGTGCACCTGGCCGGCCATGTGGCTGACGGCTTGTACAATTCCCTGCAACACGTTGATGCTGTTCTTATCAACCGCCACGAGCAAAGTCAGGGTCACGCCAATATAGAGGAGGCCAGAAAGGACGCCGCCCCAGGCCACCGCACCTGGTAAGGTTTTTCGTGGGTCTTCGATTTCATCGCCCATGATGGACGCCAGTTCCAGACCCACCAATCCAAAACAGATCACGCCAAAGGAATTCAGGACGAACCGCGGATTGGCCGGGACTTGAAAGTCCGACAACTGAATGTGCGTACCGAACCGCGCGCAGACAATCACGCCGAGAACCATCAACAGGAAAGCTGCGATAAACGTGCCAATGCCGCCCAGATTATTGATCCACTTGCCCACGCCGAGGCCCATCACGTTCAGCCAGACCAAGAGCGCCAGAAGTACAACCGAAGCAAGCATGGCGAAGATTCGGTTGTCCGCCAGCCCTTCATGCCCCGGACCCAGAATGAAAACAGATACGCCCACGAAGTAGAGCATCACGGTGGGCACGTACATCATGTTGTTCGTCCAGTAGCACCACCCGGAGAGAAAGCCGTGAAAGTCGCCAAACACTTCCTTGGCCCACAAGTAGACGCCGCCTTCGCCGGGATAGCGGTGCGCCAATTCGATTACCGCAATCCCTTGAGGCCAGAAAAAGAGAATAAGCGCAATCAGCCAGAGCCAGATGGTGACTCCACCGTTCGCGGCGATGGATGGCACCACGTTGAGGTTGAAGACGGCAACCACGAAGAGCAAGACAAGGTCACGCCGACCCAGCACCCGCTTCAAGTGCGGCTGCTCAGCGGCGGAAGCGGCGACTGCCGTTTCCTGCGTGACCTCGCTGCTCAATCTGAGTTCTCCTTAGTGCGCGGCGCCCACGAACTTCAGTCCGCGCTCCTTTTGCGTCTGGGCCAACCCCGGGGCGACTTCTTCGAATACGGCAAGGTGCTTGTCGATGTCGGCTTCGCTATGCTGCACCGAGATTGTCCACTGCTCGTCCCACCAGTAGGGCATTGCCAGTACGCCGCGGTTCACCATGGCAAACCAGAATTGACGCCACAGGTCCACGTCGATCTTCGTCCAGTCGCGATAATTGCGAATTTCCTGTGGATAGAACATTAGCGCACCGTTAACGCCTGCTTGCGCCACGTAAGCTTGCAGTCCAGCTTTTTTCAGGATTGTCCGGTAGCCCTCGGCGAGTTTCTTGCCAAGTTTATCGACGTGAGCATAGTTCTCGCGCGAGAGTACCTCGCGGAACGTCGCCAAGCCTGCGGCCATTGCAAATCGATTGGTGTTGTACGTTCCGCCGTGGAAAACCTTATGTTGAGAGATCAGGTCCATTACCGCGCGGCTTGCTCCGAACGCAGCCAGCGGGACACCTCCACCGATCGATTTGGCCAGAGTGATCATGTCCGGCTTCACCCCGAAATATTCGCTGGCGCCGCCCCAGCAGAGCTTCGCTCCGGTTTTCACTTCGTCGAAGATCAGTAGCGCGCCGTTCTTCGTGCAGATATCGCGCAGACCTTGCAGGAATCCGGGCTGCGGCATGCAGATACCGACATTCATCATGACGGGTTCAAGGATGATCGCCGCAATCTGGCCGGGAAACTGCCTGAAGCGATGTTCGACGCTGGGCAAATCGTTGAACGTAGCAACGGTGACGTTATCAAGAACGGCCTTGATCACGCCCAGACCGCCGGGGACGGAATTAGGCGCGTGAATATCGCCGTATTCCTCTTCCTTTGGCTTCACACTGACAAGGGCGGTGTCGTGCAGGCCGTGATAACAGCCTTCGAACCGCAGGATTTTGTCGCGGCCGGTCGCTGCACGTGCAATGCGGCACGCGTGCATCGTCGCTTCCGTGCCACTGGAGCCGAAACGCACCATCTCGACCGGATAGCGCGCACAAATTTCGTCCGCGAGCTCTAGTTCCATGCCGTGAGGCATGCCAAACGTTGCGCCGTGTTCGGTCGCCCACTGGACAGCTTTCGCCACGGCAGGATGACTGTGCCCCGCCATGAGCGTTCCAAAGCACAGGTTGTGGTCGACGTACTCGTTTCCGTCGATGTCCCTGATCTTGCTGCCATGCCCTTCCGCCACAAAAATCGGGTAAGGATCGTAGGCGCGGTAATTGCTCGCCACTCCGAGCGGAATTCGTTTCTCGGCTTTCTTGTGCGCTTCCGCGGACTTCGGCGTGCGCTTCTCGTACAGAGCGATTTCCTTGTGCAGTGCGTCGTGCATCTTGAAACTCCATCCAGGTTGGCCTTCCTGTGGTCACCTGTGGCAGGTCTGTTCCCTGCGGTCAGTATCGGGCGAGGAAAAACTTCGCGGTTTTGAGGCAAACTGCCCCTTTATTTTACGCCTTCCGGCACAATTCCCGAACGCCCAGACTTTCGTGCCGGACGTCACTTCCGCCAAAAAAGAAGGCACGGCCCTTTCGGGCCGGCTTCAGGATTTGCTACCTTTCCTTCTCAGAACAAGAACTTGATGGCGAACTGCATGACGCGAGGATCTCTGGCTTTGAGCACCTGTCCGAACGTCGAGTCAGAGAAGTTTCCGTCAGGGTTCTCAAACTGTGTATGGTTCCACGTATTGTAGAATTCCGCGCGGAATTCTGTATTCAACTTCTCAGTGATCGGCGTCAGTTTCGCAATCACCAGGTCCGTATTATTCAGCGAGGGCCCACAACACAGCGCATGAGGAGTGTTCCCAAATGTCCCCAGTTGCTGAGGACAGGGAGATGTCCCGGTCGGGTCGCAGAAGTTTGCCGTGTTGAACCAATAATTTCCTGCATTGGTCTTTGGATTCAAACGTTGAAGTGGCGCTGTCATGTATGGCGTGTTTGTCGACTCAAAGAAAATGCTCGACATCAGTTCGCCGTCGTTTTGGTCTTGGACGCGAATGGGGAATCCGCTCTGGTAGGTAACAATCGCCGACAATTGCCACCCGTTCGCCACTTTTCCGGCGAATCCCTCCTTCTTCGGGATCGGCAGTTGCCAGACAGGGCTAAAGACAAAACGATTCTTTGCATCCAGCAGAGAGACCCCACGAGTTGCATTCGCATTGATCGGATTCAGTTCGTTCTCAAAGGAAGCGCCCTGGTCGATCGCCTTGCTGAAGGTGTAGGAAGCTTGGAACATCAGCCCGTGCGAAAAGTTCTTCTCGACCGAAATCTGCAGCCCGTTGTAATTCGAGTTGGCCACAGTATTTTCGGAGAAGATGTTGCTGAATATGGGTACCCCATCGGCCGGGCAGCCCGATCCGGTAAGCGGATTGCAGTTCGGCGAAGAATAGGGCCGCAATCCCACCAAAGTAATAGGCGTTGGCGCCGTGGCCGTAATTACGCAGCCAGCAGGCTGCGCCTTGCCATAGGGGCAAGGAACGTTCGGCCCGTTCGGGTTCGACCCTGGTATATATGGCATGTGAAGGGTTTGGCCAGGCATCAACGTGAACGAATACGAATTATCCGAGCCGAACGTCCCGCAACTCTGGCCTATGGCATTCAGGTCTAGACATGTCTGTGGATTCCCATAGTTGAGATCCTGCGATGCCAGAAGGTGGTGGGCTTGCGTGCCGACGTAGGCGACCCGCAACAACATGTCCGAAGTCAATTGCCGCTCGATCGTCAAATTGTATTGTTCGGCATATTGAGTTCTCAGGTGTGGCTGGAATTCCCCGTACAGCAGAATCGAACGGAACAGCGACCAGTCCACGCAGCCGTTCGGTCCTGCAGGGTCGAAGCAGGAGGTCGACGGCGTCTGATGGATAATCCCTCCCCCGTTGTTCGGCAAGACGGTGCCGTTCTGCCCGATGAACGGCGTATTAAAGAGAGGGCTCGAAGAGAACGCGCTGACCCCGAAAGGCGGCTCTGCGCTGAACTGTTCCAGCACAAGTTGCTCCATGGGGTTATAGAAGATTCCGTACCCACCACGGATCGTAGATTTTCCAGGTCCGCCCGTCAGTTTGGCGAGCCACCCGTCGGTCCAGCCCGGGCTGTATGCCAGTCCGATTCGAGGTGCAAACGCCTTGTAATAGGTTGAAGTCAGCCCCCTGGGAACTCCCTTATCGCCGGGAAACACCAATCCTGTCGGGAAGTACGCATAGTTGGCGGAAGTTGGACCGCAGTCACCCGGGGTCGTTCCCAGTGCTGCCGCGCTCGACGCCGTGAGCCAGCACGGATATTGCGTCGTATCCTGCCCCGGCCGGAACGTTTGCAGGCGGTTTCCGCTGTCGACGTACGGCGTATTCAGTTCCCACCTCAATCCGTAGTTGAGAGTTATGTTTGGTTTGATCTTCCAACTGTCCTGCGCAAAAAGATAAAAGCCATAGTTGGTTGAATTCAGACCTTGCGCTGCACCCTGCGAATACGTTGTCGGTACTCCCAGGAAATAATCCGGGTACGCGGAGGCGCTTGCGGACGACGGATCCAGTGAATTGTTCGACCCGCCATTCTGAAACGTGAATTCTCCATTGATGTTGTAGTACAAGAACTGGTTAAATTTCTGAATCCGGAAATCGCCGCCGAACTTGAGGCTATGTGTTCCCAGCACCTTACTGTAGTTGTCAGAAAACTGGTAAGTATTTCCCGTCTGCGGCAGCTCTCCCTCAAAGTTGTTCCCGATGACAAATCCCCCCAATACGTTTACGAAAGGCACGCCCTCCCGGCCAGGGATGTTCGTTGTGATACCCGCGCTCGGATTATTGGGGTCCGCAAAGCAATTCGAAGCGGCAACATAGGTCCCGCAGGAATCGTGCAAGCTGGAAAGAATATTGACCGGGTGATTCAAGTCACCCTGCCCCTCGCGGAACCAGTTGAATCGAAGTTCATTGACCGAAGTTGAGCCGATTGTTGAGGTCTGGCTCACATTCAGCTGCTGCACACGCGTCTTGAAAAGACCTCCAAAACTGGGAACGTTTGCGCCTGCCGCTTGGAAATTCGAAAACGGCTGAGTCTGGTTCACGTCATCGAAGTAGTAGTAGGCAGTGAAGTGCTGGGTCGTGGAGAAATTGTGGTCGAACCGGATTGTGAACTGGTCGTCGTTCTCAATAAGAGGAGGAGTGTATGAAATGGCACCCGCCCCCACCGGCGCAACATAGTTCTTATAGAGGGCGTTGGCCGTCGGATCGAAGCAAGCCGTGGGAACCTGGGAGTTGGGGAAAAGACTGCTGTAGGGAACTGGTGTTGTTGACGATCCATTCGCCAGCGCCGCCAATTGCGTCGCCGCGACCGGTGAGGCTGCTGACAGAGCGGTTGCACAGCCCGGGCGGGTGTACAGCGCATTCGCGTAAGTCGAGTCGGTCACCGCACCTTGAAACGGTCCATCCGCCGAGAAATCTCCGTTGGCTTCCGCGGTGGTGGGCAAGAACACCTGGCCCGAGGAAATCCCCTGTTTGAGCCGGTTTCCTTCGTAGGAGCCGAAGATAAAGGTCCTATCTTTTATGATCGGGCCGCCCAGTGTGGCCCCAAACTGGTTCTGTTGATATTCGGGAACCGTTGGGTCAAAGAATCCCTTCGTGTTCAACACACTGTTTCGGAAGAACTCGTAGACGTCGCCGTGGATATTGTTCGTCCCAGACTTCGTTACCACGTTGACCACCGAACCCGAATTCCGTCCGTACTCCGCGTCAAATGTGTTCGTCAACACGCGGAATTCCTCAATCGCATCCGGTGATGGTTGAATCGCGGGACCGTTCACAAAGATGTCGTTTCCGTCGCCGCCGTTCACCATGTAGTTGTTGGACCGGCCACGGCCGCCGTTCACAGAAACCACACCGGGGTTATCGCTGCCATAAAAGAGGTCCGCGCCTAGTTGCGATTGCACGCCTGGCTGAAGCTGCAGGAGTTGATAAGTGTTCCGGGTGCTCAAAGGCAGTTCCCGCACCGACTGATCAGTCATCACTGCGCCCAATTGCGTGGTCGTCGTATCGATCACCGGCGGCGCTCCGGTTACTTCTACAGTCTCTGTCGATCCGCCAATCTGTAGTGAAACGTCCACGCTGGCAATCTCGTTCAGCACCAGGACAATGCCCTTACGCTGGTACTTCTTGAACCCGGTGGCTGTCACATCGACTTCATAACTTCCTACCGGCACTTCCAGGAACAGGTACTCTCCTGTCGCCGATGTTTGTACTTCACGCGAGGCGTTCGTGGCTTCGTTCGTCAACGTAACTTTCGCCTCGGCGACGGCCGCGCCGCTCGAATCGGTCACCGTTCCGCGAATGCGCCCGCCGGTGCTTTGCGCGCGGCTATCGGAAGCTGTGAAGACCAGACACAGTCCAAAGATTGCCACAAGCAGCACGTTATGGAAACACAACGACTTGCAATAATGGCTTGATACCGAATTCATCTTGAATCACCCCTGTTCCCCGAGAACCGTTTCCCCGAGAGCGATTCTTCGTGGTTGTAACCGGACCTTAAACCTTACTATAATCCAGCAAACTTAGAGAAAGCCGGGACCCATGTCAAGCAGAAAGAATTTGTCCAACGCATCGGAATCTTTGCCGGGCCAGCGTCTTCTCCGTATTTCCGAAGTAGCCCGGCGTCTTGGCATTTCCTCATCTGCGTTGCGCGCGTGGGAAGCGCTCGGCCTGGTCACGCCACAGCGCACGGCGAGCCGATACCGCATGTATGCGGAGCCCGACCTCCGGCTGCTTCAACGCGCTCTCTTTCTGCGACGGGCCCGAGGACTGAATCCCGTGGCGATTGTACATGTTTTGAAGAAACAAGGGGTGGTCACGGCGCCTGCGGACGCTCGCCAGTCCACCGGCCAGCGTTTCCGCCGCCTACGAATCAATCGCGGCCTTTCGCTCGCGCAAGTCGCGCGCAATACGAAAGTGTCTGTCGGCTTTCTCAGCGCGCTGGAACGCGGCCAGATGCAGTCCTCCGTTGCCACACTGCAGCGCATCGCGCGTTTCTACAAAACGAACATCCTTTCCATGTTTGAAACTAACGGTGACGCTCAGCCACTCGTCCGCCCCGCCCAGCGCAAAGTTCTGGAAACCAGCCCGAAGGTCCGCATGGAACTCCTCGCCTGGGGCAATACCGCCATGGAGCCTCACCTCTTCCGCGTCAAACCTGGTGGCAGCAGCGGAGAATCCTACACTCACGAAGGCGAGGAGTTTCTTCATGTAATGCGTGGGGAATTCGAGATCTGGCTTCACAATCAGGGGCATTACCGCTTGAAGCCCGGCGATAGTCTCTATTTCGAAAGCTCCACTCCCCATCGCTGGAAAAATCCAGGGCGCTCGGAAGCCTGGATTCTGTGGGTGAATACTCCGCCCACGTTCTGAGTTTTCTTTTGTATTTGCGGCTGGATTTTCGGGCCGCATGCTGAGGTTTTGTGCCGCACTTCCATCGATGCTTTGTTTTTGCACTTTTGACCGTGCTCTTCGCAGGCGCAGCGGCTCGTGCGCAGCGATCTGCCCGCATCGTTCCCGCGGACATTCTTATCGTTCATGCCAAGATTTATACGGTGGATGAAAAAAAGCCTTGGGCGCAGAGTCTCGCCATCCGTAAAGGAAAAATCGTAGCCGTTGGTTCGGACGAACAGGTCGCGCGCTTTCGCGGCATTGGCACAAAGCTGATCGATGCCGGAGGCAAGCTTGTTCTTCCCGCCTTCACCGATTCGCACATCCACTTGACCGAAGGCGGACTCAGCCTGAAACTCGTGAACCTGGAAGACGCGAAGGATCTTGCCGACATCGAGAGTCGCCTTCGCTCTTACGCCGACCAGCATCCCGGTGACAAGTGGATCCTTGGCCGCGGTTGGGACTATCCCACGTTTGCTCCAGCAATGCTGCCCAACAAGGAATTTCTCGACAAGCTTTTCCCCGCCATAGCCGTCTTCCTAGAGTCTTATGACGGTCACACCTTCTGGGCTAATTCGCGGGCCTTGGCACTCGCGGGAATCTCGAAGACAACGCCCGATCCCTTGGACGGCCAAATTGATCGTGACCCCAAGACTGGGGAAACCACCGGCGTCCTAAAAGAATCCGCTGGAGAACTCGTTCGTAAGGTTGCGCCGAAGCCCGATCACGTCGAGCTACTGAACGCCCTGCGCGCCGGAATAAAGCTAGCCAATCAGAGCGGAATCGCACGTGTCGACAGTGCCGGCGGCGATTTTGAGCAGCTCGATCTCCTCCAGGAATTGCGGGAGGAAAAGCAGCTCACAGTTCGCTTCCACGTCGCTTATGTCTTAAATCCTCCTGAACTGCGCGCCCAAGATATTGAAGCTATTGAGGGAGCGCACAAGAAGTTCCACGACGAATGGATCGATGCAAACAGCGTGAAGTTCTTTCTGGATGGCGTAGTGGAAACGCACACGGCTGCCTTCCTCGACCCTTACTCCGACGACCCGTCCACAAAAGGCTCCCTTTTCTGGGACCCAGAAAAATACGGGGCCGCAGTTGCCGACCTCGACAAGCGAGGCTTTCAGCTCTACAGCCATGCGATTGGCGAACTCGCCGTTCGTACCGCGCTGGATGCCTACGAATTCGCCGAACAGAAAAATCACACGAAGGATCATCGCAACCGCATCGAGCACATCGAGACCATCGCAGCTGCCGACATTCCTCGTTTTGCCAAGCTCGGTGTCATTGCCAGCATGCAGCCCCTGCACTCGTATCCGGATGAGGACACCTTCGACGTTTGGGCGCGGAACATTGGCCCGGATCGCGCGTCCCGCGCCTGGATGTGGAAGAGCATTGCCCAATACGGCGGCCATTATGCCTTTGGCAGCGATTGGCCAATTGTCACTCTTAATCCGTGGGAAGGAATTCAAACCGCGGTGACGCGCCAGACGAACGATGGCAAACCTCCCGGCGGCTTTGTTCCTTCGCAAAGGCTGACCGTAGCCCAGGCCGTCGAGGGCTATACCCTCGAAGCGGCCTACGCGGGACACTTGGAGAAAACAGAAGGCTCTTTGGAAACAGGAAAAGTTGCGGATGTCATCATGCTAGATCGCAACATCTTCGAGATCGAGCCGCACACTATCGATAAGACTAGAGTCGTTCTCACCATTGTTGGAGGAAAAATCGTCTATGAAGCCGGCAATCCATAGACTCCCGATCATTCTTTCTTCTGCGTTGCTCCTCGCCTCAAGCCAGGAGAAGGAGCAATCGCTGAGCCTGCTTGTCCCCGAAATCAACGCCATCTCTACATTGATCTTTATTGTTTCCGTCATTTTGATTTTGATCTGGTACCAGATTCGCGCCCGCACCATCGGCAGGGAAGCTCGGGAACTTCTAGAGCGCCCTTAGGAGGACTCGTTCCATGTCTCATTCCCGTCGAGATTTCATCAAGTTTGTCGTCGCGGGCTCTATTGCCTCCGGTTGCCCCGTCGACAAAGCATTGCTCGCCGAGCCAGACGCCAAAGCTCCTTCCGCCGCGGTCGAGGGTGAGCACTTTGCAGTCTGTCACCAGGTCCGCGACGGCCATTCCTTTCTCAAGCCGGATGCGACCCGCAAAGTGGACATTGTTATTGTCGGCGGAGGCATGGCGGGTCTTTCCGCGGCCTATTTCCTGCGTGGCAAGGATTGGCTGCTCCTCGAAAAAGAAGATCACTTCGGCGGGAATGCGTATCAAGAGGAATTCGCCGGCCAACCCTATTCGACAGGAGCGGCTTACGATTTTCGTGGCAGCCCCAGCGACCAACTCGCCAAGGAAATCGGACTCAACCTGCTTCCCATCAATATGCCTGACCCCACCATCGTCAACGGCGTCTACACTTCGGACACTTGGCGCAGCGGCCTTTCCCAGCTTCCTTATTCGAAGGCCACCATCGCCAGCTTCAAGAAATTCGCCGAAGATGTCATGAAGGTCGATCCGCGCAAGAACATGCTGGAGCTGGACTCCAAGCCTTTCAAGGAAATCACCGGCGCTTACGCTCCGGAAGTCACCAAGTGGTGGGACGCGTATGGCCCATCCAACTGGGGAGCGCTTACGCAGGACACGACCGCATTCATCGGCGTTTCCGACGCGCACTATCTGATCAAAGGCGAAGACTCCACGCGCGTCATTCTTCCCGGGGGCCTGGGCTGTATCAGCCACAAACTGGTGGAAGTGATGAAGCCGAAGTACGGTGAACGCATGCTCGGGGGCGCCACGGTGGTTTCCGTCGTACCGGATGGCAACGAAGTCCGCGTGACTTACCTGCAAGGAGAAAACGTCACGACTGTCGCTGCAAAGGTTGTGCTGATGTGCTCTCCCAAATACATCGCTTCGCGCATCGTTGCCGGACTGCTCGATGATCAAAAGCAGGCGATGCGCCGCATGCGCTATGCCCCAGTGCCCATGATCAACATGATTTTCGACAAGCAGATCTACCGCAAAGGCTATGACAACTGGTGTCCGGGAAATTCTTTCACGGATTTCATCGTCGCCGATTGGACCATCCGCAACCAGCCCGGCTACAACCCCAAATATGAAATCCTCACGTTCTACTGTACTTTACGGGAGTCAGAACGAGCCTTGCTTCTCGAGGAAGCCGATTGCAAGGATTTTGCCGGAAAAGTCCTGAAGGACTTCCAAAAACTCTTGCCGGAATTTAATGTGGACCCAATCGAGATTCATCTCTATCGCCGCGGCCATGCCATGATGATGGCGGTGCCCGGCCAATTTACGAAAAACCGCATGATTGCTTCCCGCCCGATGGATCGCATCTTCTTCGGCAATTCCGATTCCGGCGGACCGGAATCGCTCACCATGGAAGCGGTCCGCATTTCTCATGCCGCGGCCGAATGGACGAACTTGGTTCTGGCCGGGAAGCCGGGAGCTGCTGAATTGGCTCACAAGGCACTCACGGAAGTGACATTCTAGCCGCACGGGCCATCTTGTACTTCGGCGTTGGGATAGAATCGAGGCGCATCCGGATCGTGAGGGCCAATCATGCTGCGCGTAGCCGTCCTAGTGTGTGTCTCGCTCGTGCTCGCCACTCTCGTCTCTGCACAGCCGCAGATGCCCCAGCGTCCCAAAATCACGGGCATCGCCTATCTCCGGATCAAATCCAGCGATTTTGAAAAGTCCTCGGAAACCTACGTAAAGATCCTCGGCCTTCGAACAGGAACCAACGGCTGCGTCCATGTGAAGGACCCCTGTTTCGTCGTGAACGCATCTCAGCACATCGAACTCACACAGACACAAGCGGGCGATTCCGGCTCCTGGCTCGAGCAGACCGCTTTTCAGACCACCAGCGTCCGTGAAATGCGCCAGTACTTGCTTGCCCAACGCATCCCGGTCTCTGAGATCAAAGCGAGCCCTCGCGGAATTCCCTTCATTGAATGTCAGGATCCAGAACACAACAGCATTGCCTTTGTTCAGGAATTCTCGGAAATCTCCGTGGCGCGCGTGCCGCCGAATCAAGTCAGTTCTCGCATTTTTCACGCGGGATTCGTTGTTAAAGACCTTGGTTTGATGAAGCGCTTCTATACGGAGGTTTTGGGCTTTCGCCTTTATTGGAAAGGAGGCTTCAAAGATCTCCCTCCCGGCACGCCGCAGAAGGAATCGGATATCGATTGGTTCGAAATTCAAGTCCCCGAAGGTTCAGACTGGGTGGAATTTATGTTGAACATCCCCGCCAATGCGGATCATCAGGAACTTGGCGTGCAAAACCACTTTTGCCTCGGCGTTCCCAACATGGAGAAAGCCCTGGATCAGCTTCACAAAAATGGTCTGGCGCCCGATTCGAAATTCGCTGACGACAAATCCGAAATCGGCCGCGATGGTAAATGGCAATTCGATATCTTCGATCCGGATTGGACACGCATTGAATTCATGGAGCCTTTTCCTGTGAAAGAACCCTGCTGCAATCCCTACACCGCTCCGCACGCAAAATTGTGATAGGCATTCCTCAGGGAGAAGTCGATCGAGGGCTCTGCCGCTAAGGTTCCAGCCCGTTTCTACTCCTCGTGTAACTCTTCCTGTACAAATCGCTCGCGGTCCTCTCGCAACCTCCAGGAGGCCATCTCGCCCGGCACGCCATCCTGCACGCTCACGATGATGTAGCTATACCAGGGCCAGGCATTCTGCCGGTCGAACTCGCTGGGACGCGCCGGATGATCGGGGTGAGAATGGTACCAACCAATCAAGCTCAATCCGAGCGTTTCGGCAGTCCTCTCTGCCTTAATCAGGTCCCGTGGATCCACAGAAAAACGATTCCGAGGCGAATCCTCCCGGCGGTTCACCAGCGGGTGGATCTGCAAGACCTCTCGCGGCTTTTCTCCTCCCTCCTCGCGGGCCGCATCATGGCCGAAAAGCGCTCCACAGCACTCATTGGGGTAAGCTTCCACAGCATGAGCCCGGATCTTTTCGGCGCATTCCCGAAGAATTTTGAGCTTTTCCGCATCCTTCATAATTGCCTTTGTGCCAAAGGGAATCCTACCTCACAGCGCATGCCCGTCGGCTGCGAATCCCGTCAAATCGGTAAGAATTACAGGAGAGGCCGCGTGAGAGGCACGAAGTTTCGTACTAGGTCTCGACCGATCATCGCCCCACTTCCGCAGCAACTTCCTTCCCTCTCACCCAGTTAGCCGATTGGCGAGCCGTTTGCTTCACCCAGCGTGAGGGGGGAACTCATGAAAACGGAACTTTCGTTCAAGACCGCGATCTGCGACGAATACGAGAATCTTCTCTTCGCTTGCCAGAAAGCTCTAGAGAACTGGCGCACTCGACGCGAAGAGGTTGCCTCGCTCGGGTTTGCCAGCAAGAAGACTTCCGATGAACTTCTGCGGCTGCAAGCTGACTATGCGCGCGCCTATTCGCGACTGGAATCGCATGAGGAACATTGTGAACTGTGCCGATTCGTGTCAAAGATCGGTGGCCGCAATTATTCCAGCGTTTCCGTTGCTGCATTGGAAAAGAAACCCTTCGCCTGAACACCCCGAATGACGGTGCATTGCGGGAAGGACGGTCACCACGCGGCCTTCCCGTGCGGGGGAGTTCAAGATGTACCCCGTGGTTGCAAGTGAGCATCTACTTTTTCAGCGGAGGATTAATTGAAGTCGCCTTTGGAGCTTGTCAGTTTGATCGCTTTTTTGCTCGGCTCGCCTCTCTACTTCCAGCCGCCAGCGGAGCGTCGCACCCCACCCGACCCACCTGCCGTACAAATTCATCAATATCCCAATCAGGTCCAGATTTCCGAATCGAAGTAGAGAACGGTTCTTGCAGATGACGAGGTGCTCTACCTTGCTCCAAAGGGATTACAAACGCGGTATCCTGTTCCTGTTCACCGATGCCGTCCCGATCCAACCGATTGACGCCGATAGTGCGCTCTCTTGTCCTCCCTTTTTTGGTTGCGCTAAGCATTCCTTCCCCCTTATCCCCTCAGGAACAAGCTCCGAGCGTCATTCACGTCGATGTGAACCTCGTCCTGGTGGATGCCACGGTCAAAACAAAGGCAGGACAAATCATGGACGGCTTAAAGCAGGAGGACTTTGAGCTGCGCGAAGATGGCGTGCCACAAAAGATCGATGTCTTCAGCCGCGACGAACTTCCTCTGAACGTCGCGCTTGTGCTCGACTTGAGCGACTCCATCGGCCCGTTCCTCGGGCCTTTGCGCAGCGCCGCAAACATCGCCTTGTCCTCGCTAAAACCCGAGGACGAAGTTGCTCTTTTCACTTTCGCCACGGAAGCGCAACTTCGCGCGCCCTTCACCAGAGATAAAAACATGATTGCCCAGCAGATCACTGGCTTCCAGGTCGGCGGCGCGACCAATATCAATGACGGCATTTTTATGGCGGCGCGGTATCTGCTGAATACGCCTCCCAAGGGCCGCCGCGTAATCATTCTGATCAGCGATGACGTCGGCACGGACGCCGGCGGCCAGGGGACGCACGATATCGTTACAGAGGCGATCGCCTCGGATGCGGTCCTGTATAACCTGAAGATTCCCGGCTACAATCCGCCCGGAACACTCTTTGCCGCGGCCATGGTGCCAGGACTGGTCAATATTCACAAAGTGATCGAACAAACAGGCGGAGAGATTTTCGATGTACCGGACGTGGCGCATCTCGATTCCGTGTTCGGCGCTTTAATCAAACGCATCAAAACGCGCTATACGGTTGGGTATTACACGAACGCCACGGCAGCAAGCGGCAAGCCTCACAAGCTGGACGTGCGTCTCACATCGTCGCACGGGAAAAAGGGCCGCGACTATTTGGTGCTAGCCAAAAGCAGCTATTACGTCCACTAGGTGCCAATCCTGGCTTCTCAACAACAAAAAAAGGGAGCGCGGAAGCGCTCCCCCCTTTGGACCTGCATAATTTAAGGTCCTTCCAATCCGCTACTGAGAGATATTCGCGGCAACAATCACGAGCTCTGACTTCTCGTGATTCTGTGCCAGACGCACCTCTGTCCGGCCTCTCGGAAATTCCCGTCCGGAGGTATTACCGGCAGTCCAGACCTGATAAAGGAAGTAGTAATCACCCATGCGGCGGAAAACGAGCTTGGTGGTCTTCGACGGCTCTACACTTGTGCAAGTGTTCGACAAAACGTTGGCCCCTCCTCCGATTTCTTGCATGTTACCGATTCGGATGACAGTGCCGTTGTCGGTCACCGTCCTGAGGGAATAATCGCCCGCAGGATAGGCTCGATCACCGACGACGAAGTCAAAGGGGACGGTGGCAGTCATTTTCGTCTGCTGAGCGTTGGCAGCTGTGGCCATGAAGAGCGCGGCAAAAAGAGAGAGGATGAAGAATAAGGTTTTCATAAGACCTCCTTTGTGGCGAGGGCGAAGTACAGCGGCATGGAACAGCTCACGGGATCGTGTTCTTTGTTCCCGGTGTCTCTGCCTACTCACGCTCACAAACAGAGCACGGCCTGTGCCAGCCAGGCGTACGGAAGTCCGACGCCGGTTCGGGTTTTCGTTACCTGCTTCATTTCGAAGCGGATGGCCAAAGCAATTTGTTTAGGCGTCTGGTCGGTCGTGAGCAAGTTTCGAATCAGGGAGAATCTGATCTGCACACGAAACGACACCTGTTGCAGCGTGCAGCGCGGGCCAATTAGAAGCGCCTGCCAGGTCTGTTGGCGGCAAACTCTTCCTTCAGGAAGGGTTATGCCAGCTAAAATCTTTTCGAAGGCAGCTTTTTTATCGCTCACCAATCAGATAGGGCATCTATCTCTTCGGATAG
>Ga0187766_10000224_pt1 | contig 30464 bp, 24 predicted proteins | sample 0216_QUI02_MP05__4_FD_132971 | JGI IMG/M metagenome (GOLD analysis project Ga0187766, IMG submission 132971) | Tropical peat soil microbial communities from peatlands in Department of Meta, Colombia - 0216_QUI02_MP05_20_MG | ecosystem: Environmental > Terrestrial > Soil > Wetlands > Peat ... | reverse complement strand
TCCTTCAGGAGCTCTTCCTCGGCCGCTTCCGGCCCGATCTCATCGACCCCTTCCCCGAAGACGACCCGGCTGAGACCGCCCGGGCGAAGCCTTTTCTCGACAAGCTCCGCGCCCTTCTCGAGCGCGTCGACTCCGATGAGATCGATCGCACCGGGGAGATCGACGAGAGCATCGTGCAGGAGCTCCGCGACATCGGGGCCTTCGGGATCAAGATCCCCCGCCAGTACGGCGGCCTCGGCCTGTCGCAACGGAGCTACATCCGCGCCATCGGAATGGTGACCTCGAAGGACGGCTCGATCACCGCCCTCCTCTCGGCGCATCAATCGATCGGCCTCCCGCAGCCGCTCAAGCTCTTCGGCACCGAGGAGCAGAAGAAGAAGTACTTCCCGCGGCTGGCGAAAGGGGCGATCTCGGCATTCGCTCTCACCGAGGTCGATGCGGGGAGCGATCCGGCCAACATGCGGACGACCGCGACGCCGACCGAGGATGGGAAGTACTTCATCCTGAACGGCGAGAAGCTCTGGTGCACCAACGGCACGCGGGCCGAGCTGATGGTGGTGATGGCTCGGACCCCCGACATCGTGGTGAACGGGAAGTCGAAGAAGCAGATCACGGCATTCATTGTCGAGACGTCGTGGCCCGGTGTGGAGGTCGCCCATCGCCTGCGCTTCATGGGACTCAAGGCGATCGAGAACGGGCTGATTCGCTTCACGAACGTCAAGGTGCCGCGCGAGAACATCCTCTGGGCGGAGGGGAAGGGACTCAAGCTCGCTCTCGTCACCCTCAACACCGGCCGCCTGACGCTTCCCGCCAGCTGTGCCTACGGCGCCAAGCAGATGGTGCGCGTGGCGCGCGAGTGGGGGATGGAGCGCGTACAGTGGGGGCAGCCGATCGGAAAGCACGAGGCGGTCGCCCAGAAGATCGGCCACATGGCGGCGAACACCTTCGCGATGGAGTCGATCGCCGAGCTGGCGAGCGCCTTGGCGGATCGCGGCGACAACGACATTCGCCTCGAGGCCGCGATCGCGAAGCTCTGGAACACCGAGGCCGGTTGGCGGATCGTCGACGACACGCTGCAGATCCGCGGCGGCCGTGGCTATGAGACCGCCGATTCCCTTCGCTCGCGCGGCGAGGCGCCGATTCCGGTGGAGCGCGCGCTGCGCGACTTCCGGATCAATCTGATCTTCGAGGGCTCCTCGGAGATCATGCGCCTCTTCATCGCTCGTGAGGCGGTCGACCACCACTTCAAGATCGCCTTCGATCTGGTGAACCCGAAGGCGACGGGGAAGGAGAAGTGGGCGGCGTTCATGAGATCGGCCGGCTTCTATCCCGGCTGGTATGCGTCACGGTGGGTCGGCGGATTCCGCTCCTTCGGCCACTTCGGCAGACTCGCGGGACACATGCGCTACGCCGAGCGCGCGACGCGCAAGCTCGGGCGCTCGATCTTCCACGCAATGGTGCGACTCGGCCCGAAGCTCGAGAAGCGGCAGATGGTCCTCTTCCGGGCGGTCGACATCGGCGCCGAGCTCTTCGCGATGGCGGCGAGCTGCTCGCGGGCGCGCCAGCTCGCGGCGCAGGGTCAGGCGAATGCGGTCGATCTGGCGGACCTCTTCTGCCGCGAGGCGCGCCTCCGGATCGACAGCTACTTCGCCAATCTCTTCGGCGTCAACGATGGCGTGCTCTATCGCACGGCGCAGGGTGTGCTGGCGGGGGAGTACGCGTGGCTGGAGAAGGGGATCGCGCAGCTCCACGGGGAGAGTGCGGAACGGGAGAGCGAGGCGCCGAGCGAGGCGGTGGGAGCGGCGATCTGACACGATCTGACGAGAAGAGCGAAAGGGCCCGCGCGTGGCGCGGGCCCTTTTCTTGTTGCGCGTTGGCCTGACGAGAGCCCGCCCAGCTGTCTCCCGTGGCGGTGGCGGCGGCCCGTCGGGCGTGCTCAGCGCGCGTGGCGGTACATCATCTCGACCAGCTCCTCGTACATCGCCGTCGCGCGACGCTCGTCTCCGTCGCGAATCGCCTCGGTGGCGCAGTGCTCGAGGTGATTGCGCATGAGTCCACGGCCGACGGCGCGGAGCGCCTCGTGCACTGAGGCGATCTGGGTCAGGATGTCGGCGCAATAGCGCTCCTCCTCGATCATCCGTTGAAGACCCCGGATCTGCCCCTCGATGCGGCGGAGGCGGCGAAGGTTGGCGGCCTTGATCTTGGTGTCGCTGGCGACGGCGTGGCGGTTCGGGCGCGGCATGAGAAGAATGAGGTGAGAGTCAGCCAGAGACCCGACGGAGTCGAAGACTGTTGCTCACCACGCTCACGCTGCTCAGCGCCATGGCGGCGCTCGCGAGCACGGGGCTCAAGAGGACTCCGAAGCGCGGGTAGAGTACGCCGGCGGCGATCGGAATGCCGACGACGTTGTAGACGAAGGCCCAGAACAGATTCTGACGGATGATCTGCATCGTCCGGCGCGACAAGCGGATCGCGGTGGCGACGCCGCGCACGTCCGGCCGCATCAGTGTCGCGTCGCTCGCCTCGATGGCGACGTCCGTTCCGCTACCCACGGCGATCCCCACATCGGCCTGGGCGAGTGCGGGGGCGTCGTTGATTCCGTCTCCCACCATCGCCACGGCGCGGCCCCGATGCTGCAGCTGCGCCACGAGGCCCGCCTTCCCCTCGGGAGCGACGGCGGCGCGGACGTTGTCGATCCCTGCCTGACGAGCGACCGCCGTGGCGGCGACCTCGTTGTCGCCTGTCAGCATCACGACATCGAGCCCGAGCGCGCGGAGATCCGATACACCCTCCGGCGAGCCCTCGCGGAGTACATCGGCCACCGCGATCAGTCCGGCGAGTCGGCCGTCGATGGCCACGTACGCGACCGTCGCTCCGGTGGCGGCGCAGCGCTCCGCCTGCGCTGCCAGAGGCGACACGGCTACCCCGGCATCGCTCAGGAGGGACGTGCTCCCAATGAGGACAGTTGCGCCATCGACGATCCCCTTCGCTCCGCGGCCGGGAAGCGCCTCGAAGCTCTGCGCCGGCGCCAGCGCGACGGCGCGACCCCGGGCGTAGGCGATGATCGCGGTGGCCAGTGGGTGCTCCGACTCCGCCTCGATCCCCGCCACGCGAGCGAGAAGCTCGTCGGCCGTTTCTGCCGGTCCGCCAGGTGCGAGAACGACGTCGGTCACCACGGGGCGTCCGGCGGTGAGCGTTCCCGTCTTGTCCAGCACAACCGTGTCGACTCGGCTCGCCCGTTCGAGTGCCGGGCCACCACGAAAGAGGATGCCCAGCTGAGCGCCACGGCCAGTGGCAACCATCACGGCGGTGGGGACCGCGAGCCCCATCGCGCACGGACAGGCGATGATCAACACGGCTACCGCTGCCGATGTCGCTGCCAGGAACGACGCGGTGGGGCTCGCGACGAACCAAATGACGAAGGTCGCGATCGAGATGGAGATGACGATCGGTACGAAAATGCCGCTCACACGGTAGGCGAGTCGCTGAATCGGCGCCTTGGATCCTTGAGCCTCGCGCACGAGCCGGACGATGCGTGCCAGTACGCTGTCTTCGCCGACCGTGGTGGCAATCAGGCGAAAGGATCCGGTGCGATTGATCGTCCCACCTATCACCGAATCCCCCGGTTGCTTCTCGACCGGCAGTGACTCACCGGTGACCATCGATTCATCCACCGCGCTCGCGCCGGCGACGATCTGCCCGTCGACGGGAACTCGCTCACCGGGGCGAACGACGATGACGTCGCCGGCTCGCACGTCGCCGATCGGCAGGTCGCGCTGCTCCTCGCCCCGGACGACTCGGGCCGTGCGTGGCTGGAGGCGCACGAGCGCCCGCAGCGACCGCGACGTCTCGGTCGTGGCTCGTGCCTCGAGGACGCGCCCGACGAGCACCAGCGCGATGATGATGTTGACCGCCTCGTAGTAGACATCGGGTGCGACCCCGCGCGCGAGGAAGAGTCCCGGCGCCAGGGTGGCCACGAGCGAGTAGGCGTACGCGGCGAGCGTGCCGACCGCGACCAAGGTGTTCATGTCCGCCGAGTGATGGCGGAACGCTGTCCAGGCTCGTGTGAAGAAGTCGCGCCCGGCCCACACCAGTACGAGGGTCGTGAGGAGGAGCAGCGCGATAGTGAGCAGGCGCGCGTCGACGGCGTAGAGCCAGGGCGTTGCGCGCCGAAACGTCGGATCGAGAACCCGCGCCACCCACGCCATGAACGGATCGGCCGGGGCTGCGCCACCGTGCATCGAGGCACCCATGAGCGGCATCGAGATCACCATCGCGACCGCCCCGATGACCGCGCTCACGATCGCCTTCCGTCGCAGCGACATGACCTCCGCGGCCTGAACGCGCTCATCGGCGAGCTGCTGGTCGTACGCCGCCCGACCGGGCCCCGGCAGTTCGGCGCCGTAGCCCGTGGACCGAATCGCGTCGACGAGGGCCGCCGCCGAGGTCTCCTTTGGGTCGAAGGCGACCGATGCGTTGTGCAGGAGGAGGTTGACCGTCGCGTCGCGCACGCCGGGAGCTGCCGTCAGTGCCCGCTGCACCCGCGCCTGACAGGCAGCGCAGGTCATTCCCGTCACCGGGATGGTGAGCTTAGTGGTGGTGGTGTCCGGCATGGGCATCAGGGGCGTCACCCGCGCTGCGCCCGGCGACGAAGAAGTACCAGTTCACCCAAGCGATCGCGGCGGTGCCAACGATGGTCACGACGATGTCAGCGACACTCACGCGGCCGATGCGGCGTGTGCCGAATATCCCTCGGCGTCCACCGCCTCCACGATCCTCTCCGGCGATGTCTGCGAAGGGTCGTAGCTGAGCCGCGCGCCACCGATCGCGACGTGTTCTACCGTCACTCCAGGGAGCCGGTCGAGCGCGGAGCGCACCGTTTGGAGACAGTGGCCGCAGCTCATGCCGTCGATGGACAGGGTCAGGTGCTTCATAGAGGGCTCTCGAGTAGTGCGCTCCCAAGAAGGTAATATACCCCCACCCCCTATCGCAACGCTCGTGCTCTTCGACACAGGTCCGCCCGCTCGCCGAAAACCGGTCGGCGCCGCCCGCCACCGCGCCGCTCCACGTCTCCTCGCCCCTACCGTCCCCTCGGCCCTACCGACCCCCATTGCCCGAGACGGGCCCGACCGTGCAGACTGCGCGCATGCCGAATCCCAGAATCCACCTTCTTGCACTGGTCGTCCTCCTCGGCGCACCCGCGACCAGCGTCCAGTCCCAAGGGGCGCCCGCCCAGAAGCCACCGCCTCCAGCGCCTCCGCCGAGCAAGGCGCTCCTCCAACCTGACAAGACGGAGCTCGCGGCCAAGTCCCCGGCGACATACACGATCGAGTTCGTGACGTCGCGTGGGCCGTTCAAGGTCGAGGTGCACCGCGGCTGGTCGCCGAACGGAGCCGATCGCCTCTACTATCTCGTGCGCAACGGCTTCTTCGATGGCGCGCGCTTCTTCCGTGCACTGCCGGGATTTATCGTCCAGTTCGGCATCAACGCCGACCCGAAGGTCACCTCCGCCTGGAAGGACATGCGCATCCCCGACGACTCGGTGGCCACGAGCAACACGCGCTACCGCGTCACCTTCGCGATGGCCGGCCCGAACACCCGCACGACGCAGCTCTTCATCAATCTCGCCGACAATGCGCGCCTCGATAAGATGGGATTCTCCCCCATCGGCACGGTGATCACCGGAACGGCGGTGGTCGACCAGTTCTACGGCGGCTACGGCGAGGGGACGCCTAACGGTGCCGGGCCCGACCAGGAGAAGATCATGTCCCAAGGGAACGTCTATCTGGCACACGACTTCCCCAAGCTCGACTACATCGTCTCGGCGAAGATCGTCAAGAACCTCGAGAAGTAGCAGCGCGAGCCTCCCCATGACTGCCGAATCGGATCTCCTCATTCGCGCCGTCGAGCACGGCCCCGGCATCCACGTCATTCGCGGAAGCGGCACCGTTCGCGACTGGAACGGCATCCGCTACAAGATCGGGATGTCGGCGCGCAACGTCGGCGCGAAGGCGCTCTCGATGAACGTCGCCACCATCCCCCCCGGCGGCGTCGCCTACGCCCACATCCACGTCGGCTTCGAGGTGATGCTCTATATCCTCGAGGGCCGCGTCAGGCACGAATACGGGCCACGGCTCGAGCACGCGGTGGAGAACGTCGCTGGCGACTTCATTTTCATCGAGCCGGGCGTGCCGCACGAGGTGTTCAACCTGAGCCAGTCCGAGCCCGTCGTAGCCGTGGTCGCGCGGTCCGACGCGAGCGAGTGGGAGCACATCGTGAAGTTCGAGAGGCCAGCAAAGAGCCTCCAGCGTTAGGCTTCCCGGGCCCGAGAGCGCCTGTTCCCGCGGTCGCCGGCGCGCGGTCGGTCGCTGCGTACTCCCAGCCGTCGCTCGCGGGCTTTAGACCCTCCTTCGTCGCACCCGAAGCGCGCCCGTCGCCGGGATTGCGGCCAGCCCGGCGACAATCACGATCACGCGCCCAGCGACCGCGATGAGAAGCGCCACGTTGAGGCTGGCATCGACGCCATTCCCGAGGCTGGCATCGACGCCATTCCTAATGAGTGGTGCGACGATGAGCAACGGCGGAAACGCGGGTGGGCTCGCGCATCTCGTTCCTCGGAGGGGCAGGGAGCGACCTACGCCTTCGGCCCGCCCCGTCATACCGCGTTTCGGTGCCGGCGGTCTGACCCGCTACCCGACGGTCGTTCATTTGATCGTAATGACTGCATCGGCGGAGATAGTCGTCAGCGCCGCGTTCCCCAGCACGCTCGAGACCTTGACCCGATAGTTTCCAGCGTCCGACGCGACGGCGTTGTAAATGACAAGGTCTGGCGTGGTCGTTCGGGTGATGCGGCCGTCGTCGAGGAGGTCCAGTCCATCCTTCTGCCATTGGTAAACGAAGCTGTATGGTTGGGCTTCCACGGAGACACCGATATAGATAGGTGAACCTGCGTCTACAGCGTGAGAAATCGGCTGAACGCTGATAACAGGTGCGGTGATGACGTCGAGTTGAGCGACGATGGCATAGGCTGAGGTACGGGTACCGTTAAGCGTACTGATGGCCTCGAACGCATAGGCGGCGGCGTCGACCGCCATCACCGGTTCGATCGTGAGCGTCGGTGTCCGCGCACCGTGGAACCGTCCGGTGTCCGCGAGGGGGAACGGGCCCTTGTACCACTGGTACGCGAGGGAGTCGCCGGACTGCCCGGTCACGGTGAGGGGAAGCGTGGCGACGGAACCTTCGAGGAACTCCGTCGCCTGTGGGAAGCTCGATAGCACCGGGGGGTAGTGTACGAGCAAGCGCGCCGTATCAGAGGTCGAGTAACTGAGCGTGGCGTTCAGCTCGCTGCCGACTAACACGCTGTAGACGCCACCGTCGGTGCTTCGAACCGCCCACCATTTCATCGTCGCCGTATTCGTGCCCACTCGGATACCGTCGTCCGTGATGGGCCGACCGTCCACGAGCCACTGAAAGGTGAGGGTCCCTCCGCCTGCGGGAACAGCGACAACCGAGATCGATGCGGCGCTGTCGAGGGAGCCGGTCGTGGTCGTCGGCTGCGAAACGATCAATGGCGGTGAATTGATCGTGAGTTGAGCAGCCGCGGACTGCGTCGTGGCCGACTTCACGTCGCGGGAGGCAGTTACGGAGACGCTGTAGCTGCCGGTGTCCGCCGCCGAGACCGCGAGGATTCTGAGCATTGGCGACGTGGCGCCGACGAAATTGACCCCGCCTACGGCGCCGCCGTTTCGACGCCACTGGTAGCTAAGTGTCACGCCGCTGGCGGGCGCCACCTGAACCGTGAAAGACGCCGGGGTTCCAGGAACTGCTGTAACAGCGGTCGGCTGGCCAATGATCTGGGGCGCGGGAGGTCCCGAGCTCGCTGAGTCTGCGCAGGCGGACAGCGGGAGCGCGACGAGAGCGATGTGACCGAGCCAGGCGAGTCTGTTCATCGCTCGCCCGCGCGGAGCGTTTGGCAGATAGGCCCGAGGTTTCATCGCCGCGCCACTCGAGCGGAAGGAGGTACCGTAGCGAGCGGGACCATGCAAGTATGTCCAGTTTGCCTCGGCGTGGCTACCCCGACCGAAGCGCTAGCCGACGTGCATCAACCGTAGCGCGATGTTGAAGTAGATGATGATGCCTGCCACATCTACGAAGCTCGCGACGAACGGCGAGCTCGCGATCGCCGGGTCGAAGCCCAACCGGGTGAAGAGGAGTGGGAGCATCGCGCCGACGATCGTGCCGGTCAGCACGACCGCGGTCAGCGTGAGCGCGACCACGAACGCGACGTCGGTGCCGTTCCCCCACATGAGCGCCCGCCCGAAACCGATCATCCCGAGGAAGGCGCCGAGGGCGAGGCCCTGGCCGACCTCGCGCAGGAAGACCCGCATCGAGTCGCGCAGCCGCACGTCGCCCACCGCCAGCGCGCGCGTGATGAGCGATGCCGACTGCGAGCCCGAGTTCCCGCCGGAGCTCACGATGAGCGGAACGAAGAAGACCAGGGCGATCGCTCCCTCGAGCACCGCCGAGTAGTGCCGCAGCGCGGTTCCCGTGAACATCTCCTCGACGAAGAGCAGCACGAGCCACCCGGCGCGCTTGCGCGCCACCGTCCAGAATCCGGCCTGGAAGTACGGCTCCTCGAGGGGCTGCACGGCGCCGAGTCGCTGGACGTCTTCGGTCTGCTCCTCCTGGATCGCGTCGATGACGTCATCGACGGTCACGACGCCGAGGAGGCGCCGCTCGCTGTCCACCACCGGTACCGCCACCAGGTCGTACTTCGATGTCACACGCGCGACCTCGGCGCGGTCGGCGGACGAGCTTACCGTGGCCACGTCCGTCCACGCGACGTCGCCGACGCGCGATCCCTCGGGCGCCGCGAGAAGCTCGCGCAGCGAGAGCACCCCTCTCAGATGGCCGCCCTCGTCGACGGCGTAGATGGCGTACATCGCCTCCCGCCTTCCGCTGCGCGCGAGCGCACGCACCTTGGCGAGCGCGTTCTCCACCGTGTCGTTCTCGGAGACGGAGACGGACTCGGTGGTCATGAGACCGCCCGCCGTGTCCGGGTCGTACGCCATTAGGCGCTCGGTCTCGCCGCGCGCCTCGCTCGGAATCGCCGAGAGAATCTGGTCGGCGCGTTCTTCGGGGAGCTCCTCGATCGCGTCGGCGCGATCGTCGGGCGTCATCGCTTGCACCAGCTCCGCCGCCTGTCCGCTCGGCATCCCCTCGAGCGCCTCGCGACGGACCTCTTCGCTCAGATACTCGAGCACATCGGCGGCGCGCTCCGGCGGCAGAGCGCGGAGAAGCATGATCACTTCGTCCGGCTCGAATTGCTCGGCGACGTCGGCCAGGTTGGCCGGGTGCATCTCCTCGGTTTCGGCGGCGAGGTCCTGCGGCGACTCGTCGAGGAGAGCAAGAATGTCGGGAGCGAGCAGCGCCGCTACCGGGTGCGTTTCGGTCGGTTGCTTGGCCATAGCGCGCCTACGTTGAGATGAGCGGGCGAAGTGGCGACGCCGGGTCCCGGCGCGGGCGTCGTGGCGCTAGATTGTAGGACGGTTTACTATCGCCGCGATGGAGTGCTCGCGGGATGTAAACTCTACAGGCGCGTCAACTTAACGAGACCCGGACAGACCGTACAGGCGGGTCGAGCCTCGAAAGCCTATAATCGAGGCAGAGCGAGCAAACCTCTCGCCCACGCGCGCTGTCACATCGCGCAATCCACTCGTTCTTTCCCCGACGTCGTCGGCCGGGGTGCGGATCTTCGTCACGGCTTCGATGCGTCGGCTTCTCCTCGCACTGCTCCTCGCCGCACCGGCGGCCGCACCGGCGCAGCGGCTCGCATCCGCCGGCGGAGATGGCGCCGCCACCGCAGGCACGGCGTCGCGTACGACGGCGCTCGCGGTTCGCGCGCCGACGGCGCCGATCATCGATGGGCGCGAGGACGACGCCATCTGGGCGCAAGCGCAGGTGATCGATGGCTTCCGGATGTTCGAGCCCGTCCCCGATGGCGATCCCAAGTTCCGCACCGTCGCCAAGATCGCCTACGATGATCGGTACATCTACGTCCTCGTTCGTGCCTACGATCCGCACCCCGATAGCATCATCGGCTTGCTGAGTCGCCGCGACAAGCGCACCCAGTCCGATCACATCAAGGTGATGATCGACTCGTATCACGATCGCCGCACCGGCTACGAGTTCGCCGTCAACCCCCGCGGGGTGAAGCGGGACTACTACACCTACAACGACAGCGAGGAAGACGAATCGTGGGACGGCGTCTGGGACGTCGCGACCAGCATCGACAGCCTCGGCTGGGTGGCCGAGTTCCGGATCCCCTTCAGCCAGCTCCGCTTCCCGAAGGCCGATGAGCACACGTTCGGGATCATGATCTGGCGCGAGATCGCGCGCACGAATGAGCGCGACAGCTGGCCGGTCTTCCGCCGAGACAAGCCGGGGATCGCCTCTCAGTTCGGCGAGCTGGATGGCGTCACAGGGATCGGGAGCCCGCGCCGACTCGAGATCTTGCCGTACGTGGTGACGAAGAGCACCACCGACAGCGGCGCCGCCGGCTACGGCCGAAGTCAGCAGCTCACCGGGGGTGCGGACATCAAGTACGGCGTCACCTCCAACCTGACGCTCGATGCGACGGTCAACCCCGACTTCGGCCAGGTCGACGCCGACCCGGCAGTCCTCAACTTGTCAGGCACCGAGACCTTCTTCCCGGAGCGGCGGCCCTTCTTCGTCGAGGGGATGGGGATGTTCCGCTTCGACATGTTCTGCAATGACGGTCAGTGCAGCGGTCTCTTCTACTCGCGCCGTGTCGGACGTACCCCCCAGATCTACGACGGCATCACCTATGATCCGCAGCCCACGACGATCCTTGGCGCGGCCAAGCTCACCGGGCGGCTGAGCAGTGGCCTGTCCATGGGATTTATGGACGCGTACACGCAGCGCGACGGCAACATCAACGGCCAGACGATCGAGCCGGCCACGAACTACTTCACGGCCGTGCTCCAGCAGGAGTTTCGCGGAGGGGCGTCGAGCATCGGCGGGATGTTCACCGGTGTGAATCGGCAGAACGATGCCTTCTCCGGAGACTCTCTGCGGAGCAGCGCCTACACGGGCGGAATCAACTTCCGGCACGAGTTCGACGACCGGAATTACAGCATCTCCGGATTCGTCGCCGCCAGCGACGTCTTCGGAACACCGGCTGCCATCGCCGTGACGCAGAGCAGCTATGAGCACTACTTCCAGATGCCTGACGACGGCGTCAAGTACGACACGACCCGCACATCGCTCTTCGGCGACGCCGAGAAGCTCAACTTCGCGAAGATCGCCGGCGGCATCACGCGCTTCAACACGATCTTCACCCGCTATTCTCCGGGCTTCGAGCCGAACGACATGGGCTTTCTGCAGCGTGCCGGCCTACAGCAGTGGACCAACTGGTTCGGCCTGCAATTCCAGCAGCCCACCAGCTGGTACCGGCAGTTCTACCTCAACTTCAACGAGTGGCAGAAGTGGAACGCGGCCGGCCTCGATGCCGCTCATGTCAGCGACGTCGGGCTCAACGTGAACGCCGACTGGATGCTGCCGAGCACCTGGTGGATCCACGCCGGTACATCGGCCAACGAGTGGGTCCACGTCTACGACGACCGCGCAAGCCGGGGCGGCCCCGCGGTGAGCCGCTCACCGTGGAACGATGCCTGGGTCCGGCTAGAGGGGGATCAGAGACTGCGCTTCTCTCCCTCGTTCGGTGCTTACGTCTTCCGCGGCTCGCTCGGCCGGTCGCATGGATGGGGGGTCGATCCGGCCGTCCTGATTCGAGTTGCCAGCAACTTCGCGTTGCAGATCGCGCCCCACTACGATCTCAACATCGACGACCACCAGTGGGTCGACAACATCATTCAGCCGGCCGGCGACACGAGCTACACCTTCGCGCACATCTATCAGACCACCTGGTGGCTGACGGCGCGCATGGACTACACCGTCACGACGAACTTCTCGCTGCAGATCTATCTCCAGCCCTTCGTGAGCGCCGGCCAGTACGGGAATTGGCGCACGCTCAACGACCCGCGGTCGGCGAACTACGATGACCGGTACAAGCCGTACGTCGATCCCTACGGCACGCCGCTCAGCGCCTACAACTTCACCGACTACGAGTTCAACTCGAACGTCGTGCTGCGCTGGGAATACCATCAGGGGTCGACCATCTACCTCGTTTGGACCCAGGGGCGGTCCAACTTCGCCGAGGGCTCCGAGTTCGGCGAGCACGACTTCAGCAACAATGCCCAGGGTCTCTTCAACCAGCACCCCGCCAACACCTTTCTGATCAAAGTCTCCTACTGGATCAATCCGTAGGAGCCTGGCGGCGCGGCCGCAGAGGGGTCGTCGCGCGCGTCGGTTGACGCGCCACGCTCGGGTTCGCACTTTCCTCGCGCTCCCCTCACTCTCCTTCGAATGACACGCATCGCCTTCCTCGGCCTCGGTGCGATCGGCGCACCGATGGCTCGACATCTCGCCGCGCCTCCCTTCTCGCTGACGGTCTGGAATCGGACAGCAACTCGCGCCCGCTCGTTCGCGGCCGAGGCGGGGAACGAGACGCGCGCCGCCGATTCCCCGGCCGCAGCGGCGCGAGAGGCCGCCGTCGTCATCACCTGCCTCCCGACATCGGCGGAGGTCGAGTCGCTCCTCGACGGACCGCAGGGGCTTCTCTCAGCGATGGCGCGCGGCTCGACCCTCGTCGACTGCACGTCGGGCGATCCGGCGACGTCGCGCCGCATCGCCGCCCGGTTGGCCGAGCGCGGTGTGGACTTCATGGACGCGCCGGTGAGTGGCGGCACGAGTGGCGCCGAGCGTGGCACGCTCACCGTGATGTGCGGCGGCGATCGCGCGGTATTCGATCGGATCCGCCCGGTGATCGACACCTTCGGGGAGAAGCTCATTCTCTGTGGCCCGGTGGGAGCGGGGCACGCGCTCAAGTCGGTGAACAACGCCCTCCTCGCCATCCATCTCTGGTCGGCCGGGGAGGGGCTGGCGGCCCTCGCCAAGGCGGGCGTGTCACCCGCCATCGCGCTCGACGTCATCAACGCCTCGAGCGGCCGAAGCAACAGCTCCGAGAATCTGATTCCGCATCGCGTGCTCACCCGCGCCTTCCCGCGCACCTTCCGGCTTGCGCTTCTCGACAAGGATGTCGGGATCGCCGCCGGAGTGGCACGCGAGCAGCGCGTCCCCGCGCCGCTTCTTCAGCTCACCGCCGAGTTGATGCGGCTCGCCCACAACGAGCTGGGCGAGGAGGCCGACCACGCCGAGATGATTCGGGTGATCGAGCGATGGGCCAACGTGGAGATCCGATGACCGCGGTCGCTCCCGTGCGGGTCTGTAGCACCGCCGAGATCCGCGCGCACTTCCCGGCCCTCGCTCGCCGACAGGGTGACGACATGGTCGCCTACTTCGACGGCCCTGGGGGGACGCAGGTGCCGACCGAGGTCGTGGAGGCGATGAGCGACTACCTCTACCATCACAACGCCAACACGCATTGGGCCTTCCCGACGAGCGTCGAGACCGACGAGGCCATCGCTGCTTCGCGCCGGACGCTCGCCGACTTCCTCGGCGCTGCGCCTGACGAGATAGCATTCGGCCAGAACATGACCTCGCTCACCTTCCATCTGGCGCGGGCGATCGGGCGGTCGCTCGGGACGAAGGACGAGCTGGTGGTGACCGAGTTGGATCACCATGCCGACATCGCCCCCTGGCGCGCGGTTGCCCGCGAGCGGGGACTCACCGTCCGCACCGTGCGACTCCTTCCGGAGCGCGGTGAATTGGACTGGGATGACCTCGAGCGTCAGCTCAGCTCACGCACCCGCCTGCTGGCGATCGGCGCGGCCTCGAACGCCATCGGGACGATCACCGACGTCGCGCAGGCGGCCGCGATGGCCCGTTCGGTCGCCCCCGAAGCGATCATCTTCGTCGACGCCGTGCACTACGCCCCTCACCAGCTGGTGGATGTGCGCAAGCTCGACTGCGATCTCCTCGCCTGTTCGTCCTACAAGTTCTACGGACCGCACATCGGCGTCCTGTATGGACGCCGGGAGCGCCTCGAGGCGCTCGACGTGCCGAAGCTCGACCCCGCGCCGAACACGGCACCCGAGCGGATGGAGACGGGCACGCAGAGCCACGAGTCGATGGTCGGCGCCGCTGCCGCCGTGGACTTCCTGGCGTCATTGGCGAACAGCGGCGACCGCCGTACGCGGCTGGTCGCCGGGTACGCGGCTCTCCACGAGCGAGGGGAGCATCTCCTGCGCCGGCTCTGGGAGGGGCTCGCCGGCGTGAGCGGCGTGCGACTGTACGGACGCCCGCCTGGGCAGCCCCGGACCCCGACGGTGGGGTTCACTGTCGATGGCGTGGACACCACGACCGTGGCCCGCCGCCTCGCCGATCGCGGCGTGTTCGTCTCCAACGGCGACTTCTACGCGACCACCGTCGTCGAGCGCCTCGGCCTCGCCCCAGATGGGCTGGTGCGCGCGGGGTGCGCCTGCTACACGACAGACGAGGAGGTCGACCGCCTGGTCGATGGAGTCCGCGGGATCGCCGCCGGCCTGTCCTAATTCGGGCGCGTTATTCGTCCCATAACCGGCTGCCGAGTCGGTTTCACCTTCGATCACGTGGCGTGATGCTCAACTTCCGTCCGTTCTTCGACCGGTGGTATCCGCGGTTGGTGTCGTATCTGCGCGCCAAGGTCGGCGACGCCGATCTGGCCGAGGACATCGCGCAGGAGGCGTTCGTGCGCCTCCTCGACGAGACGCCTCGCGATCCAGCGGCGTGGCTCTTCGTGGTGGCCAATCGATTGATGATCGACGATGCGCGCATCGCGCGCGGGCGGAGGCGGCACCTCACGCTGCTACGGGTGGAGGCCTCCGACCGCACGGGTCCCAGTGCCGAACAGGCGCTCGCCCGCAGCGAAGCGATCGCGAGCCTCCATCGCGCCCTTGCCGCACTCCCCGAGCGCGAGCGCGAGCTGGTGCTGCTGCACCACGCAGGCTGGCGCTACCGCGAGATCGCCGAGCACCTCGGCGTCGCCGCGTCGTCGGTTGGATCGCTCCTCACGCGGGCGGAACGGCGGCTCGCTTCCTCTCTCGAAGGTTCCAACGATGAGCAACTGGCATCCAGCTGACGGTGACCTGCGTGCCTATGCCGACGCGGAGATCTCCCAGCGCGCGGCATTTCGCATTCGGCGTCACCTTCGCACCTGTCCGGAGTGCACCGCTGCGCTGGCTGCCGAGCGGCAGTCGGCGGCGGCGACGCGCGCCGTTCTGTCGATGCTCGAGCCGCGCGACGTCGGCGCGGCGTGGGATCGGATCTCCGAGCGTCGATCCGCCCAGGCGCGCCTCTCGATCACGTCGTGGTGGGTGAGCGCCCTCGCGGTTGTCGTCGTAGTTGCGGCGATGTTCGCTGCGCGCCCGCGGCTGACGGAGCACATCGCCGGCGGCCGCCGGGATGTGTGCTGCTGGAATCTCGACGGCGGCAGGGGAGGGGACGATGGAATCCTCACCGTCAGTCAGCCGGGCGAGCAGGTGGACTGTGTGATCGTGTACGACGATGTCGATCGCAGCCACTCGCTCACCCCGGGGGACGTGATTCGATACGTCTCCGATCCCGTGGCCTGCGGACTCAAGCCCGGGGCGATACACGCCACGGCAGGAGAGCTTCTCCAGGAGATAGCATCGCGCTGACACACCGAAACCCCACCTCGCCTCCATCACTCCCCCGCCTCCACCATTCCAACCCCACCTCTCGTGCACATGTCGCGTAAGCGAATGGCGCACACGTCATGCGTGCGCCTTGTTGCCGTTGCGGCGAGTCTGATCTGGCCGTACCTCGCAGCGGCCCAACAGCCCGACACGACTCGCGCACTTCACCGCGACACAACCAAGACCGACACCACACGCGCGCAGAAGCTTGCCCCGGTGGTGGTCACCGGCACGCGACTCACGGCGGTGGATGAACGGACGCCGGTGCAGGTCGACCAGATACAGGTTCAGGATGTGGCGCCGGGACCGGCCGCCGCATTTCAGTCGCTCCTCCGACTCCCCGGCGTCAGCATGTTCGACGATCAGGGGGCGCGACTGCAGCCGGAGATCGACCTGCGAGGATTTATCGTTTCGCCGGTCATCGGCCAGCCGCAGGGAGTGGGCGTCTTCGTCGATGGCGTGCGGGTCAACGAGCCCGATGCCCAGGAGGTCAACTTCGACCTCGTCCCCATGGACGCCGTCACGCGAGCGGAGCTGGTGCGAGGGCCGAACACACTGTACGGCAAGAACAGCTTGGCCGGCTCACTCCTGCTCTTCACCGATCGCGGTGAACAACCGGCGCAGTTCAGCGGCGAGTTCGAGGGGGGCGGATTCGGGTACTACGGGGCTCGCGTTGCCGGTGGGGGAAAGGTAGGCGGGTTGGACATGTACGTGATGGGTCGCTTTTCCAATGAGACTGGGTGGCGCGACTCGACGCAAGCGACGACCCGACAGGTGTTCGCGAGTTTCGGTCACAAGGGGGACTCGAGCGACATCGCGTTCACCGTCCTCTACGGCCACGACAAGATCCTCGAGGCCGGCTCGCTTCCCGAGAGCTGGGTCAACTTCAATCCGAAACTCAATTACACGCCCGGCGACTTCTTCGCCCCCGACCTCTGGCACCTCACCCTGCGTGGCGATCATCATCTCGGCCGCGGGACGATCCGAGGGAACGTCTTCTACCGACAACTCGACTACGAGCAGTACAATGGCAACGTTCCACCACCCAACACCGACGGCCTGGTCAACAACTACTCGTTCGGTGGAACGGTGGAGTGGACGATGCCCTTCAAGATGGGCAGCAAGGGCGGGGCGCTCACGGTCGGCGCCGAAGCGAGCCGCAACAACATCGCGTACAAATTCTACGCTGTGAGCTCTCCAGGCGTGCCCTCGGACTCCGCGGACCTCGCGGATGAGGGGTGCGAGCTGGGCACAGGCCTGTGCACCAACATCAAGGTGAACGAGACCGACGCGGCGGTCTATGGGCAGGGGATCTTCGAGCTTTCTCCGAGCGTCTCGCTCACTGCGGCAGTGCGATACGACTACGTCCACCTTCCGATCGAGGACCTCATCGATCCCGAGAACAACGGGACGACGACCTTCAACCAGGTCTCTCCTCGCCTCGGCGTCAACTTCCGGATCTCCGACGATGTGAAAGCGTATGCCGCGTTCAACTCAGGCTTCCGCGCCCCCGCGCCGCTCGAGCTGAGTTGCGCGAGCGCCGACGCGCCCTGCGCCCTTCCGTTCGCGCTCGGCGCTGACCCGCCGCTCAAGCCGGTGCGGGTCTACGACTACGAGGGGGGCGTCGACTACGACCCGACGCCGCGGAGCAATCTCGACGTGGTCGGGTTCTGGTCGGATGTCTACGACGACATTCTCTTCGTGCAGCCGACTGCTACCCTGGGATTCTTCCAGAACGTGTCCCACACGCGCCGTGCAGGGGTGGAGATTTCGGGCGCGATCGGGCTCCCAGCCGGACTGCGCGTCTACGGATCGTACGGTTACATCGCGTCTACGTATCAGACGACGGTGCAGCTCGCATCCGCTCTGGACGACGCGCCGCCGGCTAAGCCAGGTGACCAGTTCCCGAATTCTCCGCGCAATCGCGGGACGCTCGGATTGAGCGAGACGCACGCCTTCAAGAAATGGCTCATCGACGGCGCCCTCGAGGCCCAGGCCTACTCGGGACAGTATCTACGCGGCGACGAGGCGAACGCGCAGCCTCAGATTCCCGGCTACGTCGTGGCCAATCTCCGATTCGCCGTCACCTTCACGCACGTCGCCCTGCGGGCGTACATCACGAACCTGTTCGACAAGACGTATCAGAATTTCGGCGTGTACGCGGAGAACAACCTTGGCGCGCCACCAGGCTCGGCCCAGCCCAGCGGCGGCGGCGACGAGTCGCCGGTCGAGCGATTCCTGACGCCTGGCCAGCCACGCTCCTTCACCCTCGCGCTGAGCGTCTTCCGCTAGCGCGCGAGGGATCGCGTCGAAGGGTGCTGCCTAGCGCTGCGCGACGCTGCTCGTGTCGGATCGTGCGCTGGCGACCGAGTGGCTGTCGGCGCGAGCGCTTGCCACGCGGGTCGAGTCGGTGGCCCGCGGCGGCGTCTTGCGGTGCGAGACTCGCTTCCGCTCGAGCGCCGGCAGGTAGGGTTCGTACACCGAGCCCGGGTTCCAGAGCACCCACCCGTCGTAACCGGCGTCATAGACGGCACGCTTCTGCTCCTCCAGCTCGTGCGCCCCGTACTTGGGCTGCATCCCCTTGAGCGAGAAGGCCTGGAGCCAGGGCCGCACGTGCGTCGGCGAGAGGATGCCGAGAGCGCGGTCGCGGGCGTGGGCGCGGGTCAGCGCCGCAGAGATGACGGCGTAGGGCTCGGCGTTCGGGTGGTCGAGCCCGAAGGACCCGTGCGGGTAGTGGGAGGGATAGACCATCGGGAGCAGGACGTCGACCTCCGGTGCCAGCGGCTGCCACGATTGCCCGACCTCGAGCGCGCCCGGCACCGTCGCCACCATCCCGAAGATGTCCGCCGTGCAGCGCGCGCCGGCGGCGTGGATGCGCGGGCAGGCGGCGCGGAAGAAGCTCGAGAGCGCTTCGGGTTTCGAGACGCCGTTCACGTCTCTGAAGACCTGTGTCGGCAGGCTCTTGTACGGCTCCGGAAAGCGGATGTAGTCGAACTGGATCTCCGAGAAGCCCATCTGCGCCAGCTCGACCGCCACCCGGATGTTGTACTCCCAGATCGCATGATCGTAGGGATCCACCCACGTCAGCCCCTTCTTATCGTGCCAGGCGGTGCCATCCTCCTTGCGGATGGTGTGCTCCGGCTCGAGGCGCGCGGTCACCGAGTCCTTGAATACGACCAGCCGGGCGATCGGGCGAATGTGGTGGGCCTTGAGCGTGTCGAGCAGCTGCGCCAGGTGCGGGATGTGCCCGGCCGAGCCGGCGTGCCGCCTGACAAGAGAGTCCACGGATTCGTAATTCAGACCGAATTCGTCCTTGAGGTCGATCACCAGCGCGTTGATCTCACTCGAATCGGCGATCCGCACGAGGCCGCGCATGCGCGGCTCGCTCTGCGAGGCCCAACGGTTCACGTACAGGGCCCTGACGATCGTCGTGTCGGGCGACGGAGCGGCAGCGCGCGGAGAGGCCGGAGCGCCGGTGGGCTTCGTGCGCGGCCCCGGCGCATTGGCGGCACCCGGTGGGGTGATGGCGCTCGGCCGAACCACCGGAGCGATGTGCGCGCTGTCGGCGGTGAAGGCGGGGGCGGATGGGCCGCGAGCGGCATGGGCGCCGCCGTCGGCCTTGCACGCGGTGACGGCGAGCGCGACCCATGCGAGGTGCCGCGCCGAGACGCGGGATGAGTGGCGAGAGAGCCGAATCACGAATTCTTTTCGGAGTCGGGGTCATCACCAGTACGACGGGCCGGCGCACCTCGTCACGCGCTATATTTCGTTCTCCCACCATGACCGTTCGCACTCTCTTCCTGACGCTCGGTGTGCTCGTCGCCTGTCACCGGCCGACCGCAACGCCTCCGCGCGCCGAGTTCCTTGTCCTGGCGGGCGATTCGACATTCTGGGTGCATTCGGGACCGGAGGGCGTTCGGTCGCGGGGATCGCCGCTCCGCCTCGCGCGGTACGGCGGGCGCTTCTACGAGCTCTACCTCGTCGACGATGATCGCTCGTACTCCGACGCCCTGATCATCGGCCAGCAGTTCTATCGCCGGAGCATCCTCTCAGGCGATTCGGCGGTCGTCTTCGATGACACGACGATCTCGGGGATCGCCCGCTGGTACGGGCGTTCGCATCCCTCCGACCGGCCGCTCGAGGATGACGACGAGGCGCCGACGGATCCGCACGTCAGCGCGACGAGCGACTTCTCCGTTCTGAGCGAGCACGGACCCTTCGTCTCCTTCGAGTACCGCGCGGACCTCTCCGTCAGTGGAAGCGAGCAGTGGCACGTGGCGCGGCGCGGCGTGATCGACTTGCGCGACGGCCGCCAGCAGCCGGTGGCCGACCTCTTCGGCGAGCGCAACGGCGGCTATGTCGTCAGGCGCGGGCGCGCGCTCTTCACCCAGACCCTCGATTCCATCCTGGCGTCACGCGATTCACGAGCCAAGGAGGCGGTGAGCGCGCTCGGGGACTTCGTCTTCGACAGCATGAGCTTCTCCATCGAGACGCTCGATCACGACCCGGCGGTCGCCTTCGCCGTCCCCGGACGCGGCACCCGCGCCGGTGGCCTCACGCTCCCGCTCCCGGCGATCCGCGTGGCCGCGCCCTCGTGGTGGAGCGATGCGCAGGAAGGCTCGCCGAACGCCCGGGACGATGGCCGCCGCGTGCGATGGGTGCACGGGAGCTATCAGGTGGCCACCGATTCGGACGCGAGCAGCGATGCCGTGCGCCTGACGATCGTGGACACGACGGGTCGCCAATGGCGGGTCACATCGCTCCCCAGCGTGCCGACGCGCATCTACTGGCTCGATCGGCCGGCGGTCGACAGCGCGACGCGCCGCGCCCTCGAGCGCGCCTTCGACGAAGCCGCCCTCTACTCCGACGAGAGCCGCACCGCCATGTTCTACCGGGCGCCGACTCGTGGTGCCACCCGTGTCAGGCCGGCCTCGCTCTCTCCGGCGTTGGGCGCGCACACCCTACCGCACCACCCATGGAATCGAAAACACCACGCGAATCCGAGGCGATCATTGCGGACCTGATGATGCCGCATCACGCCAATGGGTTGCGTAACCCGACGGTGTTCGGTGGCGTCATCATGAGCATGGTGGATCGTGCAGCAGCGCTGAGCGCCATGCGCCATGCCCGAGGCCAGGTCACGACCCTCTCGATCGATCGGATCATCTTCAAGGAGGCGATTCGCATTGGGGAGCTGGTCGAGGTGCGGGCGCGTGTCGTTTTCGTCGGCCGAACGTCGATGGCAGTGTTGGCACACGTCGTCGCCGAGGATATCGCCAGCGGTCGACGGCGGCACGCCAACGAATGCTGGCTCACCTTCGTCCACATCGACCTCGAGGGACGCCCAGTGCCGGTACCGCCGCTGCGCCTGGAAACGGCTGAGGACCGCGAGCTGCACGAGCTGGCGGCCCGCCGGCGCGAGCGATCGCTGGCGGAGAAAGCCTGACGTGCGGCGGGCCTTGCCGGACGCCAGACCCTTTCACACCATAGGGTCGATGCCGAAGACCTTCACCGTCGAGCAGGCGAATCGCACGCTCCCACTCGTCAGCCGCATCGTCCACGACATCGTGACGCTCTATCCACGGTGGTGCGATCGGATGAACGAGCTCGAGCTCTTGGCCGGAGGGGCGCGCTCGGATGCCTCCGATCCGCGCATCGGTGAGCTGGAGGCGGAGCTGCAAGAGATTGCCTCGGAGATCGATTCCTACATCGGCGAGCTGGCCGCGCTTGGCGTGGAATACAAACAGCCGATAGACGCCGGACTCGTGGACTTCCCTGGAATCATCGACGGGCGGCGCATCTACTATTGTTGGCGGGTTGGGGAGCCGGCGGTGGATCACTGGCACGAGCTGGACGCCGGCTTCGCCGGACGCCGCTCCGTTCACACCGTAGCCCTCGCCTGAGCCCGAGCCGCCTCGTGGCGACCCGAGCCTATCGAAGCTTCCGCTCCGACGACGGCGCGTCCTGGCGCGTGGACGTCATCCTGCCAGGATCGAGCAGCGCACTGGTTCGCTTCCGCTCTCTCCTAACGCCACTCGATGATCGGTATGCCTACCTTCAATCGAATGGACCGGAATCAAAAATCGTTACGGCTCGGCTCGATGCGGCGCGAACGCTGGAGTCGCTCTCCGAGGCAGACCTGGCCCGCATCTATAGGCGGAGCCTGCCGGTAGTGGCCAAGCAGAACCCCTTGGACGTCCCCAATTCGAGCTTCAGTGGGGGTTGACGGCCCTCCAGCCCCCTGCCGGACCCGACCCTCGCCAAGCGACCCCCCCTCCTCTATATTCGCGGTCGCCCCTAACCTGAGGGATTATCCGATGATCGGTGCAGTTCGGCATGTGCGTGGCTCCCTCCTCGTTCTCGCCGTACTCAGCACCGCTGCCTGCGCCGGTGAAGAACGCGGCCCGAACGGCGAGCTCAAGCTGCATGGCACAGTGCACATGGTGCAGGCCCAAGACGGCGCTACGTGCTGGAAGTTTGACTCGAAGAAGGGAAAGAGCTACGAGCTTCAGCCAGCCCAGGCGCCCAGAGATCTGTTGGTCGATGGCGCGACGGCGGTGCTGCTTGTTAAGCCACGCTCTGGCGGCAGCTTCTGCGGTATCGGCAACATCGTCGACATCGTGAAGGCCGACTCGATCGGCGGAGGCGGAAGCTCCTCCAACTGAGCGACGGCTACTCGGCGTCGCGGAATCCCACTTCGATCTCCATTCCATCCCGGGCGATCGTCGTCTCGGCAAAGACGGCCCTCGCCTCATCGAGCAGGATCGACGGATCGCGGGAGTAGCGGGCGGAGAAGTGGGTGAGGACGAGACGGCGCACACCGGCGCGCGCGGCCACTTCGGCGGCTTCGCGCGCCGTCGCATGTCCGGTCTCTGCGGCCCGTTGAGCGTCCTCCTCGCCGAAGGTCGCCTCGTGCACCAGCAGGTCGGCGCCCCGCGCGGCCTCGACCGTCGTCTCCGCCGGCCGCGTGTCCCCGGTCACCACCACCGTGCGTCCGGGCCGCTCGGCCCCCACCAGCACTGCCGCCTCGATCACGCGGCCGTCACTCAAGGTCACGCGCTGACCGCGGTGTAGCTGTCCCCAGAGCGGTCCTTCGGGGATGCCGAGCTCTCGTGCCAGATCGGGGTTGAAGCGGCCGCGGCGCACATCCTCGACCAGAGAATATCCCAGAGAGGGGCCGCCACCATGCGCCGCGGCGAATGCCCGGATCGTGTATCCCTTTCGCTCCACACACGCCCCCGCCTCGAGCTCCACGATCTCGACGGGGAAGCCGACATGATCGACGCCGAAGGTCGCGGCAGCCCGAAGCACTCGCTTCGCGCCGCGCGGCCCCCAAAGCCTGAGCGGATCCGTTCGCCCCTGCAGCGCGAGGGTGCGAAAGAGTCCGATCACGCCGATAATGTGATCGCCGTGAAAGTGGGTGACGAAGATGTCGTTCAGGGCGAAGGAGATTCCGTAGCGCATCATCTGGCGCTGGGTGCCTTCGCCGCAGTCGAAGAGCATCGTCTCCCCCTCTCGCACGAGGGCGAGGGATGAGACGTTGCGCTCCACCGTTGGTCGAGCGGCAGAGGTGCCGAGAAAGCGGATGGCGAGCGACACGAGTCAGGTCCTGCCCGCGCCTCGCCGGCGCTCGAGCCGCTCGGTGGATCCCTTCGTTGTCTCCGGCGGTCGAGTCGCGGCGTCGGCGATCACGGCGCGATGCCGCTCCGGATCGATGTTGCGACCGCTCACCACTACCGCCAAAGGCCCTCGTTGCGACCCGAGCGTTCCATCGAGAATCGCCGCTACGCCCACGGCTCCGGAGCCCTCCACTACCAGCGACTCGTTATGCGCCAGCCAGGCGATCGCGTCGCCGATCGACTCTTCACTCACCGTCAGGATCTGATCGAGGGAGTGCTGCCCGACGTCGAGGGCGAACGCGTCGATGTCGCCCGCCAGTCCGTCGGCGAGCGTGGGGACGACCGGAATCGAGACGACCGCCCGGGCGTCGATCGATCGGGCCATCGCCGCAGTGTGCACGCTCTGCGCACCGATGATCCGAACCCCCGGAGCAACCCGGCGCAACAGGCTGCCGGTGCCGGCGAGCAAACCGCCTCCCCCCACCGGAACTACTATCGTCGCGACGCCCGGCAGGTCCTCGAGAATCTCGAGCGCCACCGTCCCCTGTCCGGCCACCAGCTCCGCTCCGAGGCAGGGGTGAATGAACGTCATCCCCGACGAGGCCGCGTGGGCCTTGGCCCGCGCCATCGCCGTATCGTAGTCCGGCGACTCGGCGTCGACCGTGGCACCGAGCGCCTCGATCCCGGATCGCTTGACGGTTGGTGCGCTCTTCGGAACGAAGATCAACGCCGGAGCACCGAAGTGTCGGGCCGTCCAAGCGACGCCGAGGCCGTGGTTGCCGGCGGAGGATGCGACCACCCCCCGCGCGCGTACGTCGGCGGCGAGCGACGCGATCGCGTTGAATGCTCCCCGGATCTTGAAGGAACCGGTCACCTGCTCCGACTCGAGCTTGAGGTAGACGTCGCACCCCGCGTACTCGGCGAGCCCCTTGGCTGGCCGGAGCGCGGTTCTGGCCGCTACGCCGCGCAGTCGCTCGGAGGCGTCGTAGACGTCGTCGGCGCGAAGATCGGCAAACATGGCGGGGAAGGTAGGTCGCCCGTGCGCCGGCGCGCCAGGCGCGGCCCAACACCCGCCATTCCGGCACTTTCGCCCCCCACTAGGTCGCCGGATCGTCCCTCCGCCTGGCGGCTGGATCGCCGCTCCGGCGCTTTCGCGCAGCGTTGCTGGAGTGACGGAGACGGGGTGACGAGAGAGCGTCTTGAACGTCTATGTGGAGGTAGTTGCAGCGCTCGAAACTTGACGCTCTCCGCGCAAGCCGTTAGTTTGGTTAAGCTTGGCGCGGCCCCGCACTCGCGGGGCTTTTGTCATGATCGCGCTTCGTTCGCGCCTCTTCTTGGGAGCGATCGCGAGACAGAGGGGGGCTGTAGCTCAGCTGGGAGAGCGCTGCAATCGCACTGCAGAGGTCAGGGGTTCGATCCCCCTCAGCTCCATGGCACGCCATTCGTTACAGGCGTGCGACAGCAATGCGGTATGCGCCCCGGTTCGGTAGGACGTATAGTTCCAATGGCCGGGTGTCGCATCCGCGCCGCGTAGGGACGCTGCCCGCCGCCGCTCGGTAGGACGTACAGTTCCAATGACGGCGTGCGCGGCACTCCCGACGCAAGCCAGGCGAAATGAAACGCGCCGCGATCTCTCTGCGGCGCGTTTGTGTTTCCGGTGGAGCTGCCGGCGACGTGCCTAACGTGCGGGGGCGACCACGCTCCGCACGCCATCGGATAGCGTCAGCGCGAGCGATTTGCCGGTGGGGAGGGTGATGTCGCCGCTCCGGGCGAAGGCGAGCACATCGCCACTCGCGCTGTCGCGCACGAGGAGCATCGGATAGCGATCGGCGTTCCAGGTGAGTCGAACGTGCCCCGCCGCGGGCCGCGAAATGCTTACTGCCGCCGCGTCGATTGGGCTCGCGCCCCCCGGCCCGCCCACCGCTCCTCCTCCGGTGGTGGTCGACGGCGCGAGCGTCGCTCTCGAGGCGGCGATTCCCGCTCCCCTGAGCCGAAGCTCGCGCACCGCTCCTGCGGTCCGCAGCGGGATGCAGAAGGCGAAGTGGCGGGTCGTTCCCGCGCCCTCCGGGAGATCCGCCACCTCGTCACCGTCGAAGGACACGGAGAAGAGGCTGGCGCCGCTCTCCCCCGTCGCGCTCACCGTGTACGGCCCGGCCCGGGCCGGGAGCACGGGGCGAGTTTCGAGCTCGAACGCCGGCTCGAGCACGGCACGCCCTTTCGAGATCTGCCCCCACACCAACAAACAGCGCTCGGCGGCCGCCACATTTCCGAGGATCGAGAGGCTTGCCTTCCGAAACTGGAAGACGCCGCGGTACATGTAGTCGGAGATCCATCGATAGGCGCAGTAACCCATGATGTCGGTGTAGGCGGGCACTTTCAGAGACCCAGTGGAGACATCGAGCCCGTAGACACCGATCTCGCCGCCCGGATGCGTCGCGATCGGCCAATTCGGATCGGGGTCGCTCGCCCCGCCGCACGGCGCGTGTTTGCGACCCCAGTTGTGCCCCACCTCGTGGGCGAGCACGAGCGCCCGCGAGTCCCCGTCGTCCCAGCCAACCGCCTCCGGCGCTCCGATGTACGCGATCCCGGCGATTCCATTGTCGTATCCGACGTGCACCACTCCGAAGTAATAGCGCGCCGATCCATCGGCGACGCGAAGCGCCGCCATCTCGGAGAGGATCTGGCTCCATCCCGCCCCGAAATTCGCGTCGCTCACGAGCGTCTGCGTCGTGTACTGGGCTCGCACCTCCGCATCGACACTGGGAATCGGATGGAGCTGCCTGGCCATGTTGACGAAGCTCGGCGCCGTCGCTGTGGTCACGTCCCCGACGAATCCGTTCGTTGCCTGATAGATCGGAACGAAGCGCACCGAATAGGGGGGGAGAGCGGCGACGGTGAGCGGAGCCGGTGCGCCGGAGCGCGGAAAGGAGTTGTTCCCCTTGTCGGTCTCGGCGATCTCGTCATCAGGGTCGACGTCGGCGAGCAGCGAGATCCCGGGCTGAATGAGCGAGCCGGGGATCTTCACGTTCCACGATGTGTTGAGCGACCCCTCGTCGAACTGCTGGGGGACGGACCTCGAAAGCGGCTGGCCGGTGAATGTGCCGACGAGGGTCGACCCCTGGTAGAGCCTGAGCCGAAGGGTCGGTGTCAGGCCGTTCGCCTGATTGGCGACGACGAAGACGCGAGCGATGGCGTCCCGGCCGGCCACCAGCGGAATGCTCCCGTCAGGCACCTGGACGCTCTGAACGAGATACGCCGCCGGCACCGTGAGGTCGAGGGACGTCGATCCGACGAGCGCGTAGGCGATCGTCGACTTCACCGGAGTCGAGGAAGCCGAGACGTCCAGCCCTTGAGAGGCCGGAGTAGGCTCGTAGATGTGGCCGTTGGCGCTCGTCTGCTCCGCGCTCACCGTGTAGTGGCCGGGCGCCAGGTCGGTGAGCGTCTCCGAGCCCCTCACCGAGCGGGAGTAGTCCCCTGGACCGGTGACGGTGATCGTCGGCAAGGCGCCCAGTGGAAGGCCGGTCACCGAAAGCGCGATCATCCCGGTTCCGGGTGCCGTCGTCGGCCCTTGGTCGCCGCATCCCACGGCGAACGCCGCCACCAGCAGGGCGCCCAGTGCGCGCCGGCCGCGGCAAATCGCGCCTCGCTCCTCTCTCCTCGGCCGGCGGGCTAACACCCCGGGATCATCGCGCCAGGGGCAGAAGGAGGCAAGATGGCAAAATCTGCTTGACTGGAGTAGCGCGCGGCGGCAGATTCTTCCCCGGAATCATTCCGGGGAGCGACCGGTGGACGCGGATCTCGATCTCTTGCAAGGCACTCTCGACGTGCTGGTCCTCAAGGCGCTCGTCTGGGGCCAACGTCACGGGTACGCCGTGGCCGGGTGGATCAAACAGACCTCCGACCAGGCGCTGACTGTCGAGGATCGCGCGCTCTACGTCTCCCTTCACCGCCTCGAGGACCGGGGGCTGGTGGAGTCCGAGTGGGGCCTCTCGGACAACAATCGGAAGGCGAAATACTACCGGCTGACGGCCAAGGGGCGGCAACATCTCCGTGCGCAGACCGCCCGCTGGACGCGCTACGCCGACGCCGTCTTCAAGGTCCTGCGAGCGACCTGACGAGCATCCGCCTGTGACTCGCACTTCGGACCCGAAGCGACTCTTCCGGCTACTCGGCTCGCCGGCGGGCGTGGAGCGCGACGTGGACACCGAGCTGGGCTTCCATCTCGAGGCGAGAGCGGAGGCCCTCATCGCCGCCGGCGCGGTGCCCGAGGCAGCCCGCGCGCAGGCGCTCCGCGAGTTCGGCGATCTTGGCGCGGCGCGCGCCGAGCTGTCGGCGATCGATCGGCATCGCCTGTCGCGTGATCGGCTGCGCGAATGGTGGGATTCCCTTGGCCTCGACGTGCGCTTCGCTCTGCGCGCATTCGCCCGTCACCCCTCGTTCGTCGTCGTAGCCCTTGCCACCCTCGCGCTCGGGATCGGTGGAAATGTGGCGATCTTCAGCGTCGTCAACGCCGTCCTTCTCCGCCCGCTCCCGTATCGGCAGCCCGACCGCTTGGTTCGCGTCTGGCCGAATGGCTCCGTGCCCCCCGGCATCTTCGCGATTGTAAGCAAGCGCACGCGCGACGTGCGGCCGATCGCCGGCTATCTACTCCAGTCACAGGTGAGCCTCACCGGCCTGCGTGAGCCGGTGCGGGCGTCGGCGGTCGGGGTGACCGCGGAGATCTTCAATGTTCTCGGCTCACGCGCGCAGCTCGGTCGCGCGTTGGCCGCTGGCGACGACGAGCCGGGACGAGATCGCGTTGTCGTCCTGAGTCATGCGCTCTGGCGAAGTCAGTTCGGCGGGGACCCTGGCGTTGTGGGACGTCCGGTGGTGGTCGATGGAGTCGGGCGGACAGTCGTCGGCGTGATGCCCCCCGATTTTCTCTTCCCGAGTCCGTCGGTGCAGCTCTGGGTGCCGGTGGCGATCGATCCGCGGATCGGCGCCTCCTACTGGTGGGGCAACTGGCTCCAGCTCGTCGGACGGTTGGCACCAGGCGTCGACCGTGTCGCCGCCCAGGCCGAGGTCCGGTCGGTGCTCGACGGCGCGCGCTCCGCGTTCCCGATGCGGATGCCCGATGACTGGGGGCGCGACGCAGACGTGATTCCGCTTCGCGACTGGATCGTCGGCGGATCGCGCACGACGTTGCTGCTCCTCCTCGGAGCCGTCGGTCTGGTCCTTCTGGTGGCCTGCGTGAATGTCGCCAACCTGTCGCTGGCGCGCGCGGCCGCGCGAGAGCAGGAGATAGGCATCCGCGCCGCTCTCGGTGCCGGGCGGGGCAGGGTCGTCAGGCAGCTGCTCACGGAGAGCGTCGTGTTGGCGGGCGCCGGGGCGGCGGTCGGCCTCTTGCTGGCGGTCGCCCTGCTGACGCTCCTGGTGGCCTTCTTGCCGAGCGACACGCCGCGCCTGGCCGAGGTAGGGATCGACGGCCGGGTGCTTTCGGCGACCGTGGGGCTGGCGCTCCTCACCGCCCTCATTTTCGGGCTCGCTCCGGCTCTGCGCGCTGCCCGCCTCGATGTTCGCGCCGCGGTCGGGAGCGGCACGCGACTCTCTGGAGGCACGTTCGTCAGGCGGCGGTTGGCCGACATGCTCGTGGTGGCCCAGCTCGGCCTCGCCGTCATCCTGGTTGCCGGGGCGAGCGTCCTCATCGAGAGCTTCATCCGACTGCGCCGCGTCGACCTCGGCTTTCAGACGGAGAATGTGACGGCGGCCAACGTACCCGTACCGAGCTTCGAGAGCGACTCCCTCAGGCGCGCGCAGGCCTTCTACACCGCGGTGCTCGACCGCGTGCAGGCGATTCCTGGCGTGAGCGCGGCGGCAGCGGTGGGCGTGCTCCCCTTCGGCGATGGCATCGGCGCCGGTCCGATCGATGTCGAGGATTCGCCTACTCCCTCCGGCGCCGCGTTCCCGCTGGTGGAGATGACATCGATCACCCCCGACTACTTCCGCGTGATGGGGATCCCGCTGGTGGCTGGGCGCGGCATCACCGAAGCCGACCGCGACAGCGCGGGCGGCGTCGTGGTGGTCGACGAGGTCGCGGCGCGGAAGATGTGGCCGGGCGAGAGTCCCCTCGGTAAGCGCATCCGGTATGTGTGGCGGAAGGACTGGCTGACGGTGGTCGGTGTCGTGGGCGCGATCCGCCGCGACAGCCTGAACGATGCTCAACGCCCGTCGGTCTATCTGCCGATGCTGGAGTCGATGCGCGTGGAGCATCGGATCGTCGCGCGCAGCTCCGTCGGCGCTCAGGCCCTCGCGCCGGCGCTACGCGAGGCCGTGGCATCGGTCGACCGCAACGTGCCGATCGGATCGATACGCTCCCTCGAGACGTTGGTGGAAGGCTCCGCCGCGCATCGGCGTTTCGCCACGGTGCTCGTGGGTATCTTCGCGGCCGTGGCTCTTCTCCTTGGGGCTGTGGGAACCTATGGCGTGGTGGCCCATGCGGTGACGCGCCGCCGCCGGGAGATCGGCGTCAGGCTCGCGTTAGGCGCTCGGAGCGCCGACGTCCTCCGCATGGTGCTTGGGGATGGCCTGCGGCTCGCGCTCGGCGGTGCGCTGCTCGGCGTGATCGGTGCCGCCGCCCTGACGCGTCTGGCGGGGAGTCTGCTCTATGGCGTGAGCCCGACCGACCCGCCGATCTTCGCCGGGGTGACGGCGCTGATGTTGCTGGTGGCGCTCGCCGCGACGCTCATTCCTGCCCGACGCGCCTCACGGGTGGATCCCACGGTAGCGATGCGGTCGGAGTGAACGGCGGAAGCTCCTGCCTGGATGTGAGTTGCAACGCCGAGGCCTGAGCTGGACGTCTACGCGGAGCGTGCCCGGCCGAGGCTCCGGCTGTGGCTACGCAGCGTTCCAATTTGGGCCGGGGACGGTTAGCTTTGGGGCCTCACTCGACGGCTCGGTTGGGTGGATTGACCGGAGTTGGTCGAGGATAACCGAACGCAGTGCCCCTTGGTGTAACTGGCAACACGCCTGACTCTGGATCAGGAGAGTCCTGGTTCGAGCCCAGGAGGGGCAACTCCAAGGCCTGATGCTATTTACTGAGCGTCAGGCCTTGCTAATTGAAGGCCTGGCT
>Ga0187766_10000223_pt1 | contig 30483 bp, 23 predicted proteins | sample 0216_QUI02_MP05__4_FD_132971 | JGI IMG/M metagenome (GOLD analysis project Ga0187766, IMG submission 132971) | Tropical peat soil microbial communities from peatlands in Department of Meta, Colombia - 0216_QUI02_MP05_20_MG | ecosystem: Environmental > Terrestrial > Soil > Wetlands > Peat ... | reverse complement strand
CGTCGAGGACCTCGTAAGCTTCTTCAATAAGATACGTGCGGAGGGTGGCGTGGGTTTGCTCGCGGTCCCAGGGGCAGCCTTTCGGGGCGCGGAGACGCGACATGACGGCGACTAGTTTCTGGAAGTCATTGCCGACTCGCGGGGGAGTGAATCGTTTTGATCGTCGCGGGCGGGACTTGGAGCGGTGTGATTTCGGTTTGCGACGGGGCATGAAGAAAGTAGATTACGGGGGGACCACGGGAAATACAAGGTTAGGAAGAAGGGACGCCAGCAGAAGAGAGGAAGTGTAAGAGTATTAGAGTGCAGGAGCAGGAGAATTGGTGTGGCTTAGGCGGGAGCACTTCCAGGCACAGTGCAAGCTGGGCTCCGCGCCCCAAAGGAAAATCGCCGCTCCCCGTGGGGAGGAGCGGCGATTTGTCAGGGTGACTGAGGCGGGCTGGGTCGAAGCTCTCCTCAGAGACTACGGGCGGAGGAGAGCCCGGAACTGTAGAAGCTCAGCGGGGACAGGAAAACTACGGTGGTGCGAAAGAGCAATTGGGCGTCCAAAACGTAGGTGTCAACAAAAGCTCTATCTGAAGCTGGGCAGGCGGGTTAGGTCTCTTGACGTAGGAATGCTGGTGAGGGGTGTGCAAAGGAGTTCCACGAATTGGCAGGAGCAGGAGGAAAGGCTGCAGAAACCGCCGGGGACAGAAAAGGCCAGCGGCGTTCACAGTAGGACGAACGAGGGTTGGCGGAGGGAGAGGACGATGACGAACGGATCGTGGAGATGGTGGGTGGCGAGTGCCGCGCTTTTGGTGTGGACGACAGGCGTGTCCGGGCAGGGCACGTTGGGAGTAAAGAGGCTGCGGTGCGAGTGGAAAACGAATCCGATTGGGATTGATGTGCAGAAACCTCGGTTGAGCTGGGAGTTGGAGAGCGCGGAAAAAAATGTACTGCAGACGAGCTATGAAGTGCAGGTGGCACTGTCAGAGAAGGAGTTACAGCAAGGGAAACTAGTCTGGGACAGCGGGGTGGTGAAATCGGACGCGTCGGTGGGCGTGGAATACATGGGGCCGGAATTAGCGAGCCGAGGGATTTATTTTTGGCGGGTGCGCGTTTGGGACAACCATGGGCACGCGAGTGGTTGGTCGAATGAGGTCCCCACTCAGTGGGAGATGGGCTTGTTCAGTGCGGCGGATTGGAAGACGAAATGGATTACGCCAGATTTGGCAGAGGATGAGACAAAATCGAATCCGGCGCCGATGTTGCGGCGGGAATTTACGGTGAATGCGAAAAAGAAGGTGGAGCGGGCACGGCTGTATGTGTCGGCGATGGGATTGTACGAGGTGGAATTGAATGGGAAGCGCGTCGGGGACCAGTATTTCACGCCTGGATGGACGGCTTACGATTTTCGAATTCAGTACCAAACGTACGATGTCACGGGGATGGTTAAGGGCGGAGCGAATTGCCTGGGAGCGATGTTGGGAGACGGTTGGTTCCGCGGCCGGATGCCGTTTACAAAAGGCCGGAATAGCTATGGAACTAAGTTGGCGGTGCTCGCGCAGCTCGCGATCACATACGTAGATGGAACACAGGAGATTGTTGGAAGCGATGAAAAGTGGAAGGCGTCGACAGGGGCTGTGCTGGTTTCGGACATCTACGATGGGGAGACATACGATGCGCGTCTGGAGAAGAAGGAATGGAGTTCGGCGGGGTTCGACGATAAGGATTGGAAAGGCGTAACAGTAATTGACACGCCAAAAGCGAGATTGGTCGCGGAGGTGGGTCCCGGTGTGAAAAAGATCGAAGAGATCAAAGCGGTGAAAGTGATGCGGACTCCGGCGGGGGACACTGTTGTGGATATGGGGCAGAACATGGTGGGCTGGGTGAAGTTTTGCGTAACGGCTCCGGCGGGAACCACGATTACGCTGCGGCATGCGGAGGTGCTGGACCAGGATGGGAACTTCTATACGGAGAATTTGCGTAGCGCAAAGGAAACGATCCGGTACACAGCGAAAGGCGGCGCGGAAGAAACGTTTGAGCCGCACTTTACGTTTCAAGGATTCCGGTACGTGGCGGTGAGCGGCTGGCCGGGCGAAGTGAAGCCAGAGGATTTCACAGGCGTGGTAATACATTCGGCGATGGAGAGGACGGGGAGTTTCGAATCGTCCAGTTCCCTGCTGAATCAGTTAGAGCACAACATCATATGGGGGCAGAAAGGAAACTTTCTGGACGTGCCTACGGATTGTCCGCAGAGGGATGAACGGCTGGGATGGACGGGCGATGCCCAGGTCTTCTCGCCAACGGCATCGTTCAATTTCGAGACGGTAGCATTCTACGAGAAGTGGTTGAAGGACGTGACCCTGGATCAGGAGGACGATGGGGCCGTGCCCTTTGTGATACCGAATATCCTGTCGCACACGACAAGGAAGGGCGAGTCGGCGTCGGCGGGTTGGGCGGACGTGGCCGTGGTGGTGCCGTGGACGGTGTATCAGGCGTTTGGGGATAAGCGCGTGTTGGAGGAGCAGTACCCGAGCATGAAGGCATGGGTCGAGTACATGCGGAAGCAGGCTGGCGAGAAATATATTTGGAATACCGGATTTACGTTTGGGGATTGGCTGGCGTTCGCGACAACGGATTCGGACTATCCGGGGGCAACAACGGACAAAGATTTTATCCAGACGGCCTATTTTGCGCGGTCGACGGAATTGCTGGCGAAGACTGCAACGGTGTTGGGAAAGAAGGAAGAAGCCGCGGAATACCAAGCGCTGGAGGAAAGGATCAAGGGCGCCTTTTTGCGGGAGTTTGTGACGCCGGATGGAAGGCTCTCGCCGAACACGCAGACGGCGTACACGCTGGCGCTGACGTTTAACTTATTGCCGGAGTCAATGAAGGCGGAAGCGGGAGAGCGGCTGGCTGCCGATGTGCGTAAGTTCGAGCATCTGACAACAGGCTTTTTGGGGACGCCCGGTTTGACCTGGGCATTGAGCGATACGGGGCATCTGAAAGAGGCCTACTTGCTATTGAACCGGACGGAATATCCGTCATGGCTGTATCCGGTGACGAAGGGCGCAACGACGATCTGGGAGCGCTGGGACGGAATCAAGCCGGACGGCAGTTTTCAGAATCCGGGGATGAATTCGTTCAATCACTATGCGTATGGAGCGATCGGGATGTGGATGTACAGCGTGGTGGCGGGGATTGGAATCGATGAGGTGCAGCCGGGGTATAAGCACATTGTGATTGCGCCACGTCCGGGCGGCGGGTTGACGTTCGCGAGGGCGTCGGTGGAGAGCGAGTACGGGAGAGTGGCAAGTGGATGGGAGATTCGCGACGGGAAGTTCGTGTTGAAGGCTGAGGTACCGGCGAATACGACAGCGACGGTGAAGACGCCGGGAGGGAGAGTGGAGGAGGTAGGGTCGGGCGAGTGGGAGTTTGAAGAGGCGAGGAAGTAAGAGAAGCACAGAGGCAAGGAAAATGGAAGAAAGAAGTGCAAGAGTGAAAAAGTGAAACAGTGCAAGAGGAAGACAGTTGGTGGCAAGGAGTAGTGAATTGCGGTGGGAACAGGAGGATGGGGATGAGGCTACGGGTTAGGTCGATGGTGATGATCGCGATGTTGATTGGGTTGATTTGTCTGGCTATGGCGGCACAGATGCCCGCACAGGCGTTAACGGGAAAGAACGACGGGCCACTGCGGGTGGTGATTGCAGGACTCGTCCATGGACACGCAGAGGGATTTCTGTCCGGCGCGGTGAAGCGCACAGATATTGAGATTGTGGGAGTGGCGGAGCCGGACCGGGCGCTGTTTGATCAGTATGTGAAGAAGTATGGACTGGATGCAAAGTTGTATCACGCGGATTTGGAGGAGATGCTGGCGGCCACGAAGCCTGAAGCGGTACTGATCTATACGAATACATTTGAGCATCGGAAGGTGGTGGAGACTTGCGCGAAGTACAGCAAGGCGGGCGGGGCGAAGCCGCTGACCGTGATGATGGAAAAGCCGCTGGCGGTGACCGCGGAAGATGCGCGCGTGATTGCAAAACTGGCGGATGAAACGAAGATGACGGTGCTGGTGAATTACTTCACCACGTGGGAGCCGAGCCGCCACGCGGCGTATGAACTGGCAACGGACGGAACGCTTGGCGAGGTGCGGAAGATCGTGGCGCACGACGGTCATATGGGGCCGAAAGAGATCGGGGTGGGACCCGAGTTCCTGGGATGGCTGACGGACCCAAAGCTGAATGGCGCCGGGGCGCTCTATGACTTTGGCTGCTACGGCGTGGATTTTATAACGTGGGTGATGGGGGGAGAACGCCCTCTGACGGTAACGGCCGTGACGCAACAGATGAAGCCCGATGTTTACCCGAAGGTGGATGATGACGCGACGATCATTTTGACGTATCCGAAGGCGATGGGAATTGTACAGGCTTCGTGGAATTGGCCGTTTGGGCGGAGCGATGTGGAAGTGTACGGGAAAACCGGGGAAGCATTCACGGTGGGACGCGACGCGCTGGAAGTTCGGAAAGCGGGGCAGAAACAGTTGGAGAAAATGGAGGCGAAGCCGTTGCCGCCGCCGACGGATGATGAGTTGAGTTATCTGCGCGCAGTGGTACGAGAAGGACGGAGGCCGGAAGGGCCAGGCTCGTTGGGGTTGAATGTGGTTGTGGCCGAAGTGCTGGACGCAGCGAGAGAGTCGGCGCGGAAACGGAAAACGGTATGGTTAGGACCAGGTCTCGTAGAACCCCGAAAGCAGCGAAATTGAAAATAGATATTCGCAACAGAAAATCGTCGGAATCAGGTGCTTACGAAACACCGCACAAAGCAGGAAGAGGGATTCATTAGCGAATTGCATAGCTGAAATTGGGGGATTGGGATGAGAATCCGGGGAGTAGTCGGGTTGGTGTTTGGGTGGATTGCCATCTGCGCTTCGTGCGCAAATGGACAGGAGAAGAGGCCGACGGCCAAAGAGATTGTGACGGAAATACAGAAACAGTCGGCGGTGCCGTGGAGCGAGGAGACGGTCGATACGTTCAAAGCGGGGAATCCGGACACGCCGGTGACTGGGATTGCGGTGACCATGATGGCGACGATGGACATGCTGGAGAGGGCGTCCGCGAAAGGCTTGAATTTTGTCATTACGCATGAGCCGACGTTTTACGCGCACCTGGACGTGCCGGAAGGGATGCCGCAGAACGATCCAGTCTGGGCAGAGAAACGCGCGTTCATCGAGAAGCATGGAATGGTGATTTGGCGCTTCCACGATCACTGGCACATGCGAAAGCCAGATGGGATCGAAGCAGGGACGGTGCACGCCTTAGGCTGGGAAAAGTATCAAAACCCGGAGAGCCAGTACCTGTTTGTGCTACCGGAAACAACGGTGAAGGCGTTGGCAGAAGAAGTGGCGAAGAAATTGGATTCCCTTACCGTGCGCGTGGTGGGCGACCCGGAGATGAAGGTGGCGCAGGTGGCCTTGAGTCCGGGGGCAGCGGGGTTCGAGGCGGAGACACATGCTCTGGAAAGAAGTTACGTCCAAGTCCTGCTGATCGGAGAGACGCGGGAGTGGGAGACCGTGGAATATGTGGCGGACGCGGTGACTCAGGGTAGGCAGAAGGCGTTGATTGTGATTGGGCATATTCCAAGCGAGCAGATGGGGATGTTGGAGTGTGCGAAGTGGTTGAAGGGCTTTGTGAAGGATGTGCCGGTGGAGTTTGTGCCAGCGAAGCAGGCGTTTTGGGTGGTGAAATAAGGAGAGAGAAAGAAGAAGAGACAAAGAGGAAGGAATAAGAAAAGAGAAGGATTCACCACAGAGGGCACAGAGAGCACGGAGAGTGGGGAACAGGGACGTTCGTTCGTAGTCAAGTAACGGAAACGCGCCGCCATGAGCCGGCGGCTATTGTTTTTCTTTGGTAGGTTTCTCTTTAACCGGCTTGATCGAGGACACGGTAAGGACGGGACGCTGGCCGGTTTCGACACCGTAGGCGTTGGAGAGCCTGCCGACGGCTTTGACGGTCTTGTTTTCGAGAGGTTCAAGCTTCTTGGAGTCGACAACAACAACTTCGATGGAGCTGACCTGTTTCCCTTCGACGGTAAGGACGGGATTTAGTTCGATGGCCCAACCAGACGTTTCTCCCCCGATGGCCATGATGCGGGTGAGCTTCCCCATGACAGTGAGTTTGTCTTCTGCGCTGAGTTTCTCATTGGGGGCGGGCTTGTCGGTTTGGGCGGGAAGCGTTGCGGGGAGGACGAACAGAAAAGCCAGAAGGGCGAAGAAACCCGAGCGATGCATGGGGAGCTCCTTGGGATACGGGACAGAGTTTAGCGTGAAGAAGCAAAGGCGTGAAAGAAATAAGAAGTAGAAGAGTACGACACAGAAGGCACAAATAGACTGGGCCGGTTACCTGGCGGGGCCGTGGGTGACTGCAGCTGCGGTGGGCTTCCACTTGTTGAGGAAGGCGAGGATATCTTCGGGCGCCATGGAACGGGCGGCTTCGAATTCGCCGCGCTTCTGGCTGAAGAGGAGCTTGCCGTCGGAGTCCAGGACGGCAATAGCGGGGACACCGCGCTCGAGAGGGATATCGTATTTCTTGGCAATATCGAGATTCTTGTCCATCTGGCCAATGTCGATGTGCGCGACAAGAAACGATTTGTTGAGCGTGGGTGCGATTTCGGGCGAGTGGAACGCCTCGTCAAGGACGTGGCAATCGAAGCACCAGTTGCCTCCAAAGACGATTAGGACGCGCTTGTGGGCGGCGGCCGCGGCGCGCAGCGTTTCGGCAATTTCCTGGCTGGCATCGACATTTTGGGGATAGATTTCCTTGTTCTCAAGAGGCTGGCGGAGGCGCGTGGCGGCGGACCGGCTGACGATCCCGAGGTACCATCGGTCGCCTTGCCGGAACCAGTTCTGCTGCATGGCGACGAATTGCTTGGCAGGAGTAGTTCCCTTCTTGAAGGTAAGGGTAAGCTGTACAACGACGGTGTGAATGTCCGGACTGGGTTGATCTTGCTGGACGATTTGCGCGGACAGATTGGTGAGTCCCTGGGACTTCCAGGCGGACCAGAAGGCTATTTCATCTGCCGGAGCAATGGGCTTCTTGCCGGGACCGGTGATCTGAGGGGCGGGAGACTGCGTGTAAAGCGCGGAAATGGCCTCGGAATCGCCGGAAAGGACGGCGGTGCGCCATTTCTCAAAGGGAGGGAAGGAGGAGGCCGTAGTAAATTGACGCGCATGGACGGCAGAGGTAAAGGCAAGAACGATCAGAAGAATGGGGAAGCGGCGCATAGTTTTGTTAATTAGACGTACAGAATAGCATGGTGGGTGCATCGGATATGGGGATTAGCTACGAAGATACATAGGGCTACATGCTGGTTTCGGACCCGCTGCAGGGGGTGGGCAGTTCCCTTCCCGTGTTAGACTGGGTAGAAATTCACTGAGAGGAAATTTGACGTGTCGGAGAACAAAGACGAGGGATTCAAGGTAATTGACCGGCGGCCATTCACGGCCGAGGGCGAAATCCGCAAGGAAGTCGTGGAGGAACAGGAGCGCGAGGCGAAGCGTGAAGAGGTGAAGGAAGCGAAAGCCGCGGCGGCAAATGCCAAGGCCGAAGCGGCCAAGCCCGCGCCAGATGTACCCAAAAAGCTCGCGGCCTTTGAGAATCTGGTGCGGATGATCGGAAGCAACGCTGCGATGGTGCTGGGAGCGTATGCCGACCCGAATACCGGGCAGCCGATGATCGATCCCGATGCGGCGCGGGAGCTGATCGACATGCTGGATGCGCTGCAGCAGAAAACCACGGGAAACCTGGCGCCGGAAGAGTCGGAAATGCTGCTGGATCTGCTGGGGAAATTGAAGTTGACCTACCTGGAAGTACAGAAGGCCATGGCAGCCGAGATGGCAAAGGTGACGGCGCAGGCAAAGGGCGAGAAGAGGTAGAGGGTTTCGCCACAGAGGCACGGAGAACTGGCATTACCAAGACAGATTGATGGGGGCGGCGCGACGAAGATCGCGCCGTTTTTGTTTTGCGGAGTTTAAGAGAGTGGAACGGCCTCCTTTCAACGATGAACTGGGTAGAATAGGGTAATGGCGGAAGCGATACGAATCACAGTGATGGGGTCTGGCACGTCGATGGGGGTGCCGACGCTGGGGTGTCATTGCACCGTGTGCGAGTCGTCGGATCCTCGGGATAAGAGATTGCGGCCTTCCCTGCTGCTGTCGCGTGGCGGACAGAATGTGGTGATTGATACGACGCCCGATTTTCGGACACAGGCACTGCGCGCGAAATTGGACAGGCTGGATGCAGTGCTTCTGACGCACTGTCACGCGGATCATATTCTGGGATTTGACGATCTGCGGCCATACAACTTCCGCCAAAAGGGCGCGATCCCGGTCTATGGGTCCGACGACACGTTTCAGGTGATTCGGCGGGTGTTTTCGTACGTTTTCGATACGCGGCCGACGCTGAGCAGCATTCCGAGTGTGGAATTGCGAGAGGTGGATGGGCCGTTTGTCCTGCTCGGGATTCCGTTCATTCCGGTGCCTTTGCTCCATGGGGAAATGGAGGTACTGGGTTTCCGGTTTGGGCGCGCGGCCTATCTGACAGACTTCAGCCGGCTCCCGGAATCGAGCGCCCCCTTGCTAGAGGACCTGGACGATTTGATTTTGGATGCCTTGCGGGATGTGCCGCATCCAATGCACCAGACGGTGGAGCAGGCGTTGGCACTCGTCGATAGGTTGAAGCCGAAGCGGGCGTGGTTCACGCATATTGCGCACGACCTGCCACACGAAGCCACGAATGAGCGTTTGCGGAAGGCGGGATATCCGCACGTGCAATTGGCGTATGACGGTTTGGAGTTGGAGGCAGGCACGGAATCACCGGCGGTAGAGCGGGCCGCAAGAGCGCTGTCGGTCCATGTGCATATACCGACGGGTGGGATCAGCGTGTTTTATTCGGGGGCGGATTGGGCGGAGAAATACGGGAAGAGCGGCCGAGGAAGTGTGGTTGCAATTGGAACGTTTGATGGGATCCATCTGGGACACCAGAAAGTGCTGGAGTTTGCCATTTCTCGAGCGAAGGAGATCGGCGCCGTAGCGACAGCTCTGACATTTGAGCCACCGCCGGTCAAAGTGCTGAGACCGGAGTCGGCGCTTCCGCGAATCTCGACGAATCAGCAGAGGATGGATTGGTTTGGCGCGGTGGGTATGGAAGCGGCGGTGGTAGTGCCGTTCACAAAAGTATTGGCGGCGCTAACACCCGAGGAGTTTGTGAAAGAGATTCTGGTCCGCCAGTTGCGCGTGCGTGCCGTGGTGGTGGGGGACAACTTCCGCTTTGGGAGCAAGCAGGCCGGGGATGTGAAGTTTTTGCGGGAAATGGGCATGCGAGAGGGGTTTGAAGTCGTGGTGCATGCGCCAGTAATGCTGGAGGGAGAGGTTGTGTCCAGCACCTTGATTCGAAAGCTGGTGAGTGAAGGAGACGTCGGACATGCGGCACGGTTGCTGGGGAGGCCATTTGAGCTCACGGGCGAAGTGGTAAGCGGAACAGGGACTGGACGGAAGTTCACGTTTCCAACACTGAATTTGAAGCCGGAACAGGAGTTGCTGCCGGCACGGGGAGTCTACATTACACGGACAGTGCTGGATGGAGAAGCGAGCAGCCACCGTAGCGTGACGAATGTGGGAGTGCGGCCAACATTTAATGGATCGGGACTGAGCATCGAAACGCATCTGCTGGACTATTCGGGAAATTTTACCCCCAGGCGAATTGAGGTGCACTTCTGGAAGAGACTGCGGGCCGAGAAAAGGTTTTCTGGGCCGGAGGAGTTGAAGGAGCAAATAGCGAAAGACATCGTGCGGGCGAATACGTACTTCGCAAGGTTGAGAGGGCGAGGACGCGGGGTGGGAAGGAGAGTTTGAAGTCGGAAGTGTGAAGCTAATGGGTGGTCTGTAGACCTGCTCGGCCTTAACAAAAACCTCACGAATTTCTCAGGACTTGCCAGCATGGACATTCTTACTCTCGAAGAGGTAGGGGAGGAGTCTCCTACTCTTTGGAGATGGCACGATGTCGCTGGGAATATTCCTCACACTCTGTATCGTTGGCGTGGATTTTCTGATTTATGTCTTGTTCCAATGGACGTACGGAGACAAGCGCGCGGCAATGCAGAGGAAGCTGGCGGCGCAGCGAGAGGCGATGAAACAACAGGCGGCAAAGCCTTTTTTGGTAAGTTCGCAGAGGGGTCGGCCGGAAACGCAAGCCCGCTTGCAGAAGATTCGGGCGCGGATGGCAAGGGGGAAAGGCGGCGAAATCCGCGCGCACGGGACGTATAGCGAGAGGATTGCCTGATCAGTGGTAGTCCACAGTTGACAGTTTTGCGGTAGAGGCAGAGACCAGCCACTCCAATACATAGGCTGGCGTTCCCGGTGCCCAAGAGCCCCATGCGTTGAACCACTTGGCATGGGACCCCGACAGAATCCCAAGAGACAACATGCGTCTGAAGACCGCCACTACAAAGTCAGGAGTGGCGGGCGAGAGCGGAGGATTGCTCTTTGGCAAGGCAGTCCGTGCAGATGCCGCCGACTTCAGTGCGGGAAACAGTGACCTGGATGTGGCAGTCGCGTGAGATTTGTTCCTTCAGCTGCTCGTAGAGGCGGGATTCGAATTCGCGAACCTTCCCGCAGCGCAGGCAGGCGACGTGAATGTGATCGCGCGGGCCGTGAGTTTCATAGTAATGACGATCTCCACGAAGGTGGAGGAGATCAAGCTCGTCAATCAGGCCCTGACGCTTGAGCAGGTCAATGGTCCGATAGACGGTGACGAGATGGACCTCGGGATCGATTTTCTGCGCCCGCTCAAGGATTTGGTCGACATCGAGGTGCTGCTCGGCGGAATCCATGACTTCGAGGATGACTCGACGCTGGCGGGTAAGGCGAATGCCCCGCTTGCGAAGGGCGTCCTGGAGATGGGCGGCGGGCTCGGCAGCATTGATGCGTTCACCGGAAGAGACGCGGCGGGATGGTACGGTTGCAGACATGGAGCGAGGTACCTCGAGGAGAGTTTAGCAGGTGGGTGGGGGATATGGAAATGCAGGACGGGAAACGCCTACCCGATAGTCGATAGATGACAGTCTCAAGCAAGGGGCTTAAAGACCCGCCACTACATTCCTTAGGAGTGGCGGGTGAGCAACCGGGCTACGTCGTTGTAAGTGACGTAGACAATCAGGGCTAAGAGAAAGACGAGGCCGACCTGAATAAAGCGTTCTTTGAAGGTCAGACTGAAATCGCGGCGCCGGATGCCTTCGAGAGAAAGCAATAGAATGTGGCCGCCATCGAGAATCGGAATGGGCAGAAGATTTAGAATTCCGAGCTGCACGCTGATGAGGGCCATGAAACCGATTACGGCGTAGGCGCCTTGCTGAACGGCCTGCCCGGCGGTGCGAGAGATGCCCACAACGCTCTGAAGCTGCTTGACGGAAATGCGACCGCTAAGGAGTTTGCTGAAAACGTCAATCGTCTGCGACACGATCCCAGCCGTCTGCAGGCCCGCCGCCTTTACGGCTTGCACGGGTCCGACGCGCTGATAAGTAAGCGCAAATTCACGCTGAATGCCGATCTGATAGTAATTCTCGGCGCCGTCCACAATTCCCTTCTGCGGGGTGACGGACAGAGTAACGTCTTTACCGCTGCGGTCGACTTTGATCTGGAGAGTCTTGCCACCGGAATTGCGAACGAGATCGACGAATTGGTCCCAATATTGAATAGGTTGGCCATCGACAGTTCGGACGACATCGCCGTCATGGAGTCCAGCACGGTCGGCCGGGGTGCCGATAGCGACTTCGCCAATCCTGGCGGGAATGGGCGAATAGCCGAAAGTTCGCGCGTACGGATTGTTGCTGGCAGGAACCTCGACTTCGCGCGTGGCTCCCTGATTTGCGACCTCGAGCTTGAGCGTACTACCCGGAGCAGCCTGCATGGCGATGCTCAGTGCCTTTTCCCAAGTGGGATTCCTGGTGCCATTGATAGAGAGAACCGTATCGCCCACTTGAAGGCCAGTCGGGCTGCTAGCTTGCGTCGTAGGAAAACCGTTGATGACCAGGGGCTTCGAGAGAGCGTTATCCGTGGGCAGGCCGATCGCCATGTAATAGAAGCCAAGGAGCAGAAGCGGAAAGATGAGGTTAACCGTGGGGCCGGCAACAGAGATAAGAGCACGCTGCCAGCGCTTTTTGCTCATGAGCTCGTCGGGAGCGCCGGTGGGCTTCTGGTCACCGGAGTCGATGTCGGTAACGTCCTGTCCAGCCATGCGGACGTAGCCGCCTAGCGGCAGAGCGCTGACGCGCCAGTCGGTGTCACCTCGCTTCACGCCGAAGATGCGCGGGCCAAAGCCGATGGAGAACACGTCAACGCGGACGCCGAAAAAGCGGGCGACGATATAATGTCCCCACTCATGGACGAGGATAATCACCCCGAGGACGAGAATCATGCCAATAGCTGTGTTCATGCGTGCGCGTGGCTCCGTCTATTTATTCTAGCAAAAAGCTGGGGCAGCACCGAATGGGGTTGGGTGACGCTGTGCTGGGAACTGCATTGCCATAGCACTTAGATGCAGGGAGCGGGTGGGAAGGTAGGGGGGCCGAGTTGGCTCGTTCTCCCCGGCGCTACACGGAAACAGGCTTGGAAGCGCGGTGGGAGACCGCCTCGCGGGCTTGCCGGCGGGCCTCGGCATCAGCGGCGAGGACGTCGTCGATGGAGTTGAATTTTGTGCGAGGCGTTTTTTCCAGGACGGCTTCGACCACTTCAGGAATGCCAAGGAAGGGGAGCCGATGGTCCAGAAAAGCGGCGACGGCGACTTCATCGGCGGCGTTGAGAGCGCAGGGCATAGCGCCTCCCTTTTTCATGGCTTCGCGGGCCAGACGCAGACAGGGGAAGCGGCGGGTAGAGGCCTTCTCGAAATCGAGGCGCCGGAGCTTGGACCAGTCGAGCTGCACCTGTTGGGATTCGACGCGATCAGGATATGTGAGCGCGTACTGGATGGGCATGCGCATGTCCGGCGGGGCGAGTTGCGCAAGGACGGCACCGTCAACAAATTCGACGAACGAATGAATGACGGATTGGGGATGGATAATAACGTCAATCTGATCGGGACGCATGCCGAAAAGCCAGCGGGCTTCGATGATTTCGAAGCCCTTGTTCATCATGGTGGCAGAGTCGATGGTGATGCGATTCCCCATTTTCCAGTTGGGATGAGTAAGCGCCTGGTCGATGGTGACATGGGCGAGCTGGGCAATAGGCGTCTTGCGGAAAGGGCCGCCTGATGCGGTCAGGACGATGCGGCGAACTTCCGGGTAGAGGGCAGTGGGGGGTGAGGAAGAGGAGCCGGCGTCACCTGGTTGAGAGCGTTTGCCCGCCCGAAGGCATTGGTGGACGGCGTTGTGCTCGGAATCGACGGGAAGCAGTTCCCTTCCCGATCTTGCGGCCGCGACCATGACCAATTCGCCGGCGGCGACGAGGACTTCCTTGTTGGAGAGAGCGACGGTTCGGCCAAGGCGTACGGCTTGGTAAGTAGCTTCGAGGCCCACGACTCCCACGGCGGCCGAAAGCACAATTTCCGCGCTAGGATGCGTCGCGACGGCGAGCATCCCTTCGCGGCCATGGTGGATTTCGGGCTTGGGCTGGCCGGGTGGAAGAGCGGTCGATAAACGGCGGTGGAGTTCGTCCGCGAGTTCTGGCGAGGCGACAGAGACCACCTGTGGAAGGTGGCGGGAGATTTGCGAAACAAGTTCGTCGAGATTGTTGCCTGCAGCAAGGGCGACGATCTGAAAGCGATCGGGGAGTGCCTCAACCACATTTAGCGTTTGGCGGCCAATGGAGCCGGTGGAACCGAGGATAGAGATTTTCTTCATATTTACTGTCGTTAGAGCGAGCGGCGCTTCATTTGTCCAATCGAGCCGCACGATTACGGATATCAGATATCAGCGATCAGATATCGAGGAGCGGCGGCCTACAAGGTTCGTGGATTCACCAAAACTAAATAGTACCAGATGACAGGGATGCAGAGGATGAGCGCGTCGATCCGATCAAGAATACCGCCATGTCCGGGGAGGAGGCCGCCGGAATCTTTCACTCCGGCGCTGCGTTTGCACGCGGATTCGAGTAGGTCGCCCATTTGTCCGGCGATGTTGCCGAGAACCGCCATCGCTAGGAGATGAGGGATCGGGATCGTCAGCCAGTAGTGGAAGATATAGGCAACGAGGAGAGAGCCGATCATGCCGCCGATCGAGCCTTCCCAGGTTTTCTTGGGAGAGATGTGCGGGGCGAGGGGATGCTTGCCGATAGCGCGGCCGATGAAGTAGGCAAACGTGTCGGCGGCCCAAGTGATGACGAGGGCGAAGAGGAGGAGGCGAGGGCCGTACGTTGCGATGCCGTGGAGTCGAATGGCGTAAGAGAGAGGAAAAGCGACAAGGAGAAGCGCAGACGAGGAGATGCCGGCGGAGGGAAGAGATTCGACGAGAGGGCGACGAGTAAAAAGAGTGAGGATAGTGAGGCCGAGGACGAAGAGAAAAAAGAGAGGGGCCGCAGAGACGAGCGCGGTAAATCGGCAATAGGGCGAGTACGGGAAAATCGAGTTGGAGAGCCGCTCCAGGTGCGGAAGCGAGAGGGCTGTGAGATAGCCAAAGGGACGGGAGATACGCCAACACTGAACGATCAATAACAGCGAGCAGAAGACGGTCCAGAGGCGGTAGGCGCGGTGGCCGATCGCGTCTCCTAAGGCGAAATATTCCCAGAGGGCAAGGATGGTGAGGACCGCAACGGCGATGGCAACGGCCCAGGTGGGGGTGAAGAGGACGATGGCGACGGCGACGGGGATGAGAACCAGGGCGGTGAGAACGCGGGTGAGGGTCATGGTGTCGGAGTAAGGATAGCAGAAAGAAATCTGTAATCAGTAACCAGTGGAGGACAGAAGTCCATGAGCGGAATCGCGACAGAGCGCAAAAGTAAACCCTACGAATTTCGATTCGGCCGTGGGTCAGCGAGCGGCGGAAGCGGCGGGCGGGGCGATGGCGCCGTAACGGCGTTCGCGTTTCTGGTAGTCGAGAAGAGCCTCAAAGAGACGGGCGCGATTGAAATCAGGCCAGAGCGTTTCCGTGACAAAGATTTCCGCGTAGGCAATTTGCCAGAGCAGAAAATTGCTGACGCGCATTTCCCCGCTGGTGCGAATCAGGAGATCGGGATCGGGAAGGTCGGCGGTGTAGAGATGTCGGGCGAGATCTTCTTCGGTGATGGGCTTGCGAAAAGCCGCAGGGCCCGAAGACCCTTCGGTTTTGCTCAGGGCTAGCTCGCCAGGCGCTACAGAGTGGCCATTACCGTTGCCATGGCGGGCAGCAAGGATCGCATTCATGGCATCGACAATTTCGGCGCGACCGCCGTAGTTGAGTGCGATGCAGAGGACCATGCCGGTGTTCTTTGCAGTGGCTTCGGTGGCTTCGCGCGTGTCTTTCTGTACGGCTTCGGGGAGATCGTCCGAGCGTCCCAGAAAGCGCATGCGGATATTGTTCCTTTGCAGGAGGGGCATCTCCTTGCGGAGATATTCGCGAAGGAGCTGCATGAGAAATTCGATCTCCGTTTTGGGGCGGCGCCAGTTTTCCACGGAGAAGGCGTAGAGGGTGAGCGCCTCGATGTGGAGGCGCGCGCAGGTTTCGATGGCCATGCGAGCGGATTGCGTGCCGGCTCGGTGACCTGCGACGCGGGGAAGATGGCGTTTTTGGGCCCAGCGGCCGTTGCCGTCCATGATGATGGCGATGTGGCGGGGCAGCCGGCCGAGGTCGAGTTTTTCGAGGAGGCGTGCCTCTTCAGCAGTAACGGGCCCGAGATTTTCGGGGGAGGCGAGATGGTGACGCGTGTGGGACACGATGATTCCGAGTCAATCCTCTTTATGGCGCAAAGTTAACACAGGAAGTGGAAGGGCGCAACGTAAGTTGTGGAATTCGTAACGGCGGCGGCCTGCGATGCGATTGTCCACGCCGGCAAACGTCAGCTGGAGACAGGATGGAAGGCTTGGTAGATGGACTGGAAGACCAGGACGAGAGTGAGGAGGATCATGGCAATGGAGGTGATCCAGGCGACGAGGTTGAAGACGAGGCCATTGGTGTGCTCTCCCATCAAGTCTTTGCGATTGATCAGGAGTAGAACAAAGATGACGACAATGGGGAGCCAGATACCGTTGCCGACCTGCGAGAAGATGAAAATCTTCCAAAGGGGAGCATTGGGCAGCAGGACGATCCCGCCCCCAATGACGATGAGGATGGTATAGAGCCAGTAAAAGGCAGGCGCTTCGCGGAATTTGTGGTCGAGGCCGGCTTCGAAGCCGAGACCTTCACAAATGACGTGAGCGGTAGAGAGTGGGAGGATCGTTGCAGCAAAGAGAGAGGCGTTGAGCAGGCCAAAAGCAAAGGTCAAGGCGGCCCACTTCCCTGCCAACGGAATGAGGGCTTTGGCGGCCTCGGCGGCGTCCGTGATGCTGGTTTGACCGGAGGCGTGGAGCGTGGCAGCGGTGCAAATAATGATAAAGAACACGATGACCATGCAGGAGATGCTGCCAAGCAGGACGTCGAGTTTCGCCTGCGGATACTGGCGCGGCCCAACCTTTTTTTCAACGAAGCCAGCTTGCAGATAGAAGAACTGCCAGGGCGCGATGGTGGTGCCGACGAGAGCGGTGAGCGTAATCAGGTAGCCGGTGTCGAAATGGACGCTGGGAACGACGGTCATGCGCGCGGCAAGGAGCCAGTCTGGCCGGGAAAGTAGCGCGGAAAAAAAGTACGTCAGATAGAAAGCGCAGGCCACAAGAAAAACGATTTCCACCTGACGGTAACTGCCTTTCAGCACCAGGATCCAAACCAGCAAAGCCGCAATCGGGACGGAGATGTACTTGCTAATACCAAAAATCTGCATGGAGGCAGCGACACCGGCAAATTCGGCAACGACGTTGCCGAGGTCAACAAGGAATCCCGTGATCATGACGAAAAAAGTGGAGCGAAAACCAAATTCCTCGCGGATGAGATCAGAGAGTCCTTTACCGGTGATGACGCCCAGCCTGGCGCACATTTCCATGGTCACGTAGAGCGCGATGGTCATGGGGACGAGAGACCAGAGCAAGGTGTAGCCATAAGCAGAGCCGGCTTGCGTGTAAGTAGCGATGCCGCCGGCGTCGTTATCGACGTTAGAGGTGATGATTCCGGGGCCTATGACCGCAAGGAACAGGAAGAGACGCCGGCGCCATTGATTGCCGCGGGAGAAAAAGCGGAAAACGCCGGCGCGGAGACGGTCGATAAAGGCGTTGATAGAGGAGAGGGTCATAGGAGAGTGGCGAGTATTGAGTGACGAGTGGCGAGCTCGAAGAAGAGATAGAGGGGAATAAATAAAAGAGTGATAGAGGAGAACAGCGCAGGAGCCGGAGAAGAAGCCCCATACTTTGGGGCGTCGGAGCCCACCCTCACGCTTATCGCGGTGGAGACGCCACAGGATTTCCCAAACGCAACAACGGCGTGTCGCGCACGCGCGCCAAGCTCGCCACTGACCACCCGCCAGTCGCCACTTTTTATCATGCGTTCACCAGGCGAGAGACGACATCGTCGACGGTGACCACGCCGATCGGGTGGCTGTTCTTATCTAGAACGGTGAGCGTGCGCAGGTTGTATTTGTCAAAAAGCTCGAAAACGTCTTTTTCATTGGATTCCGCAGTGATGGAAACGAGCGGGTCGGTCTTGAGCTCGCTCAGATGCTGTTCCGGAGCGGCAAGCAGAATGCGCGCGATAGGAACTGTCCCTGCGAAATGGCCAAGTTTATCGAGAATGACGACAGTGTCGAGCTGCTCGAGATTGAACTCCTGCTTGCGAAGCCACTCAAGAACTTCGTCGCGAGAGATGGACTCGCTGATGAACGCAAATTCGGTATTCATCATGCCGCCTGCGGTGGAGGGATCGAACGCTAGGAGTTCGCGGACATCGGCAGCTTCTTCATTGGGCATTTCTTCCAGGAGTTCCTGAGAGGTTTCCTTGGGGAGGTCGGCGAGAAGGTCGGCGGCGGCGTCCGGGGCCATTTCCTCGATGATGTCCGCGGCTTTTTCGGGATCAAGTTTTTCGACAATCTGGGTGGTAAGGCGTTCATCGAGTTCGGCAAGGACGGCAGCGGCGGTCTCTTCGTCGAGCGAGGCGATGATGCCCTGGCGCTCGGCGGCAGAGAGTTCTTCCATCATTTCAGCAAGGTCGGCGGGGTGGAGATCTTCCAGTTTTTCGTGGGTGATGCGAAGTTTCACACGGCGCAGGGGGTCGGGCTCAATAAGATTGACGAATTCCCAACGAATGGAGCGCTGGGGAAGCTTGCTCTGCAGTTTGCGCACGAGGCTGGAGGGGGCGAGTCCCTGAAGGAGGCGGCGGACGGCCCCCGGAACTCCGACATCGACTTGGGCCACACGAAGCTCCGTGTGTTCGTTGGTGCGGAACTCGGAGAGATCCACGTCATTGACGCGAACGACCTTGCGGCCAGCCGTATCGATGATTTGCTGATCGAGAAGATCTTTTTGGACGGCGAGCCACCCTTCGTTGGGTTGATAGGCGTTGAGGGTGCGCTCGGTAACATTAAGATCAATGCGGCCGGGAGCGGCTTTGGCGACCTGGTCATAGCGGGCGACCAGAGGCTGAAAGCGGCCACGAGATATGAGGAAATGAGAGATGCGGTTCGGCTGGTCGGCCGGCTCAATGAAAAATTCGCGCACACGGCCAACATAGTCGGATTGTGAATCATAGGCGGCAGCACCCATGAGTTCGGTGGCGTAAAGCATCAGGTTCTTCCTTTCTGCCGGCGGTGGGTGCCGGCGGGTTGGCAGTGTGATGACCAGTCATCAGATACCAGTAATCAGATATCGGAGGCACTCCGAAGGTTCGCGAAAACAAAAAGCCCGCGAACGGGAGGAACCGGCGCGGGCAAGCAAATCCGTGAATGAACAGATGCTACCCGGTGGTGGATCCCCTGGTGGCCGAAACTCGGGAACGCCCTGGGGCAGGGGCGGAGCAGAGATTTGGCCGGACGACGGGCGTCAAGGCCTCAGAAAAAGCCAGCTCAGCGATCTCGTCGCATCTGCCCGGAACAAGCCCTTGCGAGCTCAAGGCAAGCGAAGAGCGGAGCCCCATCCCTGGGAAACTAGGGTGAGGTTCGAGTTCGCTAGACGCGCTCATCAGAGAAAATTCACTCCGAAGTTAGGAATAAACCTCGCTGCGAGGGATTGTCAAGGAGAAAGAGCCAAATGGAGAGAAAAAACAGAAATTTGTACTCGGTGATGCGATCCTCGACCTCCGCTCCACGATTCGGAGCACTCAGGTTTTGGATTGCGGAAAGAGCATGTGGGAGGGCTGGAGGTTTTGACGCTTGCAGTCGTCGAGGTAAAGGACCAGATAGTTCTTGGTGATGAAGTCGCGGGGATGGAAACCGAGGAGGCGGGCAGCTTGATCGATGGCGCCATGGGGACCTTCGAGTTCAATGAAGGTGCCGATGGGGGTTTCGTCGAAGTCGATAAGCAGGCCTTTAGCCCATTTCAGGCGGGCCGGGAGGGCGTAGGGAGTGCGGAACTTCTCATACCGGAACCAACCGCGCAGGCCGAGTCCTTCAAAGATTCTTTGGACTGTGGTGGCGTCATGAAGGGTGGTTTCGAGTTCTTCGCGGACCTTGTACCGGCGATCAGGCGAAGGGGCCGCTGGACCGATGGCAAGTTGCTCGGGCGGAGATTTGAAAGTGAGGAGGTAGCGGCCGGCCGGAGTTTTCAGCGCGGACTTCTTCCCTTTCCCTTTTTCCTTTGGGGCGCCTTTACCCGCGGGGATTTCGGTGCGAATGCGCAGAAGTTGGCCGTGCTTGGCTAAGCCGCCGTCAGGGGTGTCGAAGAGAAGATTAAGCTCGTGGACCCGCGGCGAAACCGGCTTAGCGCCGACTTTCGCGAGCGTTCGGAGAAAGGATTTGGGATTGGAGATGCGAAGCTTGATTTCGATTTCGGCCGGCATGGGTTCCAAAACGTTAGGATAGCAGATATCAGATAACGGATATCAGTCCAGAAGAGGACGAAGGGCACCAGCGATCCATCCGCGGGCGCTGTAAAAGAGCACCGAGTTCGGATAGGATAGCGAACGATAGGCTTTGTTCCAGGTGCAGGGGGAGCAAGGCCGTTCCCGGTGCGGCGACAGGGCCGCGAGTTGAGAATCCGATAATCCTAGGGATAGGAAGATCGATTTGAAAATCGAGAGGGTAGGTTTTTCCTTAATGGGTGCAGGGAGAGAGTTTACGAGCGAGGCCGGAAGCGGGGCCCGGAACGTGAGAGGTGCAGCCGTGGGCAGCGCGGGCGGAACAGGCATGCAGGCGCCCTTGGCGGAGCGGGAACCAGCGGAGCACGTGATCCATGGGGACCGCCGAGTGGACCACTACGCGTGGATGAGGGAGAAGAAGGACCCGCGGGTGAAGGCTTACCTTGAGGCAGAGAACGCGTACGCGGACGCCGAGATGAAGGGCACGGAAGGGTTCCAGGAAAGCTTGTACCAGGAGATGTTAGGGCGGATCCAACAAACTGATTTGAGCGTGCCCTACCGGTTGCGAGGGTATCTGTATTACACGCGGACGGAGGAGGGGAAGCAGTATCCGATTTATTGCAGGAAAAGAGCGACCGGCGAACAGCGACCGGCGATTGGTGAGGATTCACGAGAGAGGGCACAGAGTTCACAGAAAGCGAGAGAGAAAACTCAGGAAGAGATTATGGAGGAGTTGCGGGCGGAGGTTAGGGCCGGGTTTGGCCTAGGAAAGAAAAGCGACGGAGGAGAACGACCAGGTACAACCTCAACGGTTGCCGAAGGCGTCGCCCCAAAGGCAAGCCCTGCAGACAAGCCGGAAGAAGAGGTGCTGCTGGATTTGAATGAGTTGGCGGTTGGGCACACCTACATGGGGTTGGGAATATTTGAAGTGAGTGATGACAACCGGTGGTTGGCGTATGCAATGGATACGACGGGGTACCGGCAGTATCTGTTGCATGTAAAGGAGCTGAGAATAGCTGGCGAAGTGGAGGAGGCGCAACCGGAAGCAAATCGCAACCTACACGTAGAGCGGGTCACCAGTGCAGCCTGGGCGAAAGATAGTCGGACGTTGTTCTATGTGACAGAGGATGAGGTAACGAAGCGGTCGAATCATCTCTGGAGGCACGAATTCCGTTCTCAGTTGCCCCTTGGCACTTCACAGGTCCAGAGCGAACCAAAAGACGAGTTGATTTATGAGGAGAGGGATGAGCGGTTCCGGATGGATGTGGAGAGGAGCCGCAGCGGGGCGTATCTATTTCTGGTGGTCAACAGTCACACAACAAGTGAAGTGCGGTTTTTGCGGGCGGATTCGCCGTTGGGCTCGTTTCAGATTGTGGCGGAGCGGGAGGACGAGCACGAATATTACCTGGACCATCATCCTGGGAGTGCAAGCGATCCAACGGGTGGCGTGTTTTTCATTCGGACGAATAGTGGCGGAAGGACATATCGGTTGGTGACGGCGCCGACAGAGAATCCGGTGCGGTCGCGCTGGCATGAGGTGATTGCGAACCGGCCCGGGGTGATGCTGGCAGGGCTGGAAGCGTTCCAAACGCACCTGGTGTTGACGGAACGCGAGGACGGGTTGCCCCATTTGCGGATTGTGGATCTGACGCGCGAGGCCCCGAGCGCGCTGGCGGGGTCACAGAGGTTGATTTTTGCCGAGCCGGCCTACAACGCGATGATGGGCACGAATCCGGAGTTCGATACGGAGACGGTGCGGTTTCAATATGAGTCGATGGTGACGCCGCGGTCGGTGTACGACTTCGAGCTGAGGACGGGGAAGTGGGTCTTGAAAAAGCGCCAGCCGGTGCTCGGGGATTTTGACACCGCCAATTATCACAGCGAACGGCTGCACGCAAAGGCGGCGGACGGGACGCAGATTCCGATTTCGCTGGTGCGGCGGAAGGACACGGTTCGCGATGGAAGCGCGCCGCTGCTGCTTTACGGCTATGGGAGCTATGGTCTGGCGATGCCGGTGGTGTTCAGTTCGAACCGTTTGAGCCTGCTGGACCGCGGGGTGATGTATGCGATCGCTCATATCCGCGGCGGTGGGGAGTTGGGAAAGCCCTGGCACGACGCAGGCCGCATGCACAAGAAGATGAACACCTTCACCGATTTCATTGCCTGCGCAGATTATCTGGTGGCAAAGCGGTACACGTCCCCGGAAGGAATGGTGATTGAGGGAGGAAGTGCGGGCGGCTTGTTGATGGGTGCGGTGGTAAACCTGGCTGCGGAGAAGTTTCGTGCGGTGGTGAGCCATGTGCCGTTCGTGGATGTGCTGAATACGATGCTTGACCCTTCCCTTCCCCTGACGGTGGGCGAGTACGAGGAGTGGGGAAATCCGGAAGTGGCGGACGACTATTTTTATATGAAGCAGTATTGCCCGTATACGAATGTGGAAAGAAAGCAGTATCCACGGATGCTTATGAAGACGGCTTGGAATGACAGCCAGGTGATGTACTGGGAAGCGGCAAAGTACGTGGCGAAATTGCGGACGATGAAGACGGATGGAAACGTTTTGCTGCTGAAGACCAATATGGGCGCTGGGCACGGCGGGGCTAGCGGAAGATACGATTTTTTGAAAGAGATCGCTTTGGATTATGCCTTTATGTTGAGAGAGGTGGGAATCGAGCGGTGAGGAAAAGAGAAGAAATGTAAGAGTGGAAGTGGAAAGACTTCACCACTAGAAGCACAGAGGACACAGGAGAAGTCCACAATGGACGTGGCCGAACCTCCCTGGATTGGATGGGATTACTTAGAACCCAAAGCTAAAAACGAAGAACTAAATGACTGATAACTGTTCATGAGTGAAGCCACTACACCGTTAATGCAGCAGTACAACGCCGTGAAGGGGAGATACCCGCACGCTCTGCTGCTGTTCCGTCTGGGAGATTTTTACGAGCTGTTTTATGAAGACGCGATGATTGCGTCACGCGAATTGAAGATTACGCTGACCTCGAGGAACCGGGAAAAAGGCCAGCCGATTCCGATGTGCGGCGTACCGTATCACGCGGCGGATGGATATATCGCTCGGCTGATCCGTGCTGGCTACAAAGTAGCCATTTGCGAGCAGATGGAGCAGCCGGGTCCGGGGAAAAAGCTGGTGCGGCGCGAGGTGTCGCGCGTCATTACCCCAGGCACGGCAACCGACGTTGCGGTCTTGGACGCTCGCGAAATCAATTTTCTGGCGGCGGTGGCACAGGATGCGACGGCCCGCGGCGGCCAGGTGATTGGATTGGCGCTGGTGGATTTGTCCACCGGAGAATTCCTGGCGACAGAGTTTCAGGGACAGCGTGCTGAGGAGGAATTGCGAGACGAACTGCAACTGTTGCGTCCGCGAGAGACGCTCCTTCCCCGACCCCAACAATTGTTTGAGACCTCCAAGAATACTTTGCTGGATGGGACTGGCGGCGTGGAGACGCGGCTGGACGACTGGATTTTCCAGCGCGATTACGCCGAACGCATTCTACGGGAGCAGTTTGGTGTGGCGGAATTGACGGGTTTTGGGCTCGACGCTCACATCCAGGCAATGTGCGCCGCGGGGGCGGTAGTTCATTACCTGCGCGAGAATGCCGCGCGAGGGGACGACGCGCCCAGTGTGGAAGCGCTGCAGCATCTGGATGGCATCCGGTATTACGAACAGCAGGATGCTCTCGTGCTGGATCCGGTGTCGGTAAGGAATCTCGAACTGCTCTCTCCGATTTTCACAGAAGAGGCGAAGGCGAGCGGGCCGACGACATTGATTACCGCACTGGATTCGACGGTAACGGGGATGGGGGCGCGGTTGCTGCGCTCATGGATTTTGAGGCCGCTGATCGATCGCGATGCGATTGAAGTGCGGCTCGACGCCGTGGCGCATCTGCTGAAGCAGACCGTGGTGCGGGGGGAGATTCGGAAGGAGCTGCGCGGGATCCAGGATTTGGAACGGCTGACGAGCCGGATCACGCTGGGGCTGGCTACGCCTCGGGAGCTTGTGGCACTAAGGAAGTCGCTGGCGCAGTTGCCGGTGATCAGGGAGTTTACGGGGGGAAGAGGCGATCAGCGACCGGCAACTAGCGATCAGAGCGGATATCAGGGAGCTCCGTCCCGAGACTCGGGAATCGGCGAGTCCCAGCAGAACCCTGGCCTGAAAACCGGCGTTATAAAGAGTGGGCTGCTGGGGGAGTTGCACCACGAGATTGATGTGCTTGCGGATGTGCGAGAACTGCTGGAGAAGTCGATTGCAGACGAGCCTCCCGCTCTGGCCAGCGAGCCCGGAGTAATTCGCCCGGGATATTCGGCGGAACTGGATGAGTTGCGGAATCTAAGCCAGGGCAGCAAGCAGATTATTGCGGCCATGGAGGAGCGAGAACGGAAGAGGACAGGGATCAGCTCGCTCAAGATTCGCTACAACCAGGTGTTTGGCTATTACATTGAGATTTCGAAACCGAATTTGCATCTGGCTCCGGCGGATTATGAGCGGAAGCAGACCCTGGTGAATGCGGAGCGGTTTACTTCGCCGGAGTTGAAGGAATATGAGCGAAAGATTCTCGCGGCGGATGAACGCATTGCCGAGATAGAGCGGCACTTGTATGTGGATGTTCGTGCAAGCATTGCGGCGAAGGCTTCTCGGCTGAGGCGGACGGCCGCCGCGATCGCGAAACTGGATGTGTTGGCGTCGTTTGCGAAGTTGGCTGCGGACCGGAACTATGTGCGGCCGGAATTCAATGGCACGGGCGAACTGCTGATCATTGGCGGGCGGCATCCGGTAATCGAAGAGTTGTTGAAACAGAAGGGCGAACGATTTGTGCCCAATGACTTATGCTTCGAGCCAGGGCGGCAACAGCTCTTGCTGATTACCGGGCCGAACATGGGGGGCAAGTCAACGTATTTGCGGCAGACGGCCCTGCTGGTGTTGATGGCACAGATGGGGTGCTACGTTGCCGCGCGGCAGGCGAAATTGCCGATCACGGACCGGATCTTTACGCGAATTGGGGCAAGCGACAATCTGGCGCGGGGGCGGTCGACGTTTCTCGTGGAGATGAGCGAGGTGGCAGGGATTTTGAATCACGCCACGCCATCAAGTTTGGTGCTGCTGGATGAAGTGGGACGCGGAACCGCCACCTTTGATGGTTTGTCGATTGCCTGGGCCGTAGTGGAGCATTTGCAAAAGCAGACACGGGCGCGCACGTTGTTTGCGACGCATTATCACGAGTTGACGGAATTGGCAGATTTGTTGCCGACGGTGAAAAACGTCCACGTGAGCGTGAAGGAGACGCCAAGCGAGATCATCTTTTTGCGAAAGGTAGAACCGGGAAGCGCAGACAAGAGCTACGGGATAGAAGTAGCTCGCTTGGCGGGGTTGCCGCGCAGCGTGATTGAGCGGGCTCGTGAAGTGTTGCGGCGGCACGAGCAGAGCGAGCATGAGTTGAGCGAAACGCTGACACCGGGCGCTAATTCGAATGGGAATGGGAACCAGGGCGTGATGTTTACGGCCCTGGACCGTGCGGTGATTGAACGATTGAAGGAAGCGAATCTGGATGAGTTGAAGCCCATTGAGGCGTTGAATTTGCTGGCTGAATTGAAGAAGCAGATCTCGTAGCCAAATGCCAGTGGCTGTTAGCCGACAGCCGTTGGTCGAAAACCGTAAAACCGCGGGTTTCACCACAGAGAAGAGGCAGCAGATCAGCTTTTCCGAAAGCCCAAGGCGGCTCCAACCCCGTTACAAAATGGATTGGACACCGTGCAGACACAAAGGGCGGTGGAGTTGGTGGAGGTGTGTTACAACGAGCGCGTGAGGGGAATGACATGCTGGTGATGGGAATGATGAGTGGGACGTCCGCCGATGGGATTGACGTTGCACTGGCGGAAGTGAGCGGTGTGCCGCCAAAAGTGCATACGCGGCTTGTCGCGCATGCCACGCGGCGCATGCCAGATGTGTTGCGTAAAGACGTGCTGCGGATTGCGGAAGGTGCGCCGTGCACTTCAGGTGACATCAGCCAGTTGAATTTCCGTTTGGGCATGGCGTTTGCCGATGCGGCGGCGAGTGCGTGCAAGGAATTTCGGGTGGCGCTTTCGCGTGTAAAGGTGATTGGGAGCCACGGGCAGACGATTTTCCATCAGGGACGGCCTGTGGAGTTCTTGGGGAGAAGGACGGCGTCCACTCTGCAGATTGGCGAGCCGGCTGTGATTGCGGTGGAGACAGGGATTCCGACGGTGGGCGATTTTCGCGTGGCGGATATGGCGGCTGGAGGTCAGGGCGCGCCGCTGGTGCCGTACGCGGATTTCCTGCTGTATCGAGACGAAAAGATCGGGCGAGTGTCGCTGAATCTGGGAGGGATCGGAAATCTGACGGTGCTACCGGCAGGCGCGAAGCCATCGCAGGTCGTGGCGTTCGATAGTGGGCCGGGAAATATGTTGATGGACGCGCTAGTGTGGCACTTCACGAAGAAAAAACAGAAATTCGATCGCGGGGCGCGGCTAGCACGTCAGGGACAGACGAACGAGAGAGTACTGAAAGAACTGCTGCGCGACCCGTATTTGCGCCTGGGACCACCGAAATCGACGGGGCGGGAGTATTACGGACGCGCATATTTCCAGGAATTGCTGCGCATGGGAAGAAAGCATGGCGCATCGCCGAACGATTTGATCCGCACAACCACGGAGTTTACGGTAGCGTCCGTGGTGGATGCGCTGAAGCGGTTTGTGCTGCGAAGAACGAAGGTGCAGCAGTTGATTGTGTCTGGGGGAGGAGCGAAAAATCCACTGATCATGGCGCAACTTACGGCGGCGTTGTCGCCGATGGAAGTGATGGCATCGTCAAAGCTGGGAGTGCCGGAAGAAGCGAAGGAGGCCTACGCATTTGCGCTGCTGGCGTATGAGACCTGGCACCGGAGGACGGGAAATCTGCCGAGCGCAACGGGCGCGGAGAAGGCAGTAGTGCTGGGGAAGGTCTGTTTTTGATGGGTCCAGACTGGATGAGGATACGCAAAAAAGCCGCGCTTATTGGCGCGTGGTTCTTGGTGTGCGGGTGCGGGGGAGCGAAACGCGCACCGGGGGACGTGGTGTTTGTAATTGAGTCGAATCCGGCGAATCTCGATCCACGATACGCGACAGATGGAACTTCCCAAAGGATTGACCGCCTGATTTTCAACGGGCTCGTCACGCGTGACGCACAGATGAACCTGCACGGGGATTTGGCCGCGTCGTGGGAGACGCCGGATGCGCTGACGTATGTTTTTCATCTGAAGCGCGGGATCCGGTTTCACGATGGAAGAGCGCTGACGTCGCGGGACGTCAAAGCGACGATTGAGTACATGATGAATCCAGAGAACCGTTCGCCGAAGCGCGGGTCCTTCAACATGATTGCATCGATAGAGGCTCCGGATGCACAGACCATCAACTTTCATTTGAAGGAGCCGTACGCGTCGTTCCTGTGGAATATGGAACGAAGCGCGGTGGGAATTGTGCCAGAAGGGTCGGGGAGCGACTTTTCGAAAAAGCCGATTGGCACGGGACCATTCCAATTTGTCAGTCAGGCGCAGGATGATGAGGTGCTGCTGGAGAAGAGCCGCCAGCCGTTAGCCGATAGCCAACAGGCGAATGGGACACACCAGGAGGCATCGGTTGACGTCCTTCGCTTCGCGCTCACCACTCGCCATTCGCTACTCGCCGCTTCCTCGCCGGAGCGGGTGAGGTTCCGCGTGGTGCCCGATGCGATTGTGCGGGCGCTGGAACTAAGGAAAGGGTCGGCCGACGTGGAGATGAGTTCCCTTTCCCCGGATATGGTGCCGGTGCTGGCAAAGCGGCCGGAGTTGCAAGTGTCGGAAGAGCCGGGGACGAACTTTGCGTACCTCGGTACGAATTTGGAAGACCCGATCCTGGCTAAGAAAGAAGTGCGCCAGGCCCTGGCATATGCGACGGATCGGGAATCGCTCGTGAAATATCTCCTGCGCGATGAGGCGCGGCTGGCGAGCGGGATTTTGCCGCCGAATCATTGGGCGTATGAAGGGAACGTGAAGAAGTACGGATACGACCCGGCTGAGGCGGAACGGTTGCTGGATGCGGCGGGATTTCGCCGCGGGCCCGATGGCGTTCGAATGCGGCTTACGCTGAAGGTGTCCACTCAGGAGCAGGCGCGGATAGTGGGAGCGGCGCTGCAGGATGAGTGGAAGAAAGTCGGCGTTGCCCTGGAGGTGCGGCCTCTGGAATTGGCGACGCTGCTTTCGGATCTGGACAAAGGGAATTTTCAGTTGAGTTATTCGATTTGGGTTGGGGCGAACAACGATCCGGATATTTTCGATTTGGTGTTTTCATCGAAGAAGATTCCGCCAAACGGGAGAAATCGCGGGCATTACCGGAATCCGCGTGTGGATGAATTGATTGCGGAAATTCGTGGTGAGATGGACCAGGCAAAGCGGGAGGAATTGTGCAGCGAGGTGCAGAAGATCCTGGCGGAGGAGTTGCCCTACGTGCCCATGTGGTATGTGGACGTGGTGAGCGTGCATCGAAAGGGGATGCAGGTGGAGTTGACCCCGACGGGGGATTTCGACTTCTTGGCGCAGTGAGGGTTGGCCACGGAAACACGGACGACAGCACAAAGCCGCCGCTGCAAACGCCTAAAACCCACCCTTAAGACGAGCGCGTGCCACCCGAAGAAGCACCAAATCGCACAAGCTCAACCCCATATTACTTACTCAGGCGGGCACGGCGTCGTCGCCTTCCAGGGCGTCGTTGATTTCGTCCACGGGGACCGCGCCCTCGCGGCCGATGCACCAGTGGTCGCCGCGGAGTTCCACGATGGTGGATGGCAACGAGCCTCTAGTGTCGCCGCTATCGAGGATGAGAGGGAGACGGTCGCCAAGTTGGCGAAACACCTCTTCGCCACTCTCGCAGGTGGGGGAGCCGGAAATATTGGCGCTGGTGCCGGTCAGAGGCACACCGAGTTCGGCGATGAGATCGTTCACGACTTTGTTCTTGGGCCAACGCAGCGCGACGCGGCGCGTATTGGCGGTCACCTTAAGTGGAAGCCGGTTGGACGCGTCGACGACAATGGTGAGCGGGCCCGGCCAGCAAGCCTGTGCAAGCCGGTAGAAATTGTCCGGCAGATCCTTAGCCAGCACCTGGGCGTAGATGAGTGAATTGATGAGTATGGGCAGAGCGCGATGCTCGGGGCGTCCTTTAACGCGGAAAATTTCTTCGACGGCGGAGAGATTTACGGGATCTGCGGCGAGAGCGTAAAGAGTGTCCGTGGGCACAGCGATCACGGAACCACGATTTAACCATCCAGCAGCGTAGCGAATAATTCGTGGGTCCGGATTCGCGGCGCTCACCTTCAATATCTCAGCGGACAATCGAAGGTACCTATCCTGTTCTGGAGCGACGGCCAGGAGCGAACTCGCCGCTGTGGGGAAAGTAACATACGCGTGGGCTGGGTGCAATGCGACAGAGGATAGACCGTAAAAGAGGCGACGAGCCGCACCTACTCCAAAGGACGGGAGAAATTTGGTAGGCTCGCGGCAGGATAAATTGCGACGGAGGCTTGGCCGCTGGTACGGCCGAGGTGCTGGTGAGGCCGATGAGGAACGAACGAGGGGGACGTAGTGGGAATGCCGGGCGCAGAGCGGCGGCACCGGAGGTCATCACGAGCCGCGCGAACAAGTGGCTGAAGGAATTTCGCTTGGCGTTGCGCGGCGGCGTGGCAACGGCCACTGGAGCGGCAGGTGTGGAGGGGGTACGGCTGGTGGAAGAGGCACTGACGTCTGGGTGCCGCGTCGAGGCTGTTCTGTTCAGCGAAAGTGGAGAAAGGTTTCGCGAGCGGCTGGCACCCTTGGTGGGACGGGCGGACACAGGATTCCCGGTGCTGCGCACTACTGACCGGCTGTTTGAGGGAATCGCGGATACCGAGCATCCACAGGGCGTGGCGGCGCTGGTGGTGCCAAGAAAAGTCGAGATGGCGGATGTTCTGAGCACGCCGGAAGGGGTGTGTGCGCCGCTGCTCGTGGTCTTGGCCGGAGTGCAGGACCCGGGGAACGTGGGAACGATTTTGCGCACGGCGGCGGCCTTTGGCGCAACGGGCGTCGTCACAACGGCGACGGGACAGAGTGGAACGGCGAGCCCCTTCGCACCAAAAGCAATGCGAGCTTCGGCGGGAGCGGCCCTGCATCTACCAATTTTAACGGGGATGGCGCTCGGGGTCCTGCTGACGCAGTTGAAACTGAACGGCATACGGACGGTGGCGTCCTGTGTCCACGATGAGGGGTCGAGCGCCATGGCACCGTGGGAAGTGGAGTGGTGCGAACCGGTAGCCTTGCTGGTAGGAAATGAGGGAGCGGGATTGCCGGAGGATGTGGTGCACGGAGCGGACGGCCGGATTCACATACCGATGGCCACCCGGGTGGAATCCTTGAATGCGGGGGCGGCCGCGGCGGTGGTGCT
>Ga0187766_10000222_pt1 | contig 30515 bp, 33 predicted proteins | sample 0216_QUI02_MP05__4_FD_132971 | JGI IMG/M metagenome (GOLD analysis project Ga0187766, IMG submission 132971) | Tropical peat soil microbial communities from peatlands in Department of Meta, Colombia - 0216_QUI02_MP05_20_MG | ecosystem: Environmental > Terrestrial > Soil > Wetlands > Peat ... | reverse complement strand
GCAGCGCGCCGAGCCGCCCACGCCGGAGGACTCGGCGACCAGCATCGGAGCCAGGCAGACCGCACGAGGCGATGATTAGCAAAGGTCGTGAGGTTGACCCCGACGATGGTGGGTATCACGGCAGCCCCAGCCGGCGAAAGTCAGGGGTCCGTAGCGGCATGGTGTTCAGCTGACAGCCTCCTCACGCTCAGGGCTGATTGCCCGCCTCCTCCTCGCGCCGCTCCACGGCGCGCATTGTCACCGGGCTAGGGCTGCAGGCGTTCGACGCGACCGCCGATAACCCGAATCCGGTTGTGCACCCGGTTTTCCCGGCCCTGCCAGAATTCGACTATTTCGGGCGCGATGAGGTATCCGCCCCAGTCGGGTGGCGCCGGGATGCGATCTACGTTGGCGAAACGGGCGGTCACCTCGGCGAGCTGGTCGAGCAGCGCCGCGCGCAACGCGATCGGCCGGGACTGATGCGACGCCCACGCGCCCAGTTGCGAGCCGCGCGGACGCTTGGACCAGTAGTCCTCGGCGGCCGACCGACCGACCTTGCTCACCGGCCCGCGGATGTGGAATTGCCGCCCCAATTGATACCAGGGAAAGGTCGCCGACACGTACGGTGTCGCCGCCAGCTCGGCCGCCTTGGCCGACTCATAGCTGGTGAAGAAGGTGATCCCGCTCTCGTCCGCGCCCTTGCACAGCACCGATCGGGTGACCGGCTTGCCCGACTCGACGGTGGCAATCACCATGGCGTTGGGCTCCGCGACCCCGGCACGTTCGGCGTCGTCAATCCACTTACGGAACAACGCAAGCCACCCGTCGTCGAGCCAGTCAGCGTCGAGATCGCCGCAGCCGTCTTTCTCCGCGGTGTATTCCGCCCGCATCGCCGCCAGGTGCTCGCTTTCTGGACCTGCCATTGCGCCAACGCTACCCGGCCGTCGTTACCGACCGGTAGCAGCGGTCGAAAGCCGGGGTGCGAGAATCCCCGTATGACCGTGGTCCCTGAGAACTTTGTCGCCGGCCTAGACGGTGTGGTGGCCTTCACCACTGAGATTGCCGAGCCAGATAAGGACGGCGGCGCGCTGCGCTACCGCGGTGTCGACATCGAGGATCTGGTGAGCCGGCAGGTCACCTTCGGCGATACGTGGGGATTGCTGGTGGACGGCAAGTTCGGTGATGGGCTGCCGCCGGCCGAACCCTTCCCGCTGCCGATTCACAGCGGCGATGTGCGCGTCGACGTGCAGGCGGGTCTGGTGATGCTGGCGCCGATCTGGGGATATCAGCCGCTGCTCGACATCGACGACGCCACCGCCCGCGAGCAGCTTGCCCGGGCGTCGGTGATGGCGCTGTCCTATGTCGCCCAATCGGCTCGCGGCATCTACCAACCCGCGGTTCCACAGCGAATCATCGACGAATGCCCAACGATCACAGCGCGTTTCATGACCCGTTGGCAGGGCGAACCGGACCCGAAACATATCGAGGCCGTTGACGCGTATTGGGTGTCGGCCGCCGAGCACGGCATGAACGCCTCGACGTTCACCGCGCGAGTGATCGCCTCGACCGGCGCGGATGTGGCGGCAGCGCTGTCCGGGGCGGTCGGGGCGATGAGCGGCCCGCTGCACGGCGGTGCGCCGGCCCGGGTGCTGCCCATGCTCGAGGAGGTGGAGCGCACCGGTGACGCCCGCGGTCTAGTCAAGGGAATCCTGGATCGCGGCGAGAAGCTGATGGGGTTCGGGCACCGGATCTACCGCGCGGAGGACCCCCGTGCGCGGGTGCTGCGCGCGACCGCCAAGCGGTTGGCAGCACCGCGCTACGAGGCCGCGCTGGCGGTGGAGCAGGCGGCGCTGTCCGAGCTGCGCGAGCGTCGCCCGGACCGTGCTATCGAGATCAATGTCGAGTTCTGGGCCGCGGTGGTCCTCGACTTCGCCGGGGTGCCGGCCAAGATGATGCCGGCGATGTTCACCTGTGGTCGCACCGCCGGGTGGTGCGCTCACATTCTCGAGCAGAAGAAATTGGGTAAGTTGGTCCGCCCGTCGGCCATCTACGTCGGCCCGGGGCCACGGTCTCCGGAGACTGTCGAGGGTTGGGACCAGATTGTGAAGGCGTGACGCCGACGGCGCCTGTTGTCGGTGCCCGGTGATTTGATGGTCCACGCCGCGATGAGATTGCATCGCGTGCGCGGGTCAATACCCGGAGGTCCGTCCGGGCCCAGCACACCCACCGTAAGGAGGCCATCATGGCGATCGCTGTCGAACCCGCACTGTCCCCACACCTCATCGTCGACGACGCCGCTGCGGCGATCGACTTCTATGTCAAGGCTTTTGACGCCGTCGAACTGGGGCGCGTACCCGGTCCCGACGGCCGGCTGGTTCACGCCGCGCTGCGCGTCAACGGCTTCACGGTGCTGCTCAACGATGACTTCCCGGAGGCCTGCGGCGGCAAGTCGATGACCCCGAAGTCACTGGGCGGAACGCCGGTCACCATCCATCTGACGGTCGCTGACGTCGACGCCAAGTTCCAGCGCGCGCTCGACGCCGGCGCCACCGTGGTAGCGCCGTTGGCGGACCAGTTCTGGGGCGACCGCTACGGCGTGGTCGCCGACCCGTTCGGTCACCACTGGTCGATGGGCCAGCCGGTGCGCGAGGTCAGCATGGACGAGATCGCCGCGGCGATGGGCCAGTAGGGGAGGCGTTAAATCCCCGGCGAACTAAGCGAGTTGGCGTAGCCGGTCGGCCAGCCGGAGCCGCAGCGGCGGCGCCGGCGCGCTCGTCGCGGCCGCCAGCATGGCGGCGACGTCGGTGAACTTGTTGCGGGGGCGACCGCCGGCGGTACCCCTGGCGACCTCGGCGGCGTCGATGGCGTGCCATCCGGCGGCGTCCAGGACGTCCGGCTGACGCGCCCGCACAAGCTTGGTCAGCGCGCCCGACGTGCCCACCGGATCAGACAGCAAGCTGTCGTTGAAGTCGGCCACCAAGGCCTGCACAGTTTGCAGAGAGCAGGACTTGTTGGTGCCGATGAAGCCGGTCGGCCCGCGCTTGATCCAACCGGCCACGTACGCGCCCGGCACCGGTTGCCCGGAACCGGGGTCGACGACACGGCCACCGTCGTTCGGGACGACACCCGCGGCGTCGTCGAACGCCAGATCGCGAATCAGCTTGCCGCGGTAGCCGATCGACGTCAACACCAACCCTGCATCGAGTCGGCACACCTCATCGGTGCCGGTGACCGTGAACTCCGTGCCGCTGGCACGCTGCTCACCGAGAACACGCCGGGGCGTGAGCCGGTAAGCCAACCGGATCCGCGATCGAGACGCTGGCGCCGAACCGTCACCGAGTTTGCTCAGGATCTCCAGCTTGGTCCTGGTCAACGCGTCGGACACGGTGGCGAGATCGCGGAGCACCAGCTCGTGGTCGCTGGCGTTGAGCACGACGTGGGACGTACTCGTAAGCCCGATCAGCTCGGGCAGCGTGAACGCCGAGTGCGCGGGTCCGCGCCGGGCGGCGATCACCACCTCGCGGATCGCCGAGCCGCGAAGTGATTTCAGCGCGTGATCGGAGATGTCGGTGCGGGCCAGCTCGTCCGGGTCGGCGGTGAGCACGCGGGCCACATCGAAGGCGACGTTGCCGTTCCCGATGATGACGACGCGTTCGTGGCTGAGATCTACTGGCAGATCGGTGAAGTCGGGATGCCCATTGATCCACGCGACCAGCTCGGTGGCGGTAGCGGTGCCGGGCAGACCCATCCCGTCGATGTCCAGCCGGCGGTCGTTGGGCGCACCGACCGCATACAACACGGCGTGGTGGTGGGCGAGCAGGTCGGCGTGGCTCAGGTGCTTGCCGACCTCGACGTTGAGATAGAAGCGAAAGTTGCGATGACGGGCGATCCGGTCGAAGAGCCGGGTGACCCGTTTGGTGTTCTGGTGATCCGGCGCCACCCCGGCGCGCACCAGACCGTAGGGGGTGGGCAGCTTCTCGAAGACGTTGACCCGCACGCCGTACTGGGTGAGCAGTTCGTCGGCGGCGTACATCGCCGCCGGCCCGGACCCGACGATCGCCACCGTCAACGGCTGGCGGCGTGGCCGCACCTCCGCGGCCGGGATCACCCGGGCCAGCTTCGACGTCGGCGGCAGCTTTACGTCGGTGGGCCGTTCCGGATAGAACGACGCGTTGATCTCGACGAACGGCAGCTGCCGGGGCTGTAGCCGGGTCTCAGGCGCGATCGCGCCGACCGGGCAGGCGCTCACGCAGGCGCCGCAGTCCACGCAAGCCACCGGGTCGATGTAGAGCATCTCCGAGGTCGCGAAACCCGGCTCGTCCGGCGTCGGGTGAATGCAGTTCACCGGGCACGCGAAAATACAGGACCCGTCGTTACAACACGACTGGGTGATAATGTGCGCCATGTTGCGGGGCGTCTGCTAGGCAGCCGCGACCACGTGCTGGCGCTGCGGCTCGCTGCGATAGCGCGACGGCTTGCCGTTGATCTTGCAGATCTGCCAGATGATCTTGGCCACGGGGTTCATCAGTCCGGTGTCGTAGCAGAGCATCCGGATGTCGGCGAACATGTCACGCAGCATCTGGCGCGACTCGGGTGCGCGGAAGAACAGCTCCATCTTCACCTCGCGCGGGATACCAAACTCCCGCCAGAAGGACTTCGGCGGCACCACGATGGCCGAACACAGGACCCGCATAACCACCGGGACGTAGAGCGACAGCCAGAACCGCTTACGCCGCGGCAGGTGCGGAACACGCTTGCGCAGGTACTCGTGGGCGAACGAGATGTGACGCGCCTCCTCGGCCACGTGAATGGCCATCACCCGTTCCATGATCGGATGGAGCGTCTTGCCCTCGCGCAGCACGTTCTTCTGGGTGTGGTCGATGGGCTCCTCGCCGGCGAGCACGCCGAAGAAGAACGGGATCGGCAGCGGACCGGCAACCAGCGGGATCACCTGCGCGCGCCACTTCATCAGTCGCGACATACCGGGCACATCGGTGCCGATGCGATTCACCATCTCCTGAAACATCATGGTGTGGTTGCACTCTTCGACTGCCTCGTGCAGGCAGTAGCGGTACTCGGGCGACCCGTTGGGCACCCAGAACGAGTATTGCATCAGGCCGCGGATCAGGATGTTCTCGAATTGCTGGCCGACCTTGGCCACGTTGGCCTCGCGCCACATGCCGATTTGGATCTGGCGCTCCTGCGACTGCGCTTGATACCAGGGATGACGGCCCAGCGGGTCGGTGTGCGGCAGAATCCACCGCGGGTCGTTCTCAGTCACCGCGAATTCTGGCGATTTCCAGTCGATGTCGGTGTACGGGTTGAAATTACGCCGCACCGACCCCTCGGACAGTGTGGCAAGCATGTCCACGTACTCGGGGTCGTCTCGCACCTCCATGTTGCGGCGCCAGCGCTGGACCATGCGCGTCCGAGCCATCGAAACCCTCCCCTAGGTTTACATTCGGGCGTCTTGTGTCCACACGGTACCGCAGGTATCGGGAATTATCTAGACCTTGTCCAGACGCTGTGGTGGAAGCGGCGGGGGCTGCTCGGGTGTGAGATGGCTCACACTGGTCGATGGCGGCTCGGTGAGCGTCATTGAATTGCCCGGCTCCTCCTCCCGCCGCTCCGCGGCCCGCATCGTCGCCGGGCTGGGTTTGATCACTAACCTGGTGACATGGCTGACCTGCTCACGATTCCCGATGACATCAAACCGCGCGATGGCCGCTTCGGCTGCGGCCCATCTAAGGTCCGACCCGAACAGCTGGAGGCGCTGACCACCACCGCGGCCAGACTCTTCGGCACGTCTCACCGGCAGGCGCCCGTCAAGGATCTGGTCGGTCGGGTTCGGACGGGGCTAGCTGAGTATTTCTCCCTGCCAGACGGTTACCAGGTCATTCTGGGCAACGGCGGCGCCACAGCGTTCTGGGATGCCGCGGCATTCGGGCTGATCGACAAGCGCTCCCTGCACCTGGCTTATGGCGAGTTCAGTTCGAAGTTCGCCGCGGCGGTCACCGAAAACCCGTTCATCGGCGACCCGATCATCGTCGAGTCCGATCCCGGCAGCGCACCAGAGCCGCGGAGCGATCCGTCAGTCGATGTGATCGCGTGGGCACACAACGAGACGTCCACCGGGGTGGCCGTACCGGTACATCGGCCCGACGGCTCCGGCGGCGCACTCATCGTCATCGACGCCACATCCGGCGCCGGCGGTCTGCCCGTCGACATCGCGGATACCGACGCGTACTACTTCTCGCCGCAGAAGAACTTCGCCAGCGACGGCGGGCTGTGGCTGGCCATTTTGAGCCCGGCCGCGCTGGCCCGCATCGAAGCCATCGCCGCGGCCGGCCGCTGGGCTCCCCCCTCCCTGTCGCTGCCGATCGCGGTGGAGAACAGCTTGAAAAACCAGACGTACAACACACCTGCGATCGGCACGCTGGTGCTGCTCGCCGAACAGATCGACTGGTTAATCGGCAACGGCGGGCTGGAGTGGGCGGTCAAACGCACAGCGGACTCGTCGCAGCGGCTGTACTCATGGGCGCAGGCGAGGTCCTACACCACGCCGTTCGTCGCCGAACCGCGGCTGCGTTCCCAGGTGGTGGGCACCATCGACTTCGTCAGCGACGTGGATGCTGCGGCGGTGGCCAAGGTGCTGCGCGCCAACGGCATCGTCGATACCGAGCCGTACCGCAAACTCGGCCGCAACCAATTGCGAGTCGGTATGTTCCCCGCGGTTGACCCCGACGACGTCAGCGCGCTGACCGAGTGCATTGACTGGGTGGTCGAACGGCTTTAACGGGGACAGCCCGCAGGGGATAGCACCGCCCTGTGGGTGCGCACCGGGCAATTGGACTGAGCCGGCCCGCGTGTCAGCGCGGTTAAGACCGTTCGCTGCACTAGAGTGCGCACCTGACAGGCCTGGCGCGCTGGTCTGCCAAGAGCCTCGCGAGGAGAACCCATGCGTGAACTCAAGGTCGTTGGCCTCGATGTCGATGGCAAACACGTCATCTGCGAGGGCGACGACCCAGCCGAGAAGTTCAAATTGCGCGCCGACGACCGGTTGCGGGCGGCCGTGCGCGGCGACGCGGCACGGCTAGGGCAGACCCAGATCGACATTGAGGTCCCGAACAAGCTGCGTCCCAAAGAGATTCAAGCCCGGATCCGTGCTGGCGCGTCTGTCGAGCAGGTGGCCGCGGCAGCCGGGGTGGACAGCGAGCGGGTTCAGCGGTTTGCCCACCCGGTGTTGCTGGAACGCTCACGGGCTGCGGAGCTGGCAACGGCCGCGCACCCAGTGCTCGCTGACGGTCCTGCGGTGATGACGCTGCTGGAGACCGTGACCAGCGCTCTAGTGACGCGTGGCCTCAACCCCGACAACACCAGCTGGGACGCTTGGCGCAACGAAGACGGGCGCTGGACGGTGCAGTTGGCCTGGAAAGCCGGCCGCTCCGACAACCTCGCGCATTTCCGCTTCACCCCTGGCGCCCACGGCGGAACGGTCACCGCCGTCGACGACACGGCCAGTGAGCTCATCGACCCAGATTTCGACCGTCCGTTGCGGCCGCTGGCCCCCGTGGCCCAACTCGACTTCGAGGAGCCCGCACCCACGCCAGTCACGACCGCGACGCCTGACCGCAAGGCCGAGCCGGTGCCCAGCCGCCGTGGCAAGCCACCGGTTCCGGCGTGGGAGGACGTGTTGCTGGGTGTGCGCTCCGGCGGGCAACGGTAAGGGACTAATCCGGTCGTACAGCTTGGCGGGCGTACCACTAGGCTCACAGAGCGGCAGCGGTCACATCTGCCACACGAGTCTCGGACTCCGCAGGGCATACAATTTGCCCGTCTCTGAGCGACAACTTAACTTCTCGCTCGGAGGCGGGCACAACGAACATCCCCCTCCTTGGAGACTTATCTGACAGATGTGATCGAGTCTCTGCGGCGTGACACGGAAACCATCGACAATGTTTTCGTCGCACAAGGAGATTCACGGAACGCGGCCGCGCCACCCTCCGCCAGATCAAAACACAGACAGAGCACTAACCGGCTCCGAACGCCGTCAGGGTAAGCAGTGTCAGCCACGCACCCGTCACACCTACTCCTGCCCCCAAGACGAACCAGCGCAGCACCGGGGCATGCCGCCAACCCCATAAGGTCGGCGCCAGCCCCCCGGCCGCGACGATGTTGAGCCCGACAGCCAGCAGCGGGTGCACCCGGATCAGACCCAGACTCAGCACCACAACCGCCACTGCGGTCACCGCGGCGACGAAGCCGGCCACCGTCAGCCCCGTCCCCCACGGCGTGGACTCGTGGGTCACGCGCCGAGCCTAACCCCAACTGCCCGGCTCCTCCTCGGGCCCCTCCATGGCCCGCATCGTCGCCGAGCGGGCCGTTCGTAGAACGCCAGCGCGGCTGCGGTGGCGACGTTGAGGGAGTCAGTGCCGCGCGACATCGGAATACGAACCCGCACATCGCTCGCCCGCATGGCGGCCACCGTCAGTCCCGGGCCCTCAGCGCCCACCAGCACCGCGACCCGCTCGTCGCGCATCGCCGCCATCACCTCCGGCAACGCGCGGGCTTGACCGCGTGGCGTCATCGCCAGCAGCCGAAACCCGCTCTGCTGCAGCATCGTTAGGTCAGCAGGCCAATCACGTGCGCGTGCATACGGCACTAGCAGCGCGTGGCCCATCGAGACCCGGACCACGCGACGATACAGCGGATCAGCGCAGCCGCTGCCCAACACCATCGCATCCACGCCCAGCCCCGCCGCATTACGGAAGATCGAGCCGAGATTCTCGTGGTCGTTGACGCCCTCGAGCACCGCGACCGTGCGCGCGCCGCCAACCATCTGCGCGACACCGGGCTCCGGCACCCGGCGCGCGGCGGCCAGCACCCCACGGTTGAGGTGGAAACCGACCACCCGGGCCATGACATCGGCGGACACCCGGTAGTACGGTGCGCCACTGCCGGTCAGGTCGTCCTTGAGTTCGGCGAGTCTGCCGTCGGTACCGAGCACAGCCAGCGGCCTGAACCGGGATGCCAGCATGCGCTGCACTATCAGCACGCCCTCGGCGATTACCAGCCCCTTACCGGTCGGCAGATCGGGGCGCCGGTCGATGCTGTTCAAGTCGCGGAAATCGTCGAGCCGCGGATCGTCAGGATCGCCGATATCGCGCACATCCACGCCGTCCACGCCGTCGCTGCCTTGAGCGAAACCGCGTGCGCTCATGGGCTTTCGTCGACCAGGGCCAAGATCAGGTCGGCGGCCTTGCGCAGCGTGTCGCGTTTGGTACTGTCCAGGCCCGCGAGCCGCTGGGCCAGCCACTCTTGGCTGGCGCGGCGTTCTGCCTCCAGCAGCTCGGCGCCGGCATCGGACACCGAGACCAGGACCTGGCGGCCGTCGACCGGATGTGCAATGCGGTCCACGAAGCCCAGCTCGGCCAACGAGGCGATCACCCTGGTCATTGACGGCGGACGCACCCGTTCACGAATGGCCAGCGCGCCGGGTGTCATCGGGCCCTCGGTGGCCAAGGTCGCCAAGGCCGACAGCTGCGACAACGACACCGGCGACTGCGAGCGCCGAAACCGCAGTTGGCGGGCCAGCCGCATGACCGCCAACGACAAATCGCTGGCCAGTCGCGTGTCCTCATCCATCACAGCGCGAAGGTTACAACGGAACCTAAGAACTGGGCGTCGTAAACCGCGAATGACTGACGCGAGCCTTTCACGGTAGCGCTGGAATTTCCGCCGACATTTTTGCTCGCCGCGCCAGGGAGAGCATCGGATAATTTCGATTTGCTCGGATCCCCCCAAGCGAGGGTATCCCCGCCCGGGCGCTCACGGCCCGCATCGTCGCCGTGTATGTTAATCGCGATGTCTGCCGAGCCCAGTGAAAGTCCCGAACCGCCACCGCTACCGACTGCGCTACTGGAGGTGTGGCCGGTCATCGCGGTTGGCGCGGTGGCCTGGCTGGTTGCCGCAGTGGTCGCATTCGCCGTGCCTGCCCTCGAGAGTTGGCGGCCGGTGACCCTGGCCGGGCTGGGCGTCGGGTTGCTCGGCACGGGTATCTTCCTGTGGCAGCGTGACGCCGTCCGCCGCGGCGCGCGCGGTGCACAAACCGGACTTGAATCCCACCGCGCCAGGAAATGAATTCGAGGGCAATTGCAGACCAAGGAGGGCCAATGGCAGCGCCGCTATTGCAAGCACAGATCGATATCAACGCACCGGTCTCGAAAGTCTGGGCATTGATATCGGATTTCCGCCGAATGCCGCAGTGGAGCCCGCAATGTCGATGGATGATGCCGCTCGGTCCGCTGCGCCAGGGCACCCGCACGATCAACCTCAACCGCCGCAACTACCTGTTCTGGCTCACTACGTGCAGGGTCACCGAGGTCATCCCGGAGAAGAAGCTGGCGTTTAAGGTCAACGCCAACGGCACCATCTGGAGCTATGAGCTTGAGCCGACCGGCCAGGGGACCCGGGTGATCGAGAGCCGGCACGCCGAGAACGGCGTCAAACCGGTGTCGAACATGACGGTGAACGCACTCTTTGGCGGGGTCGCCAACTTTGAACGCGAACTCGTCGACGGCATGAACGCCTCGCTGGCCAACATCAAAGCCGCCGCCGAGAAAAGCTAGCGCCGGCGAGGATGCGGGACGGCTAGCGGCGTGAGGAGGAGCCGGAATCGGCTAGGACTCTGTGGGTTTGTCTGTGATGTCGAGGACGCCGTCGTCGTACGGCTCATACATCGGCGAGCCGCTGCCCACCGGAGCAGGCGTGTCGGAGTGGGCGCCACAGCCATACTCGCTGTCCACGACGTGCCCGTCGGTTGACATCTCGTTACCACACACCCCGAACATCGTGCCCAGCGACCCGGCCAGCGGCAGGAAGAAACCGCAGGTGCGGCAGACCCGTTTGGCGGACCGCGCCATCGGCGAACCGGGACCGTAATCCCCGTCGTGCCAGCGTTGGGCCGCTTGCGCGCGGCCCCAAGCGCTCATCACCCGGCGTCGGCCCAGCCCGATCTCGACGGCGGTGTCGTCGACTTGCGGGTCACCGCTGGCGGTGTAGCCGGGAACCAGCCGCAGGTCATCAGGCGGCGGCGCGAGCAGGTCTCCGGGCCCCAGGTCTCCTGGCTTGATCCGCTGTTCCCACGGCACCCACTCGGGCGCCAGCAGCGCCGTGGGCCCGGGAAGCAGCACCACTTCGCTGATCGTGGCGTGGTCGCCGCCCCGGTGGGCAGCGACGACGACGGCCCACTGCCATCCCTGATAGCCGGGCAGATGCGCCAGGAACCGGTGGGTGGCGGCGGTCGGGTCTTCGTAGTCGACCCCCAGGTAATCCCCCACCGCCTCGGCGCCGCTGAACTCCGCGACGGCCGCCCTGGCCTGGTCGACGGCACCGGTAAGCACCGCCGCCAACCCTTGCGGCCACTCGGCCACGGTCGCCGCCGCGGGTTCCTCAGTGGGTCCGGTCACGCGCTGTCCCTTCTTTCCAATACCTTTTCTTCAATACTGCCGGACGACGCCGGTGGCCAGCCACACCCGGTCGCCTGCGGACTCGGGCACCCGGCATGAGAGAGAATTGATTCGTGTCAGCACGCCGGCGTGATCACCCGAGCCGTGCGGCGTCCCCGTCGGGGCGCCGGACCGGCAGCCGACCCGTCGGCGAGCACCCCGGCATGGCCAACTACCCGGCCGACAACTCCGCCTACCGCCAAGCGCACCGCCCGCCGCCGATGCCCAGTGCCAACCGCTACCTCCCGCCCTTGCACCGCCCCGAACCCCCCCGCCGTCAGCCGCCACGTGATCCCGGGGCCGGCGAACGGATCACCGTCACCCGCGCGGCTGCGCAGCGCAGCCGCGAAATGGGTTCCCGGATGTACTGGCTGTTCCAGAAGGCCGCCACCGCCGACGGCGCCGACAAGTCCGGGCTGACGGCGCTGACATGGCCGGTGATGGCGAACTTCGCGGCCGATTCCGCGATGGCCGTCGCACTGGCCAACACGCTGTTCTTTGCCGCGGCCACTGCGGAGAGCAAAGACCGAGTCGCGCTGTACCTCCTGATCACCATCGCGCCTTTCGCGGTGATCGCGCCACTGATCGGGCCGGCGCTCGACCGGCTGCAGCACGGCCGCCGCGTCGCACTGGCGACGTCATTCGCGCTGCGGACGGCCTTGGCAGTAGTGCTGATCATGAACTACGACGGCGCCACCGGCAGCTTCCCGTCGTGGGTGCTGTATCCATGCGCGCTGGCCATGATGGTGCTGTCGAAGTCGTTTTCCGTGCTGCGCAGCGCGGTGACACCGCGGGTGATGCCGCCAACCATCGACCTGGTCCGGGTCAACTCCCGGCTAACGGTGTTCGGTCTGCTCGGCGGCACCATCGTCGGCGGTGCCATCGCTTCCGGCGTCGAGTTCGTGTTCACCCACTTGTTCGAGTTGCCCGGCGCGTTGTTTGTCATCGTCGCGGTCACTCTTGCAGGCGCCTGGCTGTCGATGCGGATTCCGCGCTGGGTCGAGGCGACCACTGGGGAAGTGCCGACCACCTTGAGCTATCGCCGGCGCAGCGATCGGGAGCGCCGAAGCTGGCCGGAAGAAGTCAAAAGAGTCACCGGAGCCCGACAACCTTTGGGCCGCAACATCATTACTGCCTTGTGGGGTAACTGCACCATCAAGGTGATGGTCGGCTTCCTGTTTCTGTACCCGGCATTCGTCGCCAAGGCGCACGATAGCAGCGCATGGGTACAGCTGGGCATGCTGGGCCTGATCGGTGCCGCGGCGGCGATCGGCAATTTCGCCGGCAATTTCACCAGCGCCCGGCTGCAGCTGGGCAGGCCCGCCGTGCTGGTGGTGCGCTGCACCGTGGCGGTTGCCGCGGCCGCGTTGGCGGCCGCGGTAACCGGCAGCTGGCTGGTGGCCGCGGTTGCCACCTTGATCACATCGGGATCGAGCGCGATCGCGAAAGCGTCGCTGGACGCCTCGTTGCAGGATGATCTGCCCGAGCAATCGCGGGCGTCGGCGTTCGGGCGTTCGGAGTCGATGTTGCAGCTGGCCTGGGTACTTGGCGGCGCGTTGGGGGTGCTGCTCTACACCGAGCTGTGGGTTGGCTTCACTGCGGTCACCGCGCTGTTGATCTTGGGCCTGGCCCAGACGATCGTCAGCTTCCGCGGAGGCTCGTTGATTCCGGGCTTCGGAGGCAACCGGCCTGTCCTGGTCGAACAGGAGGGCGGCCGCCGCGGCGCCGACAGCGCGGCGGTGGCGCCCGAGTGAGACGCGGCGTTCGCGTGCTGCTCGCGGTCCTGGTGGTGCTGGCATCGGCCGGCGCCGGGACCGGCGCCTGGCTGCTGGTGCACGAGCGCGGTCCGCAGCGGCCCCAGATCAGCGCATACTCGCACGGGCACCTGACCCGGGTGGGGCCGTACCTGTATTGCAACGTGCTCAACCTCAACGACTGTCAGACACCGCAGACCCAAGGCCGGCTGCCGGTGAACGAGCGCGATCCGGTGCAGCTCTCAGTGCCCATGGCGATCGGCCGCGCACCTTGGCGGCTGCTGCGGGTCTATGAAGACCCGGCCAGCACCACGACCACGATGTTCCGGCCGAACACTCGGCTAGCGGTCACCATCCCCACCGTCGACCCGCAGCGTGGGCGGCTGGTTGGAATCGCCGTCCAGTTGCTGACGCTGGTCCTCGATCCCAGCGGTGAACTGCGCGATGCCCCCCACGCGGAATGGTCGGTGCGCACGGTATGGGACTGATCCTGCATCGCCGGAGCGGCAATGGCTACGCGCCGTGACCGACGGGCACTCGCTCGGCGTCAAGCGGTGGTCCCGGAGGCGTGCCGTCGCCGAAAGGCCTGCCACCCAACGCTTCCCGGCCATGGGGGGTGAGCCAGCCGGACAGGTCGGGGCCTTTCGGCACGATGTGGGTGGGGTTGATGTCGGTGTGCACGATGTAGTAGTGCTGCTTGATCTGTACGAAGTCGACGGTGTCTCCAAAACCCGGCGTCTGGAACAGGTCGCGGGCGTAGGCCCACAACACCGGCATCTCGGTGAGTTTGCACCGATTGCACTTGAAATGCCCGTGGTAGACCGCGTCGAAACGGGCCAGCGTGGTGAACAGCCGCACGTCGGCCTCGGTAATGGTGTCGCCCACCAGATATCGCTGGCTCACCAGCCGGTCGCTCACCCAGTCCAGTGCGGTGAACAACCGGTCGTAGGCGGCGTCGTAGGCCTGCTGTGATCCGGCAAAGCCGCACCGGTACACACCGTTGTTGATCTCGCTGTAGACCTTTTTGTTCACTTCGTCGATCTCGGCCCGCAGCGGCTCGGGATAGAGCTGTGGTGCACCGTCGCGATGATAGGCGGTCCACTCCGTGGAGAAGTCCAGGGTCATCTGCGCGAAATCGTTGGTGACCAGTTCGCCGGTGGGGATATCGACGATCGCCGGGACGGTGATCCCCTTCGGGTAAGCGGGAAAGCGTTTGAAGTAGGCCTCCTGCAACCGGGGGATCTTCAGCACCGGGTCGACACCGCCGGGGTCGAGGTCGAAGGTCCAGCTCCGCTGATCATGGGTGGGGCCGCAAAACCCAATGGAGATAACCTTTTCGAGCCCCAGCAGTCGGCGGACGATGATCGCGCGGTTGGCCCACGGGCATGCCCGGGCGACGATGAGCCGATACCGGCCGGGCTCGACCGGATAGCCGTCGCGCCCGTCTGCGGTGATGCGGGTGCTGATGTAGTTGGTGTCGCGGGTGAACTCGCCCGCCGCGGCAACGTAGGAACCCATGCCTACCAGAGTGCCGCGCCGAACGTCGACTTGTGCACGTGATTTTGGCGGCGAACTCCCCGCACGAGTTCAGGCTGGGTGTACCTCCGATGGTTGCGATACCGTCAGGAACCGCCGAGCCAGGTTGGGTTCGGTGGACGGACCCGATTCCCAGGGGGCGATCCACGGCCCGGTGCCCTCGCTTTGATCGAGTACCCCCGCCTCCAGCCAGGTGTAACGGCCCTCCAGCACACCACGCGTCAGCTGAACGTCGGTGCTGTCGGTGTTGGTCCACAAGGCCTGCAACAGCGCCTTGACCCGCAGGGTGGCCTGCTGGCAGAACGCATCGGCCAGTTGGTACGCCTGCTCACCTACGGTCGGGTCGGCAACCCGCTGAGCCTCGGCACGGACGCACGCTGCCGACATCGCGAACAATTCCGCACCGATATCCACAATGCGCCCGAGGAACCCTTGCTTTTGCTCCAGGCTGGCTTGCCAGCGCGCCATACCGTAGAACGTGTTGCGGGCCAGCTTGCGTGCAGAGCGTTCGACGAATCGCAAGTGGGTAGCCAGCCTGCCGAACTCGCTGTACGCGGTGGGTCGTTGGCCTTCGCCGAAAACCAGTTTCGGCAGCCACTTTGCGTAGAACCCGCTCGCTCCAGCGGCCGCCTTAGCCTTCTGCCGCAAATCGGCTTTAGGGTTGGCGAGATCACCCGCGGCGGTCAGGTGGGCGTCGACCGCCTCGCGCGCGATGAGCAGCTGCATGATCTCGCTGGATCCCTCGAAGATGCGGTTGATCCGCAGATCCCGCACCAACTGCTCCACCGGTACCGCACGCTCGCCGCGGACGGCGAGCGACTCGGCGGTCTCGTAGCCCCGGCCACCACGGATCTGCATCAGTTCGTCGGCGATAACGCAGGCCATCTCGCTGGACCACAGTTTGGCCAGTGCCGCCTCGATCCGGATGTCGTTGCGGCCTTCGTCGGCCATCTGACCGGACAACTCGAGCACTGCTTCGAGCGCGTAACAGGTGGCGGCACTAAAGGCGATCTTGCTAGCGACTGCCCCATGTTTGCCGATCGGCTTACCCCACTGCACCCGCTCGCGGGACCATTCCCGCGCAATTTTCAGCGACCACTTGGCGGATCCGGTCGCCATCGCGGGTATGGCCAGCCGTCCGGCATTGAGGGTGGTCAGCGCGATCTTCAGACCGTCCCCTTCCCGCCCGATCAGGTTTTCGCGGGGAACTCGAACGCGATGGAGCCTGGTGACGCCATTTTCGATACCGCGCAGTCCCATGAACTTGTTGCGTCGCTCCACGGTGATCCCGGGTGAATCGGCCTCGACCACAAACGCGCTGATTCCGCCTCGGTGCCCCTCGCTCTTGGGTACTCGGGCCATCACCACAAGCAGATCCGCGACCACGCCGTTGGTGGTCCACAACTTCACGCCGTCGAGTTCGTAGGCCTGTCCGTCATCCACCGGCGTCGCGGTCGAAGCCAGCCGCGCCGGATCAGAGCCCACATCCGGTTCGGTGAGCAGAAACGCCGAGATCGCGCCGGCCGCACACCGTGGTAAGAACTTCCGCTTCTGTTCCGGAGTTCCGGCAAGCTTGAGTGGTTCTGGCACCCCGATCGACTGATGTGCTGATAGCAGCGCACCGAGACTGGGATGCACGCTCGCAGCCATCATCAGTACGCGGTTGTAGGCGATTTGCGACATACCCAGGCCGCCGTACTCGGTGGGTATTTTCAAGCCGAAACAGCCCAGTTCGGCGAAGCCTTTCACGTATTCGTCGGGAATCTGAGCCTCGCGCTCGATGACGCTGCCGTCGATTGTGTCGAGAAATTCCCGTAGCTTGCCCAGAAACTCCTCGGTGCGAGCGGCCTCGTCGTCGGATGGCCGGGGAAAGGGGTGAATGAACTCCAACGGGAAGCGACCGAGGAATAACCCCTTGGCGAAGGAGGGTTTAGCCCAACCGCTTTCGCGCGCTTCCTCGGCTACGGCTCTCGCTTGCTCTTCAGTGACTTGTGCCTGCTGTGTCATCGGACGCCCTCTCGTTTGTTACTCCACAGTAGCTCACAAGTTACTCCACAGTAGCCCGAACTCCCGAACTGGCGCCTCGAGGCGCAAAAAGCTAGGCATCCAGCTCGTGGGCCACCGCCTTGACCACCTCGGAGACCCGCCGGGCCGTTTTGCGGTCGGGGTAGCGACCCTTGCGCAGTTCGGGCTGCACGGTGCTCTCCAGCAAGGTGATCATGTCCTCGACCATGCCGTGCAGTTCATCGGGGCTGTGCTTGTGCTCAGCATGACTCTCGCGGTGCACGCGGGCAAGGCTGGGCGGCGGGTCAATCAGCTTGAGGCTCAACGCCTGGGGACCGCGACGGCCGGTGGCCACGCCGAATTCGACGCGCTGCCCGGCTTTGAGCCCCTCGACACCCGCCGGTAATGCCGAGGAGCGCACGTAGACGTCCTCGCCGTCCTCCTGCGACAGGAAGCCGAACCCCTTCTCGGGGTCGTACCACTTCACCTTGCCAGTCGGCACTGGTCTCACCTGCTTGTCTGCCGGGTCACTCGGATGGGTAACACAAGGAAGCGTCCCGCCTGCGCAGGACGCGATTGCTGATCCTACTCGGATGCCGGCCCGTCCAGCACCCCTGTTACTCGGTAGGCTGGCAGTACCGCTGGAGGAGATATGCGCCTGATTCTGAACGTCATCTGGTTGATTTTCGGCGGCCTCTGGCTGGCCATCGGCTACTTGCTGGCGGCGCTTGTCTGCTTCCTGCTCATCATCACCATCCCCTTCGGCTTCGCTGCGCTGCGCATCGCGTCCTTCGCGCTGTGGCCGTTCGGGCGGACAATCGTCAAGAAGCCGGGCACCCGGCCCGGTGCGCTGATCGGCAATATCATCTGGGTGCTGCTGTTCGGGATCTGGCTGGCGATCGGACACTTGGTGAGCGCAGCGGCGATGGCGGTCACGATCATCGGCATTCCGCTGGCGCTGGCCAACCTCAAACTGATCCCGGTATCGCTGGTACCGCTGGGTATGGAGATCGTTCCCGTCAGCTCGCCAACCCGATCCGAAGGGGTGCCCGCATGACGCTGACCGTGCTGGGTGTGCCGACGATGCGGTGCCCCGCGGCCGAGGATGCCATCCCCAGCGATGTGCCCACGACCGGCCCGCTGCTGGACACATTCGGCCGGGTCGCCACCGACCTGCGGGTGTCGCTGACCGACCGTTGCAATCTGCGGTGCCAATACTGCATGCCGGCCGAGGGCCTGGACTGGCTGCCCGGCGAGCAGTTGCTGCGGCCGGACGAGTTGGCCCGGCTGTTGCATATCGCCGTCACCCGGCTCGGCATCACCAGCGTGCGGTTCACCGGGGGTGAGCCGTTGTTGGCTCGCCACCTCGAAGAGGTCATCGCCGCGGCGGCCAGACTGCGACCCCGCCCGGAGATCTCGATGACCACCAATGGTGTGGGGCTGGCGCGGCGCGCAGCGGCTCTCGCCCAAGCCGGACTGGACCGGGTCAATGTGTCGCTGGACAGCGTGGACCGTGCGCACTTTGCGGCCATCACTCGTCGGGACCGGCTTCCCGACGTGGTCGCCGGTCTGGCCGCCGCCAAAGCAGTCGGCCTGGAGCCGGTCAAGGTGAACGCCGTACTAGACCCCGCGACCGGCCGTGACGACGTCGTGCACCTCTTGCGGTTCTGCCTCGAGCACGGTTACCAGCTGCGCGTCATCGAGCAGATGCCGCTGGACGCGGGCCACCAGTGGCGCCGGGACGCCGCGCTCACCGCCAACGACGTGCTGGCAGCGCTGCGGCCGCATTTCCCGCTCCGCCCCGACCCGGCGCCGCGTGGCTCAGCACCGGCCGAGCTCTGGCTGGTCGACGCGGGCCCGAACGGACTGGCTGGAAAGGTCGGTGTCATCGCTTCGGTGTCGCACGCGTTCTGCTCGGCCTGTGACCGCACCCGGTTGACCGCCGACGGCCAGATCCGCAGCTGCCTGTTCGCCACGCAGGAAACCGACCTTCGCGGCCTGCTGCGCGGTGGTGCCGACGATGACGCGATCGAGGCGGCGTGGCGCATCGCGATGTGGGGCAAACCCGCGGGGCACGGCATCAACGACCCCGACTTCATCCAGCCCGACCGCCCGATGAGCGCGATCGGCGGCTGAGGGTGTCCGACGAAATCCGGGTCACCGTCCGCTACTTCGCGGCCGCGCGGGCGGCTGCCGGCGCCGAATCGGAGACCGTGACGGTGCGGCCCGGCGCCACGGTGGCGGAGCTGGTCGACGGCCTCGCCGGCCGGGATACCCGCCTGGCGACGGTGCTGAGCCGATGCTCCTACCTGTGCGACGGAATTGCCGTGCGCGACGACCCGGCAACCTCTCGGCCGCTGCGCTTCGGCAACACGATCGATGTCCTCCCGCCCTTCGCGGGCGGCTGACACGGTGTGATTTCGCTCACATAACGGAATGATCACGGCCCGGCAACGAGCAGATTGCGGAGCCTGTGACTTGCGTCGATGATGTACTTTCCTGGCGTTTTGCCGGACCACGGCGATCGAGACGCCGAGCTCGCTAAAACATGACGGGCGCGTTCCGACCCGCTAGCGTCTTCCACGGCTTGCCAACCTTTTCCGAGCGGTGGGCCTCCCCGCGCCTATAGCGCCGAGCTCCATCCGATAGGCCCGGGGACACCAACCGTGGATGGAGGCGGGAAACCCAACAGTCCGCCGGAACCGGACTTGGAGCCGTTCGCGGCTCCTTGGGGTGAAGCCGACGTCGTTGCCCCTGGAGCACGATGTGGGCCGGGCGACCTCTCCAGCCCGAACCCGACAGCTGACCTCGTGGGCGCCTAGAGGGAGGACATCACCGAGGTATGAGTGGACGGCATCGTAAGCCCACTGCATCTACTGTCAGCGTCGCCAAAATCGCGTTCACCGGGGCTGTGATCGGTGGCGGCGGCATCGCCTTAGCGAGTCAAGCCTCCGCGGCAACCGACGGCGAATGGGATCAGGTAGCCCGCTGCGAGTCCGGCGGCAACTGGTCGATCAACACCGGTAACGGCTATCAGGGCGGGCTGCAGTTCACGCCGGGCACCTGGGCGGCCCATGGCGGCGGACAGTTCGCCCCTTCTGCTCATCTGGCTAGCAGGGAACAGCAGATCACAGTGGCGGAGCGGGTGCTGGCGACCCAGGGTCGCGGCGCGTGGCCGGTGTGTGGCCGCGGGTTGTCGGGCCCGACGCCGCGCAATGTCGTTGCCGAACCGGCGCCGACGGACGCGCCGATCGACGACCCGGCGATCAACGGCGAGCCCGCGGCGCTGGACGCCCCACCGCCCGAGCACGCGCCACCGGCTCCCGCAGAGGAACCCGCGCGGCCCGCGGAGCCGGCTCCGCCGGTCGGGCTGGTCGCCGCCGACCAGCCCGCTCCCGCCGCCGAGCCTGCCGCTCCGACCGCCGAGCCCGCCCCGGCACCACCCGAGGAGCCCGCTCCGCCCGCCGAGCCGGCCGCCGCCGAAGAACCCGCTCCCGGCGATGAGGCCGCTGCCGCACCGACCGAAACCAAACCGGCGGATGGTCGCGCGGTCAACGCCGAAGCGGCGGACTGGACCGTCGCCGACGATCCCGATTCCGCGGCGCTAACCCAGAAAACCGGGTGGGCGTTGCACACCGCACCACTCACGCCCGCGCCGAGTGACCCCGTCGCCAACGGCGTCGCACCACAACAAGCCCCGGATGCAGCTACCTACCTGAAGGAGCTGTGGCAAGCCATCCAGGCGCAGGGCGTGAACGGAAACGATGCGCTGGCCGCGCTCGCGCAGCAACCACCGGCCGCCACGGCGCGGTAAGCGTGAGTTAGCCTGGCGGCCGGGCTAACTCAGGCTGAGCCCACCCACTCATTGGTTCCGTCGGCGAAGAACTGGTGCTTCCACACCGGAAGCCGCGCCTTGATGGTGTCAACCAGATGCGCACACGTGTTGAACGCCGCCTGTCGATGGTCGGCTGCGACCGCGGCCACCAGGGCCGCTTCGCCGACCTCCAGGGTGCCGATCCGGTGGCTGGCCGCGATGGCCCGCACACCGCAGGACTGCTCGGCGACCTCGGCCAGCACGTCGGCGATGACCCGCTCGGCCGACGGGTGCGCGGAATACTCCAGCCGCAGTACCCGCCGCCCGGCGTCGTGGTCGCGGATCATGCCGACAAACCCGACGATGGCCCCCGCGGCCTGATGGCTCACCAGTTCTTCGTGTTCGGCCAGCAGGATGGGCTGGTCGGTCAGCGCCGCGCGCAGGACGAGCGTCATCGCTGGTGATCTTTGCCGGCGAGTTGGTCCAGCGCGTGATCGAGCACGTCGGCGAGTACCGCAAGGCCATCGCGTACCCCGCCGGGTGAACCGGGCAGGTTGACGATCAGCGTCCGACCGGCCACCCCGCACACCCCGCGCGAGAGCACTGCGGTCGGCACCTTCGGCAGACCCGCACGGCGGATGGCCTCCGCCAGCCCGGGGACCTCGTAATCCAGCACCGCCGCGGTCTGGGCGGGGGTGTCATCGCTGGGCGAGATGCCGGTGCCACCGGAAGTGATGACCACGTCGACTCCGTCGGCGACAGCATCGCGCAGCGCCTGGCCGACCGGGTCCCCGTCGGTAACCACCTCCGGCCGCACGAGCGAGAACCCGTGCTGCCCAAGCCATTCCGTAATGATCGGCCCGCATCGATCGGCGTACACACCGGTCGACGCACGGGTCGAGGCGATGATGACCCGTGCGGAGCGGGCACTCATCGGCGCACCCAGCTCCCGCTGCGCCCGCCCTCCTTGCGCAGCACCCGGATGTCATCGATGCGAGCCGCCGGGTCAACAGCTTTGATCATGTCGTAGAGCGTGAGGGCCGCCACGCTGACGGCGGTCAACGCCTCCATCTCCACACCGGTGCGATCGGTGCTGCGCACCGTCGCCGTGATCTCGATGTCCGTCTCGCCGACAGTGAAATCGACGTCGACGCCGGTGAGCGCGAGCTGGTGGCACAGCGGGATCAGGTCGCTGGTGCGTTTGGCGGCCAGAATCCCCGCCACCCGCGCGCTGGCCAGCGCATCGCCCTTGGGTAGACCGCCAGCCGAGATCAGCGAGACCACGTGCGCCGACGTGCGGAAGACACCCGCCGCGACGGCGGTGCGCTTGGTGGCTCCTTTCTCAGTGACGTCGACCATGTGCGCCGCTCCCCGCTCGTCGAGGTGCGACAGCGCGCCCACATCCGATCCCGATGTCGCCGGGGCCTTGGACATCCCGGCGTCCTAGCGGTTGACGACGGTGATCGGGTGTACGTAGGGCAGGTCGTCAGCGGGCAGCGGGAACACTACGTCGCCAAAGGGGGACAGCGCACCGGTCCGATCGGTTCTCAGTTCGCTCACGGCGTGGTCGTCGGGATCCGTCGTCGGCCAGCCGTTGTCGACGTACCTGGTCTTGCGCGCCTTGTTCTCAGCGATGTCAGCCACGGCTCCATTCTGACAGGTCACGCGTGGGGGCGTTGCCGGGCAGCTGCTTTACGCTGGTCAGCAATGAGCGAACATACCCGGGACATCCCGCTGGGGTCCTGGCTGGCCGACGTGCCCGACGAGCGGCTGATCCGTCTGCTGGAACTACGGCCCGATCTTGCGCAGCCACCACCCGGCAGTATCGCGGCCCTGGCCGCTCGGGCTCAGGCCCGTCAGTCGGTCAAGGCGGCCACCGACGAGCTCGATTTCTTGCGGCTCGCGGTGATCGACGCGCTGCTGGTGCTGCACGCCGATACGGCCCCGGTACCGGTCGCCAAACTGCTCGCGCTGATTGGCGACCGTGCATGCCAAGCCGATGTGATTGAGGCGCTAGACGACCTCGAGGAACGCGCCCTGGCCTGGGGCGACACCGAGCTTCGGGTGGCCGCCGACGCGGGTGCGGCGCTGCCGTGGCATCCGGGACAGGTGACCCTGGAAGACGCCTCGCGCACCCGCGAGCAGATCGCCGAGCTGATCGCCGAGGTCGACGACGCGCAGCTCGAGGTGCTGGAGAAGTTGGTGGAAGGCTCCCCGCTGGGGCGTACCCGCGACGCCGCGCCCGGCGCCCCGCCGGACCGGCCGGTGCCGCGGCTGCTGGCGACGGGGTTGCTGCGGCGCCTCGACGCCGAGACGGTGATCTTGCCGCGCCACGTCGGGCAGGTGCTGCGCGGCGAGGATCCCGGTCCGATGCAGCTGGCGGCGCCCGACCCGGTGGTCTCCACCACCACACCCGCCGATGCCGATGCCGCCGCCGCCGGAGCCGTCATCGACCTGCTGCGCGAGCTCGACGTGGTCCTCGAAACCCTCGGCGCCGCACCGGTTGCCGAGCTGCGCAGCGGCGGGTTGGGGGTTCGCGAAGTCAAGCGGCTGGCCAAGGTCACCGGCATCGACGACGCGCGCCCGGGCTTGATCCTCGAGGTGGCTGCCGCCGCCGGACTGATCGCCAGCGGGATACCCGATCCCGAACCGCCCGACGGCGACGGGCCTTATTGGGCGCCGACAATGGCCGCCGACCGGTTCGCCGAGATGTCCACCGCCGACCGCTGGCGCCTATTGGCCAGCACCTGGCTGGACCTGCCGTCCCGGCCGGCGTTGATCGGCACCCGCGGTCCGGATGCCAAACCTTATGGCGCGCTGTCGGATTCGCTGTATTCGACGGCGGCTCCGCTGGACCGCCGACTGCTGCTGGGCATGCTCGCCGAGCTGCCGGCGGGTGCCGGTGTCGACGAGACGACGGCCTCACGGGCACTGGTCTGGCGGCGGCCACGCTGGTCGAAGCGGCTGCAGCCCGGGCCGGTCGCCGACCTGTTGGACGAAGCGCACTTCCTGGGCCTGGTGGGCCGGGGGGCGATCAGCACGCCGGGCCGCATGTTGCTGGACGAAGGCGCCGACATCGCCGCCACGGTCGACGCCATGACACGAGCGCTGCCCGAACCGATCGACCACTTCCTGGTGCAGGCCGACCTGACCGTCGTGGTGCCCGGGCCGTTGGAACGTCGTGTCGCCGAGGAGCTGGCTGCCGTCGCCACCGTCGAATCCGCCGGCACGGCGATGGTCTACCGCATCAGCGAACAATCGATCCGGCATGCGCTCGACATCGGCAAAACCAGCGACTCATTGCGTGCACTTTTTGAGAAGCACTCCAAAACACCAGTGCCACAAGGCCTTACCTATCTCATCGATGATGTGGCACGCCGGCACGGGCAGCTTCGGATCGGCATGGCCGCGTCGTTCGTGCGATGCGAAGACCCGACGCTGCTGGCGCAAGCGGCGGCCGCTCCCGCCGCCGAACAGCTGCAGCTGCGAGTGCTGGCCCCGACAGTGGCGGTGTCTCCCGCGCCGATCGCCGAGGTGCTCGCCGCTTTGCGCGACGCGGGTTTCGTCCCGGCCGCCGAAGACTCCTCCGGCACCATCGTCGACGTCCGGGCCCGCGGGGCCCGAGTACCCACACCGCAGCGCCGCCGGGCGCTGCGGCCGATGCCCCGCCCGAGCAGCGAAACCCTCAGCGCGGTCGTCGCGGTGCTGCGCAAGGTGACCGCGGCACCGTTCGCCAATATCCGCGTCGACCCCGCTGTGGCGATGTCGCTGTTGCAGCGGGCAACGCGAGACCAGACCACGGTGGTGATCGGCTACGTCGACGCCGCGGGTGTGGCCACCCAGCGGGTGGTCTCGCCGATCAACGTGCATGGCGGTCAGCTGGTGGCCTTCGATTCGACCTCCGGCCGGCTGCGTGACTTCGCCATCCACCGCATCACATCGGTGGTTTCGGCCGACGACTGATAATGGACGCCATGACCGACGGGCCGTTGATCGTTCAGTCCGACAAGACGGTGCTGCTCGAAGTAGACCACGAGCTGGCCGCCGAGGCCCGCGCCGCCATCGCGCCCTTCGCCGAGCTGGAACGCGCGCCCGAACACGTCCACACCTACCGCATCACGCCGCTGGCGCTGTGGAACGCCCGCGCCGCCGGTCACGACGCCGAGCAGGTCGTCGACGCGCTGGTCGGCTACTCGCGCTACGCGGTGCCGCAGCCGCTGCTGGTCGACATCGTCGACACCATGGCCCGCTACGGGCGGCTGCAGCTGGTCAAGAACCCGGCGCACGGCCTGACGCTGATCAGCCTGGATCGCGCGGTGCTCGAGGAGGTGCTGCGCAATAACAAGATCACACCGATGCTGGGCGCCCGCATCGACGACGACACCGTCATCGTCCACCCCAGCGAGCGCGGCCGGGTCAAACAGATGCTGCTCAAGATCGGCTGGCCGGCAGAGGATCTGGCCGGCTACGTCAATGGCGAGGCGCACCCGATCAGCCTGCGGCAAGACGGCTGGCACTTGCGTGACTACCAACAGATGGCGGCCGAGTCGTTCTGGTCGGGTGGTTCGGGCGTGGTGGTACTGCCGTGCGGCGCCGGCAAGACGTTGGTCGGTGCGGCCGCAATGGCGAAAGCCAGTGCGACGACGCTGATTCTGGTCACCAACACCGTCGCCGCTCGGCAATGGAAACGCGAGCTGGTCGCACGCACCTCGTTGACGGTGGACGAGATCGGCGAATACTCCGGAGAACGCAAGGAAATCCGGCCGGTCACCATCTCCACGTATCAGATGATGGCCCGACGCTCCAAGGGCGAGTACCGCAACCTGGAGCTGTTCAACAGCCGCGACTGGGGACTGATCATCTACGACGAGGTGCATCTGTTGCCGGCGCCGGTGTTCCGGTTGACCGCCGACCTGCAGTCGCGGCGGCGGTTAGGTCTGACGGCGACGCTGATCCGCGAGGATGGCCGCGAGGGTGACGTGTTCTCGCTGATCGGCCCGAAACGCTATGACGCGCCGTGGAAAGACATCGAGGCCCAGGGCTGGATCGCGCCGGCGGAATGTGTCGAGGTGCGCGTCACCCTGACCGACAACGAGCGGATGCTCTACGCCACCACCGAACCCGAGGAACGCTACCGGGTGTGCTCCACGGCGCACACCAAAATCGCTGTGGTGAAGTCGATTCTGGAGAAGCATCCCGATGAGCAGCGGCTGGTGATCGGGGCCTACCTGGACCAACTCGACGAACTAGGTGAGGAGCTGGGCGCTCCGGTGATTCAGGGCTCCACCAAGACCGCGGAGCGCGAGGCGCTGTTCGACGCCTTCCGCCGTGGCGAAGTGTCCACGCTGGTGGTGTCCAAAGTGGCGAACTTCTCCATCGACTTGCCGGAAGCCTCTGTGGCGGTGCAGGTTTCGGGAACATTCGGTTCACGCCAGGAGGAGGCCCAGCGGTTGGGTCGGATACTGCGGCCAAAGGCCGACGGCGGTAGCGCCATCTTCTACTCGGTGGTGGCCCGCGACAGCCTGGACACCGAGTACGCCGCGCATCGGCAGCGATTCTTAGCCGAGCAAGGCTACGGCTATGTCATCCGCGACGCCGACGACCTGCTAGGTCCCGCGATTTAGGTCGTCAGTATCGTCGCTGCGGCGGTGCCGGGTGCGCCGTAGACCTGCGCGAACCCGACCCGCGGTGTGCCGGCGAGCTGGCGGTCACCGGCCTCTCCGCGCAGCTGGCGCACCAGCTCGTGCACCTGCCGCAGCCCCGAGGCCCCGATAGGCTCGCCGTTGGCGATCAGCCCGCCGTCGGTGTTGACCGGCATCGCGCCGGTAAACTCGGTGGCCCCCTCGGCCAGCAGCTTCTCCTGCTCGCCGTCGGCGCAGAATCCCGCCTCAGCCATGTGGATCACCTCCGCGCCGGCGTCGGTGTCCTGCAGTTGGATGACGTCGACATCCTCCGGCGCCACGCCCGCCACCTCGAATGCCGCGCGGGAGGCGTACACCGTGGGTGATACGTCCTCCTCGACGGGAGCGAAGGTGGCGTGCACCTCGTAGGCGCCGTAGCGGCGGGTGCGGATCTCGACCGCCTTCACATACACGGGTTTGGACGTGAAGCGGTGGGCGATGTCAGCGCGGCACATGATCACCGCCGCTGCTCCTTCGTCCGGTGCGCAGAACATGTACTGCGTCAGCGGATAGTTCAGCACCGGGGAGGCGAGGATCTCTTCCTCGGATAATGGCTTGCGCCGAAACGCGTTTGGATTGAGGGAACCGTTACGGTAGTTCTTGGCGGCCACCTTGGCCAGCGTTTCCTGCGAGATGCCGTGCTCGTGCAGGTAGCGGTTGGCCTTCATCCCGAAGAACTTGGTGGTGACGAACTGCCCATTCTCGGCGTACCACGCTGGAAGCGCCAACTTGGCGGGGTCGTCGGTGAAAGCCCCGCGTGGGTGCTTGTCCATGCCGACGGCGATGCCGATGTCATATTTGCCCAACCGGATTGTGTCCGCGCACAGCTGGGTGGCGCTGGCCGCCGTGGCGCAGGCGTTGAACACGTCGGTGAAGGGAATGCCGGTAAGCCCCACGAGCCGGGTCACCGCGTCGGGGTTGGACACCTCATGGCTGCCACCGACGCCGAACTGGATGTCCTTCCAGTCGATACACGCATCGGCGAGCGCCGCCTGAATCGCCTCGGCGCCCATTTCCATCGCCGACTTGCCGTCGAACCGGCCGAACGGGTGCAGGCCCACACCGATGATCGCGACGTCGTTCACGCGACACTCCTCTCGGTCAGACCGGCTGGAAGGCGAACGTCACGACTTCGTTGCCCTCGTCGTCGGTGGTGAACGGCACCATGGTCAGCTCGACTTCCATGCCGAACCGCAGCTTCGCCGGATCGTTTTCGGTCAGCCGCCCCTCGACGCGGATCACATCCTCGAGTTGGACCAGACCGACCCCGAACGGAATGAACGTCTTGGGCGTCTCTTTACCGGCGTACGGCGCGCCGGGCAGAAATCCCTGCGTCGTCCACGCCACCAGCGTTCCGCGGCGCGGGAGCAGCAGCTCGGACATGGCGCCGCGGCTGCAGTGTGGGCAGCGCGCCTGCGTGGGGAACGTGGTGGCACCACAGTCGCCGCACCGACTGCCGATCAGCTGCGGGTTCTCGTCAGGCCAAGTCGAGATGTCGGGCGCGAGTGCTTTCTGCATCGAGCGATCCTCCGTCGTCGCCAAGAATAACGCTGCGCATCAAGCTACAACACGGTTATCCAAAACGTAAATCGCGTTCTCCTACTCTGAGCGGTCTCAGCTCGCTAACTCAACGCGGGGATCACTTCGCGCTCGAACAGCTCGATGCCGGACCGGTCATAGGCCGCCTCCGGGAAGTAGCAAATCGCGTACTCGCAGCCGAGATCGCGCATGCGTTTCAGCCGCTCGATGACCTGCGCCGGTGTGCCCGTCGCCGACTCCGGCCCGGTGGTGCCGGCAATCATCGAATCCGCTGCCGCCCCGGGCACATAGCCGACCATCCGGTCGCGCACCCGCCGCAATCGATCCTTGACGTCGGCATCCGACTCGCCGACGACGGCGTTGAAGTTGGCCGAACGGACGACGGCGTCGAAGTCGGTGCCGAGGTCACGGCAATGCTGCGCCAGCACCTCCGACTTGCGGGCGAAGGCTGCCGGCTCGGGCGTGAAGTTGGTGTACCGCGCGTACCTCGCCGCAATGCGCAGCGTCACCTTCTCGCCGCCACCGGCGATCCACAAGGGAATGCCGCTGTGCTGCAACGGCTTCGGGGCCACGATCGCGCCGTCGGCCTGATAGTGCTTGCCGTTGAACGTGACGACGCCGTCGCGCCAGGCCGCGCGCATGATCTGCACCCCCTCGTCCAGTCGGGCCAACCGCACCCCGGCCGATGGAAAACCGTAACCGTATGCTCGCCACTCATGTTCGTACCAGCCACCACCGATGCCCATCTGGATACGGCCGCCGGAGATGATGTCGGCGGTGGCCGCCACCTTGGCTAGATAGACCGGGTTGCGGTAGCTCATCGCCGTGCACATCTGGCCGAGCTTGATCCGCGACGTGGTCGCCGCGTAGGCCGCCATCAACGACCACGCCTCGTGGGTCGCCTCGCCGGTCGGTACCGGGACGGTATGGAAGTGGTCGTAGACCCACAGCGAATCCCAGGCGCCGCCGTCAGCGTAGGCGGCCAGGTCACGCATCACCGCCCAGTGCTTCTCCGGTTCGATGCCGACCAGGTCCAGCCGCCAGCCTTGCGGAATGAACAGTCCAAAGCGCATAGCTTGCGACTCTAAGCGGTGTCAGATACCCAGGTCGGCCAGCATCGTCAGTTCGGCCAGCACCAGCACGAGGTCCCGGCGGTACCGGTAGCCCTCGAGCAGTTCGCGAACCGGTGTGTCGCGACGCTTCTCCTGGTCCGCGACGAATCGCTCGCCGTCGTCGATCAGCGGCTGCACGATGCTGGGCGCCAGATCTTCGCGCGACGAAAGGTGGTAGTACAGGCTTATCGAGCGTTAAGCAAATAGGGAGGTGCGCGATGCGGATTCTCATCTCGGGCGCCAGCATCGCCGGGCCGGTGCTGGCGTACTGGCTTAGCCGCAACGGTTTTGACGTCACCGTCGTCGAGCGCTCGCCGACGCTGCGCAAGACAGGCGGCCACGCCGTCGACTTGTTCCGACCATCCATGGAGATCTCGGAGAAGATGGGTGTGCTGGCGCGAATCGAGGCGCTCGCTACCGGCACCGCCCGGATGACGATGTATCGCGAGGGCGCGCGGCGGCCGGCCCACATCGATCTCACCAAGCTCGTCGGGGCCGCATCCGACCGGCATGTGGAGATCATGCGAGACGATCTCAGCGAGGTCTACTACGACGCCGCCCGCGATGAGGTCGAGTACCTGTTCGGCGACTCGATCATGGCCATCTCCCCTGAAGGCGACGTGACGTTCGAACGCGCGGCGCCGCATAGGTTCGATGTCGTGGTCGGCGCCGACGGGCTGCACTCCAATGTGCGACGCCTGGTTTTCGGCGAGGAGGCGAGACTTACCCGGTTCATCGGGGGGTATCTGGCGGTGGTGTCGTTGCCGAGAGCAATGGCGCACAACGGCGAGATGGTCGGTCACGTCGGTGTCGGCCGCGTCGCGGCAATCTACAGCGCGCAGCACCTCGACGACGCGCGAGTGGTGTTCCTGTTCCGCACCAAGGAGGAACTCGAGTACCACTACCGAGACACAGCGCGGCAGAAGGAATTACTGTGTGATGCGTTCACTGGGATGCATCCGCAAGTGGACCGCTGGCTGGACGAGCTCGACCGGACATCGGCGTTCTACTTCGACTCGATCAGCCAGTTGCAACTCGACACCTGGTCGCGCGGGCGGGTCACACTGGTCGGCGACGCCGGGTATTGTCCCGGACCGGCAGTGGGCGGCAGTACCAGCCTCGCGGTGCTGGGCGCGTATGTGCTGGCCGGGGAACTGGCGCGGGCGGACGGAGACCACGTACAGGCGTTCGCGGCCTACGAGCGGGAAATGAGAGAGCCGGTGCTCCGCAGCCGCGCCTTCGCGCGCGGCGCCGCCAAGACCGTCGTTCCGGGCTCTCCTGCCGCGGTTTGGGCGGTGACCCGGGGCCTTCAGCTGGTGTCGCTGCTGCCCGGCGGACTCACCGGGGCGGTCGCGAAGCTGAACACCAAGGGTGTGCGCATGCATGACTCGATGTCGGTCCCGGACTACCGCGCGGCGCTCGCATAAGACGTTGCCCTGCGCTCAGGGCGACGGCAGAGCTGTCGGTGTCGCCGGTTAGCCTGGCGAGCATGCCGTTGACGAAATCCGAACGCGAAGAGTTTCTGGCCCAACCGCACATCGCGGCGCTGTCGGTAAACGCCGGCGACGCGCGCGGTCCACTGACCGTGC
>Ga0187766_10000221_pt1 | contig 30634 bp, 27 predicted proteins | sample 0216_QUI02_MP05__4_FD_132971 | JGI IMG/M metagenome (GOLD analysis project Ga0187766, IMG submission 132971) | Tropical peat soil microbial communities from peatlands in Department of Meta, Colombia - 0216_QUI02_MP05_20_MG | ecosystem: Environmental > Terrestrial > Soil > Wetlands > Peat ... | reverse complement strand
GGCGCCGAGCAGCACCTCTGGCTGGTGGACATGCGCCCGGGCAAGCCGATCGCGTTCGCGACGATCCCGCAGGACGGCAAGGGCGCGCTGCCCGTCTTCGCGTTGCCCGGCAACCCCGTCTCGGCGATGGTCACGTTCGAGCTGTTCGTGCGGCCCGCGATCCTGCGCACGGCGGGCCACACGCGCCTGCAGCGTCCGATCGTGAAGGCCCGCGCCCTCGAGCCCATCGCGAACCCGGGGCGCCGCCGCGGGTACCTGCGCGTGACCCTCGCGCCGGACGGCGACGGCTACGGCGCGCGCCTCACCGGCACGCAGAGCTCGGGCGTCCTCCGCTCCATGGTCGCCGCCGACGGCCTCGCCGTCGTCGCCGGCGACACGACGATCCCGGTGGACGCGCTCGTCAGCGTCATCGTGCTACGGCCCGGCCTCTAGCTCGTCCAGCGGTCGGGCCCCGCAAGGGGGGGCGGGCGGCGGGGGTGATGGGGGTCTCCGACCACGACCCGCTTCGCGCGGTCCCTGGCCGGAGCGTTCCCAATCTGCTCCTCGTGCTTGCGCCGGTCTCCAGCTCGCGGTCGGCCTCGCGGACTAGGGCTGGTGCGTGTGGAGCAGGCGGAGCGTGAGCGACGCCCCGGCGATCATCGCGAGCAGCGTGAGGAGGCTGCTGAGGGACAGCGTGACCGCATTGGTGAGACCCTGCGTGATGTTGCAGCCGTCGGCGACGATGGCGGAGGCGCCCATCAGGAGGCCGCCCCCGAAGATGCGGACCAGACTCGAGCCCGCGGGGAGCGTCCACCCGAATCGGCCCGTGGTCCACGCGGCCACCAGCGCGCCGATCGGTACGCCCAGGGTCGACAGCATGCTCCAGGTGACACGGTTCGGATAGCCGACCAGGGGATACGTCAGCAGGTGACCGGTGCTGACGGCGAGCGCGATGCCGACCGGCCGATCGCCGATCGCCGAGGTCCACCACGCGCCGGCGATGACCACGCCCACCGCGACACCGGTGACCGGCCACGACCAGCGGTCGCCCTCCGCCCCACGCGCGCCGCGAGCGAGCCAGACCGCGCCGGCCACGGCGAGAACCGCGACGATGATCCAGGGCGAGAGACCGAAGACGTTGGCGAGCGTGGGGACGCCGTCGTCGCCGATCGTGATGGTCGGCCGCTGCAGCAGCGTGCGCAGCGGCAGCAGGATGCCCAGGCCCGACGTGGTCGCACCGAGCGCGAAGCCGAGGAGCACCACCCACGCGCCGATCGCGCCCTCTCCGACGCGGTACCACGTGCTGGCCGTGTCGCCCCCTCCGAGGATCATGCCGGCGCCGAAGAACAGGCCGCCCACGATGTTCGCGACCCAGCGCAGTGGACGCAGCGGAAGGTCGACCAGTCCGAGCGTGGCCAGGAGCTGGACGCCGACGGTCGCGACGATCAGGGCCAGGACTCCCGCGCGGAGGAGCCGCAGGTCACGGCTCAACACCGCGGCCGAAAGCGCTCGGGTGAAGCAGAATCCACCGCGCTGGGCCACGTAGCCGAAGATCAGACCGGTGCCCACCGCGGAGAGGTAGAGCGTCCAGGGCACGTCCTCCATGAGCCCGGATGCTAGCGAAATCCAAACCATCAGTCAAAGTGTCGTGAAAATTGACTTTTCGAGAAGACCGATGCTACGGTCGAAGACATGTCGAGTCTCTCTCCGAGAGGCCGTGCGCATGTGCGGCGGCTCGCGACCTGCGGCGTCGCCGTGCTGCTGGCGGCGGGCTGCGGAGCCGATCAGGCGCGACAGGCCGAGATCGCCGCGCTGCGCGCCCAGGTCGAGGAAATGAAGAAGAGCCAGGCGCAGACCGCCAACGAGGTCGGGCGGGTGAGCGGCGAGCTCAAGGCCCTCGACGCGCAGGCCGCCTTCCTGGTCGGCGAGACCAAGGCGGCCGCCCAGGAGCGGGCGCAGCTGAAGACCGCGATCCAGGAGCAGGACGGCGCCGTGAAGTCACTCCGGTCGGCGATCGATGAGACCAACCAGAAGGTCGCCACGCTCAGCGCTCCGCCGCCCGCTCCAACGCCCACCGCGCGGACGCCGGCCGCGACGGGACGCGAGGCCTCCGCGGACAAGATGTACCAGACCGCGATGACGAGCTTCCGCGCCGAAGAACACGGGCAGGCCGTGCTGGAATTCACCGAGCTGATCGAGAAATTTCCAAAGCACACGCTGGCGGCCAGCGCGCAGTACTGGATCGGCGAGGCCTACTACCGTCAGCGCGATTACAACCAGGCTCTGGCCGAGTTCCAGAAGGTGACCGAGGTGTATCCACAGAGCGCCCCGGTTCCGGAGGCGCTGCTGAAGATCGGCATGTGTTACCGCGCGTTGCACGACGTACCGCACGCGAAGGAAACCTGGGAGCTGGTGGTCAAGTCGCACCCCAAGAGCGAGGCCGCGACCCAGGCGCGCACGCTCCTGTCCTCGCTCGCGACACCCGGATCGTCGAGTCGCCCGGTGCGGTGACCGCCGCGGAGGGTGCGCGGCGCTCGCGAGGCCGCGTTTCTTGATTCACCCCGCTCGTCCGGTATACTGAAACACATCGTCGAAATTTCCGATCCTGACGTGGGAGGAAACCGATACACGTGATGTTCGACCGTACGCAGGACGACGCCGATCGTGGATCGAGCGTCACGACGCGCGCGATCGCGCGGAGTGACGCGGAGTATCCCGCGCTGCTGCGCGAGGTGCCCACCGCGCCCGCGACGCTCTACGTGCGCGGTGCGCTCATGGAGTCCGACGCGCTCGCGGTGGCGATCGTCGGCTCGCGTCGCGCCACCTCGTACGGTCTCGACGTGGCCGAGATGCTCGCCTCCGACCTGGCCGCACGCGGCGTCACGATCGTGAGCGGACTCGCGCGCGGGATCGACAGCGCTGCCCACCGTGGCGCGCTGCGGGTGGGCGGGCGCACGGTCGCGGTGCTGGGCGCGGGCGTCGACGTCGTCTACCCGCCGGAGAACCGCAGGCTGGCCGCCGAGGTCGCCGAGCGCGGCGCGCTGCTCTCGCAGTTCGTGCCGGGCACACCGCCGCTGCCCCACAACTTCCCGACTCGCAACGCGGTGATCGCGGGGATGTCGCTGGCCGTGGTGGTCGTCGAGGCGGCGGAGCGGAGCGGATCGCTCATCACCGCGCGGCTGGGCGCCGAGCTGGGCCGCGAGGTGCTCGCGGTGCCCGGGCGCATCACGGCGCTCGAGAGCCGCGGCAGCAACCGGCTGATCCAGGACGGAGCCGCGCTGGCCATGGGCTGGGAGGACGTGGTGGGGCTCTTGCCGGAGCGGTGGAAGGCCTGCCTGCAGGAGGCGCCGGCTCCGGCCCCCCGGCCGGCCCAGATCCTCCCGGATTTGCTGGAGACGCGGCAGGTGCTGTCGCTGCTGAGCGACGATCCGGTCGACATCGACATCGTAATCGAGCGAAGCGGGCTGGGCGCGGGGCGGGTCTCGGCCGCGCTGCTGGACCTGGAGCTGGAGGGCCGCGTGCGGCAGATTGAGGGCAAGCGCTTCGTCCGCGTGGGACGGGCATAGGAGGCGAGCGGGTGGCGAAGCGGGGACTGGTGGTGGTGGAATCGCCCACCAAGGTCAAGACGATCCAGAAGTACCTGGACTCGAAGTACGTCGTGAAGGCCTCGATGGGGCACGTCCGGGACCTGCCCAAGTCCAAGCTCGGCGTCGACGAGAAGAAGAGCTTCAAGCCCGAGTACAAGGTGCTCCCGGCAAAGAAGAAGGTCCTCGACGAGCTGAAGAAGGCGGCCGAGAAGGCGGACTCCCTCTACATCGCGACGGACCCTGATCGGGAAGGGGAGGCCATCGGCTGGCACCTGGCCCAGGAGCTCGGCATCGCCAAGACCAAGACGCACCGGATCATGTTCAACGAGATCACCGAGCGCGCGGTCAAGGCCGCGTTCCAGCATCCGGGCAAGATCGACAGCAACAAGGTCAACGCCCAGCAGGCCCGGCGCGTGCTGGACCGCCTGGTGGGGTACAAGCTCTCGCCGCTGCTCTGGGAGAAGATCCGGCGCGGCCTCTCCGCCGGCCGGGTGCAGTCGGTCGCCGTGCGCCTCATCACCGAGCGGGAGCGCGAGATCGCCGCGTTCGTGCCGGTCGAGTACTGGTCGCTCCACGCCAAGCTGCGGGGCAAGAATCCACCCGACTTCACCGCGACGCTGAAGGAGGTCGACGGCCAGAAGGCCGACCTCCCCAATGAGGCCGCGACCATGGCGGTGATGACCGGCCTGCACGGGGTGGCGTGGACCGTGAAGGCGGTCACGCGCGGCGAGCGGCGCCGGAATCCCGCGCCTCCGTTCATCACCTCCACGCTCCAGCAGGACGCCAGCCGCAAGCTCCACTTCAGCGCGAAGAAGACGATGATGCTCGCGCAGCAGCTCTACGAGGGCATCGAGCTCGGCGAGGAGGGCGCGGTCGGCCTCATCACCTACATGCGCACCGACGCGGTGCGGGTCGCCGCGGAGGCCCAGGAGGAAGCGCGGCAGTGGGTCGCGGGGCGTCTGGGGCGCGAGTACCTGCCGGACGCGCCGCCCAGCTACAAGGCCAAGAAGAGCGCGCAGGACGCCCACGAGGCGGTGCGCCCGAGCTCGGTGGCGCGCGAGCCGAAGGCGGTGGCGCGCTTTCTCAACAAGGACCAGCTCGCGCTCTACCGACTGATCTGGGAGCGGTTCCTGGCGAGCCAGATGCTGCCCGCCGTCTACGATACGGTGGCCGCGGACATCCAGGCCGGCGCGTGCCTCTTCCGGGCCCAGGGCTCCACGCTCAAGTTCGCGGGGTTCACCGCGGTGTACACGGAGTCGCGCGAGGCGACCGACGAGGCACCCGAGGAGGAGACCGAGGCGGTGGTGCCGCCGCTCACCGTCGGGGAGATCCTCAAGCTGCTCGCGCTCGACCCCAAGCAGCACTTCACCCAGCCGCCGCCGCGCTACACCGAGGCCTCGCTGGTGAAGACGCTCGAGGAGCGGGGGATCGGGCGACCGTCCACCTACGCGCAGATCCTCGGTACCATCCAGGATCGCGGATACGTCCGGCGCGAGCGTGGAACCTTGTTCCCCACCGACCTGGGCATCCAGGTCACCGACATGCTGGTGCCGCACTTCCCGGAGGTGATGGACGTCGAGTTCACCGCGCAGCTCGAGGAGTCGCTCGACAAGATCGAGGAAGGCGACGCGGACTGGGTGAAGACGGTGGAGGCCTTCTACAAGCAGTTCTCGCGGGACCTCAAGGCCGCGGGCAAGAAGATGGAGAACGTCAAGGTCGGGGTGGACGCCGGTCAGGAGTGCCCCGACTGCGGCAAGCCCCTGCTCGAGAAGTGGGGACGCTTCGGCCGGTTCCTCGCCTGCTCGGCCTACCCGGACTGCAAGTTCACCAAGGACATGAGCGGCGGCCGTGAGCGCCCCGCGGACGAGCCCACCGACGAGATCTGCCCGACGTGCGGGCGGCCGATGGTGCTCAAGCACGGCCGCTTCGGCAAGTTCATCGCCTGCTCGGGCTATCCCGAGTGCAAGACCACCAAGCCGGTGACCCTCGGGATCGCGTGCCCGCAGCCCAGCTGCGGCGGGCAGCTCGTGGAGAAGCGCACGCGCAAGGGCAAGACGTTCTATGCGTGCACGAACTACCCGACGTGCACGTTCGCGCTCTGGACGCGCCCGATCGCCGAGCCGTGCCCCAAGTGCGCCGCCCCGTTCCTGACCGAGCGGATCGCTCGCGGCGGCAAGGTCACCCGCCAGTGTGTCCGCGAGGAGTGCGGGTACCGGCAGGAAGTGGTTCCGACGGTCGCGTGAGGATTCGATGGACGCGGCGGTCGGCACCTTTCTGGAGTACCTGGCGGTCGAGCGCGGCGCCTCGCCCCACACCCTCCGGAGCTACGCGGCGGACCTGACCGAGTTCACCCGTTTCCTCGCCGACGAGAAGATCGGCGGCTGGGACGCGGCGGATACCCGTGCGGTGCGGGCTCACCTGGCCCGACTACACCAGCGCCGCCTCTCCAAGGCGACCATCGCTCGCAAGCTCGCGGCGGTGCGCAGCTGCTTCCGGTTCTTGGCCCGGCGCGGCGCGCTCAAGGGCAACCCCGCGCGCCAGGTGCGGAGCCCCCGGCTCGGACGCCGGCTGCCCTCGTTCCTGCCCGTGGACGAGGCGAACGCGCTCCTCGAAGCGCCGGCGATGCCATCGACCTCGGGAGCCCGGGACCGCGCCTTGCTCGAGCTGCTCTACGCGAGCGGGCTGCGCGTCGCGGAGTGCTGCAGCCTCGACCTGGACGACCTCGACGAGGGGCGGCGCACCGTCCGCGTGCTCGGCAAGGGCGACAAGGAGCGGGTCGTGCCGGTCGGGGACAGCGCCCTGGAGGCTCTCGCGGCCTACCTGGCCCTGCGCGGCCGCCGGCGCGGGCCGATCTTCCTCAACGTCCGCGGCGGGCGCCTCACCACGCGCAGCGCGCACCGCATCGTGCGAAGCCGCGCGCGAGCCGCGGGTCTCGCGCAGCGGGTGACCCCACACACGCTGCGGCACAGCTTCGCGACCCACATGCTCGGCGAGGGGGCCGATCTGAGGCTCATCCAGGAGCTGCTCGGCCACAGCCGTCTCTCCACGACCCAGCGCTACACCCACGTGAGCCCGGAGCACCTCATGCGCGTGTACGACCGGGCCCATCCGCGGGCGACCTGAGCCGGAGGACGAGCCGATGACCGAGGCTCCCGACACCTTCCACGCCACGACCGTCGCGTGCGTACGCCACCGCGGCCGCGTCGCGATCGCGGGCGACGGGCAGGTCTCGATCGGCCAGACCATCGTGAAGGCCGGGGCCCGCAAGGTTCGAAAGGTCTACCACGATCGCGTGCTCGCCGGGTTCGCGGGCACCGCCGCGGACGCCTTCACCCTCTTCGCCCGGTTCGAGGCCAAGCTCGACGAGTACCGCGGCAATCTCGCGCGCGCCGCGGTGGAGCTGGCCAAGGAGTGGCGGATGGACCGCGCGCTGCGCCGCCTCGAGGCGCTGCTCGCGGTGGCCGACGCCGAGGCGACCTTCATCGTCTCCGGCACCGGCGACGTGATCGAGCCGGACGACGGGCTGGTCGGCATCGGCTCGGGGGGCCCGTACGCGCTGGCCGCCATGCGCGCGCTCTGCGCCCACTCCGCTCTGGAGGCGCCACAGATCGCCGACCAGGCCCTACGCATCGCGGCCGGCATCTGCATCTACACCAACGACCAGATCACCGTCCTCACCCTGGACTGACCCGCGCGTGAGCAGCCTCACCCCGATCGAGATCACCTCCGAGCTGGACCGCTACATCGTGGGCCAGAAGAAGGCCAAGCGCGCGGTGGCCATCGCGCTGCGCAACCGGTGGCGGCGGCAGAACGTGCCCCCGGAGCTTCGCGACGAGGTCGCCCCGAAGAACATCATCATGATCGGGCCAACCGGGGTCGGGAAGACCGAGATCGCTCGTCGGCTCGCCAAGCTCGCCCAGGCGCCGTTCCTCAAGGTCGAGGCCTCCAAGTACACCGAGGTGGGCTACGTGGGCCGCGACGTGGAGTCGATGATCCGGGACCTGACCGAGCTCGGCGTGAACATGGTCAAGTCCGAGATGGCCGCGGCGGTGCGTGAGCGGGCGGAGGGGCTCGCCGAGGAGCGGCTGCTCGACCTGCTCCTGCCCCGGCGGCCCGGGGAGGCATTCGTGAGCGGCACCCTGGAGGAGGTCTCGCCGGACGCCTCGCGCGACGCGACCCGGGAGAAGCTCCGGGCCCAGCTCCGCTCCGGCAAGCTCGACGACCGGCTGCTCGAGATGGACGTCCAGGCCAGCGCCGGGCCCATGCTCGAGATGTTCCCGGGGCAGGGCATGGAGGAGATCGGGATCAACATCAAGGACATGCTCTCCAACCTGATGCCGGGGCGCACCCGGCGGCGGAGGGTGAAGGTGGCGGAGGCCCGCCGGCTCCTGGCGCAGGAGGAGGCCCAGAAGCTGGTGGACGTCGACGAGGCGGTGGGACAGGCCATCCGCCGGGTGGAGAATTCCGGGATCATCTTCCTGGACGAGCTGGACAAGATCGCGGGCCGGGAAGGGGGTCGGGGGCCCGACGTCTCGCGGGAGGGTGTGCAGCGGGACCTCCTGCCCATCGTGGAGGGCTCGACGGTGACCACCAAGTACGGGATGGTGCGAACCGACCACATCCTGTTCATCGCCGCGGGGGCCTTTCACGTCACCAAGCCGGCCGACCTGATCCCGGAGCTGCAGGGCCGCTTCCCCATCCGGGTCGAGCTGGAGCCCTTGACGCGGCAGGATTTTATCCGCATCCTGAGCGAACCTCAGAATGCCCTGATCCGCCAGTACGTGGAGCTCTTGAGGACGGAAGGGGTGACGTTGCGGTTCGCCCCGGACGCGGTGGAGGCAATCGCTGAGATCGCGTTCACGGTGAACCAGCGCGCCGAGAACATCGGGGCTCGGCGCCTGTACACGGTGATGGAGCGGCTCCTGGAGGATGTGTCCTTCGACGCGCCGGACATGAAGGGGACCGAGCTCGTGATCGACGCGGAGTACGTCCACGCCCACCTGGCGGACGTGGTCAAGGACGAGGACCTTTCCCGCTACATCCTCTAAGAGGTCGGAGCCGTCATGGCGATCGAGCAGCTGATCCAGCGCGCCGAGGTGCTGATCGAGGCGCTGCCCTACATCCGGGCGTTCCAGGGCAAGACCCTCGTCATCAAGTACGGCGGCGCGGCCATGGAGCAGGCGGACCTCAAGGAGCAGTTCGCCAAGGACGTGCTCCTGCTCCGCCTGGTCGGGATGCGCCCGGTGATCGTCCACGGGGGCGGTCCGCAGATCGGCGCGCTGATGAAGCGGCTCGGGAAGGAGCCCAAGTTCGTGGGCGGCATGCGGGTCACCGACGAGGAGACGGTCGAGCTGGTCGAGATGGTCCTGGTGGGCAAGATCAACAAGGAGATCGTGGGGCTGATCAACCTGCACGGCGGCCGGGCGGTGGGGCTCTCCGGCAAGGACGCCTCGCTCCTGCGAGCGCATCGCCGGCCCCACAAGCTGCCCGACGGCACCTCGGTGGACATCGGCCTGGTGGGCGAGGTCGAGTCGGTCAATCCGGAGCCGATCAAGCTGCTCGAGGAGAACGGGTTCATCCCGGTGATCGCGCCGGTCGGGGTCGGGGCCGACGGAGAGACCTACAACATCAACGCGGACCTGGTGGCGGGCGACGTGGCCGCCGCCCTCTTCGCGGAGAAGTTGATCCACCTCACCGACGTCACCGGGATCAACGGGGAGGACGGCCGGCTGGTCTCGACGTTGACCAAGCGAGAAGCCGAGCGGCTGATCAAGGCCGGCGTCATCGACGGCGGGATGCTGCCGAAGGTCGAGTCCTCCCTCCGCGCGCTGACCGGTGGAGCGCAGAAGGCCCACATCATCGACGGCCGCGTCCCCCACGCGATCGTCCTCGAGGTCCTCACCAAAGAGGGTATCGGGACAGAGATTGTCTTGTGAGCCGAGCCGAAGGCGAGGCGAACGGATATGAAAGAGGGGTTCCGGTCGCATTGAAGAGGAACGGCGGGCAAAGGAAGGTGACCTCGCCGCCGAAGGCGAGGCGAACGGATACGAAAGAGGGGTTCCGCTAGCATCGAGGGGAACGGCGGTCAAAGGCTGGTTACTCCGCCGCCGAAGGCGAGGCGAACGGATATGAAAGAGGGGTTCCGGTCGCATTGAAGAGGAACGGCGGGCAAAGGCCGGTGACCTCGCCGCCGAAGGCGAGGCGAACGGTAGCATTGCAGGGTAGCATCGCACGGCGGCATCGCAGCCAGGAGACACCATGACCGACACGAAGCAGATCATCGAGTGGGCGGACAAGCATCTGATGTACACCGCCAAGCGTGCCCCGGTGGCGCTGGTGCGCGGCGACGGCGTGCGCGTGTGGGACAGCGACGGCCGGGAGTACCTCGACTTCACCGGGGGTATCGCGGTGACCGCGCTCGGCCACAGCCATCCGAAGGTGGTGGGGGCCATGCGCGAGCAGGCGGCCACGCTGCTCCACGTGTCGAACCTCTTCTACATCCCCCAGCAGACGCAGCTCGCCAAGCTCCTGTGCGACCACTCCTTCGCCGACCGCGTGTTCTTCTCGAACTCGGGCGCGGAGGCCAACGAGACCGCGATCAAGCTCGCGCGCAAGTGGGCCAAGGAGCACGGGGCCAGCGACCGCGGCGACATCATCACGATGCGGGGCGGATTCCACGGTCGGACCCTGGCCACCGTCACGGCCACCGCCCAGGAGAAGTACCACCACGGCTTCGAGCCGCTGCCGGGCGGATTCAAGTACGTGCCGTTCAACGACCTGCGCGCGGTGGAGCGGGCGATCGACAGCCACACTGCCGCGGTCATGGTCGAGCCGATCCAGGGGGAGGGTGGCGTCAACATACCGGACGACGGCTACCTGCCCGGGCTGCGCAAGCTCTGCGACGAGGCCGGGATCCTGCTCGTGGTGGACGAGATCCAGACCGGCATGGGTCGCACCGGCCGGCTCTGGGCCTACGAGCATTCGGGCGTCGAGCCCGACGTGATGACGTTGGCGAAGGCCCTGGCCAACGGGGTGCCGATCGGGGCCACCCTGGCGACCGAGAGCGTGGCGTCGGCCTTCACCCCGGGCACCCACGGCTCCACGTTCGGCGGCAATCCGTTCGCCACCGCGGTCGGGCTGACCGTCTTCACCACGCTGATGGCGGAGCGGTTGCCGGAGCGGGCGGCCAGCACCGGGCGACTGCTCCGCGACCAGCTCGAGGCCGTTCGCAGCCGCCATCCGAAGGCGGCCACCGCGGTGCGGGGACGCGGGCTCCTGGTCGGCATGGACGTGACGCCGCCGGTCGGCGACGTGGTCACCGCCTGCCGTGAGCGCGGTCTGCTCGTGTTGACCGCGGGCGACAACACGCTGCGGCTGGCCCCGCCCCTCGTCGTCGACGACGCCTCCGTGCGCCGCGCGGTGGAGATCGTCGAGCAGGCGCTCACCGGTCTCGGCAAGTGAACCACTTCCTCTCGATCCGCGATCTCGCCCGCGAGGATTTCCCCCGCCTCTTCGCGCTCATGGCCGACCTCAAGGCCCGCCGGAAGGCGCGGGATCGCTCCACCCCGCTGCCCGGCCGGACCATGGCCCTGATCTTCGAGAAGCCTTCGCTCCGTACCCGGGTGACGTTCGAGGTGGCGATGGTGCAGCTGGGCGGCGCCGCGGTCTATCTGGCGGCCCAGGAGATCGGGATGGGCAAGCGCGAGTCGGTGCCAGACGTGGCGCGCAATCTCTCGCGCTGGGTCGACGTGGTCGCCGCCCGCGTGTTCTCGCACCGCACGCTCGAGACCCTGGCCGCGAACGCGACGATTCCGGTGATCAACGGACTGTCGGACCTCGAGCACCCCTGTCAGGCGATGGCCGACTTCTTCACGCTCTGGGAGCGCGGGCTCGATCTGTCCAAGCTCCGCCTCGGCTGGGTCGGCGACGGCAACAACGTGTGCAACTCGCTGCTGCTCCTGGGCGCCATGGTCGGGACCACCTCGGTGGTGGCGTGTCCACCAGGCTACGAGCCCGACGCCGCGGTGCTGGAGGCTTGCCGGGCCCTGGGCGGACGGGTGCAGGTCACCACGGAGGCGCGCGACGCGGTGGAGGACGCCGACGTCGTCTACACCGACACCTGGATCAGTATGGGGCAGGAGGGCGATCGCGAGCAGCGGCTCGAGGCCTTCCAGCGCTACCAGGTCAACGACCGGCTGCTGAACTTCGCGCCGGGCCACGCGCTGGTGATGCACTGCCTGCCCGCGCACCGGGGCGAGGAGATCACCGACGCGATCCTCGACGGGCCGCGGAGCCTGATCCTGGACCAGGCGGAGAACCGCCTGCACGCGCAGAAGGCCATCATCATCAACCTCCTGGACGGAGACTGAGCCGTGACCCGGTCGGTCAAGCGGGTCGTCCTCGCGTACTCCGGTGGGCTCGACACCTCGGTCATCCTGCGCTGGCTCATCGAGACCTACCGCTGCGAGGTCGTCGCCTACTGCGCGGACCTCGGCCAGGGGGAGGAGCTGATCCCGGTCAAGGAGAAGGCGCTGCGCACCGGCGCCTCCGCGGTCCACATCGTCGACCTGCGGGAGGAGTTCGTGCGCGACTTCGTCTTCCCGATGCTGCGGGCCAACGCGGTCTACGAGGGTAGCTACCTCATGGGCACCTCGATCGCTCGGCCACTCATCGCCAAGGCTCAAGTGGACGTGGCGCGCAAGGAGGGCGCGGACGCGGTGAGCCACGGGGCCACCGGCAAAGGCAACGACCAGGTCCGCTTCGAGCTGACCTACGCCGCGCTGGCGCCCGAGCTGACCGTGATCGCGCCGTGGCGGGAGTGGGATCTCAACTCGCGCACCGCGCTCATGGACTTCGCGCGGCGGCACGACATCCCGGTGCCGGTGACCGCGGAGCGCCCGTACTCGACCGACCGCAACCTGTTCCACATCTCCTTCGAGGGGGGCATCCTGGAGGACCCGTGGAACGAGCCACCGTCCAAGATGTTCCTGCTCACGAACTCGCCCGAGTCGGCGCCCGACGTGCCGGTATACGTCGAGCTCGTGTACGAGGCGGGCAACCCGGTGGCGGTCGACGGGCGTCGCCTCTCGCCGGCGGCGCTGCTGGAGGCGGTCAACCGCCTGGGCGGCGAGCACGGCATCGGCCGGGTGGACCTGGTGGAGAACCGCTTCGTGGGCATGAAGTCGCGTGGCGTCTACGAAACGCCGGGCGGCACCATCCTGCACGCCGCGCACCGTGCGCTCGAGTCGATCACCCTCGACCGGGAGGTGCTCCACCTGCGCGACTCCCTGGTGCCACGCTACGCGGAGATGATCTACTACGGCTTCTGGTTCAGCCCGGAGCGGGAGGCGGTGCAGGGGCTCATCGACACCGTCCAGCGCGACGTGACCGGCACGGTGCGGCTCAAGCTCTACAAGGGCACGGTGACGGTGGTCGGGCGCAAGTCCCCGCGGTCGCTCTACCGCACCGACTTTGTCACGTTCGAGGCCGACCAGGTGTACCGCCAGCGGGACGCGGAGGGCTTCATCAACCTCAACGCGCTCCGGCTCAAGATTCGCGCTCTGCGGGACCGGGCGCGCTGAGGTCGGCGGCCGGCCTGGACATGCGGCTCCACGTGGCATTGACGCCGGGGGAGTTCACCGACGCTCCGCTCGCCGGTCGCACCGCGTTCGCGGTCGACGTGCTCCGCGCCACCACCGCCGCGGTCGCGGCCTGCGAGGCGGGCTGCCGTCGCCTGGTGCCGGTTCCCGACGCGGTGGCCGCCGAGGCGATGGCCGCGCACGATCGCATGGACACGGTGGTGGCCGGGGAGCGCGGTGGCGAGGCCATCGCCGGCTTCGATCTGGGCAACTCCCCGTCGGAGTTCACGCCGGAGCGGGTCGGCGGGCGGGTGGTCGTGCTCACGACCACCAACGGCACGGCGGCCATGCTCACCGCCGCGCGCGCCGCCGGCGCGGCCCTGGCCGCGTTGACCAACGTGAGCGCGGCGGCCCGGTGGGCGCTCCGCCAGGAGCGCGACGTGACCGTCCTCTGCGCTGGGGACAGCGGTGCCCTGGCACTCGAGGACGTGGTGTGCGCGGGATTGCTGGTGGCCAGGCTCAGCGCCGCGGTGCCCGGCGCCGCGCTCTCCGGCGGCGCCACCGCCGCGCTGGCGCTCGCGCGGCACTACGAGGGCCGGCTCGATCATATCGGTCGCGATTCGCAGTGGGGCCTCAAGCTGAGACGGCTCGGTCGAGAGGCGGATCTGGTCCTCTGCCTGCGCGCGGACGTGAGCGCGATGGTGCCGGTCTACGCGGGCGGCGGCTTCAGTGCCGAGCCCGGGGCCGCACGGCTCACCGCCGATGGGGCGGGCGCCCGCCCGGGGGCCGGCGCGTGAACCTGCCGATCGCGCTCACGCTGTTCCGCATCGTCCTGGTCCCGCCCATCATGGTGTTCCTGATCTCCTCCTCGCGCGTCAGCGTGCTGATCGCCGCGGTGATCTTCATCGCCGCGTCGATCACCGACTGGCTCGACGGGAGGATGGCCCGGCGCTGGAACCAGGTGACCCGGCTCGGCACGCTGCTCGATCCGGTCGCGGACAAGCTGCTCGTGGCGGCCGCGCTGGTGTCCCTCGTGCACGTGGACATGATCGCGGCCTGGATGGCGGTGGTGATCATCGGTCGCGAGCTGGCGGTGACCGGGTTGCGCGCGGTTGCCCTCTCGATGGGCACGGTGGTGCCCGCCTCCTCGTTCGGCAAGGCCAAGACGGTCTCGCAGTACGTCGCGATCACGCTGCTGATCCTGGAGCACGGAGTCTCCACCCAGGTCGACCTGTTCCGCCTGGCGTCGCGGACCGCGCTGTGGACCGCGCTGGCGCTCACCGTGCTCTCGGGCGCTGACTACTTCTACCGGTTCTTCCTCCACACGAACCCGAAGGACCTGGTGCGGGGCCGCGAGCGATGGCCCTGACCGTCCTGGGGCTTCTCGCCGCGTACCTGATCGGGGCGATCCCGATCGGCTTCTTGGTGGCCCGGGCCGCGGGCGGCACCGACATCCGCCGCGCGGGCAGCGGAAACATCGGCGCCACCAACGTGCTCCGCACGCTCGGGGTGGGCCCCGCTTTGCTGACGCTCGTGGGTGACATCGCGAAGGGCTACCTCGCGGTCACCGCCGCACGCTCGATCGGCCTCGAGCCGTGGGTCGCGGCGGGCGGCGCGGTCACGGCCATCGTCGGCAACTGCTGGCCCGTGTTCCTGCGGTTCCGCGGTGGCAAGGGCGTCGCGACCGGCCTCGGCACCTTCCTCGCGCTCTGCCCGTGGGCGGTGGCGCCGGCGGCGCTGGTGTGGATCGCGGTGACCGCGCTCTCGCGCTACGTCTCGCTCGCCTCGATCGTCGCCTGCGCGACCCTGCCCGCGGCCGCCTGGCTGATCGGCTATCCGCGTCACGCCGCGATCGCCGCGCTGGTGGCGGGCGCGATCATCGTGTGGCGACACCGGGAGAACCTCGTGCGGCTCGTGAGCGGCACCGAGCGGCGCCTCGGCGAGCGCGCCAGCTCGGCGTGAGCCCGGTCCCGCCGATCGACGCGGCGAGCGCGCCGGTCGCCGTGCTCGGCGCCGGTAGCTGGGGCACCGCCCTGGCGATGCACCTGGCGCGACTGCAGGTTCCCGTGCGCCTCTGGGCCCGCGACGCCGCGCTTGCCGCCTCCGTGTGCGCGGCCGGCGAGAACGCGCGCTACCTGCCCGGGCTCGCGCTGCCCGATGGCGTGTGCGTCACCGGTGAGGTCGGCGACGCGCTGGCCGGGGCCGCGGTCGTGCTCGTGGCGGTGCCGTCGCACTTCGTCGAGCCCGTCCTGGAGGTCGCGGGTCCTCGGATCCGCCCCGACACGGTGCTCGTCTCCGCGACCAAGGGGCTCGAGCCGCAACACGGCCGGCGCATCTCCGAGCTGCTCGCGCGGTGCCTGCCCGGACGGCCGATCGCGGTGCTGTCGGGCCCGTCGTTCGCACGCGAGGTCGCGCAGGGGCGTCCGACCGCGCTGGTGGTCGCCTCCACCGACGCCTCCCTGGCCGCCCTCCTCCAGCGCGGCTGGGCCGGACCCGCGCTCCGCCTCTACACCAACCGGGACGTGATCGGCGTGGAGCTGGGCGGAGCGCTGAAGAACGTGATGGCGATCGCCACCGGACTCGTGGACGGCCTGGGCCTCGGGGAGAACGCGCGCGCCGCCCTGATCACGCGCGGGCTCGCCGAGATCGTGCGGCTCGGCACCGCGGCGGGTGCGCAGCCCGCGACGTTCGCGGGGCTGGCCGGGCTGGGCGACCTGGTGCTGACGTGCACCGGCTCGCTGAGCCGCAATCACGCGCTGGGCCGCGAGATCGCCCGGGGCCGACCGCTCGCCCAGGTGGAGGCGAGCACGCCGATGGTGGCGGAGGGCGTGCGCACCGTCTCCTCCGCTCTGCGCATGGCGCGCGAGATGGGGGTGGCGATGCCGATCTGCGAGGAGGTGGCCGCGGTCCTCTTCGAGGCCAAGCCGGTGGAACGCGCGCTGGCCTCGCTGCTCGCGCGGGAGCCGCGGCCCGAGGAAGAGCGGGTGGAGCGTGCCTGAGCTGCGTCGCGATCCGGTGGTCGGTCGGTGGGTGATCATCGCCACCGAGCGGGCGCGCCGGCCTTCCGACTTTCCCCCACCGCCCCGACGACGCAAGGGCGGCCCGTGCGTCTTCTGCGGCGGGCAGGAACACCGCACCCCCGACGAGGTGTGGGCCCTCCGGCCCGGTCGCGGACCGGCCAACAGCCCCGGCTGGCTGCTGCGCGTGGTGCCGAACAAGTTTCCCGCGCTGCGGATCGAGGGAGATCTCGAGCCTTCGGGCGAGGGGCTCTACGATCGGATGAACGGTGTGGGCGCCCACGAGGTCGTGATCGAGTCGCCCGATCACGACGCGGTGATCGAGCGCCTGCCGGTCGAGCACCTGGCCGAGGTGTTCCGCGCCTACTGCGATCGGAGTGTGGACCTTGCCAAGGATCCGCGGCTCGAGTACGTCATGGTCTTCAAGAACCACGGCGATCCCGCCGGCGCCTCGCTCGAGCACACGCACTCTCAGCTGATCGCCACGCCGGTGGTGCCGCTGATGGTGGAGGAGGAGCTCGCGGGGGCCATCCAGCACTTCCGGATCAAGAAGCGCTGCATCTGGTGCGACGTGATCCGCCAGGAGCGGCAGGGAGGGGGGCGGCTCATCCTCGATCAGGGAGGGTACGTCGCGCTCGCGCCCTTCGCCCCGCGCTTTCCCTTCGAGACCTGGGTGTTGCCGGCCACGCACCGGTCCCGCTACGAGGAGACGCCAGCGGAGGAGTTCACCGCGCTGGCCGAGGTCGTCGGGCAGGTGCTCGGCCGGATGACCGAGGCCCTCGACGACCCCCCCTACAATTTCATGCTCCACAGCGCGCCACTGCGGGCGCCGACCCTGGATCACTTCCACTGGCACCTCGAGATCATTCCGAAGCTCACCCGGGTTGCCGGATTCGAGTGGGGCACCGGATTCTTCATCAATCCGATACCCCCGGAAGAGGCTGCGAAATATCTGCGGGGCGAGGCCTCGAACCGCGCGTAAGTTGACACCACTCAAGGCTTTTGTTACACTGCGACCCTGTTCTGTGACAGACGAGCGGGAGGGAAAAAGCTCAGCGCGGGAATAGCTCACGCGGGAATAGCTCAGTGGTAGAGCACAACCTTGCCAAGGTTGGGGTCGCGGGTTCGAATCCCGTTTCCCGCTCCATACGCGTCAACCCTGATACGGTAACGAATGCAAGGGCGGCGTAGCCAAGTGGCTAAGGCGGAGGTCTGCAAAACCTCTATTCAGCGGTTCGAATCCGCTCGCCGCCTCCAATACGTGGGGGCGGTCCAGCGATCGGGTGGGCCGGGGTGGCGGAACTGGGAGACGCAGCGGACTTAAAATCCGTTGGTCCGTAAGGGCCGTGGGGGTTCGATTCCCTCCCTCGGCACCAGAAGCGAACTCATTTAGGGAGGCAATCAAGGTGGAAACCTTGAAGGTAGTCCGGAAGACCTTCACGATGTTGAGCGAGAGACGAACACAGGTCCTGGACATCACCAAGCAGATCCGGGACATCGTTCTGGGCGCCGACATCAAGGAGGGAATCATTCTGGTCAACTCCCTCCACACCACCTGCGCGCTCTTCGTCAACGAATTCCAGGGCGCGCTCGTGGAGGATCTGAAGGCGATGATGGATCGGCTGGTCGCCGACGGCGCCGGGTACAGGCACGACGATCCGCGCTTCTCGGATTGCGAGCGGGGCAACGCCTCGTCGCACCTCCGGGCCGCGCTGCTGGGCCGCAGCGTGGCGGTTGGGATCAGCGGCGGCGAGCTCTCGCTGGGCCGCTTCCAGTCCATCCTGTTCGCCGAACTCGATGGTCCGCGGCCGCGGAGCATCGACATCCAGATCATGGGGGTCGGGCCGGCGGCGGGGAGCTGAGGTGGCTTAGAGCTCCGGGGTCAACACGCGGTCTACCGACGTCCGTTCCAGCCGTTTGAGTCCTTAGACTCTGTTCTATGCGGGGGCCCAGAAATGGCCCCCGCACTCCCCCAGTTACGGACATTCGGGCGCGGTCTCAGCGGGCTGGCCTCGCTGTTTGCCGTGCTAGACTGACCGGCGTATGTCCTGGAAACTCAAGAAGAAGGCTCAGGCGCTGCTCGCTTCCGAAGAGGGAGGTGTCCGCAAGGAGTGGGGCGGGCGCCTGACCGTCGCCCTGGTGTATCCGAACACTTACCCGGTGGCGATGTCGAACCTGGGGTTCCAGACCATCTACGACCACCTCAACGCGCTGCCGAACGTCGTCTGCGAGCGCGTCTTCTTCCCGGATCCCGAGGACCTCGACGAGCACGCCCGGACCGGAACCCCGCCGTTCTCGCTGGAGTCGCAGCGCCCGCTCACCGACTTCGATCTGGTCGGGTTCTCGGTCACCTACGAAGGCGACTACATCAACACGGTGCGACTGCTCGCCATGGCGGGCATCCCGGCCCGCGCGGCCGACCGCGGCCCCGCCGATCCGGTGATCATGATGGGCGGCGTGTGCGCCTTCTCCAATCCGGAGCCGGTCGCGCCGTTCATGGATTTCGTCGTGGTGGGCGAGGGCGAGGAGGCCGTGCGCGAGATCGCGGCGGCGTGGTCCGAGACGGCGGGGTGGGAGGCCGACGCTCGCCGCCGGGGATTCCTCGACCGGGTCCGAGCGCTGCCGGGGGTGTACGTGCCCGAGGCCTACCAGGTCGCCTACGCCGCCGACGGCACGATCGAGCGGGTTTCGCCGCGGACGCCCGACGTGCCCGACATCGTGGTCAAGCGCCGGCTGAAGGACGTGAATCAGTTCGAGACCCGCTCGACGCTCAAGACACCGAAGGCCGAATACGGCCACATGCAGCTGCTCGAGGTCGGCAAGGGGTGCGGGCGCGGCTGTCGCTTCTGCCTCGAGGGCCAGGTCTACCGCCCGGTACGCCATCGCAGCCTCGACGCGCTTCGCGATTCGGTGGCGCGCATCGCCAAGGAATCGAAGCGAGTTGGGCTGGTCGGGGCCTGCGTCTCCGACTACCCGTGGATCGGCGATCTCATGACGATGCTCGAAGAGCACGGGGTCGAGGTGTCGATCTCCTCGCTGCGGGCCGACAGCCTCACCGAGGGCCTGGTCGCCTCGCTGCAGCGGGGCGGGCATCGCACGCTGACCATGGCGCCGGAGGCGGGCACCGAGCGGCTGCGCCGGGTGATCCGCAAGGTGATCACCGACGAGCAGCTGTACGACGCGTGCGATCTGCTACGGCGATACGGCATCCCGAACCTCAAGTGCTACTTCATGATCGGGTTACCCACCGAGACGCGGGAGGACGTCCTCTCCATCGCGGACCTCGCCGCGAGGCTTCTCGACCGTCTGAACGTGCTCGGGCCGGACGGGCACTCCTTCGGCAAGCTGACGCTGTCGATCTCCTCGTTCGTGCCGAAGCCCTGGACACCGTTCCAGTGGGCGGCCTTCGACGACCCGCGAGCCCTGGAGGACAAGCTCGGCATGATCAAGCGGGCGGCCCGGCGGCTCGACACGATCCGGGTGGTTCACGAGAATCCGCGCGAGGCCGCGCTGCAGGCACTGCTGGCCCGCGGGGACCGGCGCGTCGCCGACTTCGTCGAGCAGGCCGCGCGGCTTCACGGCGACTGGCGGAGGGCCCTCCGCGAGTGGGACGGCGACGCGACGTTCTACACGAGCCGGTCGCGCGACCTCGCCGAGGTGCTGCCGTGGGACCACCTGGACGTCGGCGTGAGGAAGGCGGGCCTGCTGCGGGAGTGGGATCGAGCCGCCAAGCCGACGCCGCCGGCCGTCGCGACGGCGGGCTAGGGCGTCACAGACCATGGCCTCGATGAGGATCGCGCGTGCCGCCGACGTCCCCCCCGGCGAGGGGCGTGTCGTGCAGGCGGGGAGCCGGAGCCTCGCGCTCTTCAACGTGGACGGCGCCTACCACGTCATCGACAACGCCTGTCCCCACCGGGGCGGGCCGATGGGTGACGGCGACCTCGACGGCCGGGTCGCGATCTGCCCGTGGCACGGCTGGCGGTGGGACGTCACCACCGGCGCCAACGCCAACAATCCGGCCGTCAAGATCGCGTGCTTCCCGACGTCGATCGTCGACGGTGACGTCTACGTGGAGCTGCCGTGATCCGGGATCGCCTCGAGCGACCGCTGCGTAACCTCCGCCTGTCGGTCACCGACCGTTGCAATCTCCGCTGCCAGTACTGCATGCCCGAGGAGGAGTACGTTTGGCTTCCCCGGGACGACGTGCTGACCTTCGAGGAGATGGCGCGCGTGGTCGACGTCTTCGCCGATCTCGGCGTGGACAAGGTCCGGCTGACCGGTGGCGAGCCGCTCCTCCGCCGCGACCTCGACGGGCTGGTGCGCCTGCTCGCCGGCAACCGTCGCATTCGCGACCTCGCGATGACCACCAACGGCGTGCTCCTGGCCGAGCAGGCGGCCGGGCTCCGGGCGGCGGGGCTACACCGGGTCACGGTGAGCCTCGACACGCTGCGTGAGGATCGCTTCCGGGCGCTGACCCGCCGGGACAGTCTCGCTCGCGTGCTCGAGGGCATCGAGGCGGTGAACGGCGCCTCGTGGCCGGGGCTGAAGCTGGACACGGTGGTGATGCGCGGGGTCAACGACGACGAGCTTGCGGACCTGATCGAGTACGGCGGCCGCGTCTCCGCCGAGGTGCGCTTCATCGAGTACATGGACGTGGGCGGCGCCACGCACTGGAGCATGGAGCGCGTGGTCGGGCGCCCCGAGATCCTGGAGCGCTTGCAGTCGCGCTACGGCCGGATCACGCCGATCGCCGAGGAGAGCTCGGCTCCGGCCGATCGCTTCCGGCTGTCCGACGGCCGCGTGTTCGGCATCATCTCCTCGACCACGCAGCCGTTCTGCCGCGCGTGCGACCGCAGCCGGCTCACCGCGGACGGGCTCTGGTATCTCTGCCTCTACGCGCGGCGCGGGACCGACCTGCGCAAGCCGCTCCGCGAGGGCGCCCCCGACGCCGAGCTGGCTGCCCTGATCCGCTCCACCTGGCAGGGTCGGGCGGACCGGGGGGCGGAGGAGCGACTGGCCACGCCTCAGCGCAGCCCGCTGATCCAGATCGGCGAGCTCAAGCGCGATCCGCACCTCGAGATGCACACGCGGGGAGGATAGGGGCGTGGAGGCCGGCGGCGTCGACCTACGGGAGCGGGGCGCGGGCCAGCAGGTCTCCGATCGGCGGCTGTTCATGCAGCTGCACGTGTGGACCGGCTGCGCGGACGGCAAGCCCCTGGCGATCGCGATCGAGCGAAGCCGGATCGAGGCGGTGCTGTACCACGACGTCAACGATCCGGCCGGGGTGGGGCTGCTCACCCTGCACGAAGACCCCGCGTTCTTCGTCACCCATCTGCGCGAGGTGCTCCGCACGGAGCCGTTCGCGGGGCTCCGGCACCGGCCCGAGCTCACCATGCTCGGGCGCACCTATGCATCGGGATTCGAGCCGGACCTGACCGACTGGCTCCTCGCGCGCCCGCGGCGCACGGTGCTGAACCCGGCGTGGCCCTGGGCCATCTGGTACCCGCTGCGCCGCTCCGGATCGTTCGCGCGGCTCGGCCCGCAGGAGCAGGGAGCGATTCTCCGCGAGCACGGCACCCAGGGCCGCGCGTACGGCGACGCGGACCTGGCGCACGACGTGCGCCTGGCCTGCCACGGGCTCGACACCAACGACAACGACTTCGTGATCGGGCTCGTCGGCCGCGAGCTGCACCCGCTCTCGCACCTCGTCCAGGCCATGCGCAAGACCGCGCAGACCTCTCAGTACCTCCAGAGCCTCGGGCCGTTCTTCGTCGGCCACGTCCTCTGGCAGAGCGCGCTGCGGTGACCCGCGCGCCCGCGCGCCTCCGCGCCGGGTCCGTCCTCGGGGCCCTGGGCCTGCTCGTCCTGGCGGCCTGCGCGCCGCTGCCTCCGGAGCGGCAGGTCACCGACGTCGCGCAGATCGCGGGCCGGTGGCAGGGGCAGATCAAGTTCGGCGGCGGCTCCTACCAGCTCTTCTACTTGACGATCAATCCGGACGGGAGCCTGGTCGCGACCTGGGACGGGATCACCCGCTACGGGAAGGTCACGATCGAAGGACCACGGACCCGCTTCGGCTTCTACATCTGGAGCGGCTCGCTCGACTACCTCGAAGGCAACGGTGAGCGGGTGATCCTCATGCGCGAGGACTTCGGCGGCTGGGACGCGATCGTCCGCCCGCTCACCTAGGGGGCGTCCGCCGCGCGCCACGCCGTCATGTTGGCCTCGATTTGTCGCGCATGATTCTCGAGATGGTCCGCGTAGATGGTGAGCCAGTCGAACGCGGTGTACCGTCCGGACTCGGTGTGCCGCCCCTCGCGCCGCCAGGCGGCCTCCGGCAGACGGCGGATCAGGGCGGTGGTGTGGGCCCGGACCGCGCGCACCGCGGCGAGCGCGGGCTCGACGGGATGGCCGTGGTAGTCAAGCTCGGCGGCCCACACGCTCTCCGCGTAGCCCAGCACGACCGGGTGGGGCTCGCAGACCAGGTAGCGGATGCGGGCGGCCGCGTTGGTCTCGGAATCCGCGCAGTGGCACACGACCTCGTGCGCCGACCATTCGCCGGCGGCCGGTCGCCACTGCCGGGCCGCCGCGGGTACCGCGGCCCACGCGGCCTCCAGGCGCGCGGGGCCGTCGGCGTACTGCTGGATCAATCGCTCGCGCTCGCTCGTGGTGAGGGGCATCGATGACCTCCTCCTGGCCGCGCCGCCTCGGAGCGGCGCTCGTGGGACTGACATTGCTGGTCGCCCCGGCGGCGGCCCAGACCGGGCGCGTACCCACGCGGGTGGATCAGGCCGGCCTCCGGGCACTCCTGGTGGCCCTGGGCTACCAGCCACGGGAGCCACGGAACGACGCGGGGATCGAGTACGAGATCGTGCTGCATCCGCCGGACGGCCGCGCCATCACCACGCGGGTCGCCCTGTCCAAGGACGGCTCGCTGGTGTGGCTGGTGGCGTGGCTGCAGAAGATCCCGCCCGGCCGCACCATCAGCGGCAACGCGGTGCTCGACATGCTGGTCCAGAACGACGCCCTCGGCCCGACCCATTTCTCCTACAACGAGAGCCGGCGCTGGTTCTTCCTCAACAAGCCCGTGGTCAACCTGGACCTGACGCCCGAGAAGCTCCGGGGGGAAATCGACCAGTTCATCGCGGTGATCATCAAGACCGAGCCGATCTGGGACGTCGATCGTTGGCGGTGAGCCGGACGCCTCAGGCCAGCGGCGCGGCGGGCAGGTCCGAGCGCCCCATCAGGTAGCGGTCTACCCCGGTCGCCGCGCTGCGGCCTTCCGCGATCGCCCAGACGATCAGGGACTGGCCCCGCTGCATGTCCCCCGCGGTGAACACGCCCGGGACGCTGGTCATCCACTCGGCGTCGCGCCAGACGTTGCCGCGCTCGGTGAGCCTGACGCCGAGCTGCTCGAGCATGCCGGGGCGCTCCGGTCCCAGGAAGCCCATCGCGAGCAGCACCAGCTCGCACGGGAGCACGAAGCCCGAGTTCGGGAGGTCGCGGAAGATCACGCGGCCTCCCTCGCGCACCGGCTCCACCCGGTTGACCTCCAGCGCCCGAACCTGGCCACGCTCGTCGCCCAGGAAGCGGGCGGTGGAGACCGAGTAGAGCCGCTCGCCCCCCTCGGCGTGGGCCGACGACACCCGGTAGATGTTCGGCCACTGCGGCCACGGGTTGTCCGGCCCGCGCTGGTCGGGGGGACGCGGCAGGATCTCGAGCTGGTGCACCTCCAGTGCGCCCTGGCGATGCGTGGTACCCAGGCAGTCGGCGCCGGTGTCGCCGCCGCCGATGATCACCACCCGCTTGCCGCGCGCGGTGATGAAGCCCACGTCGGGCACCGGGTCGCCCTCGCAGCGCCGGTTCTGCATCGTAAGGTAGTCCATCGCGAAGTGGATGCCGCCGAGCTCCCGCCCGGGGATCGGCAGGTCCCGGGGCGCGCAGGCCCCACCGGTGAGCACGACCGCGTCGAACTCGCGGCGCAGCGACTCGGCCGGTCGATCGACGCCCACGTGAGTGTTGACCACGAACCGCACCCCCTCGGCGTGCATCTGCGCGAGGCGCCGATCCAGCGCGCGCTTCTCCATCTTGAATTCGGGGATGCCGTAGCGGAGCAGCCCTCCGATCCGGTCGGCGCGCTCGAGCACCGTCACCTGGTGTCCCGCCCGGGCGAGCTGCTGGGCGCACGCGAGGCCGGCCGGCCCGGAGCCGACCACCGCGACGGTCTTGCCGGTCCGCCGGGCCGGCGGCTCGGGGACGATCCAGCCTTCCGCGAACGCGCGGTCGACGATCGACAGCTCGATGGCTTTGATCGTGACCGCGTCGTCGTTGATACCGAGGACGCAGGAGCCCTCGCACGGAGCGGGGCAGAGGGTGCCGGTGAACTCCGGGAAGTTGTTGGTCGCGTGCAGGCGGTCGATCGCCTCGCGCCACTTGTCGCGGTAGACGAGGTCGTTCCAGTCCGGGATCAGGTTGCCGAGCGGGCAGCCCTGGTGGCAGAAGGGGATGCCGCAGTCCATGCACCGCGCGCCCTGCTTGCGGAGCACGTCGGTCGGCCACGGGAGCATGACCTGCTTCCAGTCGCGCGTGCGCTCGTCGACCGGCCGGTACGGCTGCTTGTCGCGCTTGAACTCGATGAACCCGGTGACCTTGCCCATCACGAATCCCGCGGCCGCCGGCTCAGTTGTGCGCGCTCGCCATCACCGCCTCGTCGACCGACACCCCGGTCTCCTGGGCCTTCTTGATGGCGGCCATCACGCGCTTGAAGTCCTGCGGGATCACCTTGACGAACTTCGGCTGGCTACGCTCCCAGTCGACCAGCAGGCGCGCGGCGAGCGGGCTCTGGGTGTAGCGGATGTGCCGGGCGAGGAGGTCTTTCACCAGCTCGATGTCGTCGGTGTCCATCAGCGGCTCGAGGTCCACCATGCCCAGGTTGCAGCGCCGCCGGAAATCGCCGGCCTCGTCCAGCACGTACGCCAGGCCACCCGACATGCCGGCCGCGAAGTTCCGGCCAGTGCCGCCGATCACCACGACCCGCCCGCCCGTCATGTACTCGCAGCCGTGGTCGCCCACGCCCTCCACCACGGTGAGCGCGCCGCTGTTGCGCACCGCGAAGCGCTCCCCGGCGACGCCGCGGAAGTAGGCCTCGCCGGAGGTCGCGCCGTACAGCACCACGTTGCCGACCAGGATGTTCTCCTCGGCCACGAAGGTGGCCTCGCGTGGCGGGTAGACGATCAGCTTGCCGCCGGAGAGGCCCTTGCCGATGTAGTCGTTGGAGTCGCCCTCGAGGGTCAGCGTGATCCCGCGGGGCAGGAATGCCCCGAAGCTCTGGCCCGCGGAGCCGGAGAAGTGAATGCGGATCGTGTCGTCGGGCAGTCCGTCGGCTCCGTAGCGCCCGGTGACCTCGGAGCCGAGGACGGTGCCCACGGTGCGGTTGACGTTCTGGATCGGCAGCCGGATGTCGACCGGCTCGCGCCGCTCGAGCGCCGGCGCACACATGGGCACGAGCGTCGTCACGTCGAGCGAGCGGTCGAGCCCGTGGTCCTGCTCCACGACCCGTCGCACCGCCACTTCGGGACCTACCGCCGGCCGGTGGAGGATCGCGGAGAAGTCGAGGCCCCGCGCCTTCCAGTGATCGACCGCGGCGGTGACGTCGACCCGGTCGATCCGGCCGATCATCTCGTCCATGGTGCGGAAGCCGAGCTGGGCCATGTACTCCCGCACCTCCGCCGCGATGTAGCGGAAGAAGTTCTCGACGAACTCCGGCCGCCCGTTGAACTTCTCGCGCAGCCGCGGGTCCTGCGTCGCGATGCCCACCGGGCAGGTGTTGAGATGGCAGACCCGCATCATGACGCAGCCCATGACCACGAGCGGCGCGGTCGAGAACCCGAACTCCTCGGCGCCCATGAGCGCGCCGATGACCACGTCGCGGCCGGTCTTGATCTGTCCGTCCACCTGCACGATGATCCGGTCGCGTAGCTTATTCAGCACCAGCACCTGCTGCGTCTCGGCCAGCCCCAGCTCCCACGGGGTCCCGCCGTGCTTGATCGAGGTCAGCGGCGCGGCGCCGGTCCCTCCGTCGTGGCCCGAGATCAGCACCACGTCGGAGTGCGCCTTGGCCACGCCGGCCGCCACCGTGCCGACTCCCACCTCGGACACCAGCTTCACGCTGATCCGCGCCTTCGGATTGCTGTTCTTGAGATCGTGGATGAGCTGGGCCAGGTCCTCGATCGAGTAGATGTCGTGGTGCGGGGGCGGGGAGATGAGCCCCACGCCCGGCGTGGAGTGCCGGACCTTGGCGATCCAGGGATACACCTTGTGGCCTGGAAGCTGACCGCCCTCACCGGGCTTGGCCCCCTGGGCCATCTTGATCTGCAGATCGTCGGCGTTGACCAGGTACTCGCTGGTGACCCCGAAGCGCCCGGACGCGATCTGCTTGATCGCGCTCCGCCGCCAGTCGCCGTTGGACTCGCGCCGGTAGCGGGTGGGATCCTCCCCACCTTCCCCGGTGTTGGACTTGCCACCCATCCGGTTCATGGCGATCGCGAGCGTCTGGTGAGCCTCGAGGCTGATCGACCCGTAGGACATGGCGCCGGTCGCGAAGCGAGGCACGATCGCCTCGACCGGCTCGACCTCCTCCAGGGGAACGGGCGACGGCGCGTACCGGAGCCGGAACAGGCCACGCAGCGTCGCGAGGTGCCGGCTCTGATCGTCGACGAGGGCGGTGTACTCCTTGAAGATCCTGTACTGCCCGCTCCGGGTCGCGTGCTGGAGCTTGAACACGGTCTCGGGGTTGAACAGGTGGTACTCCCCGTCGCGGCGCCACTGGTACTCGCCGCCCCAGATGAGCTCGCGCGCGCCCACCGGCCGGTCCGGATACGCGCGCTGGTGGCGGGCCAGCGCCTCGCGCGCGACGCCGTCGATGCCGACGCCCCCGATACGCGAGGAGGTCCACGTGAAGTAGCGGTCGACCAGCTCACGCCCGAGCCCGATCGCCTCGAAGATCTGGGCGCCGCGATAGGAGTGGATCGTCGAGATCCCCATCTTGGAGATCACCTTGAGCACGCCCTTGTTCAGCGCCTTGATGTAGTTCTTGACCGCGCTCTTGTGGTCGATCCCGGGCAGCAGGCCCTCCCGGATCATGTCGTCGAGGCTCTCGAAGGCCAGGTACGGATTGATCGCGCCGGCACCGTAGCCCAGCAGCAACGCCATGTGGTGCACCTCGCGCGCCTCGCCGGTCTCGATCACGAAGCCGACCTTGCACCGAGTCCCCTCGCGGATCAGATGGTGATGGACGCCGGCGGTGGCGAGCAGGGCGGGGATCGGCGCGTGGGTCGCGTCGACGCCGCGATCCGACAGGATCAGGAACGTGCAGCCCTCCGCCACCGCACGGCTGACCTGCCGGCAGAGCTCCTCCATGGCCCGCTCGAGGCCCGCGGGGCCCTCGGCCACCGGGAAGAGCATGGATACGGTCGCGGCCTTGAAGCCGGGCAGGTTCACGTGCCGGACGCGGGCCAGCTCCTCGTTGTGGAGCAGCGGGGTCTTGAGCTTGATCTGCCGGCACGCCTCGGGCACCGGCTCGAGCAGGTTGCCCTCGGGACCGATGCTGGTCGCGATCTGCGTGACCAGCTCCTCCCGGATCCCGTCGAGCGGAGGATTCGTCACCTGGGCGAAGAGCTGCTTGAAGTAGTCGTAGAGCAGCCGGGGGCGCTCCGAGAGCACGGCCAGCGAGGTATCGGTGCCCATCGAGCCCACCGGCTCCTCGCCGCCGCTGGCCATCGGCCCCAGCAGCAATCGGAGATCCTCGTGCGTGTAGCCGAAGACCTGCTGGCGCTCCAGCACGGTCTCGTGGTCGGGCTCGGGCACCGTCGGCGGCTCGGGCAAGCTCTCGATCGGGGTGAGATAGGTCTTGAGCCATTCCCCGTAGGGGTACTGGGTGGCGTAGGTGTGCTTGAGCTCCGCGTCGTCGATGATGCGGCCCTGCGAGGTGTCGACCAGGAAGATGCGCCCCGGGTGCAGCCGCTCCTTCAAGAGCACCCGATCGGGCGGGATGTCGAGCACGCCCACCTCGGAGGCCATCACGACCATGCCGTCCTTGGTGACGTAGTAGCGCGAGGGACGCAGACCGTTCCGATCGAGCACCGCGCCGATCACGGTGCCGTCGGTGAATGCGATGGAGGCGGGACCGTCCCACGGCTCCATGAGGCAGCCGTGGTACTCGTAGAAGGCCTTCCGCTCCTCGCTCATCGACTCGTGCCCGCTCCAGGCCTCGGGGATCATCATCAGCACGGCCAGCGGCAGGGGCCGCCCGGCCATCACGAGGAACTCGAGCACGTTGTCGAAGACCGCCGAGTCGCTTCCGCCCTCCACCACGATCGGCACGATCTTCTTGAGATCGTCGGCGAGCAGCGCGGAGTGACAGAGGGGCTCGCGGGCCCGCATCCAGTTGATGTTGCCGCGCAGCGTGTTGATCTCGCCGTTGTGGGCGATGAACCGGTAGGGATGGGCGAGCGGCCACGACGGGAACGTGTTGGTCGAGAACCGCTGGTGCACGAGCGCCAGCGCGGACTCCACCAGCGGGTCGGTGACGTCCGGGAACATCCCCTCGATCTGGTCGGCCGAGAGCATGCCCTTGTAGATGAGGGTGTTGGCCGAGAGGCTCGGGACGTAGAAGTACTTGCGCTCGCCGATGGCGCTCTGCCGCACCGCGTGTTCGGCGCGCTTGCGGATGACGTAGAGCTTGCGCTCGAACGCGGCCCGATCCGGCACCCCCGCGCTCCGCCGGATGAAGACCTGCTCGAAGACGGGCTCCACCGCGCGGGCGCTGGGACCGACCGGGGAGGAGTCGGTGGGAACCGGCCGCCAGCCCAGCACCGCCTGGCCCTCCTCGGCCACCACCTGCTCGAGGATGGTCCGGCACGCGGCGCGATCGGTTTCGTCGCGCGGCAGGAAGACGAGTCCCGCGCCGTAGTGCCCGGCCGCGGGTAGGGCGATGCCGAGCCGACCACACTCGCGCTCGAGGAACGCGTGCGGCATCTGGATCAGGATGCCCGCCCCGTCACCGGTGTTGACCTCGCAGCCGCAGGCGCCCCGGTGCAGGAGGTTCTTCAGCACCGTGAGGGCCTGGCTGACGATGGCGTGCGACTTGCGGCCCTGGATGTCGACCACGAAGCCGACACCGCAGGCGTCGTGCTCGTGAGCCGGGTCGTACAGCCCCTGCGCCGGAGGCAGCTGCTCGTTCATCGCGTCCGTCCTTCTCCCACCCCGCGCCGTCGCCGGGGTCCCGACCGTTTGGCCTGGCCGCGTCTGGCTTGTCCGGAGAGACTACACGCATCGAGAACATTAGCCAAGCACGAAGTAAAAAAACACTGCATCAGTTCTGCTAATATTGGTCCGTGAACCTCGAGACGTTGAAGCTCTACTGCGACGTGGTGCGGCTGCGCAGCTTCTCCCGGGGGGCCGGCGCCAACGCGGTCTCCCAGTCGGCGGCGAGCCAGGCCATCCAGCAGCTGGAGACGGAGCTGGACACGGCGCTCCTCGACCGCTCCCGTCGTCCCCTGGTGGCGACCGAGCAGGGGAGGGTGTTCTACGAGGCGTGCCGCGTCCTGCTGCAGGGCTTCGAGAAGGCGCGCGCGGGGCTCGCGGCGGCGCGCGAGCGGGTCGAGGGAACGGTGCGGGTCGCCGCGATCTACTCGGTGGGCCTGCACGACATGAGCCGTCACATGCAGCCGTTCATGGCCGCCTACCCGCAGGCGCGGGTTCGCCTCGAGTGCCTGCATCCGCACAAGGTCGTGGAGGCCGTGCTCGAGGACGAGGCCGACGTGGGGATCCTTTCCTACCCGGTGGGCACCCGGACCCTCACCGTGCTGCCGCTGCGCGCCGAGCCGATGGTGCTGGTCGCGCATCCCGCCCACCGTCTGGCGCGCCGACGCACCGTGGCGCCGGGCGACCTGCAGGGCGAGAAGTTCGTGGCCTTCGACCGCGACCTGTCGGTGCGGAAGGCGATCGATCGCGCGCTCAAGCAGCACGACGTCGAGGTCGAGGTCGTGATGGAGTTCGACAACGTGGAGACGATCAAGCAGGCGATCGGGATCAACGCGGGCGTGAGCATCCTGCCGCAGCCCACCGTGCTCAAGGAGGCCGGCATGCGCACTCTGGCCGTGGTGCCGCTCGCTCTGCCCGGGCTCGTGCGGCCGGTCGGCATCATCCACCGGCGCGGCCGGCGGCTCACCCCGGTCGTGGCCCGCTTCATCGAGCAGCTGCAGGCGCCGGTGGACCGGGCGCCGTGATACCGTAGAGCGCGGGCGCGACCTTCGCGCTCCCAACCGGAAGGCACCGAGGAGAGCCGTCGCATGAGCGATTCCTCCGCGTCCCTGATCATCGCGGCCAGCGAGGCCGACTCGAATCTCTACTACGCCTGCCGCTTCCTGGCTCCCGATCCGTTCGTCTTCCTCCAGGTCGACGGACGGAAGGTCCT
>Ga0187766_10000220_pt1 | contig 30718 bp, 27 predicted proteins | sample 0216_QUI02_MP05__4_FD_132971 | JGI IMG/M metagenome (GOLD analysis project Ga0187766, IMG submission 132971) | Tropical peat soil microbial communities from peatlands in Department of Meta, Colombia - 0216_QUI02_MP05_20_MG | ecosystem: Environmental > Terrestrial > Soil > Wetlands > Peat ... | reverse complement strand
CTCGAACCCCTCTCGATTCTTGTAGAGCAACTCGTCCAGGTGGTCCTGCTTGTATCCCGAGACCCGACTAGCGAGCGTCAGGTCCTGGACTCGCCCAACGACATCGAGAGGGTCGACCCTGATGCGCCGACAGGCAGATATTGCGGCACGTGCACCTTCTAGCCCCTTCCAACGCCTCCCGGGCCAAAGGCCCTGCAGACCGAGCACGAAGCGTCTCTGGACCTGCTTTGGAATCCGCACGCCCAGAGTTCCCTGACCTGGGGTATATTGACTAGAGGCGAGATAGGTTGTTGAATGGCTCTCATGGGACATGGAATCAGAGCATCTGTACGTCCTTGAAGATGAGTTCGATAACCTGAAAGACAAGCTTCTCCTCGAAGCAAACGGAAGACTGTGCACTATCTTTCACGAGTTTAGTCCCGGAATTCATGCTCCAGTCCCGGCCGGGGCAGCTTGAGCTTCCAAGTGGACGCTTGCGCCTCCGAATCTACCAGCCAGCTTGGGCTTCTGAGCTAGTCAATCTGAGGGCTCTGGATAAGTCTAAATGGAAAACGGAGTAGAGCCAATCCAGATTGGTGGAACAACAAATCCGTTACTGTATCTCCAAGGACGGCACCAGCATTGCCTATGCCACTACGGGCCAGGGATATCCCGTCGTGAAGGTTGCTAACTGGCTCGGGCATCTTCAGTTTGATCTGCAGGGCATTTGGAATCATTGGATAACCGAGTTGTCAGAGGACAATCTACTCATCAGGTACGACCAGCGCGGATGCGGCCTCTCTGATAGAACAGCTCGGAATCTTTCCTTCGATAGTTACATCGACGACTTGGAGACGGTGATTGATACTAATGGTTTGGAGCGGTTTGCCCTTTTGGGTATGTCGCACGGCGGTTCAGTAAGCATCGCCTATGCTGTACGTCATCCCGAAAGGGTTTCTCACCTGATTCTTTATGGTGCTTTTGCTCGAGGGTGGTCCAGACTTGGCTTGCCTCCCCAGAAAGTGGAGGAGATGGAGGCAATATCAAAACTGATTGGCTTGGGGTGGGGGCGTGACAACCCCGCTTTCCGTCAGCTCTTTACTTCGGGGTTCATGCCAGAAGCGACAGCCGAAGAGATGCGAGGCTTCAATGAGTATCAGAGAGTATCGGTCTCCCCGGAGAATGCGATGCGAATCTGGAAGCTAATCGGCGATACCGATGTTCTCGATTTGCTTCCGAAAGTAACCACGCCTACGATCGTCTTTCACGCCAGAGGCGATCAGCAGATAACCTTCCGAAACGGAGCTCAGCTCGCCGCCTTGATCAAGGGAGCACGCTTTGTTCCCCTTGAAAGTAGAAACCACATCCTTCTTGAAGGCGAGGGTGCCTGGAATGAATTTCTGCGTGAATATCGTCGCTTTCTCGGGGTGAACGAAAAGGCCGAAGAACCACCCCTTTTGACGGGGATGTCGACGGGGGTCCCGCTCCTTGATAGTTTACTGAAAGGGTATCCTAGCAGGTCCGCCATCTTAGTCATCGGCCCTTCGGGGAGTGCGAAACAATCATTGCTGTATCGTTTCATTCATGATGGGCTAGTTCGAGGAGATACCTGTCTCTATGTAAGTAGGCTGTCCACCAAGGAAGTTCTCGAAGACGCGAAGGGATTCGGGATTGACATGGACGAGAAGTGTCTGTACTGGCTCTCAAGAGACAGTGACCAAGCCAGATTTGATTTGAGCGACCTCGCAGGTCTGTCGTTCAGCATCAAAGAGATTCTTCGGCAGAACGCCAATCACAGGATCCGCATTGCGCTAGACATCATCTCCTCTGTTCTGATGATTAGTCAGGCCGAGATAACCTATAGGTTCCTCACCCAGCTCTTCCATGAGACGAAGCAGTATGACGCTGTGCTGCTTGCGACCCTTGAGGAAACCATGCACAAGCCCGAGGTCTTGGCTTCAATGGAGCAGGTCTTCGACGGTGTTGTTGCGTTCAAGTTGCCTACCGAGGGCTCAGCTAGGCGACCAACTTTCTTGCAGGTTAAGAAAATGAGAGGCACGCCATATTCACTAGAAATACAATGGGAAATAGAGAGAACTCCCCCATAGTACCGCACAATGCGAACAGCGACGGCGGTTGGTCAACTCAACTGATCCTTCTGGCCTGAATGGCAACGTTACTAAGATTGAGGCCTGACACCCGGGAAGACCAATCGCAAAGGTCTCCATTTGGTTGCACCAGTCCCGGCCGGGGCAGTCTATTGCGCAAAACGACTCTAAGTCTTGCTCGCCACCTGTGAACGGCCTTTCCGAAAGCAGATCGGTAGGATGCCTGGCGGAGTCGACCGCTCATGTCGCACGCAGTGCTCGACTTGACTTCGGTTTCATACAGGGTTCATGGATTCCGATCGTCGACAGGTGGACCCGCAACGATTGGTATGGGCGCTACAGACTCAGGAGTTCTGGCACAGGACCTCCTCCAACCTGCCCGGGGGTCCTGCTTGCATCGGGGCGCCGAGTCTCTCGTTCCGCTTCACTCATTCAGGAAGAACGATTGAGATTCTTCCAAGACCCAGAGGATAGTACACGCGCGCTTGTTTTCTAGGCGTTCTGGAGTCAGGCCACGTTTTCGGGCTTCAGCCCGTTCTTGATCAGCAGTTGACGGTACCTCGGGTCCTTCCTCAGCCCAGCGAACAACGGGGAGAACCTAATCCCCATCGGGATCAGGCTATGCGCATCTACTGCCTTGTTCAGCCACTCGAACGCCAGGTCAAGGTCCCCCAGGAGATAGTAGATGTAGGCAACGAAGTTCGGCATGATGGCGACCTGGCTAGAGGAATTCCGCAGGTCTTCCGAGATTTTGAGCGCCTCCTCCCTGTCCCCCTTTAGTGCCGCAATCATCCCCCTGGTAGTCTTCCCGAAGAACGGGTTTGGGTTTAGCTTCTCGACTTCGTCCAAGAATTCCGTCGCTTTGGCCAGGTCTCCTTTGATTATGTGGTACTCCGCAAGAAAGCCTTCCGCAATGACCGGGTCCAGTTCTTCGATCCTCGACCACAGCTTCAGGGCATCCTCTTCACGGCCGCTGTACAGATACATCTGCCCGAGCATTCCGACCATGGGAGAGAGCGGATCAAGCTCTCTTACTTTCTCCAGCAACCTTACCGTCTCCGGGAGGTCCCCCATGGAGGCCACCAGAAGGGAGAGGTTTTCGTAGGATTCGGCGAGGTTTGGATTGAGCTCTATCGCCTTCCTTTCCTCCTTCTCCGCGGTTGGGAAATCATCGTCGAACCAGGCAAAAAGTCCCCTTTCGGCATGGGCCTCCGGGAGGTCCGGGTAGATCTCAAACGCCCTCTCAAGAGCCCCATCGGCCTTAGCTCTCGATTCTTCCCTCGTCATGGACCCGATTAGACCCAGCCTCGCGTAGGCGCGCGCAAGACCCACCCAGCCGCGTGCGAACTGAGGGTCCAGTTCCACCGACTGTGCGAACAACTCCCTTGCCCGTTTTAACAGCGCCCCAGTTTCGGGCTGTCTCATCAGTTGCCTAGCCTTCATGTAGAAGGTGTAGGCCTCGACGTTCTTGGTGTCCCCAGCGATCCGAGGCGCCATCTCGGAATGCAACGCCCTCGGAAGGGACTCTGTCACCTTCGATGCGATGTCGGACTGTACGGCGAAGATGTCGTCGATGCTCCTGTCATAGGTCGTTGCCCACTTGTGCTCCTCCGTGTTGGAGTCGATCACCTGGACGCTCACCCTGATCTTCCCCCCGGCTTTTCTTACGCTCCCTTCCACAAGGGTTCCGGCGCCAAGCTCCGAGCCGATTTCCGCCGCGTTCTTCTCCTTCCTCTTGTAGTTCATCACCGATGTCCTGGCGATCACCTTCAGTCCCCCCACCTGCGAAAGCTTCGAGATCAGCTCCTCGGTGAGCCCATCTGCGAAGTACTCGTCCGCCGGGTCGGGGCTGATGTTAACGAACGGTAGCACCGCCACTCTGTTGGCGGGGAGGTTCTCCGTCCGTGGCCGCGACCCCGCTCCATCCAAGCTCATTGCAATCCTGTAGACTGTCACGGGGGTCTGGACGTTCTTAAGCTCGTGGCGCCCCATCCCTTCGAACTTCAGCCCCGTCTTGTTCACGACGTTCTCATAGACCTGGCCGGAGATGCAGATCCCGTCTTCCGGAGCGAGCGCGTGGATACGGGACGCAACATTCACGGCGTCCCCGTAGATGTCCCCATTCCTTTCGAGGACTTCGCCAAGATGGAGGCCGATCCTTAGGTGTATCTGGTCTCCCCTGGCCCGGTTCACGTTCATGCTCCCGATCGACCTCTGAATTTCAGCGGCGCACTCGACGGCCGACAGCGCGCTGGCGAACTCTGCGAGGAACGCGTCTCCTATGGTCTTGACTTCCCTCCCTCCGTGGGCCTGCAGGTTCTCTCTGACAATGCTCCTCTGCTCGTCCAGAAGGCTCATCGCCTTTGCTTCGCTTGTGTTGGTGATCGCGGTGTAACCCACCATGTCGGTGAACATGACCGCCGCCAACCTCCTCTGTTCCTCTGCCATTCGAGTCTGTGGTCTCCGCTCGACCGGCGATTAAATCTGTCGTCCGAGACGACCCGGAACGCCACGGCCCAGCGAAAGTGAACGCGCACGTTCAGAGCCTGATCTCTCTTTCGAGCCACTCGATCTTTTCGTGCTTTCTTCTCCAGAAGAGATCCTCCCAGATGTAATGGAATGCGAGGAGTCCGTACCCAGGGTATCCTTCCTTGAAGAAACGGCATATCCTCTCCGACGGAACAAGGGGCTTGCCGAACATAAGGCGGGACATGATTTTCGTCTCCCAAGGGGAGACCATGTCGAGCGCGTCAAGGAAGTAGTAGTCCTCGAAAAGCATCCCTTGTATCGAGGCTGGGCCCATACCGTACAACCTGTCCAGTTCCTTCGCGACGACATCCAAGGAGGCACCCCTAAGGGCGGTCCCATCAAAAGAGCCGGAAGCGAACTGTTCGGAGATTCTCATGATCGACAATGCTCGGTACCCCACCTTCAGAGCCCTGAGTTCGTCGACGGTCGAGTTCGCGACGACGACAGGGGGCCAGAAGACGGAGAGGGTCCGCCCGTCGAACGACACCCTCCGGCCGAAGCGAAGGAACAGATTCTCGAGCATCTGCACGGTCCGTCTAACTGTCGCGTTCTGTAGGGTGATGTATATCATCAAGGATTCATAAAGGGAATTCGCGGAAACTGGCTTCATTCCCGTCCAGCGCCTGATGGGACCCCCTAGATGTGCGTCGGTCCTGTATCTCTCTGTGAACTCGGAGATGTCTTGGTCGAAGTTGAACCTCCACCCGACCTCTCCGACGAGCCCATCGATGTACCTCTGACTCAAGCGGCTCCTCGAGAAGACAGTCAGCCCGACCCGGGGTCTGCCTGTCGTCCCTTTGTTCCTGAATCTCAGGCCGAGCGCCTTGCCCTTCCATAGCATTGTCGCCCAGCAGCACCCCTCCTCCCAAGCAGTGTCGGAGGAGGGGAAGTGGGACGGCTTGTGAAAGTTGGCGTTGAAGTTGTACGGGGGACGGGGCGTCAGGGAGAGATCCCTGGTCTCGGGAAGATTCGTCACAGGCACTGCGCGTCGATATGCCATAAATAGGGTTGGTCGCGCTTCAATCGTTTGACAGCATACGCCCACTGTATGATCTATTCAGGCGCTTTCATTAAGCGCTATGGCATGAATAAACATGCCCTGGTCCCGGCCCCGAAAGGGTGCCCCACCAAGTTTTTTCGATCTTAAGTTCTGACACGGAATGTTTTAGGGGATCGTTCCTCATTCAAAACATGTGAAGGTCCGCGCGCTGTTCTGTGACTATGATGGCACCCTTGCGCCTCTTCGAGTTCCAAGATCCCGATCAAGGGTCCCTCGTCCGCTCTCCCAGGCGCTCTTCAGGATCCACGAAAGAATCCCCGTAGCCATTGTCACCGCGAAGGACTACGGGTTCGTCCGAAGCAGAACCCCATTCGCTGATGCTTGGTCGTGTGTTTACGGAGTTGAGACAATAGTGAAAGGTGGGTCCAGAAGGGTCTTGCTTCAGGACAGGGACCTCTCAAAGGCTGTCACAATCGTAAAGAGGGTCCGACCAAGGCCCCGAATCGAGTATAAAGAGACATCAACAGGTGATTTATGCGGATTTTGCGCCGAATGGAGTCCTGCGAAGGCACCAGCTCCCTCTGTGATGGATGACATTATTTTCAAGATAAGGAGGTCAGGATTCCAAGTCCTGCACGGTTCCTTATATCCAATGTTAGACGTAACATCGGGCACTGGCGATAAGGGATTGGCAGTCAAAATCCTACAGACGATGCTGGACACCAAAGGGGGGCTGCTATTCGTGGGTGATTCGCCCGCGGACAATCCGGCCTTCGCTGTGGCTCGTGTCGGCATCGGGGTGGTCGATAGTCGAAATCAATTAGAATTGGAGTGCGACTACCTCGTAAATAGGAATCATCTAGCACAATTCTTCCAGGCTCTTTTGAAGAGCAGCCTCGAATTCTCGGAAGAGCTGCCGTGGATTGCCAGGAGGAAGTGACAATCTGAATGCTGAGGATCGGCGTGATAATGTACGAAACCAGTCGTTCGAAGGGCCAGGAACTCGTTGCTCAGAGGATGGTGAGAGAGTTCAACCATCTCGGCCACACAGCCTACCTCATCACAAGCGCATACAACGACTGGGAGCCTACAGTCTCAGAATCGGAGATAGAGGCTAGAGGGGGGTACTTGCACACCTTTGACGCGAGCTTCGGCATCCCGGTCATCCGAGTGGGGAGCGAAATCGCCAGCTGGCCCCCTCGGCGGATACTCTTCAGGAACTTCGTAGGGGTCCTGACCAAGATTGTCTCAGACCTTAAGCTGAATGTTCTGATAACGCATTCTACCCTCTGGAATGGACCAGAGGACACGATCAAGTTCGTGGTCTGGAACAGACACCTGGCAGGGGAGGGAGGGCAGAATCCGCCCATCCTCTTCTGTCACATGAGCCACTTCCAAGAGGCCAGTGACGAGAGGTACACGGTGGAGGAACGAACCTTCAGAGACGTGTGGAACAGAATTAGCCTGGAAGAGATCATGAGCCACGCTGATTTCGTTATCGTCACGACTCCCCTGGAGAAGGCACAGATGAGGGCACTGGGCGCCGACGACGACAAGTTTGTCCTTCTTCCCGGGGGCATCGACGAGGAGATCTTCGAAACGGAAGGGAGGGACGGAACCATCAAACGGAACCTTGGTATTGGGGCTTCCGTCAAGCTGGTCACTTCTCTTGGAACAGTCGAGGAGAGAAAGAATGCCTTGTCTGTCGTCGAGGTCGCAAAGACATTCGCCGAGGACGGCAAAGTCCACTTCATAATCGCTGGCAGGCTAGAGGGACCCTACGCTGAGAAGGTCAAGGTGGCAGCTGAGGGGATGAGTAACTTGACCTTACTTGGAGAGATTACAGACGACCAAAAGGCGGAGCTCATCGACGAGTCATTTGTGAACATAACCATGAGCAGAAGCGAAGCGCTCGGAATCGCGCAGCTTGAATTCATGTACCGGGGAGTCCCAGTCATAACGTCTGGCGTGGGCGGCCAGTCGTGGGTGGTTCGAAATGGCTTCAACGGAGTTGTCCTGAAGGGGCCGGACGATGTCGAAGGTGCCTCCACTACAATTAGATCCTTGCTGAAGAACCCGAAGATGAGAAGCCGACTCTCAAAGGGCGCTCTCGAGACGTCGTCACAGGCAACTCTCTCTAGCCTGATTGCTGGGCTCTCGAAGAAGCTCATGGCGAAACTCTCGAAAGAACCCGGATTTGCACCGTTCCAGGAGGCGAAGGAGAAGCTGGTGGAGGCAAGGGTTCAAGGAGGAAAGAAGCTTGCGGTGACGACGAAGAGACTCGTCATGTCTTCCGCGGTGGGAGGCAAACGCATCATTTCGATACCCTATACTGAAATAGTAGGAATAGAAAAATCCGCAAAGCGCTCATGGGGCACCCTCGCGATTGGACTGGTACTTTCCATTGCAGGTCTCGCGTTCGAGTTGCTGGCCCCAGCTCAGATGGGGGGATTGCTGAATTCGGCTAAAGTGATCCCGATAGTCGGGGCATCTAAGCTGTTTGCGTCTGCTCTCAGAGCCTTACTTCCAGGCGTTCCCTTGATTGCGGCCGCAGCGGTGTACCTCGCCCGGGTCAAGGTCGGTTACGTCGTTCAGTATGGCAAGTCACAGAGGGTCTTCCTCGAAAGAGAGTTCGGCAGGGCACTAAGAATGGCTGACTCGTTAACTGACAAGAATCTGATCACAACACTGGCCGAAGAGCCAGAGGCAGCTTAACCAAAAGCGGGCCGAGCAGTTGTGCTAACCCGCGGCACCATAACTAGGAAGAATGGTGGTCGTTCTCGGATCCATCGCTTAGCAGTTCTTGCACGTCATCATCCTCATCCTCACTTCGGAGCCTGAGGTATTCTGCATGCGACCAGCCTAGAGGACAAGCCCAAGCAACGTAACCGGGGGTGGATAACGAGGTTCTTTCGGCCTTGTTAATGCCGTTGGTCACCCTCTCGTTGTACTCCGTCTCGTTTTCCTTCCATTCCAGATAGCCTCTCGTTGGTGCCACCTTCTCCGGTATCTCCATCTCAGGTGTTGACGCGGCACGGACGAAACGCAGGCATCGTTCTATTGATTCTGCATCGCCCAGCCTTTGATAGAACCTGGCCATCCACAGAGTGAAGAGGGGCCATGAGGCACCCGTCCCTCCGGTGTACCAGTGCCAGTCCTTTACAACTTCGAAGTCACGGAAACGGTTCAAGCCGCCGATCTTGGCGTTCCAAAGCGTCTCCATGAGGTGCCTTAGAGTCCCTTTCAGCATCTCCTTGTCCTGACAGAGCCCGAAGTAAAAGGGGGCCAGTTGTGCGACGTCTGGCGCCTCCACAATGGTCCCGTCTGCCCTTAGGTTCTTCAGGAAAAGGCCGCTTTTCTGATCGAAGAGCCGCTCGAGGATTCTGCTCCAGAGTCTCCTTGCCTCAGCGGACCACTCTCGGGCAATCTCGCGGTGCCCCAGGTTTGAGGCCATTACGGACGCGTCGAGCAGACCCTTTACCGAGGCCGAATTTGCCCAGATTTCGAATCCCTCCTCGAGGCTCTGATTCTCATGGACCGAGCAGTTGGTCTGGACGAGCCCGGTATTGGTGTCTATGCCAGCTGTAACAAAGTTCGCTCCCTCTCCAACCAATTCCCACACGCTTTCCAGGAAGCCTAAATCTCCCGAGGATCTGTACGTGTCGTAAATGCCCTGGATGGCGATTGGAGTGACGTCAGCCTCCCTCCTTCGTGTAACATATGGCATTCCTCTGTTGTACCTCTGATAGACCTCTCCGTTTGGTCTTCTGACTTTGCTCAAGTAACGGTAGAATTTCATGGACCGGTCATGGAATCCATGCATGTTCAGAGCAATGGTCATGATTGATGCGTCCCTGGGATAGACAAAGGGGTAGGCATCATCCCTTCGCGTGGCAAGAATGCCACCGTCCTCCTCTTGCAATCCGCAGATTATCTCAATGCTCTTTTTGGTAAATTCGTCCTCAGCATACAAGGAGTAGATTCTCCCCGGCGGACTCTAATTAAACGTCGTTTCTTGAACGGCGGTTCCCTGCGTAGTGCAACGTGGCTCGCGACATTCTAGGCGCTATCGCTTGGCCGTATCACTCGATCAATCTCTTAAGCAGCACAGAGGAGCTCAGTATGAACGCCGTCGTGAATGCGAGCAGAACTACGATGTCGACTGGGACGCCCGAATAGTCTCCGGTAAGTAGCATGGCCCTCATGGCGTCGACTACGTAGCTGAGCGGGTTGTACACCGAAATGGTCTGGAGCCACGCGGGCATCAGAGAGATGGGGTAGATTGCATTGCTGGCGAAGAAAAGGGGCATCGTTATCACCTGACCAATCCCCATCATCCTATCTCTTGTCTTCAGGAAGGACGCAAGCGTCATGGAGAGGCTCGCGAAGCACATGGCGAAGAGTACCGAGACAAGCAGGACCCCCGCTATGTCTAGGGGGTCGAAACGCAGGTTCACCCCGATGATCAGGGCGAGGGCGAATATCATGATCCCCTGGAATATTCCTCTGACCCCTGCTGCCAGCGCCTTACCGACCACCACCGAGATTCTGGGTGAAGGTGTCGAAAGGAGCTTGGTGAGCAGCCCCACGTCCCGCTCCCACACAATTGTGATCCCGTAGAATATCGCGATAAACAAGACGGACTGCGCGAGCACCCCGGGTGCTATGTACTGAATGTACGTGAAGCCTCCCGGAGCCAGGCCGCGAATAGCGTTGAAGACCTCCCCGAAAATGAGGAGCCACAGGGCCGGCTGGACGGTCCTCATCCAGAGCTCGGTCGAATCGTGCCGTAACTTCCTAGCCTCCATTTCCGCTATGGTGAACGCACTTGAGACTGACCGCTGGAGGCTGCTCATCTTCCGTGCCTCGTCGCGCTCCTGCGGGCAGAGCGAGCGTCCTTGTAGGTCCCGTCTTGCTGGAGCGAACCCTCAGCATACTTCATGAACACGTCATCGAGCGTGGGTCGACTTAGAGACACGGATTCGACCACGGCCCCTTCGCCCTCGAGGTACTCGGTGATTCGCGGGATCGCTCTTTCGCCGTCGACCGTCAGGATTTTCATGGTCCCCTGGCTGGAGCTCGCGACGGTGCCGAGATTGGAGGGGATTGAATCGGGGAGCCTACCCGTGGCGGCCACAGTCAGCACGTCCCCGCCGACTGAGCGCTTCAGCTCCTTGGGGGCCCCAGAAGTAGCAATCCTCCCCATACTCATTATGGCAAGCCTATCGCAAAGCTCGTCGGCCTCTGACATGTCGTGGGTTGTGAGCATGATTGTCGTACCGAAGTTGCGGTTCAGCTGCTTGATGTGGTCTATGACCTGCAAGCGCGAGTATGGGTCAAGCCCTATGCTTGGCTCATCAAGGAAGAGCAGCTTGGGTCTGTTAACCAGCGCCTGAGCGATTTCGAGGCGCCTCATCATCCCTCCTGAGTAGTGTTTCACCAGATCGTTGGCCCTCTCGGCAAGTCCGAAGAGTCCCAGTGCTTCATGTATCCGCTTGTCCCGCTGCTCGCGGTCCACATAGAACAGTTTTGCGAAGATTAGGAGGTTCTCGTACCCTGTGAGATCACCATCCACGGAGATTGCCTGGGGGACGAATCCGAGCATGCGCCTTACCTTCTCGGGGGTACTAAGGGCGTCGACCCCGAATACCCTGATGGCGCCTGCGGTGGGTCTCGAGATGGTGGTGATCATCTTGATAGTGGTTGTCTTACCGGCACCGTTGGGACCGAGTAGGCCGAATATCTCCCCCTCCTTCACATCAAAGCTTACGTCGTCAACGGCCTTCGTTCCACCTGCGTAGACCTTTGTCAGGCCTGACACCTGGACTGCGAGCGAGCCCTTGTCCTCCTCTGACTCCCCCGTGGTCTCTAGCTGTTGCGGGGCAGTCAATTCCTCTTCCCTCGCGTCCCATCGGCTATTATTGGGAGGTCGCCCCCAACGACGAGTGCTTTTTCGAGAAGACCGTGCAGAACCCGTTTCTCCCTGGCGTTAAGCGGTTCAAACAGCGCAGACATGTAGGCCAACTGCTCCCCTCTCCAGGAGTCCAGCCTCTTGGTGCCTCTTTTCGCCAGGGTGACAGTCACAACTCTCTCGTCCCTTTCCCCTCGCTGCCTTCTCACCAGTCCTGTCCTCTCCAGACGTTTCACAGCAACGGAGGCTGAGCCGGGGGTGCACCCGATGGCAGACGCAAGGTCCTTGATCTTCATCTCCCCTCGTTCGCTTAGCATCCTCAGTATCCAGTACTGTTCCCGAGTTATCGCTCCTCTTTTAACGGGGGAGGCAGATCTCCACCTCTGCCAGAGAACCATCAAGAGGTCACTGATGCTCTCTGACGACATGCAGCCGCTCCCCCCCCGGCGGTATTAATTAGAGTATCCATTCATTCGACAGTCAAACATTCCTCGCGTCAACTAATGCCCAAGGACTGCCTGTCCGTCATCCCGCGGACGCTATTGTTTCAGAGAAGAGGAACGAGAAGTACTGCCACGATTCCTGTTAGGAACACGCCGTCAAACGTGCCAGCTCCTCCAATGCTGGCCATGGGAGCCCCCAGGTTTCCTATCCCTTTCAGGTTCGTCAGGTCCGCCCCAATCAGGGCTCCGAGGGTCCCCGACACGTATGCCACCACAGCCGGGGAGCCAGGGACGAGAAGATATGATACGACGGCGGCTATGATCGGGGGGAGAAGGGAGGGCGTAACGATTCCCACCCCCTTTACCTTCCTCGCCATCAGATGCACCATGATTGCCACGACGACCGTGCCCACAAGGGCGGCCAGAATAAGAGTGGTGTGGCTGAGAAGCAGGTAGGCTGAGACCAGGATAGGGATTACTGCTCCCCCGATGTTCACGGCGATCACGGTAATCGCCTGTTTGTACACGACGCTCGGGATTCGGTAGTATAGTCCGAACACTTTGACCTCCTGAACGGCCACCCGGGGCTCAGAGCTCTTCACTTCCCCCACGGGGACATTGATCATGCTTCCCAGGAGTGTGCCCCACAGAATCAAGAGGTATTCGATTGAGTTGAAACCGATGCGCTCGAAGGCTATGTCTCCAAGGCTGAAGAGCAGGATGACAATGATAAGGCCCGCTAACAGTGCAAGAGCTGTGGACAGGAAGCTCCGGTGATAACTGTGGACGACGAGGCGTTGACTCAAACCAACACGTCCATTAGGGGGCGGAATGTCTCCCCTTTTAGTGTTGGAGACAACACTCCGCTTTCATGTCATTTAGGACTTTTATTATATACAGCCCGATGTCGCCAATGTACCTCAGGCATGGCCGAAGTAGAGCTCAAGGTAGCCGAAGCGCCGCGCACAGACGCCGGGAGTCCGATTGCCAGGGTGCACGATGCAGTGATGAAGAGGAACCGGTGGGCAGCGGGGGACATCCTGGAAATCGCCGGGACCAAGAAGGCATACGCGAAGGCTTGGCCGACGGTTGAAGAAGATGCCGACATAATAAGAATCAACGGCGACCTGAGGAGAGCGGCTGGAGCTAGCATCGACGACACGGTGAAGGTGAGGAAGGTCGTCCTAAAGGAAGCCACTTACATCGAGCTTGCTCCTACGGCGGAACTTCCGTTCTCGGGATTCGAGGACTACCTGATAGACAGACTGCAGGGCGTACCTTTCGTCAGAGGAGACGTCGTCTCCCTCAGCCTAATGGGAAACCGCATGGACTTTGTGATAACGAAGACGAAGCCCGAGGACGCCGACGTTTTGGTCCTTGGGGAGGACACAGAGGTGGAACTGAGCGACAAGGTTGTGGTGCCCCCGAAAGAGAGGGCCCAGAAGGTCTCCTACGAAGACATAGGGGGGCTATCCAAGGAAATACAGAGAATCAGGGAGATAGTAGAGCTTCCGATGAAACGACCAGAGCTCTTTGAAAGACTTGGCGTCGAGAGCTCTAAAGGTGTCCTTCTGACTGGGCCGCCAGGGACGGGCAAGACACTCCTGGCAAGAGCCGTCGCTTCTGAAACGAACGCTCACTTCATACCCGTTAACGGGCCGGAGGTCATGTCGGGGGTGTACGGTGGCTCGGAGACTAACGTGCGTAAGATATTCGAAGAGGCGGAGCAGAACGCGCCCAGCATAATCTTCATCGACGAGATAGACAGCATTGCCCCAAAGAGGACGGAGGTGCAGGGCGAAGTTGAGAAGAGAGTTGTGGCCGAGTTGCTGGCACGAATGGACGGCCTGAAGAGCAGAGGGAAGGTCATCGTCCTCGCGGCAACAAACATCCCAGATGTCCTAGACCCGGCCCTAAGGAGGCCGGGTAGGTTCGACAAGGAGATTGAGATAGGCGTTCCCGACGCGAAGGGGAGACTAGAGATCCTTCAGATTCACACGAGAGGGATGCCTCTGGCCAAGGACGTCGAACTGAAGAAAATCGCAGACTCCACGCACGGGTTTGTCGGAGCGGACCTGGAGGCACTGGCCAAGGAGGCGGCAATGAGCTCATTGAGGAAGGTCCTCCCCACGATAGACATCAACAAGAAGCTGCCCGTGGAGAAGCTCAAGCAGATCAACGTTACAATGGACGACTTCCAGTCAGCCATGACTGAGGTCGGCCCTTCGGCGATGAGAGAGGTGATGATAGAGAGGCCAAACATCCACTGGAATGACATTGGAGGGCTGGAGCAGGTGAAGAGGGAACTCAACGAGGCGATCGAGTGGCCCCTGAAATACGGGAGGACCATGGAGAGGGCGAAGCTCAGTGGAACGAAGGGCATCCTGCTCGAGGGGCCGCCCGGTACCGGTAAGACACTCCTCGCAAAGGCAGTGGCTACTGAGAGCCAAGCCAATTTCATCTCTGTCAAGGGTCCGGAGCTCTTCTCCAAGTGGGTCGGAGAAACAGAGAAGGGCATCAGAGAGGTGTTCAGGAAGGCTAGGCAGGCTGCACCCACGGTACTCTTCTTCGACGAGGTCGATAGCCTGGCACCCGTCCGTGGGTCCGATCTCGGGAGTCACGTTACAGAACAGGCCGTGAGCCAACTGCTAACGGAGATGGACGGGCTTGAGGAACTGAGGAACGTCGTGATACTTGCGGCGACCAATAGGGCCGAGCTCATCGACCCTGCGCTGCTACGGCCGGGGAGGTTTGACTCCATCATAACCGTCCCCATGCCTGATCTCGAGGCAAGGAAGCAGATAGCTGCGATACACCTGAGAGGCAAGCCGACCGCTGTCGAGCCCGACTTTGTCGCCGAGAGGACAGAAGGCTTCTCTGGCGCGGACATAGCAGGGCTCGTCGAAAGTGCGACAAGGAGGGCGACGAGGCGCTACCTCGAAGCGCATCCAAACGAGGACAAGCCGGAGGAGCTAGCCATTACAAAAGAGGACTTCGAGTCTGAGCTCGAGAGCGTCAAGAAGAAGCCTGGGATGCTGAAGCCGACCAAAGAAACTGCGTATCTTGGCTAACCACACACGCACGAAGAGGAATCATACACAAGCCTTTCACACGTTCCAGGTCTGACAACCCAGCACCAAGGCTGGCTCGCACAACGCTTATGGGATGGCCTCAGACAGACGGGACTCTCACTTGGTGAGCGCCCCGGACGACACTTCTCAGTCCAAGCGAGCGCGCTATCTTTTCGCCGTTGCAATCGCGGGCGTAGTCCTGTACGTCATTCTGGACGCGATCGCTCAGAACCTCCCGCCGTACTACAGCCCGATTAGCCAAGCCGAAAGCGATCTCGCAGTCGGACCATACGGGTACATCATGGCATTGAATTTCATTAACAGGGGAGTCTTGTCGCTCTGCTTCCTCTTCGGCCTAGTCCTGACCATTTACAGCGCTGACATGGCGAGCCCAAGGCTTAGAAGAGGATCGTACGCCTTCGCCGTCTGGTCTGTGGGTGCCCTGCTGCTAGCTGCGTTTCCCACGGATGTCCCTGCCACCCCTGTCTCGTGGCACGGAGCAATCCATCTCTTGGTGGCCTTGGTGGCCTTCCTCGGGGGCGGGTTCGGCGCCCTCTACATCTCCCTGGGAATGGCGGGGAGCAGTCCCGTCGCAAGGGCAAGGGGGGTTGCCCTCCCACTTGCGACTCTGTCGGCCGTCCTATGCCTAGTAGAGCTAGTAGGCCCCCTCGTGGCTCACGGCTTCTTTACCAACTACGGGGGACTAGTGGAGCGCGTGTTCCTAGGCTCGGTGCTGCTCTGGGTAGCCGTGGTTTCAGCGAAGATACTGATGGTCCCCCAAACCAAGGGCCCGTCCGAGCAAACTGGAGTCGCGACGCCATAGGTCATTCCCCGATGGCAGCGAAACCTTCAATGTGCCGTCGTATCGGCTTTGACTCGAGGGCCCTTGCGGAGAAGGTCTCCTGACGCCGCGGGCGGGTTCACGTCGGTGGCTGCGGTGTTCCTGCTGGGCCTCATTGGAGGCGTCCTGGCCAACCTCTACTTCCCTTTGCCGGTCTGGCAAGGAATCGTGGTACGAGTGATAGGCTTCCTACCTCTACTCCTGGGCGTGACTCTCTTCGCGTGGGCCAGGGCCACCTTCCGGCGCCACATGACGGCACTCATGCCATGGACGCGAACAACGACGTTGGTAACCGACGGGCCCTACGGATTCTCGCGCAACCCAATCTATCTCTCCTTTGTGTTGATGTACCTGGGCTTATCGTTCATCTTCGATTCTGCCTACGTGCTGATTATGCTTGTTGTGGTCGTAGTACTTTTCGACAGGCTGCAAATTCCCAGGGAGGAGAGGTATCTGCGGGGGCTCTTCGGCGCCGAGTTCGATTCATACGCGGCGAAGGTAAGGCGCTGGCTCTAGCCCCCGAACGCTTCACCGAATCAAGTCCGCACAGAGCAGCTGGCGCTTTCAGGGGCAAGCAACGTTTTTCCAACCCACCTCCCATTGACGTTCAACTTGAGAGGTCTTTTCTTGTACGTGGTTCAGAAACACCGTGCGACTTCCCTCCATTACGACTTCAGGCTTGAGATAGGCGGGGTCATGCCTTCCTGGTCGATTCCGAAAGGTCCCACCCTCGATCCGACCTTGAGGAGGCTCGCCATGCCAACGGGGCCCCATGACCTGGGGTACAGGAAGTTCGAGGGCATAATCGAGAAGGGGAGCTACGGGGCCGGCACCGTCATGATATGGGACGAAGGAACCTACTCTCCAGAGACAGAGGTCAGCAAAGGCATCCGGGAGCTGGTGAAGGGGAGGGAGGAGGCCGAAGAGACGGCTGAGGCAGGCCTCCGCGATGGGAGTCTAAAGTTCACCCTCTATGGCAAGAAGCTCCATGGCTCCTTCGCCCTCGTCCGTACCAGGGGACTCGGAGGAGCGAGGGAAGCATGGCTCCTCATCAAGCACAAGGACGAATACTGCGTTCCTGGGTACGACGCAAACGATTACGACCTTTCCGCCGCTTCTAACCGTTCTATAAAGCAAATCGCTGGTGGCGTCTAGGCCAGTGTCTTTCACTCGAAGGCGCAATGGAAGTGGTTCGAGAATCTTTTAAGGTGCCTCGGGGCCATTAGAGCGTTCTGCAATGGCAAGGATCGTCCTGGTCTCAGACACCACCCTAGCCCGGAACTACAGGAGTGTCCCCCTGCTAGACTTCCTAGCGAGCGCTCCAACAAGCATTCTTCCTGAGAGGATCTACAACTTCCTCAAGGGTCCCCCTCCTCCCTCCCAGGACGGCAGAGCGGTCATCGCCCCATACGCCACTAGGAAGCTCGAGGCGTGCGTGATGAAATCCTACAAGAGGGAAGAGGTTGTGGTCGCCCACGAGGACCACGTCGGAGACTTCGTGGACGATGACACAGAGATCATCGGAGTGTCCACCATGGATCCCTTGGGCCTCGGCCCGCTTACCATGTCCTATGCTGTCTTCTTCGAATCCCCTGGCCCCGCTTATGTCTACAGGGAATTCGAGTCCCTTCTGGCGCGTATCAACCGCGCGAGGGCTGGGAAGAAAGCGAAGCTCGTAGTGGGTGGCCCAGGCGTCTGGGAGCTCACCGTACGTCCCAACGAGCTGGAGAAGAACCACATCGACTACGCCTATCAGGGTGAAGCGGACGATATCATAGGGGACCTCTTCAGGTACATCCTAGAGGATGGGGGGGAGAACACGGAATTCTTCCGCGGCTACCAGACCTTCGACGAGTCCTTCCACAAAGAATGGAAGTCCAGCTCCAAGTTCATCAGCCGCTACCAGTTCTCGAAGCAGTTCCCCAGGCTCGAGGACATCCCCGAGATTGTCGGCCCCTCCGTCAAGGGAATGGTCGAGGTGATGCGCGGGTGCGGGATTGGTTGCGATTTCTGTGAGGTCACCCTGAGACCCCTCCGCTACTACCCTCCCGAGAAGGTGAGAAAGGAACTCGAGGTGAACGTCAAGGCAGGGATGGACACCGGGTGGCTTCACAGCGACGAAATTTTCGCCTACGAGCACGGGAGGAACTTCGTCCCGAATGAAGAGGCAATCGAGCGCTTGTTTTCAGCGGTGATGGCGACCCCGGGTATACACCGGTCGAACCCGACCCATGGCAGGATTTCAATACCTGCAGCGTACCCGGATTTTGTCCGCAGGCTCTCTCGCATTATGCGGGCCGGCCCAACCAACTGGATAGGCCTTCAGATTGGGGTGGAGACGGGGAGCGACAAACTGGCTTCCGAGCACATGCCCAACAAGACGCTTCCTCTGAAAGTCGGTCCGGATGGGAGCTGGGCGGACATAGTCTGGAGGGGAACGTACGTGCTGAACACGTACTACTGGCGTCCTGCATTCACTGTCCAGGTGGGGCAGGCAGGCGAGACACCTGAGGACAACTGGGAGACCGTGGCCCTCATCAACCGCCTGAGCAACTCTACCACAGAAAACGGAAGGCCATTCGAGTTCACGATAACTCCGATGCAGAACGTACCACTGGGGCTCCTGAAGAGCATGGACTTTTCCTCGGTGAAGCTGAACCAGTCCCAGCTGGCTGTCTACTACGCATCCTACAAGCACCTGGTGAAGATCGCCATGAGGGACGCGACAACCGCCTCGTCAGAGCAGAATCCCATCACGAAGTACGTCACCGGAGGCATGATGGCTCTCGGGGCCTGGGGAATGTTCCGTGTGGTGAGGAACAGGTGCAGAAGGGGAGGGCTTAACGTGGAAAAGGCAGATCGCTACGGCCTAGAGAGGGGGCCCCTTCAGGCCCCAATGATTCCCGCATAGGTGAACTCGTCCACCCCCTGGTTCTCGGCAGACAAAATCTAAGTATGGACGTTAGGGCGAGACGGTCTGTTTGTTCATAGTAGAGTTCGTCGTCCTGATGTTCCTCATCTCTATTTTCGCCGGAGTATTCGGATCGATAGTGGGACTCGGCGGGGGGGTCGTGATAATCCCGGTCCTCACTATCCTGATGGGGGTCGACATCCATTTTGCCATCGGAGCAAGCATAGTCGCCATCATCGGGACTTCCAGCGGGGCCGCTTCGACCTACGTTAGGGACAAGGTGACGAACCTCAGGATTGGGATGTTCTTGGAGCTGGGAAGCGCAAGCGGGGCTATCGTGGGAGCCGGCATAGCTGCCTATGCGAACTCCCCTGTGCTCGAGACGATTTTCGGAAGCATCCTACTTGTATCCCTGGTGCCGATGGTGATGAAGATAGGGGAAGACATCCCAAAGTCTCCCGAACTCAAAGGAGCGTCAAAGCGCCTCGGACTCACGGGTTCTTACACGGAGGTCGACGGCAAGGTTGTAGTGTACAACGCCACTCGTCCTGTTGAGGGGCTGGCGGGAACGGCCGTTGCCGGAGTTCTTTCTGGCCTACTGGGAATAGGTGGAGGAGCCTTCAAGGTCCTATCCATGGACCTGGGCATGAAGCTCCCCATGAAGGTCTCGACGACAACCTCCAACTTCATGATAGGGGTCACCGCAGCAGCAAGCGCCGGCATCTACTTCGCGAGAGGAGATGTCGACCCCATCATAGTAGCCCCAGTTGCCCTGGGGATCCTGATTGGCGCCGCCATTGGAGCCAGGATCCTCCTCCATTCGCGCAACACCACAGTAAGGAAGGTATTCGCGATTGTTCTGGCCATAGCCGCAGTTCAAATGATTCTGAGCGCATTGGGAGTACCAGCATGAACCTGAAGGACCCAGAATCGATGAATGTGGTGATAGGCAGGGCCCTAAGATACGGCGTCATCCTATCGGGCGCCATAATCCTGCTTGGAACGATCGGCCTGCTCGCCACCAACGGGCTCTCCGATGCTTCGGGGATGCTCACCTACAATGCGAACGTGGTTCCGCACGACAGCTTAGACGTTAGCCTGGGCGGACTGGTCCAGGGGCTTGTCACCTTCTCAGCCTTCTCGTGGATAGAGCTCGGAGTGATAGTACTCATAGCGACGCCCGTATCAAGGGTGTTAATCTCCGTCTTCCTGTTTGCGGCGGAAAGGGACAGGCTCTACGTCCTCATCACGTCCATCGTCCTCACCCTCCTGCTGTTCAGCATCCTAGTAACGCCCTTCATCCCAGGATTCCATGCCTGAGCTTCACGCCCTATGGAACGTATTTAGACGGCAGGAGCTTCGATTGAGATCGTGAAGACGAGAGCCGTGTTCTTCGACCTCGGAGGGACGCTCCTCGTCATGCGTCGCGACAGAATTTACCGGAGGGTCCTTCAGGAAACGGGGCGGGAGATGGACATCGAACTAATACATTCTGCATACCTAAAGGTAGAGGCATGGTGGATTCCGTACTACGCCTCCCGTATTCTGAACGAAAAAGAGACAGAAGAAGCCTACAGGCAACTTGACCAGAGGGTGTTCTCCGAGCTCTACCCTGGAGAGAGCGAACGTGAATCACTCATTGTCTCGAAGCTCGTTCGGAAGAGGTGGCCCGAGCTGGAAACTGACATTCCTCTCGAACTGTACCCCGACGCGGAACCCGTCCTGGAGAGGCTTACCCGGGACGGCTATGCACTCGGTCTGATATCAAACGCCCCTGCAGACACCAGCAGGGCGGTAAGGGCCCTGGGGCTCACCAAGTACCTTGGTACAATCGTAATCTCGGGAGCAGTGGGGTACACAAAACCTCACCCTGAGATCTTCAGGATTGCTCTACGGGATGCTGGCGTTGGTGCTTGGGAAGCGGTTCACGTGGGGGACCTTTACGAAGCGGACGTCGTGGGCGCCAGGAACGCGGGCATGGAGGGCATCCTCATCGACAGGGACGGCTCTCAGAGTCATACCGATTGCCCAAGGGTGCGAAGCCTCCCTGAAATCTACCGATTCATTAGGTGACCTGCATGAAGCAGGGCACCGCTCATTCGGCCTCTATCTTCTGATGGGCTGGTAGCTCGCACAGAGCATCCCGTAGTACGTAGGAACCTGATACGAAACCAGTTCAGCCTTCATAGGAACAACCGAGAGCGCTCCCACAAGCATCGCCATCTGCCAGAGACTGTCAGGCCTCGCCCCGTCGACGAACCTTGGGGACATCTTAACTATCTCCTCCAACTTGTCGTGGCGGATCAAGTCCACCACCTGCCGGTCATACACAGCGGCTCGCCTGTCAAACCCGTAGGGTCCGCTCTTCTCATGCCTGTGCGCTTGGTCCGCGCTTGCAACGAAGGCGACCCTCTTCTTCTCCTCCTCTGCAGTTTCGGCGATTACCTTCCCAAATTCCACGTTCTGGGCCAAGGGTATCTCCCTCGAAGGGGTCACTATCACGATTCTTCTCCGACCATGCGTGCCCTTTAGAAAGAACCACAGCGGTATCATCGTCCCCCAGTCCATGGCCATGTCGGAAAGTGGACCGTCAAAGACCCCGTAATTCGCTGCGACCACGGGGAGCCCCGCCGCCTCTCCCGCGTGCGCCAGCTTCATTGCGAGTCCGACGTCGCACTTGGCCCGGAGCGTGATCTCCTTGCGCCCTTCGGCGGTCCTCCCTGAGGAGTTCTCAGTGGTGACCACCCCAATGTACTTGTGAAGCCTCAGGTTGTGAGGGCTCGCCACAATGATGGTGTCCGGCCTGGCTGCCTGCATGGCTTTGGCCAGCACTCTCATTCCCTTCCTCGTGGGGTAGAAAGTCTTCAGCTTGTCCCCGGCCAGGGCGGGCACGATTTCCCCGCCGTGCGGTGCAATACAGGCATAGACTAGTGGCACAGACCGCGAAGAGTATTACACGGTGTTCAAAAATTCTTCTCGAGGTAGGACATTATGCCCATAACAGACGTCCTCACCGAAACCTGGGCGTAGATAGGGAGGGCCGCTCCTCCGGCGTCCCTTGACACTTCTCCTTGCATGACCTCAGCCGCTTGATCCAGCGACATCCCCTTTTTCCAGAGCCGCTTCACCTCCTCGACCCATCTTTGGACAAGTTCCGTCGTCCTGTCGAAGACCCAGTCTACGTCCCTCCTAGCCCCGAAATGGGGGACGAGGAGCTCTGAAGGTTTCGTCTGCCTTAAGTTTCCTATGGTCGCGACAAGCTCCGAGGGGTTGAAGCTGGGTGGGGGAGTGGTAGGGATTAGTGCCTTTATCCCCGGATACACTATTCCTACCGCGTCCGCCGTGAACATTACGTTTTGCCGGTCCAGGACTACCGAGACCTGATGGGGGGCGTGGCCCGGCGTGTGAATCAACGTCGCGCTCATTCCGTCACCAAGGTCCAGGCTCGCCTCCTTCCCGACCGCCGTTACCCTGTCCTGCGGGATTGGTTCAGGAAGACCGTACAGCGCCATGATTGTTGATCCAAATACCTTCGTCGAGCTCTCGATAAGCCTCGTCGGGTCGACGAGGTGGGGGACACCCCTCTCATGCGCGAAGACCTGGGCGTTGGGCATCTCCTTCAGGAGCCTCCCGGCAGCACCGGCATGGTCGAGATGGACATGCGTCGGGATTACGTAGCGGACGTCCGTCGGCATCACTCCCACTTCGGCTAGCCCCCTGAGCACATTCTCGTAGGTCGACGCGTAACCGCAGTCCACAAGCGTAGGCTTCGGCCCCTTGACCAAGTAAGCGCTGACCGTACCCTGCTGACCCAAGCCATAGGTGTCCAACATGTAGACCCGGTCCAAGACCCTAGTCGAGTACATCTCAGCGCTCCTGGGAAGGGTCCCTCGGGTTCCCGAATTCGAAGGCAATCATCGCCAGGGACGCAGCCCCGAACTTGAGGACATCTTCGTCTACCTTGAACTTGGAGCTATGGTTCGGGTAGACGCACCCCTTCTCTGGGTTGCGACTCCCCAGAAAGTAGAAGGTCCCCGGCGCTTTCTGGAGGAACCTGGAGAAGTCCTCCCCCCCGAGCATTGCCTCGACCCTTTTCACTCTCGTCCCAGGAATCCTCCTGAGGATAGCGGCGACCTTCTCAGTTGTCTCCGGGTCGTTGACCGTCACGGGGTAGGCGTCCTTCTCGAACTCCACCTCTGCGCTCGCGCCGAAGGTACTGCAAACACCCTTCGCCACATCTCCAACTTTCTTCTTGGCAAGCTTCCTTGTAGCCTCGTCCAAGGTCCTGATAGTCCCGTCGAGAGTCGCTATGTCGGGGATGATGTTCTCCTTCGTCCCGGAATGAACTGCGCCTACTGTAATCACGAAAGGACGCACCGGGTCGATCATCCTGGCTGACACTCCCTGCAGCGCAAGAATGACGTGGGCCGCTACGTAGATGGGGTCAATGGTCTCATGTGGGGCCGAGCCGTGCCCTCCCCTTCCAAGTATCTTCACCTTGAAGGTGTCCGGCGCAGCGGCAATCGCACCCTCCCTGACCCCGAACTCCCCTGACCTCCTTGTGGCCTCGATGTGAAGGCCGAACACGAAATCGACCTTGGGATCCTTCATGGCACCGTCCTTGATCATTGGCATGGCCCCGCCTCTCCCTCCGTGCTCCTCCGCGGGCTGGAAGAGGAACTTTACAGTCCCGTAAAGTTCCTTCCTGTGCTCTGAAAGCAGCCTCGCCGCCCCCAGCAACATCGCCACGTGCGTATCATGGCCGCAGGCGTGCATCGTACCATCGTTCTTCGACCGGAAGTCGACATCTGCTGCTTCCTGGATTGGAAGGCCGTCCATGTCCGCCCTCAGGGCAACTACACGCCCGGTTTTTGCTCCCTTCAGGAGCCCAAGAACTCCGGTCCCCCCGACCCCCCTTTTCACCTCTATGTCTAGTGACTCGAGCCTGCTCGCGACGAGTTTCGACGTCTCCACCTCGTGGTACGCAAGCTCCGGGTGTTGATGGAGGACCCTCCTCGTCCTGATGATCTCAGGTTCGATGCGCTTGGCCTCGGCCAGAAAATCCACGCGCGCCGCCGGACCGCGCACCAATAAAAGCTCAACAGGATTGATTTTTTGCGCAACGGTCTGGAGTCCCTCCGACAGGTTAGAACATAAGGGAGCCCTGTATGTTCAGGGGAGGCAGGTCCTCCGGGTCTACCCTCAGCTCAGCAAGGAGAGGAAGGTCAGACTCGCTGCTCAGGAACTCAAGCCCCTCCCCCAACAGGTCGTCGGAATCGATCACTACGCCCTTCGCCCCGAATGCTTCTGCAACTTTGGCAAAGTCCGGGTTCGAGTGCGTCGTCCCGAATATTCTCCCCATCTTCTGGATCTTCTGCCTCATCAAAAGCACTCTGTAGGAATTGTCATTGATGATGACGATTTTCACCCCCACCCTCTCCCTAACTGCGGTCTCGAGGTCCTGCATGGTCATCATGAATTCGCCGTCCCCCATCACTGCCACCGTCTCCCTTTCGGGGAACAGTATCTTCGCGCCCAGGGCAGCCGGAAACACGAACCCCATGGAGCCCATATTTGTTGCCGCCAGGAAGGACCTGCTCGAGCGGACCTTTAGGAAAGAGTAGGCATAGAGCACATGCAGCCCCTGTCCTACTGCGAGGATGGCGTTTCGCGGTAGGCGGCTGTCCAGAGCGCGGAGGAACTTCGCCGGGTTTGCAAACCCCTCCTTGCTTCGCGACTCAGCCTCTTTCAGGAGAGCGTTCCATCCTTTCCGCTCGTTCTCGATCTTGCTCTCCCACTGCGACTCAAGCTTCGTTGCAGAGGCCGTCCGCGCCAAGATCCTGACGAACTCGGCGGCGTCGCAGGCTGCGTGCATGGCACACGGTACAGGCTTCCTGTCCCAGAGGGGGTCCAGATCTACAATGATAACCTCCCCCTTCGGGGTCAGGTTGAAGCCGTAGGTGGACACGTCCGAAAGTCCGCAACCTATGCAGAGAACGGTGTCTGCCTCGACGAGGGCGCTGTCCGCCACCCTGTTCCCGCCGCCGAATCCTATTCTTCCCAACGCTAACCGTGTGTCCTCTGGGACCGCCCCCCGACCGTTCCCCGACGAAACAACCGGGACCTCGACTCGGGAAAGGAGCGCCTGGAGAGCTTCTGCTCCCTCGGGGGTGTTGATTCCGCCGCCAACCACGATTAGGGGCCTCTTGGCCCGTGCGAGCAGCTTTGCGGCGCCTGCCACCTCTTCTTCAGTTGGAGCCCCAGCCTTTCGCGTCGCAGGTCCTATCACTTCGTACCCCGCCTCAAGGCTCCATGCGTCTTCGGGTACCTCGACGAAGGTTGGCCCGTACGGCGGTGAACCTGCGATGGAGAAAGCGTCGGCAAAGATTCTTGCTGCCTCTGACCCTCTCTCCACCCTCCAGGCCTTCTTGACGACGCTTGCCACCATCGCTGACTGAGGCACCTCTAGCCAGGAGTCCATCCCTACCATCCTTCTTTTCACGGCTCCAGCGACGAGGACCATCGGAGAGCCATCCTTCCAGGCGTTGGTGACGCTGATCAGCGAGTTTAGGAATCCCGGCCCGCCGTGGACCATCGCGACCCCCGGCTTCCCAGTCAACCGTCCCTCGGCGTCGGCCATGCTAACAGCGACCTGCTCATGCCTGGTGGAGATGTACCTAATCTTGCTCGAAGACAGGGCGTCCATCAGCTCGAGGATGGAGGTGCCGACGAGGCCGTACGCCCTCTTCACCCCGTAGCTCTCAAGGGAGCGGACTAGGAGCTCTGAGACCTTCATGAATTCACGACGTTAATCGGCGGTTGCCCCATCGCCACCCGGACAACGTTCTCCACCGTCGTCTGGATTATCCTGAGCCTCGCGTCGTTGGTGGCGCCAGCCATGTGCGGCGTCAGTACTACGTTCGCACCATCCTTGGCGGCCACAAGCAGTGGATTGTCTGGCGCTATGGGTTCGGTGGTGAACACGTCTACCCCCGCCCCGCCGATCCATCCCTGGGTGACTGCCCGCGCCAGGGCCCCTTCGTCGGCCAGCTCGCCCCGCGAGACGTTGATGAAGACAGCATAGGACTTCATTAGCCTGAACTCCTTCTCCCCCATCATCCGTCGAGTTTTGTCAGTCAGCGGGACGTGAATGCTGACAATGTCGCTCTCCGCCAGCAGGCGCTGCAGCGGGAGGAACTTGACCCCGAGCTTCAGCTCATCTGGTTCTGGGAGCCTGACGATGTCCGTGTAAACGACGTTCGCACCGAGGGCCTCCGCCCTGGCTGTGACCTCCCTCCCGATTCTGCCCATACCGATGACCCCCCATGTCTTGCCATGTACCTCCGCGGCGACGTTCAGGAGCTCCTCCTGCACCCAGGCCCCCTCCGTGATCCTCCTGTGGGCGTAGCCAATCCGTTTGACCAGGTCGAGGGCGAGAGCCATCGTATGCTCGGCCACAGAAACGGAGTTCGCCCCGCCTATGTTCGACACAGGAATCCCCTTCTTTCGACAGGCGGCCAGGTCGATGTGGTCGTAGCCCGTGGATGGTTGGGCGATCAGCTTTACCCTCGTCATGGCATCGACCATCTCAGAGGTAATCGGAATCTTGAACGTGTAGTCCCCGATCACCACGTCCGTGTCTCGGAGCTCGGCTTTCAGCTTCTCAGTATCCAGTTCATTGACAGTCTTGAAGTCAGCTTCTATCCCATAATTCTCCATGCTCTCAGCAAAGAAAAGCCGGATGAGACCCTCCGGCATCGGAGACAAGATGAGTATCCTTAGCACGCAGGTTCGGGACGATCTCACAATTTAACGATTCTGACTCGTGCTGTCAGGTTAGGCTCAGGCTTTTAGGATGATTCCACGTTCCTGTGGCCCTTGGCACTTTCAAACGCCTCGAAAGCCGGCGTTGCCATCTTCGTGGGTGCCGTCCAATTCGGCGTTAGTATGATAGTTGCCGAAATCGTCTACTCGACAAGTGGTCCCCTGAACACGTCGGGGTCCGGTAACACCACTGGGTACATCTACAGCGTTGCAAACAACTACATCAGCGATCTTGGCGCCAACTGTCGAACAAACTGCACGTCAGTACCATCGGCGTACCTGTTCGACACTTCCATCGCACTCCTTGGCCTTTTGATTCTGGTGGGGGCTTACTTCCTGCAGCGCGCGTTTCACTGGACGCCTGCGACAGTCATGATTGGGCTGGCAGGGGTCGGGGCACTGGGCGTCGGCCTCTTTCCAGAAACCACCGGAATATGGCACAGCATCTTCTCACTCGTCGTCTTCCTCTTCGCGGGACTCGCTGCCCTAGTCACAGCGCGTTTCCAGAAAAAGCCGATGTTCTACTTCTCCATAATCCTCGGGCTCTTGACCCTGGCAGCATTGTTTCTGTACATAGGGGGGAACTATCTCGGCCTTGGGCCGGGCGGCATGGAAAGGATGGTCGTCTACCCTGTGCTTCTCTGGGCCGTCGGCTTCGGAGGCCACATGATGGCATCAGAAGACGCCCCGAAGACATAGAATCCGACAAGCAACGAACAGTAAAGGCGGGCTAGCGTAAGCACCTAATCATCCCCAGAGCGCTTTTCCGGAGCTCTCTGGTTTGCGGACCTCCTTACGAGACTACCTTCCTGAACTGGAACATCGTGGCGGCAAAGGTCAGGACTGCGATTACCCCGATTAGCGCGTACCCGGAGGTCAGGGAGTTGAAGTTCAATGCTCCCACCACAAGATCGCGGGTCACATCCGACGCATAGCTGACAGGGTTGTAGCTAGAGATGGTCTGGGCCCAGGAGGGGAAGAATGATATCGGAAACATCGCGCTGCTGATGAATATCAGCGGAAAGAAGAGCACGCCAGATAGAGCCGAAATCGTCTCCGTCTTCCTGGTCCTTATCCCGACCGTAAGGAAGATCCCAGAAAGGGCAAGCTCGAAAAACGCAACGGTCAGGAGGATAAGTAGTATTCCCGGTACTCCGGTTGAGAACTGAACCCCCATCAACACCGCTGCGACAATTGTTATGATCGATTGCGCAACCGCCATCGTCATGTCTGTCACCAACCTTCCGAGGAGGATCGCCGGTCTCCTGACCTGTGTTAGAAGCATTTTCGATAGAAATCCGGAATTCAGGTCGTTAGCCAATGATACCCCACCGAGCGGGGCACTGATCATGGCGTTCAGCAGGATCACCCCAGGAGTCAGGTAGGCTAAGTAGCCGCCTGGAGTGCTAGGTATGAATTCACCGAACTTTGTGAGCAACTGAGAAAAGAGAATCAAGAAGATCACTGGCGTCACCAGGTTTGTGGCTAGGAGAGTGGGATTTCTGATTAACTTCGTCAGGTATCTTTCCAAAAGAGACTGCGTGTCGTATAATATTGTCATCTCGATCACTCACATAAGGAAAGGCTCCGTTTCCCTCCTCGAAAGCTCGTCGGCCCTGATTCGGCGTCCTGTCTTGCGCAAGAAAACGTCGTCCAACGTTGGAGAGGAGATGCTCAGAAAGGTCGGGTGAATGCCGCCCCGGTCAAGAGACGTGATGACTCCGGCTATGATTTGTCCGGCGCTCTTTGCGTAGGCCGTGACTCCACCATCGGAGTCCATGACGTCTACGATCCCGGGGACCGTCCTGAGGATTTCTCTTGCCTTGGGTCTCAGCGAGAGATCTTCCAAGGTGAGATTGATTGTGTCGCCACCTATGGACTCTTTGAGTTCCGACGGAGTCCCGGAGGCTATCAGCTTGCCGTGGTCGATTACCGATACCTCGCGGCAGAGCCGGTCCGCCTCTTCTAGGTATTGCGTGGTCAGAAAAATCGTGATTCCCTCGTTCTTGTTTAACCCTTCCAAATACTCCCAGATGGCGGTCCGTGACTGGGTGTCCAGACCTGTGGTCGGCTCGTCTAGGAAGAGAAGCTTTGGCTTGTGAATGAGAGCGCAGGCAAGATCCAGCCTCTTCCTCATTCCGCCCGAGTACCGGCCCGTTGGCTTCTTCGCAACATCCTCCAGTTGCACAAGCTTCAGCAACTCTTCGACCCGCTCGTCAAGGACCCGACCGCTCATCTGCTGCAGGCGCCCCTGCAGATGCAGGTTCTCCCACCCAGTCAAGTCCACGTCCAGGCTCGTCTCTTGGCTTAGAACGCCAACTGACTTCCGAATCTCCCCAGGCGACTTGTCGAGGTCGATGCCTGAGACGTACACTTTACCTGAGGTCTTCCTCAGGAGAGTCGTGAGTACCTTGATGGTGGTGCTCTTCCCCGCACCGTTCGGGCCGAGGAATCCGAAGAACTCACCTTCTTTGACGCTGAAGGAGATGTCCTCCACCGCCCTCGTCCCGTCTTTATAGACAACGACCAAGTCCTCAGCAGAGATTGCCTCTTTCGTGACCCTTCGCCCTTCTGACCCCTGTGCGCATGCTATTTAAGTTAGGCACCCCTAACATTTGTCCACGCCCCGAAACAGTATAGGTCGACCGAAGTGGGCTCATTCCTACAAACCTACGTCGCACGAGCCGATCTTCAATGCCTATGACCCTGGCTCTTATGCGGGGGGGGGTGGGAGTCCTGCCCAACGTGTGGGGCGGGATTCGTCAATGTGCGTAGTATGTAGAACGCTGGTTCTTCGACGGTTCAGACACCTTTATTAAATGAATGAACCACCCATTCAACCGGAGACATGCCGCGAACCGAAGCTGCGTTTCAGCAGGTTAGGGACGCTTCCAGAAGGAAAATCCTCGACGGCGCGCTGGGGGCCTTCGCCGCCAAAGGGAGCGACGCGACGATGGCCGATGTGGCAAGCGAGGCCGGAGTCAGCCAGGGGCTCGCCTACCGCTACTTTCCGAGCAAACAAGCAATCGTGTCAGAGCTCGTTCACGAGGTGACAGATTCCGGAGGAGGGTTTGAGGAACGTGTCAAGAAGGTGCGAGGAACGGCTGCCGAGCGCCTAGGCACCCTCCTTGCTAACATGTTGGAGGCGCTGCGCCAGAAGCCAGAGTACCCCCAGTTCCTCAACCAGGTCCTCAGGGACGAAAGAGTCCCGGAAGAGTTGCGCGCGGCCGTCGCGAAGAACGGTAGGGCCGTCACGAGCACCATCCGGAAGCTCATAGTCGAGGCTCAGGCCGGTGGGGATGTCGCCGCCGACGACCCCGACCAGTTAGTCGCCGCCCTCCTCGCCTATGTCGACGGGCTCTTGGTGAGGATGACAGACCCCCGAACAATCGAAAGCAGGAAGAACTTCCCGGATCCCAAGATTGTTCTCCGGATGCTCAAGCTAGACGCTGAGAAGGGACGGGATAGCAAGTGAACCGCAAGGGGGTCTGCTACGACGTGGGGACCTACATGGCCTTCAACTGGCGCCCCCATTTCGACGGCGAACAGGTCCGCCGCGAGCTCGAAATCATCAAGGACGACCTGCACTGCAACGCGGTCAAGATAACCGGAACCGACCTCGGACGGCTTTCTTTAGCTGCCCGTCATGCAGTGGAGAGCGGCCTCGAGGTCTGGTTCTATCCCACCCTCTGGGACCGGCCCCCGGACGAAACGCTGCAGTACCTTGCCAGGGCTGCCAAGGCGGCAGAAGGCGTCAGGCAGGGAGGAGATGATGTAGTATTCGTTACCGAGGGCGAGCTGACCCTCTTCATGCAGGGGATCCTGGAGGGGAGGACGTTGCCGAAACGTGTAGCGAACCCTAGCTTCATGGCGAAGGTCAAAGCTGGAGAGCACAACAAGCCTCTGAACGAGTTCCTCGCCAAGGCCACCCAGGCAGTACGGGCGGTCTTCCATGGGAAGGTGTCCTACGCCTCGCTCATCTGGGAGCAGGTAGACTGGAGTCTCTTCGACTTCGTCGGAGTCGACCATTACAGGGCAGCGAAGATAGAGGACAAATACGTCCAGATGCTGGAACCGTCCTTCAAGTACGGGAAACCCGTG
>Ga0187766_10000219_pt1 | contig 30743 bp, 30 predicted proteins | sample 0216_QUI02_MP05__4_FD_132971 | JGI IMG/M metagenome (GOLD analysis project Ga0187766, IMG submission 132971) | Tropical peat soil microbial communities from peatlands in Department of Meta, Colombia - 0216_QUI02_MP05_20_MG | ecosystem: Environmental > Terrestrial > Soil > Wetlands > Peat ... | reverse complement strand
GTCGGGCTGACAGGATTTGAACCTGCGACCACTTGACCCCCAGTCAAGTGCGCTACCAAACTGCGCCACAGCCCGTTGTAGCCGGTGAGTTGACCGGCGGCAGGTCGAAAGCCTACCGGAGACGGCAAGGGTCGCCCCAACCTGACATGGGTGCTGTTGTGCTATACGCCGGACAACCGCGATCGCCCGTTTTGTCAAGTCGCAATTCGGCTGCCCTGTGGATGCTTTCGCTGCCTGTGAATAACGACTGGGACCTGTCACACCACATGGATAAAATATCGAACATGGGTTCGACTGCTGTGGCTGTGCGGCCCGAGGTGGCTGCTGCGTTGGATGCGCTGGATGCGGCGGTGGCGGCGATCGGTGAGCTGAACTTCGACAACTACGAGATTGCTGTTCGGCTGGGTGCGCTGGAGCGGCTGGAGACGGCTCGGCGGCTTCAGGTGGCGACAAGTCATGACGCGATCGCGGGTCTGGCCAAGGAGGACCCCGCCGACGTCGGCGGACCCATCCATAAGGTGATCGCCGACTGGCTGCGGATCAGCTGCGCTGAAGCGCGCCGGCGGATGTGCAACGCCGAGCAGCTCTCACCGCGGATCACCCTTACCGGTGAGACGTTGCCCCCGGAACTGCTGGCGACCGCAAAGGCGTGGCGCTGCGGTGTGCTTGATGGGCAGCACTTGCGCGTGATTCAGACGTTTGTGCGCGACCTGCCGCAAACCACGCCGGTCGAGGTGGTCGAGCGCGCCGAGCGATTTCTTGCCCAACAAGCCGCCAAGCTGCGTCCGGATCAGCTGGAGAAGGTGGCCAACCGCTGCGCGGTGCTGATCGATCCCGACGGCAAGTTTTCTGATGCTGACCGTGCCCGTCAGCGCGCGGTTTTGCTTGGTGTAATCAGCGCCCCTACGGGATGAGCATCGGGCGGCTGATCGCCTCCCCGGAGCTGCGGGCCAACCTGGATGCCTGGCTGGCCCGCTTTGCCGCACCGGGCATGTGCAACCCCGACGATCACACCCCGTGCGTCAATGGCCAACCCGCCGAAGACGTGGCGGCCAGGGATTTGCGTAGTCATGCCCAGCGTCAACATGATGCGCTCAACGCGTTGGTGCGCGGTCAGTTGGGCGACCCGAAACTCGGTGTGCACAACGGGTTGCCGGTGACCGTGATCGTGTCCACGACGCTTCAGGAGCTCACCGCGGGCACGGGGCGAGCCGTTACTGGGGGCGGAACACTGCTGCTAATGCGCGATGTTATCCGCATGGCCAGCCACGCCTACCACTGCCTGGCCGTGTTCGACGAACACCAAAGCCGCCCTCTGTATCTGGGCCGCTCAAAACGAGTCGCGTCAGCGGATCAGCGGGTGGTGCTCTACGCCAAGGATCGCGGCTGTACGCACCCGGGCTGCGACGTGCCCGGCTACTGGTGTGAAGTCCACCACGTCGATGACTGGGCCCGCGGCGGTCAAACCAATATCGACAAGCTCACCTTTGGCTGCAAACCCCACCACCAGCTAGCCGAAAACGGCTGGCGCACAATCAAACTTGCCAACAGCGACACCCAATGGATCCCACCCACCCCACGTGGACAACGGCCAACCCAGAACCAACGACTACCACCATCCGGAACGCTACCTGCCCGACGGCAAGCCCGGCGCTGCCGACCATGAACCCGACAAGTAGGTCGAGAGCGCAAGGCATACGGCGGTCGCAGCCCCAACCTACGGAGCAGCTACACCGTCAACAGCCGGTAGAGCCCGACGAGGCCGACGACCACGATTGCGGCGCGCAGCGTAGTCGGGGACAGCCGACGACCGTAGTGTGCACCCAGCCAGCCACCGATCAGTGAGCCAACCGCGATGAGACCGGCCGCCTGCCAGTTGATCCGGTCGAACGCCACCAACGTGTAGGCCAGCGCCGCGACGATGTTCACGAGCAGCGTCGTCAGGTTCTTCGCCGCATTCATTCGCTGCACCGATTCGGGCAGCAGTGCGCCCATCGCGCCGACCAGCAGGATGCCCTGGGCAGCGGTGAAATAGCCGCCGTAGACGCCGATCGCGAAGGTGCCCACCACCAGTGCGGCCATGCGGCGTGGTGACAGGTGGTCGGCGGAGCGGCCCGCCTCTTCAGCTCGCTGCCGCGCCCACGCCTGGATCCACGGCCCGACTACAACCAGGATCAGCGCGGCAATCAGCAGCAGCGGCACCACCTGGGCGAACACCTTCTCCGGCAGGTGCAGCAGCAGCCAGGCACCCAGCCCCGCGCCAATCAGCGACGCTGGCATCTGCCAGCGCAGCCGGTCCCACTGACCGCGCAGCTCACGCCGGTAGCCCCAGGTTCCCGACACGCTGCCCGACACCAGGCCGGCCGCGTTGGACATGGTCGACGTCACTGGCGGATAACCCATCGCGACAAGTGTCGGAAAGGTAATCAGGGTGCCTGACCCAACGACAGCATTGATCGCGCCCGCGCCCAAGCCGGCGAGGACGATCAAGATCGCGTGTGATAAGGGCACTGAAACACCCTATCCGGCGCGATCTTGGCCAAACGTTGTGCACTGGACGCTGAAACCGCGGCGAATTCAGCGCGACTTCGCTGCCCCCTTCTCGCGCACGCGCACGTTGATCCGGATCGGGCTGCCCTCGAAGCCAAAGGTCTCGCGCAGCCGTCGTTCCAGGAACCGCCGGTAGCCGGCCTCCAGGAAGCCGGTGGTGAACAGCACAAACGTCGGCGGCCGGGCCGTCGCCTGGGTGGCGAACAGGATGCGCGGCTGGCGGCCGCCGCGCACCGGCGGCGGCGTGGCGGCCACCACTTCCCTGATCCAGGTGTTCAGCCGAGAAGTCGAGATCCGGGTGTCCCACGACGCCAGCGCGGTCTCCAGTGCCGGCACCAGTTTCTGCACCGCCCGACCGGTCTTGGCGGAGATGTTGACCCGCTGCGCCCAGCGCACCTGCACCAGTGCGCGGTCGATCTCGCGCTCCAGCAGATAGCGCCGATCCTCGTCGACCAGATCCCACTTGTTGAATGCCAGCACTAGCGCGCGCCCGGCCTCGATGACCATGGACAGCACCCGCTGATCTTGTTCGGTCAGCGGCTCCGAGGCGTCGATAAGTACGATCACCACCTCGGCGGCGTCGATGGCGCCGTGGGTGCGCACCGATGCGTAGTACTCGTGGCCGCTGGCCTGGCGGACCTTGCGTCGCAGGCCCGCGGTGTCCACGAATCGCCAGACCTTGCCGCCCATTTCGATGAGCGAGTCCACCGGGTCCACCGTCGTGCCGGCAACCTCGTGCACCACCGACCGCTCATCCCCAGCCAGCCGGTTCAGCAGCGAACTCTTGCCCACGTTGGGTTTGCCGACGAGCGCCACTCGGCGCGGACCGCCACTGCTTGACGCCTCTTCCGCCACCTGCGGCAGCGCGGCGACCACCTCGTCGAGCAGGTCGGCCACACCGCGCCCGTGCATTGCGCTGATCGCATAGGGCTGACCGAGCCCCAACGACCACAGCGCTGCCGCGTCCGCTTCCCCCTTCTCACCGTCAACCTTGTTGGCGGCCAAAAACACTGGCTTGCCGGAGCGTCGCAAGATCCGGGCTGCGGCCTCGTCGCCGGCGGTCGCGCCGACCACCGCATCCACCACCAGGATCACCGCGTCCGCGGTATGCATGGCCACCGACGCCTGCTCGGCCACCAGCTGCCGCAGGCCCTTCGCGTCCGGTTCCCAGCCCCCGGTGTCCTGCACGACGAACCGGCGTCCGGTCCACAGCGCGTCATAGGACACCCGGTCGCGAGTCACACCGGGAACATCCTGCACCACCGCTTCGCGGCGGCCCAGGATCCGGTTGACCAGCGTCGACTTGCCGACGTTGGGCCGGCCAACTACCGCCACCACCGGCGGTGGACCGGACTCACGCTCTCGCGACCCCGCGAATTCGTCGAGTTCCCAGTCGCTTTCGTCGGTCCAGGTGCCGTCCTGGCTCACCGCACGGCCTCGCTTCGCTGCTTCACCAACTCCAGCAGATAAGCGATCACCTCGGCCTCGGCCATCTCGCTGGTGTCGACGATCACCGCGTCATCGGCAGCCCGCAGCGGCGACACCGCACGCGTCGAGTCCAGATGGTCGCGGCGGCGTACGTCGGCCAACACCCCCTCGTAGTCGTCGGCGAGACCCGCCGCGACATTCTGATCGTTACGCCGCCGCGCCCGGGTCTCGGCCGACGCCGTCAAAAAGATCTTCACGTCAGCGTCGGGCAACACCACGGTGCCGATATCGCGGCCCTCCACGACGATGCAGCTCTGACCGTCGGCCAGGGCGCGCTGCAGACCGACCAGCCGTGCCCGCACGGCGGGAACCGACGACACCGCGGACGCCGCCCGCGTGACCTCACTACTACGGATCTCCGCCGAAACATCCTCTCCGCCAAGGTAGCAGCGATCCACATCTGGATCATAGCCGACCGACAATTGCACCGCCGGCGCGACCGCCGCGACGGCTGCGGCATCCTCCGGGTCGATTCCGGCGCGCAGTACCGCCAGCGTCACGATCCGGTACATGGCACCGGTATCCAAATACCGTGCTCCCATTGTGCGCGCCAAACTCCTTGAGACCGAGGACTTTCCGGTTCCGGCCGGACCGTCCACGGCCACAACGACGTCGTTCACAGGAGCTCGATCGTTCGCGTCACTCCCGTCACTCACTGCGTTCGTTCCGGTCGTTCCGCTCACAGGCCCACCGCTTTGTACAGTTGCCCGATCTCGTCGCGGCCCAGGGCCCGGATGCTGCCCGGACGCTGCTTTCCCAGCGACACCGCGCCGATATCGGTGCGCACCAACGCCTGCACCGGGAAGCCCGCGGCCGCCAGCAGGCGGCGCACAATGCGTTTGCGTCCTTCGTGCAGCGTTACCCGCACCATCGTTTTACCCGGAGCGGCGTCCACCACCGCGAAATCGTCAACATGTGCTGGGCCATCATCTAACTCGATCCCGGCGCGCAGTTTTTTGCCGAGCCAACGCGGCACCGACCCTGCTACTGTCGCCAGATATGTCTTGGGTACACGAAAGGAGGGATGCATCAGCCGATGCGCCAGCTCGCCGTCATTGGTCAGCAGGATCAGCCCCTCGCTGTCCGCGTCCAGACGTCCGACGTGAAAGAGCTTCTTGTTGCCCCGCACCCGGTGCTCGATCAAGTCGCCGATACACGGCCGGCCGCGATCATCCGACATGGTCGAGTGCGTACCCCGAGGCTTGTTCAGCGCCAGATACACCAGCGAGTCGTTGAGGATCACCCTGGCCCCGTCGACGCGGATCACCGACACATCAGGGTCGACCCGGGTCCCCAACTCCGTCACCAGTCGGCCGTCCACTTCGACGCGACCCTCGGTGATCATCTTCTCGGCCACCCGCCGGGACGCAACCCCGGCGTGCGACAACACTTTTTGCAGGCGAACACCCTCGGACTCGACCATCAATCCTGGTCCACGTCGATCGAGCGCGGCTGCTCCGCCGCCGCAGAACCGCCGGCGAGTTTGACGAAACGTGGCTCAGTGTCCAGGGATTCGCTCATTTCGTCGATGGCGTCGACATCGGGCAGCAACGGCGCAATATCGGGTAGGTCGGCCAGCGACGACAGCCCCAGCCGCTCCAGGAACAGTTCAGTGGTCGCGAACGTCACCGCGCCGGTGTCCGGGTCGGTGCCGGCCTCGGTGATCAGGCCACGCGCCAGAAGCGTGCGCATGACCGCGTCTGAGTTGACACCACGCACCGCGCTCACCCGCGCGCGGGTCACAGGCTGGCGGTAGGCCACCACGGCCAGTGTCTCCAGCGCCGCACGGGTGAGCTTGGATCGCGAACCGTCCAGCAGCAGCCGCTCGACGTAGGGCGCGAACCGGGCGCGGGTGTACAGCCGCCAGCCGCCGCCGGTCTCCCGCAGGTCGATTCCACTGTCGCGTTCGGCGAGCTCGTCGGCCATCAGCCGCAGCTTGGCGGCGACCCGGTACACGGGTTGCTCAATGGCCGCGGCCAGCGCCTCGACGGTCACGGGCGTGTCCACCACCAGCAGCAGCGCCTCCAGTGCCGAGCCGAGCTCTGCATCGTCGAGCTCGGGTGCCCCGGGCACAGCAATGTCGAGACCCAGATCGAGATCGGGGATTTCGTCGGTCATGATTGGTCTCGCACTTCTCGAGCTTCCGGCGACTCTGCTGTCACCAAGTCCTCGCTGGTCGGCCGTTCTCCGGTCCACGAAACCTGGAGCACACCAAGCGGTTCTGCCTGGTCAAATGCTACCGCCCGAGCCCGATACAGTTCGAGCAGCGCCAGGAAGCGTCCGACGATCTCGATCGGCACGTGGCAGTCGGTGACCAGCTCGGAAAACGACGCCCACTGACCGATCCCCCGCGCCTCCAGCAGCGACAACAGCTGCTGAGCCTGCTCGGGGACCGAGACCATCAGCTCGTGCAGATGCTCGGTGGCCACCGTCGGCACCGGCCGGGGCGTGAACACGGTCGCTGCGATCTGAGCGAATCGCTCGGCGTCGACCCCGAGCATCACCTCGGGCAGCAGACCGGCGAACCGGTCCTCCAACGAGACTGCCCGCGGATAGCTGCGCAGCGCGGCGGCCTCCAGCTCGGCGAACATCTGCGCGACATGCTTGAACGCCCGGTACTGCAGCAGCCGGGCGAAGAGCAGGTCGCGGACCTCCAGCAGCGCCAGATCTTCGTCGTCTTCGACCTGCCCGGTCGGCAGCAGGCGGGCGGCTTTGAGATCGAGCAACGTTGCGGCGATCACCAAAAACGCCGTGGTCTCCTCCAGCCCCCGCTCCAGGCCGATCTCCCGGGTGTAGGCGATGAACTCATCCGTGACCTGGTGCAGCGCCACCTCGGTGACGTCGAGGCGGTGAGCGAAGATCAGCTGTAGCAGCAGATCGAACGGCCCCTCGAAATTGGTCAGCCGGACCTGAAAGCCGTTCTGCGATGACCCCTCGAAGTTCACGCGCCGAATCGGTCGACGACCTCGCGGGCCAATGCGCGATAGCCCAGGGCACCCACCGATTTGGGCGCCCATGTGGTGATCGGTTCGCCCGCGACGGTGGTCTCCGGGAAGCGGACCGTGCGGGTGATGACCGCGTCGAACACCAGGTCGCCGAACCGCTCCAAAACCCGGGCCATCACTTCGCGCGAGTTGACGGTCCGCGGGTCGTAGCGGGTGATCAGGATGCCGCTGATTTCCAGTTTCGGGTTGAGCCGATCCCGCACTTTGTCGACGGTGTCGGTGAGCAGCGCCAGACCGCGCAACGCGAAGTATTCGCATTCGGTCGGGATGATCACGCCGTCCGAGCAGGCCAGCCCATTGACGGTGAGCAGCCCCAGCGACGGCTGGCAGTCGATCAGCACGTAGTCGTAGCGGTCCAGCACCGGGTGCAGCGCGCGGGCCAGTGTCTGCTCGCGGCCCACCTCGTTGACCAGCTGGATTTCGGCGGCTGCCAGGTCGATATTGCTGGGCACCAGGTCCATGTGCTTGACGCGGGTGTGGATCAGCACGTCGTCGATCGAGACCCGTGGCTCTACCAGCAGGTTGTGGATCGTGTGCTCCAGCTCGTAGTGCGGGACGCCCAGGCCCGCTGACAGTGCACCCTGCGGATCCATGTCGACCAGCAGCACACGACGGCCATAGTCGGCTAGCGCGGCGCCCAGGTTGATCGCCGAGGTAGTTTTCCCGACACCGCCCTTCTGGTTGCACATCGCGACGACCTTGGCCGGGCCGTGTGAGGTCCGCGGCTCGGGCTCTGGGATCGCCCGCGGCGGCCGTCCGGTCAGGCCGACCTCGGTGCCGCTGGCGGCGTCGTCGCTCATGCCCCGTCGCGACTCGTCGGCGAGCGCTCAGGCGTTCGGGTGGTGGCGGACATCGAAGGAAAGTGTAACGGGTGCGCCCGGCTTCGCCAGGAAACGCGCGGCAAAGTAAGCGGCCAGTATTCGATGCAGGCGATTAGGGTTCAGTTGCCCGGTTGTCCCCCACACGCGGGGGTGCCCCCACCTCGGCCGCTACGCGGCCGCATCATCGCCGGGGCTAGGGTCCCTCATGAGCCTCAAGCAGCGCTTGCCTTTTTTGCGGTGGTCGGTGTGGCGGATGGCCACCGGGGTCCGCAACATCACCACGACGGGTCAGATCGGCGACGTACGCGAAGCGGCGGCCGTCGAATACGTGCTGAAGAACGCCCGCGCGGGCGACGTCGACGACGTGCTGGCCGTCATCGACCGGTTCGCCTACGAGAAAGCGATGCTGATCAACGTCGGCGACGAGAAAGGGGCGCTGCCCGACGCCGCGGTGCGGCGCGCCGACCCGAAACTTGATCGTGGTCGCCGACAACGTCAAGGTGCCGGGCGCGCCGAAGTACAGCGAGTACATGCGCCAGCAGCAAGGCAAGGTCTGGAACAGCGTCGAGCACAAGGCGCACGCCGAGTATCAGACCTTGATCTCAGACCTGGTGCTGGAGTCGGAGTATCTCGGCTGACTGGGTTAAGCGCGTCGGGAGTCCATCGAAATCGACGTTATCGCAGCCTGTTCGGGGCGTGTCATCACGGTAGCGTCGATGTCGCGGTCGCCCGCATCGTGGCCGGGCGGGGTCTGATTTGCCCGGCTCCTCCTCGGGCTGCTCCACGGCCCGCATCGTCGTCCGGCTAGCGGGCCCGTGGATGGGCCCCGGCCCACACCTCGCGCAGCGCGTGCACGGTGACCAGCGTGTAAATCTGGGTCGTCGTCACCGAGGCATGCCCCAGCAACTCCTGCACCACGCGGACATCGGCGCCGCCGTCGAGCAGATGCGTGGCAAAGGAATGCCGCAGCATGTGCGGCGACACCCCCGAGGTGATGCCGGCGCGCTCAGCGGCGTCCCGCAGGACTTGCCACGCGCTTTGCCGCGACAACCGGCCGCCGCGCGCGTTGAGGAAGATGCCCGGTGTTCCCCGCCCCCGACGCGCCAGCTCCGGCCGTCCCCGCACCAGATAGGCGTCCAGCGCCTGCACGGCGGGGCGCCCTGCCGGCACCAATCGCTGTTTGCCGCCCTTACCGCGCAGCAGCACCGACCTGGCATGAGTGTCGAGATCGTCGACGTCGAGCCCGACGGCTTCGGAGATCCGCGACCCGGTTGAGTACAGCAGTTCCAGCAGCGCCCGGTTGCGCAGCGTGAGCGGGCCGTCGGACGGGCTGTCACCGCCCACACTTTCCAGTAGTGCCACCACCTCGTCGACCGTCAGGCTCTTGGGCAGCCGGCGGCCCGGCGTCGGTGGTTTGACGGCCCGCGCCACGTCCTGCTCGGCCAGCCCTTCGGCAGCGGCGAACCGGTGCAGCCCGCGTACCGCGATCAGCGCGCGGGCCGCCGACACCGCCGACAGCGCCGACGCCCCGGCATCGGGATCCCCGCGCCGCAGTGCCACCAGGAATTCGCTGACGTCGTCTTCAGCGACCTTGGCCAGGTCGTTGATTCCGCGGGCGCCGAGATGCTCGGCGTAGCGGCGCAAGTCGCGGCGATAGGAGCTCAGGGTATTTGCCGCCACACCCCGCTCGATAGTCAGATGGTCGAAATAACCCTGCAGTTGTGCCTCGAGCGGCGGCGCCAACGTCGTCATCGCCTGGCTTGTCGTGCCGCCAACGCCGTCGGCTTGTCGATCCACGGGCAGTCCACCGGACGCGGCTGTGCAAAATCTTTCGTCACCGCGTATGCAGCCAAAATTCCCGCCACGGCAATGGAATTGACGATCTCGCCGCTGAACACCCGGCGGACAGCCTCCGCGATGGGATACCACTCCAATGTCATATCTGCTTCTTCGTCATGCGCCTCGGGGCGCGCGACGTCGGCCAAGCCGGTGGCCAGATAGACCCGAACCGATTCATCGCTGAAGCCCGGCGTGGAATCCAAATCAACGAGCACCCGCCAGGTGTCTGCTTCCAAGCCGGCTTCCTCCCGCAGCTCCCGGGCGGCCGTGATATGCGGTGCCTCGCCGTCGATGTCCAGCAGCCCGGCGGGTAGCTCCCATAGCCGTCGACCGAACGGATGGCGGTATTGATAGACCATCGGGATGTTCTCGTTTTCATCGATGGCCACCACAGCCACCGCGCCGTAGTGCTCGACCACTTCGCGGGTCGCGATCTTGCCGCCCGGCATCCGCACATGATCGGTGCGGAGAGCGAAAATCTTTCCGCGGTGGAGGGTTTCGGACGACATCGTCTCGAAAACGTGCTCAACCACGGGCAGCGGCTTGGGGTTCGGGTAGCGGCGGCCCGACGCTGGCTCGATGTTCGTTACCGTTCGGCCGGTGATCGGGGATCTCGACCGGTAGCCGCTCGGCCGCCTTGTAGTCGATCGCTGCCCCGACAAACGCGGCGAATAGCGGGTGCGGCCGGGTGGGCCGGCTCTTCAGCTCGGGGTGTGCTTGGGTACCGACGACGAACGGGTGGATATCCGGCGGGTATTCGACGAACTCCATCAGATGGCCGTCGGGTGAGGTTCCGGAAAAGCGCAAGCCGCTTTCGGCGATCTTCTCGCGGTAGGCATTGTTGACCTCGTAACGGTGCCGATGCCGCTCAGACACCTGGGTCGTTTGATACGCCTGGGCCACAATGGAATCCGGCTCCAACACGGCGGGATAGGCACCCAGCCGCATGGTACCGCCGAGATCGGCCTCGCCAGCCACGATATCTTCCTGATCGGCCATGGTGGAGATGACGGGATCCGGTGTATTCGGATCGAATTCCGCTGAGTTGGCCTGGGTGAGACCAACCGAGCGAGCCGCCTCGATCACGATGCACTGCAGGCCAAGACAGAGGCCCAACACCGGCAACCCTCTCGCCCGTGCATAGCGGATCGCGCCGATCTTGCCCTCGATCCCCCGGATGCCGAACCCGCCTGGGATGAGCACACCGTGCACGTCGCCCAGCGCGGCTGCCGCACCGCTGGCCGTCTCGCAGTCGTCGGATGCGACCCAGTGCATCTCGATCTTGGCGTGGTGCTTGAAGCCGCCGGCACGTAGCGCCTCGGTCACCGACAGATACGAATCCGAAAGGTCAACGTATTTGCCTACCAAGGCAATTCGTACACTCTCCTGCGGCTCGTGAACCTTGCGCAGTAGATCGTCCCATTCGGTCCAGTCGACATCTCTAAACGGCAGGTTGAGCCGGCGCACCACGAAGGCGTCAAGCTCTTCGCGGTGCAATACCTTCGGGATGTCGTAGATCGACGGTGCGTCGGGGGTGGAGATGACGCCGTCGATGTCGACGTCGCACATCAACGCGATCTTGTTCTTCAGCGGTTCGGGAACGTCGCGGTCGCAGCGCAGGATCAGCGCGTCCGGCGTGATACCGATGCTGCGCAACGCTGCCACCGAGTGTTGGGTCGGCTTGGTCTTGAGCTCACCCGACGGCGCCAAATACGGCACCAGCGACACGTGCAGGAAAAACACGTTTTCCCGGCCAAGGTCGTGGCGAACCTGCCGCGCCGCTTCCAGAAAGGGCTGTGACTCGATATCGCCGACGGTGCCACCGATTTCGGTGATTACCACATCCGGGCGGTTGCCGTCGGCGTCCGGTTCGGCCATAGCCAGGATGCGCTTTTTGATCTCATCGGTGATATGCGGGATCACCTGGACCGTGTCACCAAGGTATTCGCCGCGACGTTCTTTGGCGATGACTGACGAATACACTTGCCCGGTAGTAACATTCGCCGAACCTGAGAGGTCGCGGTCGAGGAACCGTTCGTAGTGACCGACGTCGAGGTCGGTCTCGGCGCCATCCTCGGTGACGAACACCTCGCCGTGCTGGAACGGGTTCATGGTGCCCGGGTCGACGTTGAGGTACGGGTCGAGTTTCTGCATCGTCACATGCAACCCGCGTGCGGTCAGTAACTGCCCGAGACTGCTGGCGGTCAGGCCCTTGCCGAGTGAGGAAACGACGCCACCGCTGACGAAGAGGTACTTGGTGGCAGTTTGCGGGTGCTTGCGCAACGTTGGCAACAGCGACCTCCGTGAAGACGGCGCAGGGCTAGCCTTTTCCTAGCTTTGGCTAGCTGGGCCTGCCGACCCACGGAAACCCACCCTAACACCCAGACTGCGTAGCCGTCGCTCACCACGCCCGGGACGCGGCTACTGCGTGGCTACTGCGGGACGGTGACCGACGTGGCGCCATGACCAATACCGTACTGGCCCGGGTGGCCACCGTTGACCAGGTCGTGCAGGCCCAGGATCGCCGTGATCCGCCCGGGCTCGGTATCCACGTCGTCGACGGTGCTGATCGCGGATGCCATGGCGGCGTCTGCTCGGGTCACGGCGACGGCGGCCGTTCCGATCCACGATCCGTCACGGCCGGCCAGCACGCTACCCGAGCCGTGCGGTGCCAGCGCAACGGCGAACCGGGCCACGGTCGCCCCTTGATTGCCGGAGTCATCGGGCAGCGCGCCGCCGGTAATGACCACGGCGGCATTCGCCGCGCCGACATGCCCGTCTGTGTAGGTGATAAACCCGGTGTCGCGTAGCGCGGCCAGCACGGTATCGCGCTGAGCGTCATCGACAGTCCGAACAGCTGGATCGGCGCTGATCAGCAAAGCGATACCGAGCAGATCGCCGGCCTGCGAACCTTGATCGACCAGCTTGGTACTCAACTGCGCGCCAGTGGGCACGATCGACGAGTTCACCACTGACCGCAGCTTCTCCGCGGAGTTGGCATCGACGAACTCTTGAGTCAGCGACACCGTTCCGGTGACCGCACCGCCGGCCTGGCCGACCGTTTTCGACACCGCGGTGACGTCATCGTCTTTCGCGTCTGGGGTGCGGAAGATGACCACCGACTTGCCCGCCAGCACGTCGTGCACCATCCGGCCCGCGAGCTGGAAATCGAAATCATTTGCCGCACTGAGTTTCTCGTTCAATGCATTCTTCTGATCATTAAGCGAGTTGATCTGCGCGTGTAAGTCCCGCTTTTCGGCGCGCAGCCCGGACAGCACGCTGTCAGAGAGCAAACCGGAACCCAGCACAATACCCACCGCCAGCGCCAAAAACACCGCGGCCAGCGAGATCGCATGGTGGCGTAACGAGATCACCAGCGTGCCGTCCTAGGTGACCCAGGCCTGCACCCAGAGAGAAAAGCGGTTCCAGTAGTCGACGACCCAGTGCATCACCACGATGTCGGTGCGCGATACGTACAAGGCGACGATGACCGCGATCAGCATGGTCAGCACCAATAGCGCGATGGCCCCACGCGAGATGTTGTTGTGGTACAAGGTGGCGACCGCCTTGGCGTCCACCAGCTTCTCGCCTACCCGCAGCCTGGTGAGGAACGTCGAGGGGGTGCTCTGCTGACGCGTTCGGTCGAAAAACGTCTCGATGTTGGCGGTGTGGCCGGCGGTGACGAGCAGCGAGGCGCCGTGGTGGTCGGCCAGCAGCAAGGCCAGATCGAAGGGTGAGCCCGCAGCCGGAAACGTCATCGCCCCGACACCGAGATCCTGAATGCGTTCTAGGCCGAGCGCGTGCCCATCGGCGTCGGCGGGCAACACCACTTGAGCGCCGCATTTGAGGGTTTCGGTGCCGATCTGGTCGGGATCGCCAACGATGATTTGCGGGCGATGACCCGCCTTGCGTAACACATCCGCGCCGCCGCCTACCCCGATCAGCACAGGTTGGTATTCCTTGATAAACGGTTTGAGGCTTTTCAAATCATCGGCGGCACTGGGCTCGTCGGCTACCACCACGACGTGGCGGCGGCGCAGGTCGACATCGATATCGGGGATACCGATCCCGTCGATCAACAGCGGGCTTTCGCTTCGGATGAACTCAATAGTGTTGCCGGCGAACGCCTCCAGGTGGGCGATCAATCCGGTCTTGGCCTCCCGCATCAGGTCGGCGATGTCGTGATCGGTGCGCTCAGTGCCGCGGATCAGCCGGCGGTCACCGGAGTACACCCCGCCCTCGTACAGGCGAACCTTGGCGCCGTCCTTGACCTTTTTGAAGACCTCCGGCCCGGTCTCGTCGATGAGGGTGACCCCGTTGGCCACCAACACCTCCGGACCCAGATTGGGGTAGCGGCCTGAGACCGACGGGGATGCGTTGACGACGCCGACGATGTGGGCGTCCACCAGCGCGTCGGCGGTGATCCGGTCCAGATCCACGACGTCGAGGACCACGATGTCGCCCGGACATACCCGTCGCAGCAGTCGGTCGATATCGCGGTCGACCCGGGCGGTGCCGACGACACCGGGCCGTGAGCTATTACGGGACAGAAGCGCTGACATCCTCATGCTCATGGGGGCGATTCTGTCGGCGAAGTATGGCTGGAGCGGGTAGGCGCGCCGTAACAAACAGCCTCACAAGTTATATTGTGTCACATCTGCAACATGTTCACGGTGAGCCAATCTGATCGCTTTGCGCGGCTGCGAGCAGTTCGCGAGCATGTGCGCGGCCACTGTCGGACTCACCAAGCCCCGCGAGCATCCGGGCCAGCTCGGCGACCCGCTCGTCGCCGTCCAGGCGCCGCACTCCGCTGGCACCGTCTCGTCCGATGCTGTCGACCATCAGGTGCACGTCGGCATAGGCCGCAACCTGCGGCAAATGTGTGACCATGATGACCTGGTGGGTGCGGGCCAGCCGGGCCAGCCGCCGCCCGATCTGCACCGCCGCGCGGCCGCCCACGCCGGCGTCGACCTCGTCGAACACCATGGTGGTGCCGGCCGCCGACGCCGCCAGCACCACCTCCAGCGCCAGCATGACCCGGGACAATTCGCCACCCGACGCGCTTTTCGACAGCGGCAGCACCATCATGCCGCGGTGCGCCGCGAAGCCGAACTCAACCTGGTCGATGCCGTCGGCACCCGCATGCGCCTGCGCGCCCGAGGGCAGCGTCAGGGCGGCGGGATCGTCATCGTCAGTGGAGGCGGCAGTCACCCGGATGGTGAATTCGGCGTCCGCCATCGCCAGCGCAGACAGTTCTTTTGTCACCGCCTTGGCCAGTCGTTTTGCCGCTTGGTTGCGAATCTTACTGAGATCGACTGCGGCTTGGGCTAATTCGCGTGCCAGGTCATTGACACGGTGTTCGAGTCCGGCTAGCGCCTCCTCGGAAGCATCGAGTTGTGCCAGCCGGTCACGGGATTCGGAAGCCCAGGCCAGCACCCCGTCGATGTCGGCGGCGTACTTGCGGGTCAGCGTGCGCAGTTGGGCTTGGCGGGCGAGCTTGCTGTCCAGTGCACTGGCGTCGGCGGGCAGCTTGTCCAGGTAGTCGCCAAGCTCACGGGCTGCGTCGCGCACCACGCTCAGTGCCTCGCCCAGTTGTTCGGCCAGTGCCCGCAGCGTGGTGTCGTCGGTGGATTCCAGTGCGGTTTTCGCCCGTCCCAGGCTGTCGGCGGCTGACTGCGGCTCCCCGGAAAACTCAGCGGTGTCGTTGGCCGTCCCGGCTAACGCCGCGCGCGCAGTCGCGGCTGCCTCGCGAAGCGCGTCCAGTTCGGAGAGCCGGCGGATGTCGGCGATCAGCGCATCGTCCTCCCCGGGCTGGGGGTCGACGGTATCGATCTCGTGCAGGGCGAATTTCAGCCGATCCGCCTCTTGGGCGAGTTCGCGCGCGCGGTTGCTGCGGTCGATGAGATCGCGCCGGGCCGATTGCCATGCGTCGCGCAGTTTGCGGTAACGCTCCACGGCCACCTCGGCGGTCGCGAACCGGTCCAATGCGGCGCGCTGCTCCTCAGGGCGCATCAGTCGCAGCTGGTCGTTCTGCCCGTGCAGGGTGAGCAGCTCGGTGGTGAAAGCGCTCAGCGATTTGGCGGGCACGCTGCGACCGCCGAGGTAAGCGCGCGAGGGTCCGTCACAGCTTACCGAGCGCAGCGCGATCACGCTGCCATCCTCGTCACGCTCGGCCCCGCACGCGTCCAGGATCTCGTCGATCTGCGCAGCCGCGGCCTGGTCGAGATCGCCGGTGGTGAAACGGCCTTCGACAACCGCGCGATCAGCGCCTGACCGGACGCGGGTGGCCTCGGCGCGGGCACCACCAAGTAGGTGCAGCCCGGTCACCACCATGGTCTTTCCGGTGCCGGTTTCGCCCGTGAGCACGGTCAGGCCACGGTCGAATTCCGCGGTTGCGACGCCGATAGCGCCCAGCGACTGGATCCTTAATTCCGCCAGCACCGTTACTGCCCGCGCCACCCGCTCACCGGCAGCTGGAACTTGCGCACCAGACGGTCGGTGAATGGCGCACTGTCCAGCCGCGCCCATTTCACCGCTGTGCCCGAGCGCGTCACCTCGAGCCGCCCGCCGGCCGGCACCAGCATTTCGCGGCGACCGTCGCAGAACACTAGGGCGTCGTGGCCGCTCGCCTCCACTTCGATCGCGATGGCGGCATCGGGGCTGGTCACCATGGGCCGTGCGAACAGCGCATGAGCGTTGTTGGGCACCACCAGGATCGCCTCGAGGTCCGGCCACAACACCGGGCCGCCCGCGGAGAATGCATAGGCGGTGGATCCGGTCGGCGTCGACACCAACATCCCGTCGCAGCCGAATGTGGACACCGGCCGCCCATCGACTTCGACGACCACACCGAGCACGCCCAGCCGCGGGCCCTTTTCCAGGCTGGCTTCGTTCAGCGCCCAGCCGCGGTCGACAATCCGCCCTGCCGCGCGCACCACGACATCCAACGTCAAGCGGTCTTCGATCCGATAGTCCCGAGCGATGACACGCTCGAGCACGTCGTCGATACCCTCAGCCTCGGCCTCGGCCAAAAAACCGATGCGGCCCAGGTTGACGCCCAGCACCGGAATGCTCGCGTTGTGGGCCAGCTCAGCCGCCCGCAAAAAGGTGCCATCGCCGCCAAGCACCAGGACCAGTTCGCAGCCGTCGGCGGCGTGTACGTCGGCGTCAATCACCTCGATTTCGACGCCCAACGCGCGCATATCGTCTGGAGCCAGGTGCAGCGATCCCCGGTCGACCGCCTCAGCGGACAGCACTCGCAGTCCAATTCCGTTGTCGCCCAGGACTTTTTCTACCCGGCGTGCGGTCTCGGTCACTTCCTCCCGGCCGGTGTGGACCACCAGCAGGATGGTGCGTTCACGAGTCATTGCGGACCAGCTTCCGATTGTCCGGCTCGCCCCGCAAGCGGAAGGTGCCCCCACCTCGGGCCGTGCCGGCTGGCATCGTCGGTGGACCTTCAGTGACGGCAGTCTGCACCGCCCGCGCCAACGCCTCACCAGACAACGCTCGATCGGTCTGGGCGCGCAGCCACAGGAAGTATTCGACATTGCCCGAGGGGCCCGGTAGCGGGCTGGCGGTGACGTCGACGGTGTGCCAGCCCAGCTCCGCGGCCCGACGCGCGACGGTGAGCACCGCGGCCACGCGCAGCGTCGAATCATGCACCACCCCACCGGGCCCTACCTGACCCTTGCCCACCTCAAACTGCGGCTTCACCAGTGGAACGATATCGGCGCTCGGCGACGCGCATCCAATCAGCGCAGGCAACACGGTAGTCAAGGAGATGAACGACAGGTCGGCCACCACCATGTCAACGGGCCCGCCGATCGCTGCAGGCGACAGGTCACGGGCGTTGGTCCGCTCGACGACTATCACGCGCGGATCGCAGCGCAGCGACCACGCCAGCTGGCCGTAGCCGACATCGGCGGCGACGACTTCGCTAGCCCCGCGATCCAGCAGGACTTGGGTGAATCCCCCGGTCGACGCACCGGCGTCAAGGCAGCGGCGGCCTTCGACATTAATCCCGACGGTGTCGAGGGCACCCATGAGTTTGTGCGCTCCGCGCGACACCCAGCTGCGATCGATGCTGCCGGCGACGGTCAAGGTCGCGGTGACGGCCACGGCGGTGCTCGGCTTGACCGCCGGCATACCGTCGATGCTCACCTTGCCGGCGCCGATCAATTCCGCGGCCTGCTGGCGTGACCGCGCTAGCCCGCGCCGGACCAGCTCGACGTCAACGCGGGCACGCCGTGCCACCGCGCGCTCAGCCCTTCTCCGCCGACTCCAGGGCACGCACCAACACGTCGTGCACTGCTGACAGAAGGCGTACTAATTCGTCGAGATCACCGAGCCCGTTTTCGGCTGCACCGATATCGGGCAGCTCGGCAAGCAGCGTGTCGATCTGGGCACGAATCTGGTCAGGTTCGATAGTCATCGTGCTTCATACGCTAGTCGACGTTCACCAGGGACCAGCGGTGCAGGGCGTCGCGGGCCCGATCATCGCCGGCCTCAATGGTGAAGGACCGCCCGTCAAAGTGGGCATCCCATACCGCGCTGGCGACGGCGCGAACGATCGACAGCCCGTCGCTGGAATGCTCGTCGCCGTCGGCGCTGACCGTTACCGCCGCCCTGCGGGTATCGACCCGCCAAGCTCGTTGCGGCGCCACCGCGAGCAGGTCCGCATCCGTGTGCAGCGCACGCAGGTCGTGCGCGATGTAGGTGGGCCGCTGTGGGGCGTCGGCATAAACAGCGTCCCGTGCGGTACCGACGCCGGTGAGCACCATCAGGCTCGGTATCTTCGCCGCGTTAGCGCCGGCGATATCGGTGTCCAACCGATCGCCGACCACCAGGGGGGTGCGGAAATCGCCGCGGGCGACCGCATCTGTCATCAACCGCGGTGACGGCTTGCCCGCAACCTGCGGTTCGGCGTCGGTGGCCGCTCGCAGCGCCGCCACCATGGCTCCATTACCGGGCACCAAACCCCGTTCGGAGGGCAAGGTGCGGTCGACGTTGGTCGCCACCCATAGGGCGCCCGCTCGGATGGCCAACGCGGCCTCGGCGAGATCACGCCAGGCGGTGGCGGTGGAATGGCCCTGTACGACAGCAACGGGTTCGTCTTGCCATCGACGCACCGGACGCAATCCGACCGCGGCCACCTCGTCGGCCAGTGACTCGGTGCCGACGATCAGTACGCGCGAATCGGGCGGTAGCTGCTCGGCCAGCAAGCGTGCGGCGCTTTGGCCGCTGGTGACGACATCACCGCCGGTGGCCGTGAAGCCTATGTCGCGCAGGTGCGCTGCGACTTCGTCGGCGCCGCGAGAAGCGTTGTTGGTTATGAACAGCTTGCGGCTCTGTACCTGATCCAGCGACTCCACCGCGCCGTCGGTGGGTTGACGGCCGCGAAACACCGTCCCGTCCAGATCGATAAGCAGGCAATCATGTTCCTGCGCAATTGTTTTCATTTCAGCCAAGCTCGCTGACCCGATCCTCGGCATCGGTGACGCCTTCGATATCGGCGGCCGCGGAGCGCAGGAACCACCGCAGCGCCTCGTCACCGCGGTCGAGCGCCAGCAGGGTGTCAGCGTAGGCGTAGAACAGTCGCGCGGCGGTCGAGCCGGTGCGACCCGGATCGAGCTGCGGCGTGGACAAGATAGTCAGGGCCTGCTCGAGCTGACCGAGATCCGTGCGGGCGCCGGCGGCGACGATGCGTAACTCATCGGCGTCGTCGCCGCTGAGCTGGGCCGCCTCAGCTCCCCGCGCCAGCTCGATCGCCCGCTCTGGGCGGCCAAGACCGCGTTCGCAATCGGCAATCAGCGGAAGCAACGCGGACTTGCTGCCCATTCTGCGCGCGGCGCGCAATTCGGCTAGCGCCTGCGCCCAGTCGCCACAGTGGTAGGCCGCGATGCCGACGGCTTCGCGGACCGCCGCGATCCGCCCGGACCGGGCCCGGGCCGCACGCGCATGACTCAGGGCGGCTTCCGGATCGTCGTCGATCAGCTCACCCGCAGCGACCAGGTGGCGAGCCACGATGTCCGCGGTGGCGCGGTCCAAGGTGCTCAGCTCACGCCGGACCTCGGGCGCCAGTTGCTTAGCGTCTACATCCGGCGGTATCGGAGGCCCGTCGCGCCCCGGGCGGTCACCGCTGGGCAAAGCGTGCTGGGGCTGCGCTCGACGCGCCCGGCCCGGTCCACTCGACCTGGGTAACCGGCGCTCGCCGCGTGACTCGCGGTGTGGTATGCGGTTGGATGCCGACGGCAGTCGTTGCTCACCACGGCCGCCTTGCGTGTTCTCGACCACTCGTGCCGTCCTAAATTGCTGCCGCTCCTCTTGACAAAGGATACGGGCACAAACGCACCCACTGAACGTGCGATCAGCCCGCGACACGGAGCCGTGCGTACCAGACAGCGGACCGCGAAAGTCCCTGAGATCCAGGACTATTCCATGGGATGCCATCACGTCGCCGACAAGTCGCGTCGCGACTGCGCTGACAAGCTATGTGACGGGAAACGGAGAGTCAAACCCGCTGCTAGACGGTGTTCGGGTGTCGGGCGTCACCCAACGCGTTCCACGCCGGCAATATTCCGCTTGCCGCGGCGCAGTACGAGCCACCGGCCGTGCAGGAAGTCCGATCGCTGTGGCACCCACCCGTCGTTGTCGATCCGGGTGTTGTTGACCGACACCCCGCCCTCGGCGATCGTGCGCCGAGCCGCGCCCTTGCTCGCCGATAGCCCGGTAGCGACCAGCAGATCCACGATGCCGTCCGGACCGCCGGGCTTCAGCTCGGCGACTGGTGTCTCGCGCAGCGCGGCCGAGAGCGTTGCCTCGTCAAGGCGGGCCAATTCGCCGTGGCCGAAGAGCGCCCGGCTGGCATGCTCGACTGCGGCTGTGGCGGCCTCACCGTGCACTAGAAGAGTGAGCTCCCGTGCCAATCGGCGCTGCGCGGTGCGCTCCTGCGGACACGTAGCCATCAGCTGTTCCAGATCGGCCAGCTCATCATGCGTTAGGAAGGTGAACCACCGCAGGTAGCGGATGACATCGGCGTCGGCGGTGTTGACGAAGTACTGGTACCAGGCATAGGGGCTGGTCATCCCCGAGTCCAGCCATAGGCTGCCGCCGCCGCTGGATTTGCCGAACTTGGTGCCGTCAGCGGCGGTCACCAAGGGAACCGTGAGCGCATGTACCGTCGCACCCAGCTTCTGCCGCACCAGCCGCACCCCGGCGATTATGTTGCCCCACTGATCAGAGCCGCCGATCTGCAGTGTGCAGCCGTAGCGCCGATGCAATTCGACGTAGTCGTTGGCCTGCAACAGCATGTAGCTGAACTCGGTGTAGGAGATTCCTTCCCCATCCAGACGCCGGCGGATGGTGTCGCGATCCAGCATCACGTTGACCGAGAAGTGCTTACCGACATCGCGCAGGAACTCGACTACGGACATCGCGCGTGTCCACTCGAAGTTGTTCTCGACGATCGCGCCACTCGGTGAGTCGTCGAAGTCGACGAACCGTTCCAGCTGCCCGCGGATTCGCTCGGTCCAATCGACGACTGTCTCGGTGGCGTAAAGGGCACGTTCGCCGGTATCCCGCGGGTCGCCGATCAGCCCGGTGGCGCCGCCCGCGAGCACGATGGGGCGGTGGCCGGCGCGTTGAAAACGCCGCAGCGCCAGCAGCGGCACCAGGTGTCCGGCGTGCAGGCTCGGCGCTGTTGGATCGAAGCCGGCGTACACGATGATCGGCCCGCGCCCTACCTCGGCGGCCAATGCATCAAGGTCGGTGGACTGTGCAATCAGCCCGCGCCAGTCCAGCTCGTCGAGGATCGTCGTGCCCATGGCTCAGATTCTCCAGGATCATCTACCTCGTCCTGCACACGTCCGCCGAGGTCGCGTCGGAGCGGACGCCGTGGCCGCCTGGCAACGATGCGGCCCGCGCAGCGGGGTGAGGAGGAGCCGGACAATAAAAGTCAGTCGCTGGCGCCCGGTGCCGGCGCTCGTGGGCTGCGTCGGTAAGCCGAGACCTCCGGACGGCCCTGCAGCCACAATCGCCAGGGCCGGTCGGCGGCGTGGCTGACGCCGACACGCGGCCCGGAGAAGGCGGCAAGGGTGTCGCCCAGCCTCAGCGTCATCGGACTGTCGGGATCGCACAAGTCAATCCCGTTGTCGGCCATGGTGATTCCCAAAGCGGAACACAGATTGCCAGGTCCGCGCGCCAGGGCGACAGTCCGGGCCAGCTCGCCGCGCCGGTACCGGGCGACATCGATGCCGCTCTCGACCGCGCCGGCCCTGAGCAAGACCGCGGCGGCTGTCCCATCGGGGCCGCAGGAAACATTGGCGCACACATGAATCCCGTGGCTGCGGTAGGTGTAGAGCCGCCCGGCTGGCCCGAACATCACGGCGTTGCGGCCATTGAGCCCGCGGTACGAGTGCGCCGCGGCATCCGGCCATGGGCCGTCGGGCACCCCGCCATACGCCTCGACCTCGACGATCGTGAGGCGCACGCCTCGTCCGGTGAGGGTGGCGCCGAGTAGCCGATGCGCGGCCGCCACCGGGTCGACCGCCAGTTGCTCTGCGCTCACCGGACAGATTGTGCACTCGCCTCTTGACAACCCCACACCAGGGGCGCATATTCATCGCATGATGACTTCATTGAGTGGTGAATTACTCCGGGACGGCGTGGAGCCAGCCATCACTATTGAGCATCTCCGAGTGACCCGCGGCAAACGGCCTGCGGTGCGGGATATTTCTGTCCAGATCGCCCGTGGCACGATCACCGGCCTGCTCGGTCCGTCCGGGTCCGGCAAAACCACATTGATGCGCTGTATCGTCGGGACCCAGATCGTTGCCGGCGGCTCTGTGACGGTGCTCGGCCACCCGGCCGGATCAGCCCGGCTGCGGCAGCGGGTCGGCTATATGCCCCAAGACCCGACCATCTACAACGACTTGCGGGTCATCGACAACATCCGCTACTTCGCAGCGCTGTACAGCATGGATGGGCACGCCGCCGAAGAGGCGGTCGAGGCCGTCGATCTGCAAGATCAGCGCACCGCGTACTGCGCCAACCTGTCGGGCGGGCAGCGCGCCCGGGTCTCGTTAGCCTGCGCGCTGGTCTGCCAGCCGGACCTTCTGGTACTCGACGAGCCGACCATCGGCCTCGACCCCGTGCTGCGTGCCGACCTATGGGAAAAGTTCGTCGCGCTGGCACAGGCCGGCGTCACGCTGCTGGTGTCCAGCCACGTGATGGACGAGGCCGATCGCTGCGCCGACCTGCTGCTCATGCGCGATGCGCATCTGCTCGCCCATACGACACCGAACCGATTACGAGAGGACACCGGATGTTCGTCACTGGAGGAAGCGTTTCTGTCCATCATCCGGCGCACCACCGTGCCCGCAGCCGGCTGACGCTGCAGGGCTATGCGGCCACGACGGCCCGGATACTGCGTCAGCTGGCCGCCGATCGCCGCAGCGTCGCTTTGATCCTGCTGGTTCCAATCTTGGTCATCACGCTGATGTACTTTATGTTCGAAAATGCCCCCCACCGCCCGGGCACCCCATCGCCGTTCAACACCGCCTGCCTGATCCTGCTGGGCCTCTTCCCGCTTTTCGTGATGTTCATCATCACGTCGATAACGATGCAGCGCGAACGCGCCTCGGGAACGTTGGAGCGCGTCCTGACCACCCCGTTGCGCCGGCTCGAGCTTTTGATGGCCTACGGCACCGCGTTCTCGATCGCTGCGGCCGCGCAAGCCACCCTGGCCTGCATCGTGTCGTTCTGGTTACTCGGGTTTACCACCGCCGGCAGCCCGGTGTGGGTGTTCGTGATCGCGATCGTGAACGCTGTGCTGGGCGTCGGCCTGGGGTTGCTGTGTAGTGCGTTCGCCCGCACTGAGTTTCAGGCCGTGCAGTTCATTCCGGTGGTGATGGTGCCGCAGCTGCTGCTGGCCGGCATCATCGTCCCCCGAGCGCTGATGGCGACATGGCTGCAGTGGATCAGCAACGTTCTGCCCGCCAGCTACGCGCTCGAGGCACTCCAGCAGGTGGGTGCGCATACCGAGCTGACCGGTATCGCAGTGCGCGATATGGTCGTCGTGCTTGGCTTTGCGATAGCCGCGCTGTGCCTGGCGGCCGCAACCCTGCGTCGCCGGACACCGTAGACCGGTGGCTACCAGCATCAACCGAAAGCGGCCCGGACGCCCGCCCGGTTCCTCCGACAACCGCGATCGCATCCTGGCCATCGCCCGGGAGTTGTTCGCGCGCAACGGAATCGACAAGACATCGATTAGGGCGGTGGCCGCCGCGGCTGGCGTGGATCCCGCGCTGGTGCACCACTACTACGGCACCAAGGAACGGCTGTTTGCCGCCGCCGTCCGCATCCCGATCGACCCGATGGATGTCATCGGCCCGTTGCGCGACGTGCCTGTCGAGGAACTCGGCTATAAGCTGCCGTCGTTGTTGTTGCCTCTATGGGACTCCGAGATGGGTGCGGGGATCATCGCCACGCTGCGGTCGATCCTGGCCGGCTCGGAGGTGAACCTGTTTCGTTCGTTCGTGCAAGAAGTCATCGCGGTCGAGGTGGGTACCCGCGTCGACACTCCCCCGGGAAGCGGAATCATCCGCATCCAGTTCGTCGCATCGCAACTGGTCGGCGTGATAATGGCGCGCTACATCCTGGAGTTGGAGCCGTTCAAGTCGCTGCCGGCGGAACAGATCGCGCAGACCATCGCGCCGAACCTACAGCGCTACCTCACCGGGGATCTGCCGGCCTGGCCCGCGCCATGAGCCGGGCGTGTTCGTCGTCGTCGACGTCGCGGGCCTCGTCGATCAGCAGTACCGGGATGCCGTCCTCGATGCGATAGGCGCGCCGCAGCCGCGGGTTGTAGAGCAGTTCCCCACCAACACTGCCGACCAACAGCAGTGGACCCTTGTCGGACGGGCAGACCAGGATGCTCAAGAGCGCTTCGTCGAGCATCGCAGTCATGCCTCCAACCGGTGAGCGGTGCTGTCGTGAGCGGAGCCTAACAGTGCAGGGGTGTTGGCGACGGCGTCAGTGCGCACCGGAGATCTCGGCCTGTACCGCTGGAGTCAACCGCCGGAACTGGTTGCTGTCAGGGTCGAAATACCATGCGTGGCGTCCCGACTTGGGGATCCCGGCGGCCCGCAGGGCGCTGACGGTTGGGCGGTAGGTGGCGCTCAGCGTCATCTCTGGCACGACGTGCACGATGTCGGGCCCCAGCCCGATCGGCATGTTCGCCACGGCTTCGGTCAGGTCGGCCGCCGTGATGGTCGCCCCTGGTCGCAGCGTCATGGCCGACACCACGACCTGCCGGCCATGCACCGACACCGCATAGGTCACCGCGAGGTCTACTCCGTTGATAAAGCCGAGGGCGTCGGTGATCGGCTCGGGGTAGACGATCCCGCGCGCGGTGCGGATCACCGATCCGCGCCTCCCCAGCAACCAGTAGTCCCCGTCATCGTCGCGACGGAACAGGTACTCGGTGGATACCCAGGTGTCGGCCGGGGCGAAGACTCCGCGTTTGACCGACGCGGTCGGGTCGATCGGTCCGCGGGGCTCGGCGAGCAACACTCCGACCTGGTTGGCATCCGCGACCTGCACGAGGCCACGGTCGTTTTCCAGGATGAGGTCATGGTCGGCGTCGTAGGCACCGAGTTCGACGTGGCCGGCGCCGGGGAGGGGACGGCCCTTGCTTCCGATCTTGGCGCCGGACACGTTGGCCAGCACCGCCTGCCCGTCGGTGGTGGCGAAGAACTCGACGACATGAGCGGGCGCGAACGCTTCGACGACACGCTGCCACAGCCCCGTCGGCATGCCCGAACCGATGAACAGCCGCACCGGATGGTTGCCGTGCAACACAAACCGCGGGTCGTCGATGACATCGCGAAGCATGGCCCACGTGTAGGACACCACTGAGACCCCATACTGCCGTACCTCGGCGACGAACCGGTCGGGGCGCAAGCCACGCGACAATGCGATGCGAGCGCCGCCGACGACCGCGCCACCGAGGCTGACCAGCAGGCCGGACTCGTGGTGCAGCGGCGTCAGGCAATACACGGTGTCGCCGCGACCAAGGGCGGCCGTCGACGCGGTTCCAAACGCCGACATCGCCCAGCGGTAGTTGGTGATTTGTTTGGCGACCAGCTCGCCACCGGCCGTGGTGAACGCGATGAACGCCAGATCCCGCGCAAGACCAGCGTTTGGCCGATACCACGCGGGCAGCTCGATCGCGTCCGGGTCGATCTTTTCCATGTCGATGACGTTGGCGTCTTGCGGCAGTTGGAGATCGCGGGACTCGCCGCCGCCGAGCACCAGTACTCGGCCGGGCAATTGGCGTGCGGAGTCGAGGTTGGGGGGGTCGGTCAGGATCTCGCTCACTCTGCCGATCCGGACCGCTGCGGCCAGATCGGTGTCGGGCCGCATCAGCACTGCGACCGCACCTAGCCGGGACAGTGCGGCGATGGCGACCAGCGCACTGGGCCGCGTCTCCATCAGCACACCCACGTGCTCGCCCTGCCGTACCCCGACATCGATCAGGCCGTGGACGACGTTGTTGATCCGCCGATCGACAGCCTCATAGGTGTGAACGCGCCCGTCGAACAAGAGAAATTCGCCCTGCGGCGCGTCGTGGGCCTGCTCGCCGATAATCCGGCCCAGCGAGATCCGGGTGTGGTCGTTGATCTGTCCCAGCCGTGCCAGTCGCGGGAGCGTCCGGACGGTCTCGACGGCCAGCGTGCGCACGGATTTGTTGGCCGCGACCACCGCGTCGGCGGTGCCGCGCGCGAGCGCTAACGCCACCTCGGAGGCCTCCCCTAAGCCGTGCACCACCCGGGAACTCAACGCGACACCGCTTTTGGCGTGTTCGGCGGGCCGCTGTTCGGCCATCGGCGCAATGTCCGCCGGCTTGTCGCCGAGGCCGGAGAGCCACAGCACCCACTCGGCGACGGTCGGCCAGCTCTGGTGTGCCGCCTTGGATCCGACGACCAGGCCGAAATGGCCTGCCCGCACCGTGCATTCGTATACCTCGGCGTTGGGTGCCGCTCGCCGGATGCCGCGCACCGAGGCCGGCTGCCCGATGTCGTCGACCTCGCCGACGAAGGCCAGCACCGGGCAGGTGATGTCGGCCAGCGTCACGAGCTGCCCGCTGATCGCGAAACCGCCCGTCATCATCCGGTTGTGGGCGATGAACTGCTTGAGCAGCTCGGAGACCGCCGGGCCCGACCACGCGATCCAGCCTTCGGATTCGAGGAATCTGCGCTGCTGTTCGCGCGGCAGCAAGGCTTCACGGTCGTGGAGTTGACGCACGAAGTCGATCCGGGCTTTGGCGGTCTTGAGCGGATCCAGCATGTGAAAACCTGTGCGCGCCAACCAACTTGGGATGTCCAATCGGGTGAAAACGTGATCGGCCATGAAATTGGCGGCGGCCGCGGCCAGGTTGGGTGGGATGCCCATGGGTAGCGCGGCCAGGGTGTCCACTGGGGAACCGAACGCCACGATGCTCGCGATGTTTTTCGAGCGCCGGTATGCCACAGCTTGGTAGCAGAACATCCCACCCTGCGAATACCCCGCCAGGTGCACATCATGGCCGGTGGTGTCCTTCACGGTGTCAATGGCCTGGCTGAGCGCGACGATGTGGTCGGCCAGGTTGCGGCGCATGCCGCCCTCGACCTTGTCGGGTGAGCCGAAGTCGATGACCCAGGGATCCAGTCCGGCGGCATGCAGAATGCCCACCGCACCGTCCTCCCGGGTTACGTCCCACATATCGGCGGACATCATCATCGGGTGCACCATGAGCATGGGCGGCCCAGCCGGCGGCTGCCCGGGCCGGCTGTCCGGCGGAAAATACCGTCGAAGCTTGTACATCGGCACGCTGTCGACGATCTGGAACGGCGACGGAACGGTGCCGGTCTCCAAGCCGCCCAGCCGCAAGACTTCCAGACCGTTCTGCGCTGTAGCCATCAGACGCTCGACCGGTCGTGTGATCGCCGAAAGATTCAGATCCACCCGCTGCTCCCCTACCAAAGTACTGCTGCTGCATGTGGGCCTGACAGCGTGCACATCATGGCACATCAGCGCACCCCGCCCGCTGCTTTCGCCGGGCTGTTTGCCGGCGCGGTAGCGTCGGCGCGGTGGGGCACCTACTGGGCGCCGAGGCCGTACACCTGGAATACCCGACTCAGGTCGTCTTCGAGTCGGTGACCCTCGGGGTGAATGACGGCGCGCGGATCGGCATTGCGGGGCGAAACGGCGACGGCAAGTCCAGCCTGCTGGGTTTGCTCACCGGTCGCCTGCAACCGGACTCCGGCCGCGTCACCAGGCGCAGCGGGTTGCGAATCGGCGCGCTAAGCCAGGCGGACGACCTCGATCCGCACTGCACCGTCGGCTGGACGCTCGTCGGCGACCAGCCCGAACACGAGTGGGCCGGTAACCCGCGCGTTCGCGACGTGGTCAGCGGACTGGTGTCCGATATCGCTTGGGAAGCAACAGTTTCCACCCTCAGCGGCGGCCAGCGGCGACGGGTACAGCTCGCGGCGCTGCTAGTGGGCGAATGGGACGTGATCGCCCTCGACGAGCCCACTAATCACCTGGACATCGACGGCATCACCTGGCTCGCCGGCCATCTGCGGCAACGGTGGACCCGAAACGGTGGCGGACTGCTGCTGGTGACCCACGATCGCTGGTTCCTTGACGAGGTGGCCACCGCGATGTGGGAGGTGCACGACGGGACCGTGGACGCGTTCGAAGGCGGGTATGCGGCGTATGTGCTGCAGCGTGTCGAGCGGGATCGGCTGGCCGCCGCGGCCGAGGCCAAGCGGCAGAACCTGCTGCGTAAGGAGCTGGCCTGGCTACGTCGGGGCCCACCGGCGCGCACCTCGAAGCCGAAGTTCCGGATCGACGCCGCCAACCAACTGATCGCCGACGTACCGCCGCTGCGCAACACCGTCGAATTGGTCAAGCTAGCGACCGCACGGCTTGGTAAGGACGTGATCGACCTGCTCGGAGTGTCTGTCTCGTTCGACGGCCACCCGGTGCTGCGCGATATCGAATGGCGGATCGGCCCGGGTGAACGCACCGGCATCGTCGGAGCCAACGGTGTCGGGAAGACCACCCTCCTGGGATTGATCGCCGGCACCGTGCGCTCAGACACCGGGCATGTCAAACATGGCAAGACCGTCCGGCTGGCAATGCTCGACCAGCAGAGTGAGGCGCTGGCACCAGTTGCAGGCGACCGGGTCGCCGAGGTGCTCGGCAGGCTGCGCGGCGGTTATCAGGTCGACGGCCGCGAGGTGGCCCCAGCCCAGCTGCTGGAGCGGCTCGGTTTCGCCCGTGACCAGCTGTCCGCGCGAGTCGGTGAGCTCTCCGGCGGTCAACGGCGACGGCTGCAGCTCATGCTTACGTTGTTGGCCGAACCGAACGTGCTACTTCTCGACGAGCCCACCAATGACGTGGACACCGAGATGCTGACCGCCACCGAGGACCTGCTCGACTCCTGGGCGGGCACCTTGATCGTCGTCTCGCATGACCGGTATCTGCTGGAACGTGTCACCGATCAGCAGTACGCGATTCTCGACGGCCGGCTGCGGCATCTGCCCGGCGGCATCGATGAGTATCTGCGGCTGGCTGCGACTACCCCGACCACTTCCCCGGCACCGCGCGCGAAGCAGCCACAGGCGATGCCCGGCGCGCAGCGACGTGCCACCGAGAAGGAGTTGGCCGCGATCGACCGGCAGCTGGCACGCCTCACTGACCGGATCGCGGCCAAGCACACCGAACTCGCCGAGCATGACCAGTCCGATCACGTCGCCTTGACGCGGCTGACCGAAGAGTTACGTGCCCTTGAAGGTGGGGTCGCCGCGATGGAGACCCGCTGGTTGGAGCTGTCGGAGAAGCTCGAATAATCGTCAACGCGGTTGCCCGGCCGATCGAAACGGTGGCATGCGTGGGTTCGAGCACCACCGCGTCCAAGGGAACCTACCGGTGGATCGCCGAGTTGGAGAGCCGACCGCAAAACAGCCGATTTCGGTTCGTCAACCTGGGGGTGGGCGGTGATCTGTCGTTCAACATCGTCAGGCGTCTCCGCCGCGTGATCGGTATCCAGCCCGACCGCGTTATCATCCTGATCGGAACGAACGACATTCTGGCCAGCGTCTTTCCCAACTTTCGCAGAATCGTTCGAGTGTGGAAGGGGCTGCCACAAGAGCCCACTGTGCAGCGATTCCAGGAGAACCTCGAACTCATCACACGAAGGTTGCGGGAGACGAACGCAAGGATCGGCCTGAGTTCTCTTGCGCCCGTGGGAGAAGACCCATATTCCAAAGATGCCGTGCAGTCACTGCTAAATGACCTGTGCGCCGCCTATAACGGCGTGATCCGGGATGTCTCGTCGCAGGAGGGCACGGACTACATCGAGTTCTATGAAGCTACCTCAACGGCGTCGTCCACGAGACGCTTCGGCTGTACCCGCCCGGAGTCATCTCCGCCCGCAGGGTGATGCGTGACCTCTGGTTCGATGGGCACCGCATTCGGGCGGGGCGATTGCTGATCTTCAGCCCGTACGTCACCCATCGGGTCCCCGCACTGTGGCCCCAACCAACGGAATTCAGGCCACTGCGCTGGGACCCGAACAACCCGCATTACCGCAAGCCCGCACCACACGAGTTCATCCCGTTTAGCGGAGGGTTGCACCGGTGCATCGGAGCGGTCATGGCCACCACCGAAATGGCCGTCATGCTCGCCCGGACCAGACTCCGGTTGCCCGCTCAGCGGATCCGCGCTGGGCTGCCCCGCGTTTTCCGGACTGCGGGTTTCGCGTCCATTTACGCGGCGAGCTGTGAATTCAGGTACTCGGTGCGGACTTCGTGTGGTGTCCGGTAGCCGAGTGCGAAATGAATTCGTCGGTCATTGCAGAACAGTTCGATGTATCGCGCAATATCCTCCTTCGCTTTCTTCCGTGTCGGGTACACCATCTGGTGCACCCGCTCGTTCTTCAGGCTCGCGAAAAACGATTCCGCGAGCGCGTTATCCCAACATTGACCGGTCC
>Ga0187766_10000218_pt1 | contig 30780 bp, 30 predicted proteins | sample 0216_QUI02_MP05__4_FD_132971 | JGI IMG/M metagenome (GOLD analysis project Ga0187766, IMG submission 132971) | Tropical peat soil microbial communities from peatlands in Department of Meta, Colombia - 0216_QUI02_MP05_20_MG | ecosystem: Environmental > Terrestrial > Soil > Wetlands > Peat ... | reverse complement strand
TCGGGTCGACCCAGTCCAGCGCGTGCAGATGGTAGAAGTGCACGACGTGGTCGTGCAGGAACAGCGAGGCCGCGATGAGCTGGCGCAGGAGCCGGGCGTTGAGCGGTGGGACCGCGCCGACCGCGTCCTCGACGGCCCGCACCGAGGCGAGCGCGTGGACTGTGGTGCAGACCCCGCAGATGCGTTGTGCGAATAGCCACGCGTCCCGCGGGTCGCGCCCGACGAGGATCTTCTCGATGCCGCGCCACATGGTCGACGACGAGTAGGCCTCGGTGACCACGCCACCGTCCACTATGACCTCGACGCGCAGGTGCCCTTCGATGCGAGTGACGGGGTCGATGACCAACCGGGCCATGTCACTGGCCTTTCCGATTCCGTGGCCACGCTGTGAACTGAGGTGGACCGGCGGCGGGCTGCTCGGCGGCCCGTTCCTCGCGGGACGCGGCGCGCCGGTGCTGGACGACCTTTCCCACGCCGTGCAGGGCGAACCCGGTCGCCGTGGCGGCGAGGACGCCGAGCCCGATCTGGTCCACCGACAGGTTCGTGTCGCCGACCTGGACGCCCGGCAGCCGGCCGTAGAACGGCGTCATGTCGTCCCAGAAGTTCGGCTCGGAGCAGCCGACGCAGCCGTGGCCGGCGGCGATCGGCCACGACGTCCCGTCGTTGTAGCCCACGCTCGGGCAGTTGTGGAACGTGCTCGGTCCCTTGCAGCCGAGGCGGTAGAGGCACCATCCCTTGCGGTGTCCCTCGTCGCCCCATTGCTCCGCGAACTGGCCTGCGTCGAAGTGGCCCCGGCGCGGGCAGGTGTCGTGGATACGGTCCCCGTAGGCGAACAGCGGGCGGCCGAGGGCGTCGGTGGCCGGGAACTCGCCGAAGGTCAGGTAGTGCACGATCGTGGCGGTCAGGTTGTCGGCGTTCACCGGGCAGCCCGACAGGTTGACCACCGGAACGCCGCCCACGATGTCCTCGACACGCACCGCGCCGGTCGGGTTCGGCCCAGCCGCGGGGATCCCGCCGAATGCCGAACAGGTACCGACGTTGATGATCCCCGCCGCTCCGCGGGTGGCGTCGCGCAGCAGGTCCTCCGCCGAGCGGCCGCCGATCGTGCAGGCGCCCGGGATGCCGGTCGGCACCGAGCCCTCGACCACCACCAGGTGCCCACCCTTGGTCACCGCGTTGTCGCGGGCCTTCTCCGCGGCGTGGCCGGCTGCGGCCATGAGCGTCTCGTGGTAGTCGAGCGAGATGAGCCCCAGCAGCAGGTCGGCGGTCGAGGGGTTGCGGGAACGCAGGAACGCCTCCGTGTCCCCGGCGCAGTCCTGGAACTCCAGCCACACCACCACCGGAGACTCCACTTTGGACAAAGCGGCCGCGACCCGCGGCGCGAGCCGCTCCGGCAGGGCGAGCGTCGTAACCATCGCCGCGCAGAAGGTTAGGAACCGCCGCCGGCTCACGCCGGCATCGTCGAGCCGATCGGCCAGCGTCCGCGCTTCGGGGGCCGGATCTGGTTCGGCGGCACGGTCGGCGCACTTGGCGTTACAAGAACTCATCATCGCCACCTCCGCGGAGCACCAGCCGCATGTACGGCAGCGCAAGCGGGGTGGCCCCGTATCCTGCCAATGATTGTTCAGCCCTTGACAGCTGACAAGGGTCAAAGGTCACTTGGACACCGAATGAGTGTGGCCCGATACTCGGTTGGTGGACACCCTCGACGCGCTCGTCACCGACGTGCACCGGGCGTTCGACCGAGTACACCGCGAGCGGTTCCTCGGCGACCCGGCGGCGAACCCCCGGCTAGGCGTGGCGGTCGTCGACGCCGCCCTCGTCGCAGACACACCCGCCCTGGTGCTGCTGACCCCCTGGACGATCAACGGCCTCGCCTTCCCACCCGACGACGTGTTCCCCGCGACTCTCACCGTCGCCGGGCGGGTCCGCCCCGCGCACCGCATCGACATGCCCGAGCTCGGCGTGTTCTGGTCGGTGAACCTGCCGACCGAGACGGCTGGCTTGCGCGGCATGGCGCAGGCGCACGCGCTCGCGAGCTCGTGGGCACAGCCGTTCCGCGAGGCGGTGCGGGCGATCCGGCAGCCGATGTGACGCTCATCCAGGGTGACCGGCAGCACGATGCTTACCGCGCCGCGTTATCGGGTGGGAGTCCTCATCCCAGTCGCCACACCAATTGCGCGCGCAGCCATCAACGTCATCGATCCACACGCGCCCTGTGGTGCCGTCAAGGTTGACGAACGTGTCACCCGGGCCGTCTTCACCCTCGCCGTGGGTCGGCTTCCGAGCCGGACGCGCCCCCGCGCCCCGGCAACAAGGGTGGCATCATCGCGCCGCCCATCATCGGCCCCCGCCCGGGCCGGTTTCCGCGCCCGCCACTGCGGGCGTCGCCGCCGACGTCACTGGTGCCGTGACCGGCGAGGAGGTGCTCCACTCGGAGAGCTCTGCAACCACCACAGCGCCTCGACAATCGCTGCGCCGAGCACGCCGATCCCCAGCGCGGTGGCGGTCAACGCGGCGTTGGACGGATCCAGCATGAGTTGCTCCCGGCTAAGCGGGACGCTGAATATCGCGACATACGCCGCGCCGGATAGCGCGACCAACACCACGCGCCACCAGGTGTAGGGCCGGGCCACCACCGCGAGCACCCACACCGCGATCACCAGCAGGGTGATCAACGCGGACGTGGACGCCTTTGTCTGATCGACCGGGGTGGCCCCGGCAGCCCAGGAGGCCAGCAGATAGCAGGCGAACGTCGCGGCGCCGACGACCGCGCCGTTCGGCACCGCGGCCGTCATCACCCTGCGGACGAAACCGGCTTGCGCGCGTTCGTTGTTGGGCGCCAGCGACAGGATGAACGCGGGGATCCCGATAGTGAACCAGGCGGCGATAGTCACCTGGATCGGCTCGAACGGGAACATCAACGATTTGATGCCCAACGCTTTGGCGGCTAGGCCGGTGATGCCGATCAGCAACGCCAATAGCACCGAGTACACGGTCTTGGTCAAGAACAGGTTGGATACTCGTTCGATGTTGCCGATCACGCGACGGCCCTCGCCCACCACGTAGGGCAGTGTGGCGAACTTGTTGTCTAGCAGCACAATCTGTGCTACCGCCCGTGACGCCGAACTCCCGGCCCCCATTGCGACGCCGACGTCGGCGTCCTTCAGAGCCAGCACGTCGTTGACACCGTCACCGGTCATCGCGACCGTGTCACCGCGTGATTGCAAGGCGCGCACCATCGTACGCTTCTGGTTGGGGCGGACCCGACCGAAAGCGGTGTACTTCTCCAGCGTTTCGGCCAGCTCATCCGGATCGGTGGGCAACTTCCGCGCGTCGAGCACCTCCCCGGCCAGGCCCAACGCTGATGCCACCGCACCCACCGAGACGGCGTTGTCGCCGGAGATCACCTTGATCGAAACCTTCTGCGCAGCAAAGTAATCCAACGTCTCGCGGGCATCGGGCCGAATTCGTTGCTCCAGCCTGATCAGAGCGGCCGGGACGACGCGGCCCGGCGCGTCGGGATCGTCGACCGGCAGGTCGGTGCGCCCTAACAGCAGCACGCGCAGCCCCTGTGCACCGCCTTCCTCGGCCTGCTCGGCCACGGCTGAGGACGGATCCAATAGCACGTCCGGCGCGCCGAGGACCCAGTTGCCGTGCTCGCCGTAGGACATCCCGCTCCACTTCATGGCCGACTTGAACGGGGCGGTCGCCGTGACCGTCCAGCCCGGCGGGTTGCGGTAGGCCTCGGCGATGGCCCGGATGCTGGCGTTGGGGCGGGCGTCGTCGGCAGCCATCGACGCCAACACATCGGCGATCGTGTCCATGCCGGGCGCGGAGTCGAGCCGCTGCAGGTCGGCCACCTCCATTCGGTTCTCGGTCAGCGTGCCGGTCTTGTCGGCACACACCACGTTGACCCGGGCCAGACCCTCGATGGCGGGCAGCTCCTGCACTAGGCATCGGCGCCGCCCAAGGCGGACCACGCCCACGGCGAACGCGATCGATGTCATCAGCACCAGACCCTCGGGAACCATCGGCACCAGCGCCCCCACCATGGCCAGTACCGACCGCTGCCAGCCGACGTGGGTGGTGAACAGCTGGGTGTAGATGATCAGCAGCCCGGCCGGAATCAACAGGTACGTGATGAACTGCAGAATCTTGTTGATTCCGGTGCGCAGCTCCGAGCGCACCAGGGTGAACTTGCTGGCCTCCGCGGTCAGCCGAGCGGCGTAGGCTTCGCGTCCCACCTTCGTGGCCCGGTAGGCGCCGGTTCCGGCGACGACGAAGCTGCCGGACATCACTGGGTCGTCTGTGTGTTTCAAGATGGGATCGGCCTCGCCGGTGAGAAGCGACTCGTCGACCTCTAGGCCAGCTTCCTCGACCACCACCCCGTCGACGACGATCTGGTCGCCGGGGCCCAGTTCGATGATGTCGTCGAGCACCACCTGGTTGGGCAACAGTTCGCGTGTCCCGCCCGCCCGGCGCACCAGCGGCTTGGCCTGCCCGACGATGGCCAGCTTGTCCAGCGTCTGCTTGGCCCGCAGTTCCTGCACCATCCCAACGACGCTGTTGGCGATGATCAAAAGCCCGAACAGGCCGTTGATCACCGAACCGGTCGCCATCACGATGGCGAACAGCACACCCAGGATCGCATTGATCCGGGTGAACACGTTGGCCCGCACGATGTCGGCCACGCTGCGAGTCGCCCGGCTCGGAACATCGTTGGTCTTGCCATCGGCAACCCGCTGGGCCACTTCGGCGTCGGTGAGCCCTGCGGCGGGCGACGTGGTCATGAACCGCAAGCCTATCCAGCACGCCCGGAAGTCCGCCGATTGCGAGGTCTAAAGTCCCTGGAAACTGGTTTCGTCGGCCCTCTGGTCGACCGGCGTGGGTGCTGTCGGTATAGCGCGGTGCGAAGCCAACACCATGAGTGGGTTTCCCCGTCCGCGCCCGACCCGGAAGAGACCGCCGATCTGAGGCCAGGGGAGTCGCGTTTTTCACCGTCGTGCACATCAAAGGCGCGCCGGTGGCCGTATGGAGTACATGATGTTTAGCGAGACCCGGTGATCGTCCACCAGACACATGACACCAGCACCAGGCACTTCTTCCGCGTGTTGCGCGGATCCTACGAGCTGAGGTGATGACGCCCTGTTCTCTATGCGATCAGCCGAAGCTCAGCAGAGCAGCCAGATCTGGTGTTGGACGCCGGCTGCGCGCCACCGCATCTCGTACTGCCACGGCAAGCGATGTCATCTCTTGCGGTGCCACGCGCGTGTGGCCGGCGAACCACAGCTCACCGTTGTCTGATGCCATGATGCGCCGCCAGTAGGCGACGGCGAAACGCTCGGGCGCATACAGATACAGCGCGCGCAGGTTGCGGGGGATCTGGTGGTTACTGCACGCCTGCAAGGCCTGCAACGCCTGCCGGGTGGCGCGCACCATCAACCGGAGCGTGCCGGTGTCGCCGGCCAGGCGCTTTGGATCCACGCCGACGCGGTAGAGCGCAAACGCGATCGGCACCACAAAGGCGGCATGCGCGATCAACCACCCCTCGGGATCGCTGCTGACCGTCGTAGGGAATCCCGCACGCACCAGCGCCGCGGCAAGACGGTGGATGCGTGGGGTGATCGTCCCGTCGGGTTCGGCCAGCATCGTCTTTTGTTGGCGGATCAGCACATAGCGGATCAGACCGCCATCGCGGACACCGCCGGCGGCGGGAAAACCCACCAGCGCTCGCGAACCGAGTTCGGACGTCAACTCCTGGGTCAATCCGGCAGCGTTGCCGAACAACACCACGTCGCCGCTGACCCCGGAACTGGTCAATGACGAGACCGCGGTAGCGAAACTGCTCGCGCCGGACCGCGACGAAGACCACATCAAAATCGCGTTGCTGGTCATCAACTGTGGCCAGCACCGGCAAGCGAAACGTGGTGCGGTGGCCAGTGCGGGCATCCTGCAAAACCAGTCCCGATGTTTGCAATTCGGCGAATCGGCGCCCCCGCGCCACCAGCGTCACCTCATGTCCTGCATCGCTCAGGTGGCCGGCATACACGGAGCCGATCACGCCGACGCCCAGCATCAGAATGCGCATGGCGAAACCCTCGTTACCCGATCGTGCCAGAAGCGCCAGTTAAGGCGGTTACGGTTGGCGATTCGGGTTTGGCGTGGTGGGCGTGATCCGCAGAATTCAATCCTGTTGTCGGGAAAAGCGGTTGTCCGTGATCTCGAAATGATCGGTCGAAACCGGGAGATTGGGCGGCCGTCGCCTCAACAACGGGTGACACAGCCAAGGCCACAACGCCCAAGCCATATACACCTGCAACCGAGTCAACTGCCGATGTTCCGGGATGTGTGAGTGCCCCGAGGTCGCCGTGGCGCGCACCGCTTCAACCGGCTTAACGATCACCTGCCGGGCGGTTCATGATTGCCGCTTGTATCGACGCGACCCGTGACCGCTCCCGCTCGTCGGCGGCCTCCTGCTCGGCCGGCGTGACGACGATCGCATCGGGCCCTGGGAACACCAGAGCCTCATGGCCGCTGTCGAGCCACCGCACCACATAGGGCGGCGCACCCTCCGTGCCGTGCACTTCAGTGATCTTCCCGCGGTGCTCCGACTGTTCGTTGGTCCTGCCCTTGACCACCAACCAATCGCCCACGTTCGCCTTCATCACATGCCCCTTCCGTCGGCTTCTATCGTGCGGACACAGGAAATATGGCGGGAAGGGCAGTACGGCACCAGCCGTGTGGGCCGAAAGTCCATCTGGCACCTGCGGTGACGGCTCAACGTCGCGTCAGTCATTCCGGCGGCGCCAGTCCGGACGGCTGACGGTACAGCGCGGCACCAGCGGTAATCCCTGCGCCCGCGGCGATGAGCAGAACCCGGGCGCCTGCCGGAAGCTGGCCAGCAATGCGGTCGAGTGCGGCGATGAGTGAGGCGGTGTGGATTCTTTCGTCTGCTGCGACGCTGATCCGTTCGACCGGTACACCTAGCTGGTTGGCAAGCGCAGCCTGGTAGTCGCGAAGGGCAGGAGCCGCGACGATCGCGTCGACGTCGCCAAGTCTGAGCGAGGACCTGGCGAGGCAGCCGCGCGCCGCCTCGGCGCCGGCGGCGGCGAATTGCTGTTCCTTTGTGACGGATCCGCTGAATCGAAGCACGTTACGTGCGTCGCCGAGTCCGACCGCGGCACGAAAGTTCTCACCATCATCGGGGCAGTTCGCCCAGTGGAATGGGCCTAGGCCATCGCCGTCGCCGGCCCAGCCGCACAACAGTGCCGCACCGACCGGCGAGAACGGGAAGTGCTCGCTCATGCCGTGCCCGGGATCGGCATCACTGGTCACGACCAGAGCGCAGTTGATGGTGTGCGACCGAAGGAATCCGTCGACGACCTGCAGGGCGGTGAGCACGCCGCAGGTGCCATTGGCGATGTCGAAGGAGAACGTGCCGTGAGCGTCGGCATGCGGATCTTCCACGTTGGCACCGATGTCCTTCTGGATGAGTGCGGCAAGCGCAGGTTCCCCCAGATTCCGGTCGCGGTAGACTCCGGCGTTGACCAGAAGGTCCACGTCGTCGGGATCTCGCCCGGCCCGCCGCAGACATCTCTTGGCCGCCGAGACCGCCAGACGCAGCGCACTGTGGCGGGTGCGCCAACCGCCGCTCGTGACGTCGAGCTGCTCAATGACCGTGCCCATAGCGCTTCACCAGATCCTCGTCCAGAGTGACAAGAACGATGCCGATCTCCAGACCCGATGCCAAAGCAATCAGCGCGACAGTCTCTCCCGGCTGGATGTGCCCGGCTTCGAGTTCTTCGACAAGGGCCACCGTATGGGTGGTAGAGGCGGTGTTTCCGTATCGATCCACGGTGATTACCGCATCGTGGCGAGGGGCGTCGCCGAACGACTCCGACAACACCGCCATGCCCTTGCGGATCGCACGTGCGGAGGTTTGATGGGTGATCACGTGGTCGACGTCGTGAATCGAAATGCCCGCCGCGTCAAGGACTTCGTGCAGCAACAGCGGCATGTTCGAGATCGCCGCACGATGAATACCCCGAGAATCGGTGAACATCCGGGCACCCGGATCGCGGCCCTTCGGATAAGCCAGGCAGAGCCGGCTGTAGTCGGCAACGGTGGTGAAGCCGGCCAGCCGGATCCCACCGGATCCGATGGGGGCACGCTCGAGCAGAAGCGCCGCACCCGCGTCACCGAGCGTCAGCGACGCGAGTTCTTTGCTCATGATGCTGCGGATGTGCTTCGCGGCGTTCTGACCAAGCGGGGAGATGTACTCGCCGCTGACCACCAGCCCGCGCTCGATGGTTCCCTGCCGGATCCAGTTGTTGAGCACCGTGACACCGGTCAGCATCCCCGCACACGCGTTGGATACGTCGAAAGTCGTCGCTTTCTCAGCACCGATCGCACGGGCAACGGCACTGCTCATCGACGGTTCCAGCCACTGGGCGAGGCCATCGCGAAACTTGGTGATGCTGCAGTTGACCACCACATCGATCGACGCCGGGTCCTGTTGCGCCTTGTCAAGACAGTCAAGCGCCGCCATGGTCGCAAGGCTGTAGGAGTCCTCGTCCCCGGTCGAGATGCGACGCTCATGTATGCCTGTCAGCCGTTCCAGGTCGATATGGGTGTGATGCCTGGTGGTGGCCATCAATTCGTCTGTGGTGAGATGTGTCGGCGGGAGACGCCGCCCCGCGCCGGCCACGCGGGTGCTGAATGGCGCCGGTGTTTCCTTCCCCGCGATGTCCATCACCAGCCAATGGGTACCCATGGCAAGTCACCTCCTCCTTACCAGGCAAAGTCGGCGGCTCCGCTGGTGCCCGGCAACAACGCCGATGCGTTGGGTGCTAATCACGGAACTCCAAGACGTCGGTGAGCGGGCGACGGGGTGTCGCCGGTACGTGCTGCTCAACTGCCGGTATCTTGCCCACCCGGATCAAGAGTTGCGGCAGCCCAGGCTGTCCGCTGAGACGCTGGATCAGTTCTCGGGCCGGGGTGACCTCCGTCATGTGCGTGAGGGTACACGTCGCCATTCCGGCGATTGTGCAGTCGAGCAATACAGCGGATAACATCTCGCCGCACCGCAGAACCTCCGAGCGGGTGTCATCGCGCGTGGACAGCACCAGGATCTTGGAGTGGTCGACGCCGATCGTCGGGCGCCGTTCTCCATACCCTGTTGTCGGGAAGGCTCGTGCCACGTCAACACGGCTAGCCTCCGAGGCGGACAGCCGCGAACTCGGCGGGACTCCGTGATCCAGGTCGAAAGGCGATGTCCACCACCGTAATTCTGACTGGTACGACGGGTCGTTGTGGCGGATCGCCTCGGTGAGCCGGGACGCCTCCGCGAGCTGTTCACGAGCGTCCTCGGGTACCACGCCGAGCATCACAGCGTTGTCAGCCCTGCTGCGTAGCTGCCGTTCGAACGACTCCCACCTGGTGGGCGCGGCGAACGGTAACCGGTCGGTGCGACGGCGCAGGATCGCCCCGGCCCGTTGCCGGTGTGCATCGCTGACCGACGCCAGCGGACTGAAATCGAGCACCGCCAAATAATCGGCCTCATTGGGATCAGGGAACCGGTCGACGGCGGCGTCCCAGCCGGCGGCCGCCATCGCCACCCGCAGGTGGTCGAGCACCGCGCCACAGCTGAGGATCATCTCCCTGCCCGAGCGATCGGTTGCTTGTACCAGCCACTCGCGCTCCAGGAACAGGTGAAGGCGCCCGCTCTCGGCGACCCAATGCCAAGGCTGACTATTGTGCAATGAAGGCGCATGGCAGGCCAGCATCACCGTGTCACGGATCACCTCGGGTTCGAGCACTCTTTGCCTCACATCAACCACCGGCCTCAATCTCGACGTTAGGGATTTCCTGGCGGATCGCCAGGGCCGTTGGTCATTGACGAAATGGGCTTTCGGCCCCGGAGGTCAAGATCGCGAGGCGGGTACCATTTTGCCATGACGTATGTGATCGGCAGAGCGTGTGTGGATGTCCTGGACAAATCCTGTGTACAGGAGTGTCCGGTGGATTGCATCTACGAGGGCGCTCGTTCCATGTACATCAATCCGGACGAGTGCGTGGATTGCGGTGCGTGCAAGCTGATTTGCCGCATGGAGGCGATCTACTACGAAACCGATCTGCCGGAAGACCAGCAACAGTACCTCGCCGACAACGCCGCATTCTTCAACGAGACGTTGCCGGGTCGCGACGGACCTCTCGGCTCGCCCGGTGGCGCCGGCAACCTCGGCCGGTTGGGAGTCGACACGCCGTTGGTCGCCGCACTGCCGGCGCTGGAATCATGAGCACGTGGCGTGCAGATGGCGAGCAAGGCAGCGCACCTGATTGCAGTCGCGTTCGAAAGAGTGCGAAATGTCAGAGGTAGCAACGAAATACGGCATACTGGTTGGCGTTGATGGTTCGGTGGAGTCGGATGCCGCCATACGCTGGGCCACCCGTGAAGCCATGATGCGCGATGCGCCGATCACCCTGATGCATGTCGTGGCTCCGGTCCCCGACTGGCCCACGCCGTCCAGGCAAGCGGAGATCGCGGAGGCGTGGGAGAAGAACGCTCGCGATGTCATCGAACAGGCACGCAAGACCGTGTTTGTCACCGCGGGTGAATCCGGTTCGCCCGACCTGCGCACCGAGGTGGTTTATTCGACCGTCGTGCCCACACTCATCGACGCCTCCCGGCAGGCGCGGATGATCGTCATGGGTAACCGGGGGATGGGCGCGCTGGGCCGTTTTCTGCTGGGCTCGGTCAGCAGTGGTCTGGTACGTCATGGCCACTGTCCAGTCACGATCATCCACGCAGATGAAGCCGCGGCCGACGACACGGCGCCGGTCTTGGTCGGCGTTGACGGGTCGCTGGCTTCAGAGGGAGCCATCGAGTTGGCTTTCGACGAGGCGTCGCGTCGTGGGGTGGACCTTGTCGCATTGCACGCGTGGAGCGATGTCGGGGTCTTCCCGATCCTCGGCATGGACTGGCGGGAGTACGAAGCCCAAGGCGCGGAAATCCTGGCCGAACGCCTGGCTGGGTGGCAAGAGCAATATCCCGACGTGCGGGTGCAGCGGCGGCTGACATGCGACAAGCCAGCCCACTGGCTCATTGAGGAATCCCAAGACGCTCAGCTCGTGGTGGTCGGCAGCCACGGCCGCGGCGGATTTCCCGGCATGCTGTTGGGCTCGGTGAGCTCCGCTCTCGCGCAATCCGCAAAAGCCCCATTGATCATCGTCCGGCCCGGGTGAGACCTGCCCGGTGACGCCTCCACGGCGACAACGCGGCTGCCGCGCTACCTTGTCTGAGTGGTTTGGCCAACTGCGCTGATAGCGGCCTGCAGTTTGGCGGCAGCTTCGTCGGCGATTTCCTGCAGCGCCCCCGCCTGGCCTGTGACCTGGACCATGATTTGCGGGTCCATCGCCTCGACGATGACCGTGTCACCCTGGTTGGCGGGGTCGGTTCGCACCACGACATTGCACGGCAATAGCTGGCCGATCTGGCGGTCCACACCCAGGGCGCGGTGGGCCAGTGCCGGGTTGCACGCGCCGAGGATCAGATAGTCCTCCATGTTCTCGCCAAGCTTTTCTTTCAGCGTGGCTTTGACGTCGATCGTGGTCAGCACGCCGAAGCCCTGATCGGCCAGGGCTTGGGTGGCCCGCTCAACGGCTTCCCCGAACGAGGTGTGCAGCTTGGTGCTCAGCCCCAACGTCATGGTTACTCCTCCCTGAGTGTCAAAGTTCCTTGCCAATTGCAGATTTCGGGCCGATGGTCTCAGGCCAGGGCAAGGAACAGCTTTTCCAGTTCGGCTTCCGTCATCGGCGGCGTGCCACCCGCGCTGCTGCCGGCGATGCAGTCGCGAAGACCGGAGGCGACGATCTTGAACCCAGCGCGGTCCAGCGCGCGAGACACGGCCGCGAGCTGCGTCACGACATCCTTGCAGTCGCGGCCCTTCTCGATCATCGCGATCACCCCGGCGAGTTGTCCCTGGGCGCGCCGCAATCGATTGAGCACGGCAGCGACGCTGTCTTCGTCACCAATCATCAGTCCCTCCAGATGCTGCTGTAGCTATGTTACCCCTAGGGGTATGCCGAGGTCAGGTGCCGGCGCGCTATCAAGTCGTCGAAACCAGGCCGAAATACCAATACGGGTATTGGTATTATAACGGTTATGAGCGAACACAACCCTCACCACGAGGTACTCAACGACCTCAACCCGCAGCACCGCGCCTTGCGGCAGATGATCCCCGGGGTCTACCGCGGATTCGCGGAGATGAGCGGTGCTGCGCTGACCTCCGGCGCGTTGGACAGAAAAGTCAAAGAGCTCATCGCGCTGGCGATCGGCGTCGTAGCCGGGTGCGATGGCTGCATCGCCTCACATGCCCAAGGGGCCGCTCGTGCCGGAGCTTCCAAGGAAGAAGCCGCCGAAGCCATCGGCGTCAGCATCCTCATGCACGGTGGGCCGGCCACCATCTACGGCGCTCGCGCATACGAGGCGTTCTGCGAATTCGCCGACATGGGCGCCAGCACCGCATCGGGATCGGCCCAGTGAGCACCGCATGGCCGGTGCTACGTCCGGATGAAACCTGACTGCCCGAGGCCTAGTCATCTGCGCGTACAACACAGAAAGGATGTGTGCCGCGAGCGTCATAAAATCCGTGCCGCCCAGCCAACGGTGTACCTGCCGCAACGGCGCCGGGTAGCCAATCACGGATCGCCACCGCGCGAAGCGAGGGTGGTCGTATCGCAACAGGCAACATCAGCGCCGCCGCGAATTATGTCGTCACTGCCAGTCCCGGTCGGAAGCGAGGATGACCCGCGCGGTGTGGGTAGCACCCGCGGTGTCGGTATAGGTGATCGTCACCGCATCGCCAGGGGCCTTCGACAGGACCGCCGCAACCAGGGCGTCAGCGCTGGCGATCACTCGGTCGTCCATCCTGGTGACCACCGTGTCGGCGTTCAGCCCGGCCGTGGCGGCTGGGCTGCCACTTGTCGCCTCGATGATCTTGGCACCATGGGTGTCGCTGTCGTTGGCCAACCGGACACCCAAATAGGCATGCGACGCTTTGCCTGTGGCGATCAACTGGGCCGCGATGCGCTTGGTTTGATCGACCGGGATAGCGAAACCGAGCCCAATCGAACCACTCTGCCCGAAGATGAAGTTTCCGGTCGTCACGATCAACGCGTTCACGCCGATAAGGTTGCCCTTGCCGTCGATCAGCGCTCCACCCAAACTACCGGGGTTGAGTGCGGCGTCGGTCTGGATGGCGTCGAGCACTGTCTCGTGGCCGGTGGAGTCGGTAACGGTGGGTACCGGGCGGTGCAGCGCGCTGATGATGCCGGTGGTCACGGTGCTTTCGAGGCCCAGCGGGGAGCCGACCGCCACCACCCTCTGGCCGACGCGAAGGTTGGCCGAGGAACCGAGGGTGATCGGGGTGAGCCCGGAAACGCCTTGCGCGCGAACAACCGCGACGTCAGTGGCCGGATCTGTGCCAACCACAGTGAACTGCGCGGTGCGGCCGTCAGCGAAGGTGGCCATGTTCTTCGCCGAGCCGTCGGCGCCACGGCCGGCATCGAAATCAGACACGACAGGGCTGTAGGTCAGGATCAGCCCGTTGGCAGTCAAGACGATGCCCGAGCCCGCTTCGGAGAGCGGACCGGTCCCGGTCTCCAGTTTGACGACGCTGGGCACCGCCTTGGCGACAGCGCGCTCAAGGGAGGGATTCGGTACGTCAGCCATGGGCTGGGCGGTCGACGTGTTGCCATCAGCGTGCTCGCTGCCGAAAGGATCGACGGCCAGCACGGCGGTTGCCCCGATGATCCCCGAGACCACTGCCACCGCCAACGCGCCGACGGGCAGTTTCCAATCGCGAAAAATGCTCTGCCGCTGTGCATTCACCGGGGTTGCGCCGCGATCGGCGTAACCAACTCCGGGCACCGTAGCGGTCTCGGGCTGTCCAGGTGCCCCCGCATCCAGCTGGCGCGCAGGAACGTGGGTCATGGTGCTCCTTGACTGGGTGCTAAGAGCCTGTTGGGGCCTTCCAACCCCATCTTGAGCGTGGCAGGCAGGCGGCAAATAGGGACCGAAGTCCTGTGCCCGCAGGGCGTTGGTCGCTGGCTTCGCCGGGTTTTGCGCCGACAGGCGGCCGTCTCGGCGCGCTAACGCCGACGGGCGACGATCACCGGTACGCGAGCTGCATGAACCACCGCCCTGCTGACTGACCCCAGCAGCATTCCGGCGAACCCACCGCGGCCGTGGCTGCCGACCACGACCAGCTGAGCGGATCGGGCCTTCTCGAGAAGATGGCGGGCCGGCCCCTCCCCAACGACCAGACGATGAACGGTGACGTCGGGGTAGCGTTCCTGCCAGCCGGCTAGGCGCTCGGCAAGGGTTTTCTGTGCCGCCGATGGCATGGCCGGCCACTCTATGGTCGGAATGTGCGACATGTCGGCGTCATTCCAGGCGTGAAGGGCTACCAATTCCACCCCGCGCCACGAGGCCTCGTCGAACGCGATCGCAGTGGCCAGCTCCGATGCCGGCGAGCCGTCGATGCCAACGAGCACCGGCGAATCCGTGGGTTGCTGGGGTGACGAGAGGTCGTCATGGATCACCGCGACGGGGCAGCGCGCGTGGTGGATCAACCCGGTGCTGACCGATCCGAGTAGGGCGCGGCGCCACGTGCTCTGGCCGCGGCTCCCGACTACGACCATCTCAGCGTCCGTGGATTGCTCGACAAGCGTCGCCGCGGGTGCCGAGACAAACACTTCGGCGTTGATCTGGGGAATACCATTGCCCAGCGCGCTGTCTTCGGCGACCTTGATCGCATCGCTGAGCAATTGCCGGGCGTCTCCTTCCCGCTGTTCGAAGAACTCAGCCGGGATGGCGGCCGCGGGCAGCGCCAGAATTCGTGAGTCGGACACTGTTGCGGCAAGCACGTGGACGAGGGTGAGCGGGATGTTACGCATCGTCGCCTCCCAGGCGGCCCACCGAACCGCCGCCATCGAACATGGGGACCCGTCGACACCTATCAGGATTCCTGAACGTGGCGTGGGACTGGGCATCTCGTCACCCCTCTACATCGATCGACTTGAACCGCCCATGACCGACCACTGGCCGCTGGGGCGGGTGATGCATCGAGCGCGTTGTCGAGGACGGTAGAGGTGGGGCTGTCGTCGGTCAGGAGGCATTGGTCCCGACAATGGTGGCCATACGGCCCATTAGGCGAACGAACGGCCCCGCAACGAAGGACTTCGGTCCCTACCGCGGAAATCGGTCAGGTGATCGGATCGAAATTGTCACTTCATCAAGAACCTAAGAAACTAAGAAACTAAGGAGGCACCATGACCCTTCCTGTTCGGCGTCGGACGCGTTCACTCTTTCCGGAGTTGTCCGAGTGGTTCGCCGGTTTCCCGTCCTTCGCCGGATTCCAGCCAGTCTTCGAGACCCGGATGATGCGGCTGGAGGATGAGATGAAGGAAGGCAAATACGAGGTGCGCGCAGAGCTTCCCGGTATCGACCCGGCCAAGGACGTCGACATCACGGTGCACGACGGCGTGCTGACCATCAAGGCGGAGCGTAGCGAGAAGAAGGAATTCAAGGGACGGTCCGAATTCTCCTACGGCTCGTTCGAACGTACGGTGACGCTGCCAGCGGGCGCCAACGAAGACGACATCAAAGCCACCTACGACAACGGCATTCTCACGGTATCGGTTCCAGTTGCCGAGGCGAAGCCGGCCGAAAAGCGCGTCAAGATCCAGCCCACCAGCTGACGTGACCGAGCGGTCCCGGAGCATCCGCTCCGGGACCGCATTCGCGCTCGAGCGGGCGGTTGACGAGAAAGGGAACGGCTATGGCATGTCAGGCATCGAAAGTCTTCGAGCAGCCAATGATGGCCACATCATGACTCGAGCGGCTGGTCTTGGGAGGCGCGCGCCTCGACGGGTGTTCGGCGACCGCCGTGAGGCGGGCCAGGTGCTGGCCGATCTTCTGCACGCTTACCGCAACCGCGACGACGTGGTGGTGCTCGGATTGGCACGCGGAGGTATCCCCGTCGCGTGGGAGGTGGCGGCCGCGCTGCGGGCACCGCTGGATGCCTTCGTGGTACGCAAACTCGGTGCGCCCGGACACGAAGAGTTCGCGGTGGGCGCCTTGGCCAGCGGCGGCCGCGTCGTGATCAACGACGACGTGGTGCGGGGGCTGCGGATCACGCCGCAGCAGCTGCGCGATATCGCCGAGCGCGAAGGGCGCGAGCTGATCCGGCGCGAGGCCGCCTATCGCGGCGGGCGGCGCCCTGCCGACGTGGCCGGAAAGACGGTCATCCTTGTCGATGACGGGCTGGCCACCGGGGCGAGCATGCTGGCCGCGGTGCAGGCATTACGCGAGGCCGAGCCGGCGCAGATCGTGATCGCTGTGCCGGCGGCTCCGGAATCGACCTGCCGGGAATTCGCCGGCATTGTCGACGACGTCGTATGTGCCACCATGCCGACACCCTTTCTCGCCGTGGGCGAGTCGTTTTGGGACTTCAGCCAGGTCAGTGACGACGAAGTTAGGGAACTGCTTGCCACCCCCACCACGGGTGCCGCGGTAACCGTCGTCAGGCCCGAACACACCGCGGCCGACGTGATCAGACGCGTGGCCGTCGACGCGCCTGCGGGCGTTCCTCCGCCGGACACCTTGGAAAAGTTGGTCGGCGACGCGCGAATCGTTTTGATCGGTGAAAGTTCACACGGCACCCATGAGTTCTACGAGGCGCGCGCCGCCATCACGAAATGGCTGATCGAGCAGAAAGGCTTCTGCGCTGTCGCCGCGGAAGCGGACTGGCCGGACGCCTACCGAGTGAACCGGTACGTTCGCGGGCTTGGCGAGGACAAGAACGCCAATGAGGCGCTGAGCGGGTTCGAGCGTTTCCCCGCCTGGATGTGGCGCAACGTCGTGGTCCGCGACTTCGCCGAATGGCTGCGCGAGCACAACCGACGGTGCCGGTCGGAGCGTCGTCGGGAATCCGGCTTTTACGGCTTGGACCTCTACAGCCTGCACCGGTCGATGAACGAGGTGATCACCTATCTGGACAAGGTCGACCCCACGGCGGCGGCCCGGGCGCGCCGGCGTTACGCGTGCTTCGACCACAGGTCGGCCGACGACGGCCAGGCCTACGGATTTGCCGCGGCGTTCGGCGCCGGACCATCCTGTGAGCGCCAAGCAATCGAACAGCTGGTCGAGTTCCAGCGCAACGCGCTGGCGTACGCGCGGCGCGACGGGTTGCTCGCTGAAGACGAGGCGTTCTACGCGCAGCAGAACGCACAAACCGTCCGCAACGCGGAGGTCTACTACCGCTCCATGTTCAGCGGGCGGGTGACGTCGTGGAATCTCCGCGACACGCACATGGCCCAAACCCTGCAAGCGCTGTTGGCACACCTGGACCGTTACCAGCAGACCGACCCCGCGCGAATCGTCATCTGGGCGCACAACTCTCACGTCGGTGATGCGCGAGCAACGGAGAACTACGCCGACGGACAGCTCACGCTTGGGCAGCTCGTTCGCGAGCGATACCGCGAGGAATCTCGTCTCATCGGGCTCACCACGTACAGCGGCACGGTCACCGCGGCCAGCGAATGGGGAGGCATCGCGGAGCGCAAAGTCGTCAGGCCAGCGCTGAACGGAAGTGTGGAAGAACTGTTCCATCAGACCGGAGGGCGCGCCTTCCTGGTGTCGCCCGTGATCAACGGCGGCGCCGCCGAACCATTGGGTGTCGTCCGACTGGGGCGCGCCATCGGCGTGATTTATCAGCCGGCGACCGAGCGGCAGAGCCACTACTTCCACACCCGCCCCGCCGATCAGTTCGACGCGATCATTCACATCGACCAGACCCAAGCGCTGGAACCGCTGGAACTGACCAGTCAATGGATCGCCGGAGAAACACCCGAAACCTATCCGACCGGTCTGTGAGCGCGCCACGAGCCGTCAGCGAATTGGAGTGATGTCCCGCGTGAAACCGACCACTCAGCCCTCGACGAGCGGATCGCGGATCGTGACGCTGACGATAAATCCCGCACCCTGCCCGGTCCGCGATTGACCTTCGAAGAACAGGCGCAATGCCTGCGCACCGCGGCACGGTGTCGCCGGGTTCGCAGGGCGCGCTGCTGGCGACACCGCGGGCCAACCAACGGTTTTCCGTGATCCCCATCCGCTCGGGCAGCGGTGTCGGGGCCGCGCCGCCCTCAACCAGATCAAAACGCAGACGGAACCTAGGCGCTGGACTCCCAGCTGCGGCTTTGCGCGCTGCTGCCGGCGATTTCGGCCACAGCCGCGGCGACGACTTCGGGCACCGCGGCCGCCACCTGCGGCGTCAGCCCGATGCCGTAGCCGGTGTCGGCCGCCTCGACGGCGAATATCACCAACCGGTCGGGCTCTCGGCCCAGCGCCTGACTCAGTGCAAACGCTTCGGCGATATCGAGACCATGCGTGCTTACCCCGCCTGCTGCGGTCACATCGCCGGCTCCACCGCGATGGATGCGGCCGGGCGTCGGCGGAGAGGTGATCCCAGCGTCGACCACCACCGCGAGCGACACACCGGACCACGCGTCCACCAAATCCATCGGGTCCTCGATGCCGGTCACGACGCGAAGACCGGGGAGCTTCCGCTCTTCGACCGCGGCGGCAACAGCGGGGCCGACACCGTCGTCACGGCGATATTCGTTTCCGATGCCGATGACCACGACGGGACTGTTCAATGCCGATCCACCGTGAGCCTCAGAAAGTGGGTCGAGCAGGAAATGCACGGGTCATGGTTGCGAATCACCCGCTCGCACAACGCTGTCAGCTCGCTGTCGCGCAGCGATAGGTGCTCCGACACCATCTGCACCAGATCGGCCTCGATGGCTAGCTGGTTCTGCGCAGTGGGCGGGATAATGGTCGCGGCGTCGATCAGCCCGTCGTCGTCGATCTGGTATCGGTGATACAGCAGCCCCCGCGGTGCCTCACTGGCACCGTGGCCGACACCCGCACGCGCCGGCACGTCGACGAACGGCCGTGGTGGGCGCTCGTACTCGTCGATGATCCGCAGCGCCTCCTCGATCGCGTACACCACCTCCACCGCGCGAACCACGATGCTGCGAAACGGGTTTCGGCATTGCGCTGCCAGCCCGGCATCGGCGGCGGCTTGCCGGGCGACCGGCGAGAGCGCCGACGAGTTCAGCGAATACCGGGCCAGCGGGCCGGTGAGATAGGGGCCGCCGTCGAGGGTCGCGTGCAGCGCGGTGGAGTACGGCACCTGCGACTCGACGACATGATCGCTGAATTGTGCGGCCGCGAATGACGTTCCAGCGCTACGCGCGATCTCGCCGTTCTCGATCGCGTAACGGCCCGGCGCGGTGAGCGCCAACAGTTCGTAATCGAGTTCCAGGTCGGGGAAATCGAATCCGGCCACCCACGCGACCGTGTCCAGCGCGTCGTCGAGCGCGCGGCGCAGTCGCTCGGCCACCGGCGCCAGCTCCGCGCGGGTGGGCACCGAGTAGAAGCCGCCCAGCCGCACGTTGATCGGGTGGATCGCCCGCCCGCCGATGAACTCCTGCAGCCGGTTACCCGCCTTCTTCAGCGCCAGGCCGCGTTCGACGGCCTCGCGGTGGTCCCGCGCCATGCTGATCGCGTCCGGGTAGCCCAGGAAGTCCGGCGCGTGCAGCAGGTAGATGTGCAGCGCGTGGCTGTGGATCCACTCACCGCAGTACAGCAGTCGCCGCAGCGCCACCAGGGAAGGATCGGGCGTCACCCCGCACGCGTCTTCGATCGCGTTGCAGGCGCTGACCTGGTAGGCCACCGGGCAGATGCCGCAGATCCGGGCGGTGATGTCCGGCGGCTCGGTATACGACCTGCCACGCAGGAAAGCCTCGAAGAACCGCGGCGGCTCGTAGATGTTCAGCTCGACGCTCTCCAACGCCCCGTCGCGCAGCGTGACGCGCAGGGCGCCTTCGCCTTCCACCCGGGTCAGCGCACCGACGCTCAGTGTGCTGGTGGTCGGTGTGCTGGTGGTCGGGGTCATTGCTTGCTCCGTTCGGTGGCGAAGGTGGCGACGTTGAACGTCGAGAACACCCGCTCGACGCCGTCCTCGGACATCCCGTCGCGGCGCAGCAGCGGGATCAGCGTCGCGGTTCTCGGCACCGCGGACGGGCCGAAACATCCGTAGCAGCCGCGACGATGCCGGGGACACAACGCTCCGCAGCCCGCGTGGGTGACCGGGCCCAGACACGGGGTGCCGTCGGCGACGATGACACACGTCACGCCGCGCAGTTTGCACTCGGTGCACACCGTCTTGGCCGGCAGCTGGGGTTTGCGTCCGGCGAGCAGCGCCCCCAGGGTCTCCAGCAGCTGCCCGCGGTCGATCGGGCATCCCTGCAGCTGGTAGTCGACCATGACGTGCGCCGACGCCGGTGTGGACGTCGCCAGCGTGTCGATGTATTCGGGCTTGGCGTAGACGACGGAGGCGAATTCGGCGACGTCGGCGAAGTTGCGCAGCGCCTGGACACCGCCGGCGGTGGCGCACGCCCCGATGGTCACCAGCACCCCCGACTGCGCCCGGATCTCGCGGATTCGCCGCGCGTCGGCTGGGGTGGTGATGGATCCTTCGACCAGCGACACATCGTATGGTCCGCTGGCGATCGCACTGGAGGCCTCCAGGAAGGTGGCGATCTTCACCTGCGCGGCCAGCGCGAGCAACTCGTCCTCGCAGTCCAGCAGGGTCAATTGGCATCCGTCACAGGAGGCGAACTTCCAGACCGCCAATGTGGGTGTGCTCATCTACAACTCCTTGACCCTCAGCAGAGGGCGCGCGATGGCGTAGCTCACCACGGGCCCGTCGCGACACAGCAGCAGCGGGCCGAGCTGGCAGTGGCCGCACCAGCCGATTCCGCACTGCATGTTCAGCTCGAGTGAGACCCGAATGTCGCTGGCAGCTAAGCCCTTTGCGATCAGGCCTTCGGAGGCGAACCGCAGCATCGCCGGCGGCCCGCACAGGAATGCCGTGGTGCGATCGGGATTCAGCTTCAGCCAACGCAACGGTTCGGTGACGAACCCGACCTCGCCCGACCAGCCTTGCGCCGGGGCATCGATGGTGATATGCGTTTCGATCCGCGGGTCCGCGGCCCACTCGTCGAGTTCGTCGGCGAACAAGAACTCCGCCTGCGAGCGTGCTCCGGCGATCACTAACATCCGGCCGTAGTTCTCCCGGTCGGCCCGTGCGTGCTGCACCGCCGGACGCAGGGGACACAGCCCCAGACCGCCGCAGACCATGACCAAATCCCGGCCGACGGCTTCCGCGAGCCCCCAGCTGGTGCCGAACGGGCCCCGCACGCCGAGCACGGTGCCCACCTGCGCGTCGTGCAATGCGCGGCTGACCGCGCCCACCGCGCGGATGGTGAGCGTAATCGTCTCGTCGGTGGCGGTGGGCGTGATCGTCCCGTCGGTGGCGGTGGGATAGCCGCTGACGGAGATCGCCACTTCGCCCACACCGAACGCGTAGAGCATCATGAACTGGCCCGGCTGCGGAGTCCGCAATGCTTCTTTCAGCGGTTCCAGGCACAAGGTCGCGCAATCGGGGTTCTCCTCGACGCGGCTGCGGACCCGGTAGGGGAGGGGCACCATCGCCGCAGATTGCGCCGCGGCGTCGCGGGTAGCTTGGTCAGTCATCGTCACCGTCCGCGCGGGCCAGCTTGTTCATTTCCTCGGTGATGTCGATGCCGGTCGGGCACCAGGCGATGCAGCGACCACAGCCCACACAGCCGGACATTCCGAACTGGTCATGCCAGGTACCCAGCTTGTGGGTCAGCCAATGCCGGTAGCGGGATGGGCCGGACTGGCGGGTGCTGCCGCCGTGAATGTAGGTGAAGTCGAACTCATAGCATGACGCCCAATGCTGCCAGCGTTCGGCGTGCTCACCGGTCAGATCGGTGATGTCTTCGGTGCTGGTGCAGTAGCACGTCGGGCACACCATCGTGCAGTTCCCGCACGTCAGGCAGCGGCTGGCCACCTCCTCCCACTGCGGCGACTCGCGCGAGCGGATCAGCAGCTCCCGATGATCCGTCGCCGGCATCTGGCGGCCCATCCGGTGCGACGCCGCTTCGACATCGGCTCGGGCGCAGCTGATTTCATCGACGCCGGCTTCGCGGTGCGGTACCGCCGCCAGCACGTCGGCACCCTCCTGGGTTCCGACGTCGACGAGATAGCGCCGGCCCTCGCCGTCGATTTGTTCGGTCAGCGCCAGGTCGTAGCCCGGTCCGGCGGCGGGTCCGGTGCCCATCGACGCGCAGAAGCACAGGCCGCCCGGCTCCGTGCAGTTCGCCGCGACGACGAAGATCTGCCGGCGCCGCCGCGCGAACGACCCGTCCGGAAACTTACCGCCGCCCAGAACCCGATCCAACGTCGCAATTGCTGCCAGGTCGCAGCCGTGCACGCCGATAAAGGCGTATCGCGGGATCTCCTCTGCGGCCCCATAGCTGATTTCGCCGCCGCGGTCAGTGGAAAACAGCCGCCGCCGTGGTGGATGCAGAAACTGTTTCCAGGACTGCGGACCGGCCGAGTGGGCGAACACCGCGTCATCATCACGGCGTTGCAGCCGATAATGCCCCGGGCCCACGTCAACACCCCAGCCGCGCGGGAGATCCTCAGCCGACTCGAGCTCAGCGAGCACGATCGCGCTGTCCCGCACCGTCGGGCCGACCACCCGATAGCCCCGCTCGATCAACACACCGACGAGGCGCCCCAGACCGCCCGCGTCCAGAATCGCTTGGTCCGCGTGTGTGCTTAAACCCGCTCCCGTGTCCGGTGCTTCGCCAGGTTCGCTCATCCGTAACTCCTGTTGCTGCGGCCACCGTCTTCCTCGGCTAGACAGCGTAGTTCGCGCTCCCACTGACGCGTCGCGGATTCGACTTATCCGCGAGTGTGCAACCGCCGCCAGCCAATGAGACGATCGTCGTTCCGAGCACCAGAGTTCTCCAGAGTCGAAAGGCCCTGCCATCCCGTGGCCGCTTGTCATCGGCAACCGACTACATTGGGACCAACAGCCGGCAATCCGAGGACCAGCGGCTCTGAGGACGCCGCCGGGTGCTCGATAGCCTGACGCACTACTGCCGGCTCACGCCGCGCCGGCACTTCTAAGCCCGGAGTTCATGTTGAGCGATTCGCTTACGCTGCCGGCGATTGTGGTCGGCATCGACGGGTCGACGGCGGCCCTACGTGCTGCCGTGTGGGCCGTCGACGAGGCAGTTAGCCGTGACATCCCGCTGCGCCTGGTCCATGCGTTCGATGTCGACGACAGCCGGGAGCCACACGCCGCCGAAAGCGCCGTTCGCCATGTCATCGCTGCGGTCGAGGCCACCGGCGGACCGGTGAAAATCGAAACTGACTTCATCCGGGGACACCCGGTAAGCACGCTGGCTCGTGCATCCCGAGCGGCGGCGATGCTCTGCGTGGGCGCCGTCGGATCCGATCACTTCGAGCCGGAGCGGGTTGGCTCGACCGCCGCCACCGTAGCGGCCTCGGCGCACTGTCCGGTTGCCGTCGTCCACGGACATGGTCGTCCGACCCCAACGCATCTCGGCTGGGTCGTCGCCGAAGCCGACAAGGCACCCGACAACGGGGTGGTGTTGGGGGCGGCCGTAGAGGAGGCGCGTCTGCGTAACGCCCCGCTCCGGGTGATCACCCGCTGGCAATCTCCGTCCAGTAGCCAGTGCGCGATCGCCGAGGGTGATCGCCGGATACGCGCGCGGCTGGCCCGCCGGTTGGCCCCGTGGCGGCGCCGTTATCCAGACCTTCAGATCGAGTCGATTGCCGTGCATGGCAGCATCCTCGAGTATCTGGCAAAAAATGCCGCAGACATGCAGTTGCTGGTCGTGGGAGCCCGCGATCCTCATCGCGTGAGCGAGCTTTGCGGACCAGCCGGCTATGCCGCGATCGGTGACTGCGACTGCGTGCTGCTCGTCGTCGACCACCAACACCTGTGAAAATCCGCGTTAGAGCGATGATGGAATGTTCAGACGCCGGTTTACGCTATTGGCCGGCAACAGCGTCAGGGAGGGCGCGGCATGGTGAGGGTGTTTTTGGTCGACGACCACGAGGTGGTTCGCCGCGGGATCGTTGGCTTGCTCGAATCGGATCCGGAGTTGGAAGTCGTCGGCGAAGCCAGCTCCGTCGCCGAAGCCATGGCGCGGGTACCGGCAGCGACGCCCGACGTCGCTGTGCTGGATGTTCGCCTGCCCGACGGCAGCGGAATCGAGTTGTGCCGCAATTTGCTGTCAGACCTACCGGATCTGCGCTGCTTGATGTTGACGTCGTTCACGTCCGATGAGGCGATGCTCGACGCGGTGTTGGCCGGCGCCAGCGGATACGTCGTCAAAGACATCAAGGGCATGGAGCTGGCGCAGGCCATCAAAGACGTCGGGGCTGGCAAATCGCTGCTGGACAACAGGGCGGCCGCGGTGTTGATGGCGAAACTCCGCGGCGCTGCCGAACGTACCGACCCGCTGCTCGGCTTGACCGACCAGGAACGCACCCTGCTCGGGCTGGTCAGCGAGGGGCTGACCAACAAGCAGATCGCCGCCCGCATGTTCCTAGCAGAAAAGACCGTGAAAAACTATGTGTCGCGTTTGCTGGCCAAGCTCGGAATGGAGCGGCGGACCCAAGCAGCGGTCTTCGCGTCCAGGCTGAAAGCCGCTAAGCGGCCGGTCGATTAGACGGGACTGAAAGCCCGCGCGGTGTCACTATGGTCGTGTGAGAGAGATAGTTGATCCCGCAGGCCGTGCGCATCCGCTACGCGATACCTTGTCGCAGCTGCGACTGCGGGAGCTGCTGGTCGAGGTTCAAGACCGGATCGAGCAGATTGTCCACGGGCGCGACCGGCTGGACGGGTTGGTCGAGGCCATGCTGGTCATCACATCGGACCTCGAGTTGGATGCCACGCTGCGCACCATTGTGCATACCGCCATCGAGCTTGTCGACGCTCGCTACGGGGCGCTGGGGGTGCGGGGGGAGGGACACGACCTGGTGGAGTTCATCTACGAAGGGATTGATGAACAAGCTCGTCAGCTGATTGGCGATTTGCCCGAGGGCCGCGGTGTGCTTGGGGTGTTGATCGACGATCCGAAACCGATCCGCCTGGACGACATCGCACGACACCCCGACTCGGTGGGATTCCCGCCGAATCACCCTCCAATGCGCGCTTTCCTTGGTGTGCCCGTCCGGATTCGTGACGAGGTGTTCGGCAACCTGTACCTGACGGAGAAAAACAACGGCCAACCGTTCAGCGAAGACGATGAAGTGCTCGCTGAGGCCCTGGCCGCCGCTGCCGGGATCGCGATCGACAATGCCCGCCTGTACAAACAATCCAGGGCTCGTCAATCCTGGATCGAGGCGACCCGCGATATCGCAACCAAGCTGCTGTCCGGTACCGACCCGGTGACGGTATTCCGGCTGATTGCCGAGGAAGCCCTGAAATTGACTGACGCCCAAGCGAGTTTGGTCGCGGTGCCGGCCAACGACGACACGCTGCCCTCCGATGTTGGTGAACTGCTGGTGGCCGAGACGGCCGGCGAGCTGCCGGCGTTTCCTCGGGCCCTGACGATACCGGTTGAAGCGACAACGATCGGACAGGTCTTCCGCGACCGCACTCCGCGGCGGTTCGACAACCTGGACCTCGGAATCGGCGTGCAGGACATGGGTCCCGGTCCAGTTCTGGTGCTGCCTCTTCGCACCACCGAGAAGGTCGCCGGTGTGTTGGTTGCACTCCGTCGCGGTGGCGCAACGCCATTCAGCCACGAACAAGAAGAGATGATGGCCGCTTTCGCCGACCAGGCTGCGCTGGCCTGGCAGCTGGCGACCTCGCAGCGGTTGGCGCGTGAACTCGATATCATGGCCGACCGCGACCGCATCGCTCGAGACCTGCACGACCACGTCATCCAACGCCTGTTCGCTGTCGGGCTTGCCCTGCAGGGAACCATCCCGCGGGCACGATCGCCCGAAGTACAACAACGGCTGTCGGAGTATGTCGACGACCTGCAAGGGGTCATCCAAGAAATCCGAACGGCGATATTCGATCTCCATGGGCCGGCTTCGGGAATGACCCGGCTGCGCCAGCGGCTCGACGAGGCGATCACCCAGTTCTCGGACGGGACCTTAAACATCACGACGCAGTTCGTCGGACCACTCTCGGTGGTCGATGCCACCCTGGCCGATCACGCCGAAGCAGTTGTGCGCGAAGCGGTCAGTAACGCCGTGCGACACGCCAACGCAACCGCGCTCACCGTCACCGTCAAGGTCGAAGACGAGCTGTCCGTCGAAGTGGTGGACAATGGCCGCGGCATCTCCGAACGCACCAAACGCAGCGGCCTGGCGAACATGCGTCACCGCGCACAGCAGGTGGGCGGCACCTTCACGGTTGACCGCCCTCCGACCGGTGGCACGTTAGTGCGGTGGTCGGCCCCATTGCCCTGATCCGATTACAAAGCTCATGCGTGTGATTCGCGCGCCACAATGACCGGCATCCGCGCCAGCTGGGCAACGGTTTCGCTGACCGAACCCACCAGCATTTGAGCGAATCCGCCACGGCCACGGCTACCGACCACAGTCAGCTGAGCTTCCTCGGACCGCTCGACGAGCTGGCGTGCCGGCTGATCGCGCACCACGATACGGTGCACGTTCACATCGGGGTAACGTTCTTGCCAGCCCGCCAGCCGCTCGGCGAGTACCTCTTCGGCCATCGATTGTGTTGCCGGCCAATCGATGCCTGGCCATTCGGACACATCGGCGTCGCTCCATGCGTGCAGGGCGACCAGCCCCACGTTCCGGCGCGAGGCCTCATCGAAAGCGATCGCGGTTGCCAGCTCGGATGCCGATGAGCCGTCAACGCCGACCAGTACCGGAGCCTGACTGGGATGCGGCATCAGCGGGTCTTCGTCGTGGATAATCCCGACCGGACAGTGCGCGTGACGGACCAGCCCCGAGCTGACCGAACCGAGACGTCGGCCAGGCCATTTGCTACTACCACGGCTCCCCGTGACCACCAGCTCCGCATCTTTGGACAGGTCGATCAGCGTAGGAACGGCCGCCGACGCCAAGAGTTCGGTGCGAACCTCGGCGGGACCGCTGCGCTGGCAAGTCTCGTCGACGACCTTGACCGCATTATCGAGTAGTCGGCGTCCGTGGTCTTTCTGCCATCGCGCCAAGCCCGGCGGCAACGGCATATCCAACCATGTCGCGACATCAGGGGAAATCGCGTGCACGAGCGTCAGCGGGATGTTTCGCAGTTCGGCATCGCGTGCCGCCCAGTAGAGAGCCACCTTGGCGGCGGGCGAGTCGTCGACGCCGACCACAATTCCCAAATGCCTGTTGCCTAGTGACATAGCTTCTCCTTCGAAGCCGGGTGCCGCCGCTGCCGACGATGGTAAGGAAGCAAGGTGCGCTTGATCAGGAGGCATTGGTCACCGGCTGAACGGCCATAGGACCCTGCTGCCAACCACGTGCGCAGACTGGCACGCTCAGTCGCCTCAATAGTCGCCGAGGCTAGCGGTACGAAGTCATCCGAAGTGGGGTCTTTCGGCTCTAGGGGTTGCGCGCACGTCGTGCGACCTTGAATTCACAGTGTTCGCTCACAGAAAGTGATACCCAATGAGCGCCGACTTCCCGGACCGCGAGACCGTCCACTCGGTCTTGTCGCTGGCAATTCGTGCGCCCTCGGTGCACAACACGCAGCCGTGGCGGTGGCGGGTGGGCCGGGAAAGTCTGCACCTGTACGCCGACCCGCGGTTGCATCTGCCCAGCACCGACCCCGACGGTCGCGATCTGATTTTGAGCTGCGGCATTGCCCTGCATCACTGCGTGGTCGCGCTGGCGGCCCTGGGATGGCAAGCGAAGGTCCATCGGTTACCCAATCCTGACGAGCCGGAACACCTTGCCGCTGTGGAGCTCTACCGCCACCCCGCCAACGAGGTTGACATCACGCTGGCGGCCGCCATCCCGCGGCGGCGCACCGACCGCCGCCGTTACAGCGCATGGAGCGTGCCTACCAACTACATCGCCCTGATGGGTGCCCGCGCGGCCCGCGCCGGGGTGATGCTGCGGCAAATCGAGTCGCTGCCCCGGTTGCAAAACATTGTGGCGCAGGCGGTTTGGCGGCACGCGACGGACCGCGATTACTTGACCGAGCTGACCACCTGGAGTGGACGATACGCATCGCTGGCCGGTGTGCCGGCTCGCAGCACACCGGAGCCCGATCCGACCGCGCCGGTACCGCCGCGGCTGTTCGCCGGTCCCGCGTTGGCGCAGCCGCCCGACACCGACGCCGCCGACGACAATTCTGTCGTGTTGGCGCTGGGCACCAAAGACGACAGCACGCTGGCGCGGCTGCGCGCCGGCGAGGCCACCAGCCTGGTGCTGCTGAGCGCGACCGCGCTCGGTTTGGCGAGTTGCCCAGTCACCGAACCGCTGCAGATCGTCGAAACCCGCGACGAAGTGCAGGTCGAGGTTTTCGGGATCAGCGGGTTCCCCCAGATGTTGCTGCGCATGGGCTGGGCGCCGGTGAATGCCGACCCGTTGCCGTCGACCCCGCGCCGCCCACTAGGGGACGTGGTCGAATGGCTGGACGGATCCGCGTTCGACACGACGTCGTCGGCTCCATGACAGAACACCCGCGCCGGCTGCCGATGTAGTTGCCGGGACAAGGTCGATCGCCGCGTGACGTGACTCCCCACGGTCCAGGTGGACCAGTCGGGGAGTCACGTCAGGAGATTCGGCCCCCTCCGATACGAAGTGTTCAATCAGGCGGCATGCGGCAGATCAGGGGTCGAGCTTGCCGTTCGTGCCGTCGGCCGGCTCCGGGCAGGGGCCCAGCCGACGTAGGTCAGATACAGCCCGATCACTGCGAAGATGACGAAAATAGTCCGCCACCAGGCAGTCGCGTCAAGCATAGAGTTGGCGGCCGAGATATAGGTGTGGGGAAAGGCCATAAGAAACACCCCCTTTAGCGCGGTCAACCAGCCCAGGACGGACACGATGATCGCCGCGGCGCCTCGCCAGTACTGGTGGAGCGCAACGACGACCATGCCGCTCAGCAGAACAAACACGCCAGTCACCCAGGGCCACGCGGAGTTCGCACCGAACTCCGAAAGTAGCGTTCGCATCTGCGAGGTGCGTGCCACAGCTGTGACGGTGACAATAACGAGGAAAGGGCCGAGCACGCGGGCGAACATGCGCGTCCTGGCCTGGGGCTGTTGTGAAGAGCTCATTGCTGGACCTCCGTCTGGCACCCGGCTGACATGCCGGGCGATTCAGGGTGCCTGTGCCAAGGCGTCCAAGTGTCGGTTTGCTCCTTGATGGTCGGCGTTCCTTGCCGCGTCGAGATGGCCTGTGGCCGCGACTCACACGCATTCGGTGCAGATCAGCTGGCCGCCCTCCGAGCTCGCCAATCTACTTATGTGATGTATGAGAAAGCAGTTCGAGCACATGAATTCGTCGGCTCGCTTCGGGATGACTGGCACGATATTGTCTTCGCCGACGAGATCGGCGTCGGCCGGCTCGAACGATCGCTCCACCGCGGACCCGTCGGCATCGTCGATGTCGACCCATCTGGAGGCCACGTTCGGCCCGGGCAGCATTTCCTCCAGGGTCTCTTCAACGTGCATTCGGTTGTCGTCGTATTCCCTGCTCATCGGTGGCAAAGCCCCTCCATGGGAAGGCAGCGACCGAGGCTGTCGCCGGGTACGCAGGGCACTCATCATGCTTCCCTACTCGCTAGATCACGGGGACAGACGCTTTCGATGAGACCATCACACATCGGCCCGAGAATAGGGTCCAAAGTCACCGGCTCCATGGCCGTTTGACTTCGGTCAGTTTCTTTAGCGAAGACTGTTTAGCGACGCTGCAACGTCTGCCAGTCAGATCAACTCGGCGATGTCGGCCAAATTGACTTCCAGGTGCATGACGTCGTCCTCTATTCCCGTGTGTCGCGGCTGCAGTCCGGCGTCATCGATCACCCTGAGCATCTGGTGATTCGTGGTCAAGACGTCGGCGACGAAGTGCTGAATTCCGTTGCGGCGGGCAACCTGTGCGAGCCTGCGAAGCAATGCTTTTCCCACTCCGCGCGCATGATCGTTGTGGGCGACGACGATGGCCCATTCAGCGGTGTCGGGCCTGTCGCACACCACATAGTTGGCCACACCGACCAAAGCTCCGTAGTTGTACCAGGCCCCGTCGTTCAGCCGCAGGAAAGCGCCCAGTGCATAGTCTTTGCCGCTGTCTTCGGTGAGCTTGTCAGCCACGGTTTTCAGATAGGCCGGATGCACCGTGAAGAACCGCAAGTAACGCTCATCGTCGGTGAGGGTGTCATGAAGTTCGATAACCGCGTCCTTATCCGCGTAGCCAAGGCGGCGCAGCTGCACCGTAGCCCCGTCACGCAGCGTCGTTACGGAGACCTCGCCCAAAGGTTCGCTTTCCATTATCGCCACCAGGACTGAAAGTATCTAATCCAGTATCTTAGCCCGTCGTCGGCCGTGGTGGGATAGAGCCTACGAGCGGACCACTAGCACCGAGCACTCGGCGTGGCGAAGAATAGGGTGGCTGTGCGGCCCGATGACCTGGGCGACCTGATGGGCCTCAGAGCTGCCGATCACCACAAGTTGGACCCCGTCGTCGTTCCCTGCCAGGAACTTGGCGATGCCGGTGTGTGCGGCAACGGAATGTAGACGCACGTCGGGGTAGTGCCGGCTCCACACCTGCACTTGCCTGTCCAGTTCGTCGGATGTCTCGTC
>Ga0187766_10000215_pt1 | contig 30935 bp, 35 predicted proteins | sample 0216_QUI02_MP05__4_FD_132971 | JGI IMG/M metagenome (GOLD analysis project Ga0187766, IMG submission 132971) | Tropical peat soil microbial communities from peatlands in Department of Meta, Colombia - 0216_QUI02_MP05_20_MG | ecosystem: Environmental > Terrestrial > Soil > Wetlands > Peat ... | reverse complement strand
TCTGGCATCACAGTTGCCTCTCTTCCCGAATAGTGATCCGCTCCGATACCTGAGCCGCACGCTGCCGCCCATGGCGTACAGGATTTGCCTCAAACGTGGCTCGCCCCGCGACCATCAGAGAGGCAGGCGATCTGACCGGGATACCGAGGTTACAGATCTCGTCGGTGGCAAGCTCCATCAAGGTCTGAATCGGTAGCTTGATCGTGGTAATGCCCAGTGTTAGAGGGAAAGGACACTCCAGCATTTTCTCTGCAAGTTTTCTTCCGGTACGGCCGACCGGACGAGTCTTTCCATAGGACCAATCGGACGACAGTTTGCGTAGCATCGTGTTCGAGATGGACATGGGAAACACCAGGTTCATTACTCCCCGTGCTTCAGCAAGTTTGATTTCAAAGTTCAGAAACAGAATTTTTTCAGTAGGTGAAAGAAAGCGCTGCATCAGCGCCGAATTCTGACGCGCACCCAGTTCAGGGCTGCATCCAAACGCTGTCCATGCCGCGGCCAATTCATGGCAGATGATGCGGCTCACGCCTTCCATGATCTGTTCCTCGATTTCGCTGATTTCCCGGCTTAACGCCTCGCACTGGCCCTTGCCCCCGAGCAAAAGATCAACCAGCGGGAATACCAGCGAATGATCGATTTGCAGAGCCGCCGTTGCCTCCATCTGTGGCACCTGCAGGGAGTTCATGTAAGTTACCTCGGGCACCCGCTCGAGGAACTCACTGTATGCAAGTTGCTCGACGGAAACCAAGGTTGCCTCAAATAAGACACGCAGGTATGCACCCAGGGATTGACTCAGGTTGCGAGCAAATGCCTCGTGCAGTCCGGTAACCGTGCGCGCCTGATCTCCAGTCAGAGGGCCCGATTGGCGAAAGCTGCACGGCTTGATGGAACGCTGCTCCTGTACCGGTTTATCGCTCCGGCCTTGGGCCGCCCGCACCAGCGCATCAATCTCTTCTTGTGTGAGTACTCGTTCCATGCCGCCAATCTATTCCGACCGCTGAGTTAGAACAAAATGAGAGCTAGGCAACATCTGCCCAGTTGGTTAGCACGGGTATCGCCAAACATTCTCCGGACGCGATGGAAAGTGGTTGGGGCGGATTATTTGGATTGCTTGAGAGGATTTGTGCCAGAGCGCAGCGCAGCCAAATAACGATGCACGAATTCGCGTTCCCGATCAGAAGAAAAAACAAATTTGAACCCGTGACATTCCTCTACGTGGTAGCTGACAACGGCTTTTAGACGAATTGCAGTGGCAGTTTCTGGCAGGGTGAGAATAAAGGTGACCGCCGTGCCCACATCCAATTGAGCGGAAACGAAGGCCGCCAGGCCTTCCTCGCTCAGGTCGGTACAACGAGCACTCAGCAACTGCGACCCCTGCCCTTCCGTCTGCAGCAGGAAGTGAAAATCTGTACGGAAGCGCGGCTTGCGATAGCCGAACTCGCGGATTTGATTTGTTTTCTCTTTCTCCACCACCACCCCTTGCGGCTTCCACCGTGGTTCGGACTTCGCTAACACAGCGCATTGTCCAGGCGCGTATTCTGAAGCAAACGGGATACCAATTGCCGGTCCCCATTTGTTCTTCAAATACCAACCTTCTAATCATCGGTTAACAAACCGGAACAAACTGCTTGGCGCGATCAAGCTTCCTACGCGTGCCCTGTCCGCGACACATCTGCTCGTATGAACTCGGTGCTCGTCGGAACGCGATACCTTCGAAATCTTCATTACCTTCGACACTGCCTTTGTGGCCGGCGCGCCGCTTTGGCAAACCCGTTGCATTCCGGCTAGGCAGATGTTGCCTAGTTCTCATCACGCTCCAATGAACGCTCTCGCAGCCACCGCCGCCACCCGAACGGAACTCACGGACGCATTTACCGCATTCATCACGGCTGCTGATCGCTTGGAGCATTCTCACTTGCAATTGCACGAAGAAGTTGCCCGGCTGCGCGCTCAACTGGAGGAGCGGAATCGCGCCCTGGCGGCCAGCCTGGCAGAAAACGAACGCATGCACCTGCAACTGGTAAGAATTCTGGACGCGATGCCATGCGGAATTGTCGTCTTCGAGCGAACCAGTAAGAATATGAGTCTTCTCAATCCAGAGGCGCGGCGGCTTCTTGGCTTGGGAAACAAGGCGTCACCGGATTGGTCACACCTTCCAGTGGGGATTCGTGGAGTTGCCGACCTTGACTCTGTGCGGCCCGCGACACGCGAACATGATCATGAATTCTGCTCCGAGAAAGATGGCGAAAAGCGATGGATGACGGTCCGTTCTAGTGTCATGGATCCAGCAATGACCGGCTGCGAACAAATGATCCTGATCATCCGCGAGATCACTATGCAAAAGCAGGCAGAGCAGGACCGCGAAGCTTCGCGGCATATGCTTGCACTGGCCGAGATGGCATCCGTACTGGCTCACGAAATTCGCAATCCTTTGGGTAGTCTCGAACTGCTCACCGGTTTGTTGGCCAGCGATTCTGCTCTCAACCCTGATTCAAGGGAGTGCGTACAGCATTTGCGAGCGGGAGTGCGTTCGCTTTCCAGCACGGTGGACAATGTTCTTCGTTTTCATAGTTTGGGCGAGGCTCAGCTGATACCCACCCCACTCGCCCCGGCCTTGAAGAGCGCCACGGAGTTCATTCGTCCATTGGCGGAACAGAAGCAGGTAACGCTTACGTTTACAGAGTCGTTAGGAGTTACCGAGATAGCGGCGGACAGCAATGGATTACAACAGGTGATTCTGAATCTTGCCATTAATGCTCTGCGCCATACTCCATCAAGCGGCTCGATCATCATTTCTGGAAGTGTCGAGCACAATAAAGACGGCCCGGTTGCTGTTGTCCAGTTTTCCGACACCGGCTGCGGTATTCCACCAGAAAACCTGGATCGCGTTTTCGAGCCTGGATTCAGCACTGCCCGCCAAAGCGCCGGCCTCGGCCTGGCGGTGTGCCGACGGATCATCAGCCAACACAAAGGAGCCATTACGCTTCGGAGCCAACCGGGGCAGGGCACGACTTTTCGCATGGAGTTTCCTGCTTTATGAATGCTTCGATGACCAACTCGGTGTTAGTGGTCGATGACGAACCCGGAATGCGGATGGCGTTGAAGGCAAACTTCCAGCGTGAAGGCTGGTCAGTCGAGACCGCTTCGGGGGCCATCGAGGCGATACGAAAACTCGATGACCGCCACTTCCCGCTCGTTGTGACGGACGTTCGCATGCCTGATGGGGACGGCCTGCATGTTATGCGTAGCGTGCGCCAGTCGAGTCCTTCCACCGCGGTCATCGTGCTGACAGCTTTTGGCACCGTACCCGAAGCGGTGCAGGCCATTCAAGATGGGGCTTGTGATTATCTGATCAAGCCAATTTCGTTTGAACAGCTCCAATCGGCCGTTTCTCGCGTTATGAGTCACACCAGCAAGGTTGCGGAGCAGGACGTCGTTGCAAGGGATGAAATCATCGGTAACGCTCCTTCCCTTTTGAGAGCTCTTGATCGCGCGCGGCATGCAGCCAAGACCAACGCCGATGTGCTAATCGAGGCGGAAAGTGGTACCGGAAAAGAATTGCTGGCCCGTTTCATTCACGACAACAGCGTACGCCGAAACAAGCCTTTCGTGGCTGTCAATTGCGCGGCCGTTCCCGAGCATCTGCTGGAAAGCGAACTTTTTGGACATGTGCGTGGGGCCTTCACCGGCGCGACCACGGGCAAGGCCGGAAAGTTCGAAGTGGCACAGGGAGGCACGCTTTTGCTGGACGAAATCGGGGAAATGCCGTCGAACCTGCAACCGAAACTTTTACGCGCGCTGCAGGAGCGAGCATTTGAAAGATTGGGCGACACTCGCACGACAGAAGTCAATATTCGCGTCATCGCGACCACAAACGTATCGCTTCACTCCCGCGTAGAAGAGGGAAGGTTCCGCGCCGATCTGTACTACCGCTTGAATGTCATCCCGTTGACACTGCCCGCGCTGCGCGACCGTCGATCGGATATCTCTCTCTTAGCCGAGCACTTTTCACAGAGATTCGCAAAAGAATCGGGGCGTCCTGTCCCGCTGCTCGCTCCAGAGTTCCTCGTTGGCCTGCAACGCCACTCCTGGCCGGGAAACGTTCGCGAACTTGGCAATTTCATGCGCCGAGTCGTAGCGCTGACTGACGGCAACGAGATCGGGGCACAGTACTTGATTAGCGAACTACCGAATCCGCGCCAGCCTCAGTCCGCCGCGCTGTTTTCGTCTCAAGTTCGTGCCGGTACATCGATGCGGGAGCTGGAAAGGCATCTGCTCGAAACCACGCTGAAGGTCACAGGCGGCAATCGCACGCGTGCGGCGGAGATGCTCGGCGTGAGTCTGCGCACGATTCGCAACAAAATTCGCGAGTACGGCTTCCCGCCGAGGAGGTATGTATGAGTGACATCTCCATCACTCCTTTGATGCAGCTGCTGGAAAGATTTCTAAACGTGACCTCGGCCAGGCACCAGCTGGTTGTCGGCAACATGGCGAATATTGACACCCCCGGCTATCGAACAAAGGACCTCGATTTCCGCGCGGAACTGCAGCGTGCAAGCTGGGATGGCGGAGCAAGTCTAACGCCTGTCGCCAGATCCGTACCCAGTTTGCTGGAAAGGCCGGATGGCAACAATGTGAGCCTGGATCGCGAGGGTCTGCTGATGGCAGAGACACAGATGCAGTACGCGCTTGGAATCCAGTTTCTTCGTCACGAGTTTCAGAACCTGATGTTGGCTATTCACGAGGGGAACAAATCATGAGCATCTTTAGCCTGCTGGAAATCAGTGGCTCCGCCCTGGCGGCCGAAAGGCAGCGGGCGGAAGTCGTCGCCGCCAACATGGCAAATGCCGAGACCACCCACACCGCCACTGGCGGACCATACCGGCGGAAGGAAGTTGTCTTCAGGAGTTCCGGAAACATGCCATTCCGCATGATGCTCGCCGGTTTCCACTTGTTGCCGCAGAACTCGCTTCCGGCGCTGCGCGTAGAGCAAGTTGTCGATGATCCGACCCCACCGCTGATGCGGTACGAGCCCGGGCATCCGGACGCCGATAAGGACGGCTATGTCGCGTACCCCGCCATAAATCCCATTCAGGAGATGGTCGATCTGCTGGGAGCGGTGCGCTCCTATCAGCTCAACGTTTCAGCGATTACTGCAACGAAACAGATGATCCAGCAAGCAATGGATCTTTTGAAATAAAGAAGGTTTAAGGACCGCAACATGAGCAGCATGATTCCCGGATTACCGCCAATTTCCCCCAACGCGCCGACAAGCCCCATTATGCCTTCCGGGGCGTCGAGTCAGTCGGGCACCTTCAACAACACGTTAAAGAGTGCTATGCAGCAGGTTGACCAATTGGATCGCGACTCTCAGATGCAAGTGACGCAAATGCTTCAGGGAGACCGCCAGGACATTCACAATGTCATGATCGCCGTCGAGAAAGCGGACATTGCGTTCGAACTCATGATGCAGGTGCGAAACAAGATTGTGAACGCGTATCAGGAAGTCTCGAAGTTGCAGTTTTAAGAACTAGCTCAATCACTGAGAACTCATGCCGGCACTGGAACAGGCTCAGAGGCAGTTGACAGATTTTTTTACCGGGTTGACCGGGAAGCAGCGATTCCTGCTCGCCGGAGCCGCGGTGCTGACGCTCGCATTGCTGGCGTTATTCGCCGATTTGATTTCCTCACCTGATTACAAGCCGCTCGTGACCGGAATGGAGCCGGCGGATGCCCAGGCTCTGGGCGCGAAATTGGCGGCCAGGAATATCGCCTACCAGATCAGCCCGGACGGCAAGAGCGTTAGCGTGGCCAGCGCCAAGCTGGATTCCAGCCGGATGGAGCTTGCGAGTGAGGGGATGCCGCGTAGTGGGCGGTTAGGATTCGAACTCTTCGACAAACTCAATTGGGGAGCAACCGAGTTCGATGAAAAGGTGAATTACCAGCGCGCGTTGGAAGGCGAACTGGAACGCTCGATCCAAACTTTGAAAGATGTGGAGAGCGTTCGCGTTCACCTCGTCATGCCGACCGATTCGGTTTTTCTCGATCGCGAGCGAGCGGCAAAAGCATCAGTCGTGCTCCGGCCGCGTAACGGTCACCTCTCCGACGACACTCAACAAAGTATTGCGCGACTGGTCGCCGGCGCCGTTGACAACCTGAGTCCGGAGAATGTCACAGTCGTGGACGCCGATACGAATCGTCCTTTAGGCGGTTCCAAACAGGATTCGTCTTCCTCAAGCGCCGAAGTGCAGCAGGAACTCACCACCCGCCTGCTGCGAACACTCGACCCGGTCGTCGGAGCTGATCATGTGAGGGCCAGCGTCAACGTGGAATTCGATCCCACCACGCGAGACCTAAGCGAGGAGACTTACGATCCCAAAAGCGCAGTCTCGGTTGCGTCCCAACGTTCGGAAGAACAGGTCGGTGGGGGTCTGAGCGGCGGAGTTCCCGGCACGAGCAGCAATGTACCAGCGCCGAGTAATCCCAGCAGCGTGAACACCAAGACCTCCACTGGTAGCACATCTTCCGCAACTAACGCAGTCTCCGCCAGCAGCAACGCTCCAGGGGCCAACGCTTCCGGGGCCAACACGGCTGGCGTTACAAAAACACCCTTCCAGGGTGGAGATGAGACCCAAATCTCCCGGAGTGAGAGCAATACCTACGTAGTGAGTAAGCTTGTCCGGCACACGATGGAACCTCCCGGTCGAGTTCGCAGAATTAGCGCAGCCCTGCTTGTCGATGACGCCATAGACGTAAAACAAGAAGGCGGCAAACGCACCGAGACGCGAAGAAAACGTACGCCGGACGAACTCAAGCAGATCGATGACCTGGCGATGGCGGCGATCGGTATCGATCCGGCCCGCGGCGACAGCTTGACGATAGAAAACCTGGCCTTTGAGCAGCCTGCCGCAGAACCACCAGTGAAGCCTTCCGTCTCCGAACGCGTTCTCGTGACCTTAAACGATTGGTCCAGCATCCTGCGCTACGCAGCGCTCATTCTTTTGTTTCTGCTGGCGTATCTGTTACTGCTCCGGCCCATGAAGAAACAATTGTTGACAACATTCCGGGAATTGCCGTCGCATCTTGCCGCTCACAATGCTCAAATCACGAAAGCGGCCGGCACAGAACTCGGGCCGGGGCAGGATTTGGCAGCGCTTCCGGCCGAACAACAGCGCGCCATCGTTCTCAAGAAGCAGCTCACGGACAAAGTAAAAGGTGAGCCGGCGGCGGCCAGTCAGTTGATCCAAGCCTGGCTGCGTGAGGGAGGAAGATAGTGCCTGCCACTGCTACTTCCGGAATCAGCGGTACTCGTAAGGCAGCGATCCTGCTCGCTGTTCTTGGGGAAGAAGCATCCAGCGCCGTTTTTCGCCATCTTTCAGAGAAAGACGTCCAGGTGGTGACCAAAGAACTGGCAGAAATGGGTCGCGTCTCCGCCGACACCGCCAAACAAATCCTCGAAGAGTACAGCCAGTTGGTTCTCACGCAGGATTATCTCGCCCAGGGGGGGATCGAACTGGCCACCAGGCTGTTGGTGAAGGCCTTCGGAAACGAAGATGCCAAGAATCTTCTCCAGAAAGTTGTGCGTCTGCAGGAACTGAGTGCAAGCAAGTTGGACTCCTTGCAAAACGCGGACCCTCAGCAGTTGGCAAAATTCCTGGAAGGCGAACACCCGCAGACCATTGCCCTTGTTCTCGCACACTTGGACGGCAAACCGGCATCCTCGCTCCTTATGAAGCTGCCAGAGCAGAGCCGGGCAGAAGTAGTCAAAAGGCTGGCGCAGTTGCGCCAGTTTTCTCCGGAAATGGCCGAGAAAGTTTCCGTGGTGCTGAATCGCCGGTTGCAATCTCTCGGAGAGCAGCGGCGAAAAACATACGCAGGTTTTAAGAGCGTCGCGGACCTGGTGAACCGGCTTGACGCTGGATCAGCAAAGGAAATCCTTGCTGCCATCGAGAGCGAGGATCCGAAGCTGGCAATCAACATTCGTAATTTGATGTTCACATTCGACGACCTCCTCAGCGTTCCCGACGTTGCCATCCGCGAGTGGCTGGGAGCAATGGACAAGAAAACGCTTGCTCTGTCCTTAAAAGGCGCGAGCGCGGATCTGAAAAACCACATTTTTCGTGCCATGTCGTCTCGCGCGGTCGAAATGCTGAAAGAAGATATGGAAGCGCTGGGTCCGGTTCGCGCCAAGGAAGTTGCTCAAGCTCAACAAGAGGCAGTTGCGGTGATTCGCAGGCTGGAATCAGAGGGAAAAGTCACGTTGAAAACGGAGGGTGACGATGAGTACATCGTTTAACGGCCCCGCTGCTTCTCTTTCTAAGGACGTTACTTCGTTCGTATACCGAGATAGTGCCGGTCATGGCCAGACCACCGAACCCTTGCCCATCGCAGCTGCGGAGCCGATGCAGGAAAAACCGCATCGGGCCGGGACTATGCCGCGCATTAGCCAGGAAGAGTTGACCCGGTTGATCGCCGACGCGCGAGCCGAAGGTTTCCGAGATGGAGAAAAGCATGCCCGAAGCACCTACGAATCTGAGTTGGCGCGGATGCACAAGCAGGTTGCAGATCTGGTTTCAGCTTTCCAGCAGGAACGTGCTCAATATTTCTCCAAGGTTGAAGTTGAATTAGTCCACTTTGCCTTGGCCATAGCCGCTCGTATTCTGCACCGGGAGGCCCACGTAGATCGCATGGTCGTGGCCGGCCTGGTGAAGGTAATGATCGATAAGTTGCAACAGGGTACCGGGGTGATTTTGCGTATCCGGCCGGAAGAAGCTGACGGATGGAAAAGCTTCTTTCGAGAAAATCAAAACCTCGAAGTCGTGGGAGATTCGTCAGTCGAGGTGGGCAGTTGCCTCTTGGAGACCGACATGGGCACAGCAGACATGGGGCTCGATGCGCAACTGAAAGAAGTGGAGAAAGGCTTCTTCGATCTGCTGGCCCAGAAACCTGGTTCCTGATGACGGCTGATCCTCTTGATGCCTGCCGCACCTGGCTGCGTACATGTTCACCTGTCCGCTGGACGGGCCGTGTAACTCAGGTTGTCGGTAACCTCGTCGAATCAGCGGGACCATTCTGCTCTGTCGGCGAAACTTGCGAAATTCTGGACGCGAGCGGTGCCATGTTTCCCGGCGAAATTGTCGGCTTTCGCGGCTCCAATGTACTGTCGATGAGTTTGCAGAAGCCGCAAGGTATTCGGTTCGGAGACCGCATCGTCACTTGGGGGGCGCGGCCATCATTGCGTGTCGGCTCTCAGCTCCTGGGTCGCGTAATCGATGCCACCGGCCAACCCTTGGATTCGATGGGAGAGTATCCAGCGGCCCGCGCCATGCCGGTCGATGGATTCGCCCCACCGCCGCTGGACCGCACCCTCATTAGTGAACCCCTGAGTTGTGGAATCCGAGCGGTCGATGGTTTCCTGACGTGCGGTCGCGGGCAGCGCGTGGGCATTTTCGGCGGCAGCGGAGTCGGAAAGAGCACACTGATTGGCATGATGGCCCGCGGCACAGCCGCGGACTTGACCGTGTTGGCACTGATCGGTGAACGAGGACGCGAGGTGGGTGAATTTCTCGCGACGCTCGGTGAGGAAGGCCGTCGCCGCTCCGTGGTTGTGGTGTCGACCTCGGACCAGTCCCCCTTGCTACGAATTCGTGCCGCACTGGCCGCCACGGCAGTGGCTGAGTACTTTTGTGCTCGCGGCAAAAACGTGCTTCTTGTCGTGGACTCTCTCACCCGCTTTGCCATGGCCCAGCGCGAGATCGGTCTCGCCGCCGGCGAACCACCGACCGCGAAGGGTTACACCCCCTCGGTCCTCTCTATGCTGGCGCGGTTGGTAGAGCGAGTGGGGCGTTTTTCGCGCGGGAGTATTACCGCGTTCTACACCGTGTTGATGGAAGGGGATGATCACCAGGATCCAATCGTGGACACGGTGCGGTCCCTGCTCGACGGGCACGTCATGTTGGACCGCAACCTGGCGTTTCGCAACCACTATCCCCCAATCTCCGTGCTGGACAGCGTGAGCCGCTTGATGCCCAGCGTCTGCTCGCCGGAACACCTGCAGAAAGCCGGAGCCTTGCGCATGTTGCTGGCGGCGTTTGCGCGAGCGGAGGATCTGATTCGAATCGGGGCTTACCAGCAAGGAACCGATCCCGTGCTCGACAAAGCCGTGACTGCTTTGCCGGCAATCAACAGCTTCCTGCGGCAAGCCCCAGATGAAGCCACTCCCCTGACCGATACTTGCAAGCGACTGCTCGAACTGCCCAGCTGATATGCCCTTCCATTTCCCTCTCGCGGCGGTATTGAAATTCCGCGAAAGCCTGGAACGGCGCGAATACCTGGCACTGGTCAGAATTCAACACGAGATCATGGCTATCGAAGCTCAGCTTCGCCAGATTGAGGAATGGCGATTGGCCGCGGTGCAGCGCCGCGAAGCAGACTTAGCTAAGGGAGTTGCCTCCGTCTATCTGCAGGATGAATTTCACCGGGAGTTCGCGTTGGAGCAGCGTCGCGATGCTCTGAAAGTAAAGCTTGAGGAAACGAAACTCCGGCATACGGCACACTTGAAGTCCTACCAGGAGGCGCGCCAAAAGCGGGAAGTGATTGATGAACTCCGCCAACGCGGGTTAGAGGCTTACACGCGCCAACAGGCCAAACGGCAACAAGCTGTGATGGATGATTTATTCCTGTCGCGACGCCGGCGGGACGGGTAGGTAGGCAATCTAGGCAGACTTTGCCTACCCACAGCCTAGGCAAGTCTTGCCCGTCTGCACCATACTCCACAATCGGGTTTCCATTCTAATCGGCAGTCCGCGCAAAGACCTTTAGTTCGCTATTGCCTGTTCCCGCAAAGGGAGGTTTTCTAATTTGGCACTTTTGGCCCCAGGCGTGCAATTCCCAGCTGCGTTTGAGGATAACTCTGTGATCGCAAGCGTGCCAAAACTCGCACTGAATGCAGGGGTGGCAACAGCTCCTGAGAAAGCATCCGTCAGCCAGACTGCTTTGATGGACGAATTCTCTGTGGCTCTGACGCAAGCGATACAGACCACAAATTCAACGATAGTGGCTCCTCCACAAGGTGAGCAGGCGCCTGAACAGATCCATCCTTCGCTCGGGCAAGGTAAGGGCGGTCCGAAGATCTCGCCTGGTGCTTCCGATGACGCGACATCGCAAAAGCATTCTCCGCAGGAATCTGAAGGGGCGAACACACTGGCGCAATCTTACTTGTCACCTGCAGTGTCCGTGGAAGCGCCCAAACCGGCGGTCCCGAAATCAACCAAGGCCCAAGTCATTGCTCCGGTCACAATGGCAACCGGTGTGAGCCCCAGTCCGGCTTCGATTGCCCCTAAAGTCATTCCTTCGGCCTCGCTGGGTACTTCCGATTTCATCGTTCGAGCCGTTTTGCCGTTTGTGGGGACGCCATTCACAACCTCAAGTCTCGCTGGGATTGCGACGCCTGTCACAAATGCGTCTGGCTCTCAGCCCGAAGGGTCATCACAGGAAGGGCCGCAGCGAACGCCCTCCACGACTTTCGAATTATGTACGGGCACGATCCCGGCGGATGCAGCAACCAGCGCGACTGCTACCGATGTCAACATAATCGCCAGTAACAAAGCCACTGCACCAACATCCGGCAACGTGTCTAACGATCTCGACCGAACCAAGAACCTACAGACCGAAACATCTTCTCTGGCTTCGCCTGCTGCTCACGGTGGAGTACCGCCAAAGTCGTCCGGAGCCCTCCCAACCGTCAAGTCGGCCGTCCTATCACCCGGCAATTTGGGAAGCATCACTTCTGAAATGGCTAAAACCGAAAGCAGACCACAGCCTGCACTCGTTCCGCACACTTCTGTTAGCGATGTCGTATCAGGTAATCAGAAGCCGGAAACTCATGTTTCTGGGGTCACTCCGCATGTGCCAGCGCACAACTCAGTTTCTTCTGAAGACAGCGGAGAGCAGGTTCCCGCAGCGAAAACGCAGCTAACTGTCACAAAGGATAGCTCTCCAACCCCGACATTGCCGGTCGTTTCTATTCCTCAGGTTCCGAATACAAAATTCGAGGAGCCTACCCGGGTTGAGAGCACGCCAGAAGAGTCCGCAAAACCATCCGGTGTAACGACGGATCCCTCACAGCACTCAACGAAGACCGTTGCTGCTGGCGATAATTCGAAGCCCCAGAGCGAGTCTGGGTCCAGCCAGAGTGCGACGTCGTCGGCTGGAGGCCAAACTACGATTGCCACCCAGGGAAATGTCGCAGCCAAGATCACGGACGTGTTCGCTAGCAACATGACTCAACAGCCCGTTCCTGTCCCCCACAACAAGATTGATGCGGGAATCCCCAAGAACGACGTTGGCCTGGATAAGACTGTGCTGCACGTTCCCGATGCAGATATCGCGATTGACAGACAAGCGGCAGCCACAGCCTATCCCGCCTCGCCGTTTCAGTCGGCCAAGCTGGTCGAGCGCCTGGGTCAGTCCGAATTGCGGGTAGGAATTCAGGCAGGTGAGTTTGGCAACGTGGACATTCGGACATCGATGGCCCGAAACCAATTCACTGCTGAGATTTCAGTGGAGCGGGGCGAACTCAGCAAGGTCATCGCCGCGGAGCTACCCAGCCTGCAGAATCGACTTTCCGAGCAGCGACTGCCGGTCGCCAACATCATTTTGCACAACCAGTCTAGCGGGGGCTCTGCTGGTTTTGAACACGGGTCACGACAGAGCCAGACGCTGCAGCAGATCGCGACCCATCACAACAGTGACGAAGAAGGTTTACCTGTCGCGGCGGTTGCGGCAGAAACCAACCTCGCCACTTCGAGGCTGGATGTTCACATGTAGTTTCGTAGCACAACAGAAGGAAGCAGCAGGAGGAGAACCACAACATGATCGTAAATCCACTCACAACCAACATACCGGTGTCGAAAGCCTCGACTACCGGCAATCCAACACCGGCGCAGACGGCGGCTAATGCCGAGAGCACGTTTCTGCAACTGCTCGTCACCGAGCTGCAGTCGCAAGATCCCACATCGCCGATGGACGCTACCACGATGGTGGGTCAGATGTTGTCCATGAACCAACTGAACGAGCTGATCGCAATTAACCAGACATTGCAGAACGCCATCCCGGCCACTTCGGGAACATCGAGCTCAACCAACAACTCCTCCTCCGCTGTCCAGTCCACAACAGGAGCCCACTAATGCCACTTTTTTCAATTCCACTTTCCGGTCTTACTGCGACTTCAGATGCATTAAATGTCATTTCCAATAACCTTGCTAACTTGAACACAGTGGGGTTTAAGGACCAGCAGGCCAATTTTCAGGATTTGTTTTATCAAACCCTGGGCACCACCGGTGCCGGAGACCCCGTCCAGCAAGGCGCTGGGACGGAAGTCGGATCGATCTCTACCGACTTCGGCAACGGAGACTTGCAGACCACAGGCGTTCCGACCGATGTTGCAATCACGGGCAATGGATTCTTCGTGACCCAGAATGCAACCGGCGCGACCGAGTTCACCCGTGCCGGGAACTTCACCGTGAATGCTCAAGGACAACTTGTCACGCCGGAGGGCCAGAACGTTATGGGCTATGCGGCCGTCAATGGCGTTATCAATGCGGGACAGGGTCTCACCGCACTTCAGATCGGACAGGGGCAGATCAGTCCACCGGTCGCTACTGCCACGATGCAGCAGCAAACTAATCTCGACGCGAGCGCAGCTGTCGGGACCCAGTACTCGACGCCACAGACAATCTATGACTCTCTCGGCAACTCGCACGTGTTGACCTACACCTTCACCAAGACCGGCACGAATACCTGGGGGTATCAGATCACGTTGCCGGCCGCCGATACCGGAGGTGCCGGCGCTCCCACGGTCGTGAATCAGGGCACGCTAACATTCGACACCAACGGCAATCTGATCAATCCAGCGGCCAATATTGCGGGCATCGCCATCAACGGACTAGCTGACGGCGCTGCCAACTTAAACCTGACTTGGGACGTATTCGGGCCCAACAACACGTCGCTTTTGACGCAACTCGCGGGACAAAGCACCACAACGACCACCAATCAGGATGGCTACGCTAGCGGCACTTTGCAGAGCTATTCCATCGACGCAAATGGCGTGATCCAGGGTCAGTTCAGCAACGGCCAAGTACAGGCAGTCGGGCAAATTGCTCTGGCAAGCTTCGCCAACAACCAAGGATTGCAACTGGTAGGAGGAAACAGCTACGCACCGACACTCGGTTCCGGGCAACCAGTCATTGGGGCTCCGGGCGCCGGCGGACGGGGCAGCTTGACTGGTGGCGCCTTGGAGTTATCCAACGTGGATATCTCCGCTGAATTTACGCAACTGATCGTGACCCAGCGTGGCTTTGAGGCAGATGCCCGCGTCGTAACGACGTTCGACAGTGTAAGCAACGACACAATTAATCTGCAAGCCACGCCCGGCAACTAACATAGTCTGGCGTTAACGCATGATTAGAAGCGCCGCGAACGTGCTCAACCTCACGTTCGCGAGCGCTGCTGTTCTATTCTTCTTCTAATCGTGTCTTTGCGAGCGGACATGTACGACTGACTCCCTCAAATCCGAAGTTGCTGATTTCCAACCCCTAACCCGGTCGCGCTGACTCCACACAGCCGAGTCCAGGTACGTCTCCGCGGTCGGTGAATTGCATTCGCAGCCTTGAGCTTCGTACGCGCTGCTGTAGTGCTCCGTTATCACACCGTGGTGTCAGCTGCCTGCGAAGCCCGTAAATGTTTCTCAGATCCCGAATGGAAAGGACGCAATGGAGGCAGCAGTTCAACCTGCAAAGGAGGCAAGGCCGGCGCAGCCGCCACAAAAGCCGGAGATGGATCCCGCCGTGTTGTATGGCTGGCTACCTTGTCAGTTGTCGCTGGAAGTTCCGGTCACGCGCTTCTCGGTCGGAGATTTGTTGCGTCTCAAAGAGGGATCGATCGTCGAAACCGCCTGCCATTATGCCAGTGATGTGCCGCTGCGGGCGAACGGTCTTCTCATCGGCTGGACCGAATTCGAAGTCATCGGAGTTCGTCTGGCGGTACGCATTACGGAGTTCGCATGATCGAAGCCAGAAAGGATACTGTCGGGTCGTGGAAACCAGGGCCGAAGCCGAACGTCGTTGACACCTGCGTCAAAACCAGGAAGAGCACTCCACGTAAAGTCAGCGCCTTACCACAGGCTAATCATCTTGTGCCAGCGGTACCCGCCGGCGATGCGTGCGCCCCGGCAAATCCTGGAAATGATATCCCCCTGCCAACAATTTTCGCAGCAGGTATAAGCCGGGAAGCGAACTCGGGCAATTGGCTTGTCCGTGCCCTGAGAGCAGTATGGCACGGGCTCGGCAAAGGTCTCAGGTCACACCAACCGAAGAAGCGGCTGCGTGTCTGTGAGACCGTTTCACTTGGAGAAAAGCGGTTCGTCGCGGTGATTCAGGTGGACGGCGAGCAATTCCTGGTCGGCGGATCGTCCAGTTCAATCTCAACGCTGGCTCACTTGGACAGGCCGCGGGAGTTTTCTGAAGTCTTCGCCAACCGCTATCAACAGGATTGTAGCCAGGCATGAGAAATCCCTCGCCATGCAAACTACGAGCCGTGTTCCTGACGCTCTTCATGCTCTCGGGCATGAGATCGTTTGCAGCCCCGGACGTCGCCATCACCGCGACAGCTCCGAGTCCACAACCGACACTTTCTTCTCTCCCCAATTCTCTGCCTTTGGAAGAGTCACCGCCGCCTGAATTCGATACAAACGAAATTCACATCACAGGAGTCGGCCAAGGATCGCTTCCCTGGACAATTATCGTCCTGCTCACTCTGCTCACACTGATTCCCTCCCTGCTGTTGTGCATGACTCCATTCGCACGGCTTTTAGTGGTTTTTCATTTCCTGCGACAGTCACTCGGTCTGCAAACCACGCCGACGAATCAGACTCTAATTGGACTTGCTCTGGTACTCACGTTCTTCCTGATGCAGCCCGTGGGGGCAAACATCTACCAGAGCTCGATCGCGCCTCTGCAGAGCGGCCACATCTCAGCTCTGGAGGCACTAGAGCGCGGGTCTGGGCCGATCAAGCACTTCATGCTGCACTACGCGCACGAGAAAGATGTGGCGTTGTTTGTCGATTTGGCCAAGGATCCCAGGCCCAGAACTCCCAATGACTTGTCGATGCGAGTTTTGATTCCCGCATACATACTCTCGGAGCTGAGGACTGGCTTTCAGATCGGGACCGTTTTGTTTTTGCCGTTTTTGGCCATCGACATGATTGTGGCTTCCATTTCGACTTCGGTCGGCATGCTGCAGTTGCCGCCAGTCGTCATCTCCACTCCGATCAAGCTCATGCTTTTCGTGATGGTAGATGGCTGGAACCTGTTGATTGGATCGCTAATGAGGAGTTTCAGCTGAGGAGATTATGCCAGTAGAAATCGCGGTAGATCTCGGGCGCGGTACCATGCGCGAGGTTTTCTTGATTGCGAGTCCGATTCTGGCGCTCGCGGTTTGGTGAGCTTGCTGATCAACATCGTGCAGGTATTGACCTCGCTTCAGGAAACCACGATTTCAGCAGTGCCCAGGCTGCTGGCGGTAGGAACCGGCGTTTTCTGTCTGATGCCATGGATGTGGCGGCAGATGTGTCACTTTACGTTGCAGTTGCTGTCGGATTTTCATCCGTACTTGCGTTGAAACATGGAGATTTCGCTGATAGCAATTCTCGGCGCGGTGCTGGCCATTGGGCTGCGGATCTCGGGCCTGATGTTGTTCGCGCCGTTCTTCGGGAATGTGGCGATTCCTCCGCGCATGAAGATCGTGTTGGTGATAACGATCACGGCGGCCCTGTACCCGGTATTTTCCCAACGGCTTCACATCGGCCCGCCCGCCCAATGGCCGCTTCTGATTGGCCGCGAAATGGTGATCGGGATCGGTATGGGTTTGGCTACCAGCGCAGTCTTCGAAGGTGCACGCGTCGCGGGACAGGTGCTGAGCGTACAGATGGGCTATTCGTTGGTCAACATTCTCGATCCCAACACTGCGGTCGAGAGCACGGTCGTCGCTCTGTTTCACGAAACCATCGCGATGTTCATCTTCCTGGCACTTGGCATTCACCACTGGATTCTGCGAGCAATCGCGAACAGCTTTGAATACCTGCCGCCAGGAGCCGCACCGATAAATCCGATGTTCACCCGAACTTTGCTGCATGAAGGCGCGGCGATTCTCGAGGTCGGAATTCAATTGGCCGCGCCGGTTTTGGCAGCGACGTTACTGATCGACGTATTGCTGGCCTTGTTGGGCAAGGCATCGCCGCAGATGCCTTTGATGTTATTGGGGCCGGCGGTGAAAAGCATGTTGGGGGTTCTGGTGCTGGCGGCCGCGCTCAATTTCTGGCCGCGGCTGTTCGACCGATATTTTTCGCAATCGATCGCGTACACCGAGCAGGTGCTGCGCTTGGCTCATTAAATGGCTGATTCGAGAAAAACAGAAAAGGCGACACCGCAACGCAGGAAGAAAGCACGCGAGCGAGGGCAAGTTGCGCGCAGCCGCGAATTCTCGAACGCGTTGGCGTGGGGCGGCGCCATCGCGATCGTCGTTTGGCAGATCCCCGCGGTGACGCGGCAGTGGCGCGGATTGCTGCAAAGCTCACTTGATCTGTCCCTGCGCGAGCCGCTGACTTCAACTAGTCCGATTTTCTTCTGGACTGCCCTTGGGGTTCTGCGGTGGATCGTTCCGGTTCTGGCGACGGCTTGGGTGCTATCGCTATCCGGCGGCATGGCACAAGGCGGATTGGTTTTTGCGGCTGAGGCGCTGGTGCCAAAGCCAGAGAGATTAAACCCAATCGGAAAGCTGAAGCAGATGTTCTCGCTGACGGGCCTTAGCAACATTTTGAAATCCTTGCTGCCCTTTAGTGTGATTGTTTGGATCGGAATCTCGACCATCTCCGGCGCCTGGCAAAACGTGCTTCAGGCGTCGGGTTTGGCAATTCCCGCTTATGCCAGTTTTGTGCTCGGCACGATTTGGAAGCTCTGTTGGAAATCTGGCCTGGTGTTGATCACGTGGGCCGGCGTGGATTACCTGCTGGTCTGGCGAAAGCTGGAAGGCGACCTGAAGATGTCGCGCGAAGAGCTGCGAGAGGAAGGCAAGCAGACAGAAGGTAATCCGCTAGTCAAGGGACGCATTCGTCGGCTCCAACGACAACTGCGTCGCCGCCAGATGTTGAAGGACACGGAAAAGGCGAGCGTAGTTGTAACGAACCCGACGCACTTCGCGGTTGCGCTGAAATACGAAATGGATATGGAAGCGCCCATCGTGGTTGCGAAGGGACAAAATCTGCTCGCGCAGGAGATCAAGGAGGTCGCTCGCTGGCACGGTGTGCCGATCATGGAGAATCCGCCGCTGGCGCAGGCGCTATATCGAACCGTTGAAGTTGGGCGACAGATTCCGGCACCGCTCTATAGCGCGGTGGCGGAGATTTTGGCTTTTGTGTTCAAGGCACAAGCTCAGGCTCGACAACAGGCGAACCGGGGTGTGACACGGTAATGCGAACTCACGAGTGGATCGCGAATGGCAACTAAACCAAAGCTGCTGACCTCGCTGACCGGCGGTGCCGAGTGGATCGTGCCCGTACTGGCGGTAAGCCTGGTTTTCGTCATGCTGATTCCGCTGCCGGCACTGCTCGTCGATATCCTGCTGGCATGCAGCATCACTGCATCAGTCTTGGTTCTTCTGGTTGCGATCCAGATCCTGAGGCCGGTTCAGTTTTCTGTTTTTCCCAGCTTACTGCTCTTGTTGACGCTCTTTCGCTTGTCGCTCGACCTTGCCAGCAGCCGCCGCATTTTGCTGCACGGCAGCGAGGGATCCGCAGCCGCGGGCCGGGTCATTGAGGCCTTCGGTCAATTTGTTGTTGGTGGCAATTATGTAGTTGGGTTCGTTCTTTTTCTGGCATTGATCGCGATTCAGTACATGGTGGTGAGCCATGGCGCGGTCCGAACCGCCGAGGTCACGGCGCGCTTCACGTTGGACGCGATGCCAGGCAAGCAGATGGCAATCGACGCTGACTTGAATGCTGGCCTGATCGACGAAAAAGCCGCCCGCAGCCGGCGCGAACAGATTTCGCGAGAAGCCGAATTCTATGGCGCCATGGACGGCGCGGCCCGCTTCAGTCAGCGAGATTCGCTGGCCACCATTCTCATTACCGCGATCAATATCATCGCCGGATTCCTCATTGGAGTTTTTCAGCAGGGCGTTCCTTTCCTCGAAGCACTAAAAACCTACACGGTGCTCACTGTCGGCGACGGCCTGGTAACCATGATCCCCTCGCTGCTGGTTTCCGTCGCAGGCGCCATTGTGCTCACCCGAGCTTCGTCCGAAAGCTCGCTGGGCATCGATGTCGGACGACAGGTATTCGGTAAACGCAAACCTTTGTGGATCGCCGCAGCGGTGATGGCGGGCCTGGCGGTCATTCCTGGTTTGCCGAAGGTGTCGTTCATTTTGATGTCGGTCCTGATGGTATTGCTGGCACGGCGTGCTAAGGACACGCCTGCGGAAGGCCAGGTAGTCGGAACGTCAACCACAGGGAAGATGCCGCCGGGAACTGCGCCCGCTGCTGATCCTCTGGATTCGGTGATCAAGCTCGATGAACTGATGCTGGAAGTTGGCCTCGGCCTCGTGCCGCTCGTCGATACGAAACAAGGCGGTCAATTGCTGGGCAAGGTCCGATCTCTGCGCAAACAACTGGCATCGCAGCTCGGGTTTCTGGTTCCGCCAGTTCACATCACGGACAATCTGACCCTGAAGGAACGCGAGTACGTCATTCACCTGCGCGGGGTAGAGATTGCGCGATGGGAAATGCGTCGTGACTGCCTGCTGGCGATCAGCTCGCAGAGTTCGCCGCCTAATATTCCCGGCATTGATACGCGAGAGCCGGCATTCAATGCAACCGCGAAATGGATATCGCCCGACGTACAGGCACAAGCCCTGGCGGCCGGATACGTCGTTGTTGATCACACTTCGGCATTGGCCACGCATCTTGGCGAAGTAGTCAGACAGAACGCTCACCTACTTCTGACGCGCCATGAGACTAAGCGCCTCGTAGATCGCATCGGCGAATCCCACCCAAAGCTGGTCGAGGAGCTTGTTCCCAAGGTGCTGACATTGGGAGAAGTACAGAAGGTGTTGCAGCAGTTGCTGCGCGAACAAGTATCGATCCGCGACTTGGGAACAATTCTTGAAACCCTGGTAGAGATCGCACCAGTCAACAAAAATCCGGTGATGCTGGTGGAAGCTGCGCGCCACGCGCTGGGCCGTGCCTTAGTACGCCCGTTGCTCGATGAGCGAGGCGAGCTCAAGGTCGTTACGCTAGACCGAAGTATCGAAGAAGAGTGCTCGCGCAGCCTGAATCCTCAGCCCGCGATGCAACCGTCGACAGCACTTCAACCGAATGTCGCTCGGCGCGTGCTGGATGGCTTGCGGGCGCAGTTTGGGGACCAGGTAGTTACTGCGCCGCCGGTATTGCTGTGTTCATCGCCGGGCCGCTTTCAGCTGCGCCGCCTGTTGGAACCCTTTTTCCCAAAGATTGTGGTGCTTGCACCGACCGAGATCCCGCCTCTCGTGCCGGTGCAATCAATAGGAGCTGTACGGTGAGCGGGAATGAATAAACGTTAATTGGGGACCCCATGACACAGGCAGAGATCGCATATCGTGAAACGTTGGAAGAAACACAGGAACAAGAGCAGCTCATTCTGAAAGAGCTGCCACAGGTGTATTACATCGCCAGACGAATCTACGACCGTCTGCCGCAACACGTGCCGTTCGAGGATCTCGTCCACGCCGGTGTCATCGGACTGATCGAGGCCATCCGCAGCTACGACAGCAAAAAGTCCGTTCCGCTGCGGGCCTTCGCAAAGTTTCGCATCCGAGGTGCCATTCTCGACAGTCTCCGAGAACTGGATTGGGGCTCGCGTCCACTTCGCCGCCAGGGCCGCAGAATCGAAGAAGCCATCGCAACCCTGTCCACCAAATTGGGACGGCAGCCGGAAGAGGAAGAGATCGCCGCCCAGTTGGATATCACCATCGCTGAACTCCATGAGACCGCGGTGCGGCTGGATGGTCTGGTACTAATCGGCCAGGAAGTAAACTCGGGTTACGATCGATCGGAAAAACAGGATCTGATCGAGACCGCTCCCAGTCGCGAAGAAGGCCCAGACGATCTTTGCTTCCGGCAGGAAATCAGAGATCAACTGGCGCAAGCCATCGAAACGCTTTCTGAAAAAGAGCAGATGGTCATTTCGCTGTACTACAAGGAAGAACTGACAATGAAGGAAATTGCGGCAGTCTTGCAACTGGCCGAGTCTAGAGTGTCCCAGATCCACGCACTGGCAATTCCCAAACTTCGCGCCGCTTTGCGAAAAGGCGCTTTCGACGAGAAGAATGCTCAACCAATATAGATGCGGAGAAAATGAATGTCTTTACCCGGTGTTCAAGTTTTAGCAAAATTTCCTTCGAGGGTGAGGGACTGGGCTCCGCGTTGTACGAATACGACCTGCCGCAAACAAACCTTGAAGCACATTATCTCCCGTCGATATGCCGGATTCTTCATCTCCGGCGATTGGTTTTGCGGTCCTGACTGTTTTGAACAAGTGGTGCGTAGCCGGATCCTGGCCCTGCTATCTGCGCAAGGTCAACACGAACAACCGCCAAGCCTACGGATGCCGCTTGGGCTGCTATTGGTTTCCCGTGAAGTACTCACCACTGAACAGTTGAGAGTTGTACTCGATCGCCAACGCGTCAGCGGCGCGAACATCGGAGACATAGTCCAGGAATTAGGCTTCGGGACCCAGGAGCAGATCACTGCCGCAGTTGCGACGCAATGGTCATGCCCTGTTTTCTCACTCCAGGGTCGGCAGTTGCCCACACAGATTCAGATTCCGCTGCGTTTATTAGAACTGTACGAGATGCTGCCGGTCCACTTCAGCCCAAATGACCGGAAGCTGCTGGTGGCCTTTGTAAGCCGCGTTCACTACCATATCCTCCATACAATCGAATACCTGACGCAATGTGTCGCGGATCCTTGCTTTATTACTCCCGGCGATTACCACCGTTATCTTAAATCGGTCGCATCCTCTGTAAAGGAGAACCAGGCTCTGTTTGAGCGCAGCAGCAGTCCGGCAGAGATTGCGCATCTTGTACGCAACTACGCACATCAGTTCGCCGCTGAGGAGGCTCGCTTTGGCCTCTGCCGAGACTACCTTTGGGCCCGAATCCGAGGAGGAGTGCGGCAAATGGATCTGCTCTTCCGGGTCCAATCGATTCAATAAGCTCCCGGCCAACTAAAGCTTCCACCGTTCGCTGCCGATTACTTACGGCGGGAAATCACGATGCCGGCGAACGGAAAACACCATCAATGGCATTCTCAGACCGGCCACAATGGCGATGTCTCGCCGTTACCCCCAGCCAATCACTCCGATCGCCCTCCGAGGATTGTGTTACCTGGGCCGCCGGTTGCGCCACACGTCTTTTTAGTGTTTCAAATGCTTCTGTCCAATCAGATCGCGGACTTGAGCGCCATCGCAGAGACCATTCGCAGTGACATCGGGCTCACTGTGCAGGTCTTGCGGCTCGCGGCTGAACAAAACCGAGAGCATCTGCGCGGGCTGGTCGACATCGACGAACTCGTCGTGCAACTAGGTTTGGCAAAGTTGCAAGGCCTCATGGATGATATCGACATTTTGTCGAAGCACCCCAAGGGAATTGCTGGGCTGCGCACATTTGAGCGGTTCTGCAATCATGCCCGTCTTACCGCCCTGATTGCGGAGGAACTCGCTTCCGAGACCGCCAGCGTACGTCAGGAAGACGCTTATGTGGCTGGCTTGCTCCGCCACCTTGGAGCGCTGCCTTTCATTTTGGGATGGAACATCCCAGGCTTGCAGGAATCCGATACCGGCGAAACAGGATACCAGCTCGCGAAAATCTGGGGCCTGCCCCATCCGTTGGTGGACGTAATAAGCGGAACTCGAGAACTCTGTGATCCCTCCACCCTGCCTCTGTTCGATCTGGTAAGCACAGCCGACAAGCATGCCTTCCGTTTGGAGATCGGGCACACACTTCATTTCTGAGTACCGTCTGTCGGTTACGCTCTGCACAAGACTCGGCACGACGGTTCGCAAAGTTAGAAATCCTGATTAGTCCAGGCCTGCGCGCTGAGTTCTCTGCTCGTCTCCTAATCTGTATCTCATCTTTGCCCCCTTTGCTCTGCGCCTTTCAATGACTTGCGGCGATTGGCTGGCAACCACAACTGGTCTGCGCCGTGCTCTAGTCCATGCGGAGAACTCTATGGACAGTGGCTTCTATGCCGCTTGCACGGCCCTATTGGCCCGTAGTCAGGCGCTTGATTCGGTCGCCAATAATCTGGCCAATGTCAGCACCCCAGGTTATCGCGCCGGGCACAACGTCTTTCGTTCATTGCTGGCAACATCCTCATTCTTCCCCATTTCGAATTTGAACTATGCGGTGAATAACTATTCGGTTCTCGGTGGTAACGAGATCGATCTTTCGCAAGGTAACCTCGACCGCACCGGCAACGATCTCGACTTCGGTATTCAGGGCGCAGGATTTTTTGTGGTGCAAACGGGCTCCGGAAACGTCTTCACGCGAAACGGCAATTTTCATGTTTCTGCAAAAGGCCAATTGGTGACGGCGGACGGAGATCTGGTTATCGGCGACAATGGCCGCCCGATCCCGATTGTCGGCGCTCCTGTTTCGGTGAGCTCCGATGGCACTATCTCGGTGAATGGTGCGCTGGCTGGCAAGCTGAAGATCGTCAACTTTCTGCCCGGAACGCCCATCGAGAGCCTGGGCAAGACCTACTACTCCGCCCCCGAACAGAGTGCAATTCCGGCTCCCCAAGCGAGCATCCAACAGGGAACGCTCGAAGCTTCCAATGTGAATCCGGTGGCGAGCGCCGTTGAGTTGGTCACGGTTCAACGCTATGCCGAGTTGATGCAGCGGGCCTTATCGCTGTTTCACACCGATATGAACCAGGTTGCAGCACAGGAATTACCGAAGGTTTCGAACAACTCTTAGAAGGAGCTGATCCATGCTTCGCGCGCTTTATACGGCTGCCAGTGGAATGTCGGCGCAACAACTCAACCTCGATAACATCGCGAACAATCTGTCGAACTCAAGTACGTCGGGCTTTCATTCGCGCCGCCTGCAGTTTTCGGATTTGGTTTATCAGAACGTAATCATGCCCGGCGCCGCAGCCACCCAGCAGACTACGATCGCCGCTGGTCTACAGGTTGGCCTCGGAACTATGCCCGCTGCGTCAGAGATCGTACAAACCCAGGGAGATTTCAGTGCTACCGGCAACCCCCTCGACCTGGCGATCCAGGGGCTCGGCTTTTTTCAGGTGACACAACCGGACGGCACTATTGCCTATTCGCGCTCTGGTTCTTTTCACCTGGATGCTCAAGGCAACATCGTGACTGCGAACGGAAACCCGCTGCAGCCGAATATCACCATTCCGGCCAACGCGACCTCTATCACAATTGGTTCTGATGGCACCGTTTCAGTGACGCAGGCCGGACAGACTGCTGCCTCGCAGGTCGGAGCCATTCAGCTTGCGATGTTCCCCAATCCGGGAGGTTTGAACAGCGTCGGCAACAATCTCTACTTGGCAACGACCGCATCCGGGGACCCGATAGTCGGGGCGCCCGGCTCCCCCGAGGGATTAGGCACGATCCAGCAAGGCATGCTTGAGCAATCCAATGTGGACGTGGTGCAGGAGTTCGTCAACATGATCGTGGCGCAGCGGTCTTACGAAGCGAATTCGCGTGTGGTGACCTCTTGTGATCAAATGCTGCAGGATTTGGGCAGCATCGGCCGTTAATCGGGATTCTGATGCTCGAAAAATTTAGCAAACTGACTTGGCTCGTCATTCTGTTCCCGACCCTAGTGCAGTTAGCCGTTGGTCAGAACGGCCCCAGGACCTCGATCTCGGAGGAACGGGTTGCCAAGGCCATCACCTCCGCCGGCATCTACGTTTTGCCCGGCCAGGTGGAGTTCCTCTCGGACCTCGGCGCAACCACGCGGGATGTGGTCTTACAGGTAATAGGAGCTACCCCGAAGACTGGTAGCACGGCCATAGTCGAACTGCGTTGCCGAGACCACCGTGAATGCTTACCGTTCTATGTATTGGTCCACGGTATGACCGCCATCCACTCCAGCAACGGATCGCACGCACCACTTCAACTCGCATCGCTGAAGGACCGGGCACAAGGCACGCTATCGCCGCAGTTGGTCCGTAGTGGCGATCACGCGACCCTGATTCTGGAAACCGCCGATTCTCGCATCAGCATGCCGGTGATCTGCTTGCAGAGCGGCTGGCGTGGAGAAACCATTCGCGTGCGCAGCAATGACGGCAAACGGTTGTACCGAGGTGAAGTTGTCGCAAGCAGCTTACTGAAAGGCAGCCTCTAATGAGAACCGCTGCCGCTCGCACCGTATGCGCCACTTTGATCGGTCTGCTGGCTTTTTCCATCCATGCATCAGCTCGCACGAAGACAAAGCAGGATTCGCAACAGCTGCAGCGGGATTACATTGCCCGCATGGAGCAGGAAATGCCTCCCACCCAGTCTGTTGCTACCCTGGGAAGTTTGTACCTGCCCGATAGCGGCTTCGCCGACATGGCATCTGACTACAAAGCGCACCACGCCGGCGATATTGTGACGCTGCTCGTGGTCGAAACTACTGCTGCCTCGTCGACAGGCGACGTGAATACGCAGAGAACCTTTCAGGCGAACTCCGCAATCACCGGCGTTCCCGGACAATTAAAACCCGGCCCCGTGAATCCTCTGCTCGGTATGCAATCCGCAAAGCAACTGAAAGGACAAGGCGAGACCTCAGCGGGTTCCAGTGTTACGGCCACCGTCTCGGCTCACGTTATTGCCGTGCTCTCGAGCGGCAACATGGTCGTCGAGGCGGAGCGCAAGATATTGATCAACAGCCAGCATGAAGACCTGATCGTGCGTGGCGTGCTGCGTCCGGGAGACGTCGGGCCGAACAATACGGCGCCGGCAACAGCGTTAGCAAATCTGGAAATTGAACTCAAAGGCAAGGGTGTGGTCTCCGATTCCATCGGCCGGCCCAATCCCATCATCCGGGGGCTGCTATGGCTGCTCACCTGGTGAGGAGAAGCCGAGGGAATCGGGGCGAGCCGTTCCAAGCATCGCGTTTCTTGCCAGCTAGTGCATCGCGCGCTTGGCTCGCTTCCGTTTCAAATTGCCGCGATAGCAAGTCTCTCTTGTTGACGGTTGTACTCTGCACGGCATTCCTGTCGATCTTCGTCGCCGCAGAGGAGACTCGAACCTCCGGTCAAGATGTCCGGCACGTTCTTGTTCGCGATATCACAACCATCGAGGGGATTCGCGACAATCCGCTCATTGGCTACGGTGTCGTCGTGGGACTAAAGCGAAGTGGAGATAGCCAGCAAACTCTCTTCACCACGCAAACGCTGGCCAATGTACTGCAACGTTTGGGACTTCAAATTGCTGCCGCTGCCGTGCAAGTCCGAAACGTCGCTGCAGTCATGGTCACGGCTTCACTTCCTCCCTTTGCCCGACCCGGAACCACTCTCGACGTGACCGTGTCCTCAGTCGGAGACGCCAAAAGTTTGGAGGGCGGGGTCCTTTTGCTGACTTCGCTTCATGCTGCTGACGGGCAGGTCTACGCAGAAGCGCAGGGGCCGCTGACCCTTGGTGGCTACACCGTCGGAGGAAATGGGAACGCCAAAGAGGTAAATCACGTGACCGTCGGCCGCGTGCCTTCTGGAGGAATCGTAGAGCGCAGCGCGTCAATCGATCTGAGCCATCTCAAAGTCTTGTCATTCTCCCTGCGCGAGCCTGATTTCACGGCTGCACATGATGTCGCGTTGGCGATCAACCACGAGTTCGGCAAGCCGCTAGCTGCTGCACTGGACAGCCGCCATATCGATGTCGACATCGCACAATCGGGAGTTCCTTCGGTGCCGACGTTGATTTCGCAACTGCAAAATCTGAATGTTACCGTCCATCCTCCAGCTAAAGTCGTTATGAATGAGCGCACTGGCACAATCGTAATGGGCGGAGATGTGAAGCTGTCTCCGGTTTCGGTCCTCCATGGAGATCTGACCGTCGAGGTCACCACCACATTTTCCGTCTCGCAGCCCGCACCGTTCTCGAAAAATGGACAGACCGTAGTTGTCCCGGAAACTGAGCTCAAAGCCCATGAGGGTCCTGCTCGATCGATCGAATTGAAAGAGGGTGCCAGCGTCGAAGAATTGATTACCGGTCTTCACGCCATGGGGGCAACAGCGCGAGACATTGTGGCAATTCTGCAAGCCATCAAAGCTGCCGGTGGATTGCAAGCTGAGTTGGAGGTCCTTTAGTTATGGGTGATTTGCGCATCTCGAACCCTGCAATTACGAGCCAGAGTCTTAACCAAGCGAAGGGCGATCTGGCCACCCAGAACCTTCGGCACGGAGTCGCCCAAAACGATCCTTCCAGGATCGACAAAGCCGCCCGCGACTTCGAGAGCATCTTGATCGGGCAGTGGCTCGAGCAAGCCGAGAAATCCTTCGGCACCGTCCCGGGAACCGATCCCGATCAAGAAACCGATTCTGCTCACGATCAATTCCAGAGCATCGCCTGTCAGACGCTGGCTCAGGGTTTGAGCAAAACCGGCGGGTTCGGAATCGCCAGCATGATCAGCAAACAATTACTGAAGGCGCAAGCTCATGGTGCGTCTAGTCAAGGCTTAGACGTCAAGGGGCCAGGCAACGCACAGAATACAAAGTAGTTATGTAGGGGATCGACCGATTACGAGAAACACTAAAGTTTTACGCCCGAAGTGCCGATTAGCAATTGGCGTTAAATGAGCTACGAGGCAAGTTTATGAGAATTGGACTGAACACACCGGTTCCGGAGGGCGTTTCCAGCGAACGAACGTCGGACTCCGCAGCTTCCCCAAATGCAAAGTCCGTCGTGCCGGCACAGAGCGATGCTTTCTCGAGCGACACGGTCAGCTTGAGTGAACTTGCAAGCCGCGCTTTGCAGTCGCCCGAAATCCGCCAAGACAAGGTAGATAGCCTGCGGCAGCAGATCGAGAGCGGACAGTATCAAGTTGATGCGAGGGCAATCGCCGACGCGATTGTGAATCAGGAGCGGTAAACGGCCGCAGGAACCGGATAGAGAAGAATCATGTCCCAAGTGAACGAGAAAGAACTGCGTGAGAAGCATCTCGTTCAGGTGCGCACATTGTGTCAGCAGATTTCCTCGGCGATTTCTGCCATTGAACGCAGCGATCTTGGCCAGCTGAGGGCCAGTGTGGCTGCACAGGAGACGCTTTGCCAGGAGATCAACAGCTCGGACTGGGAGTATCCGGCTCTGAGCTCAAGCAAGCTGCCAACCTCGGAACAATCAACCCTGATTGAAGAAATCCGAGCCTTGGCACAACTTAATCGCCTTTATGGAGCGGTTTTGAGGCGTTCACAAAGATCCTGCAGCTTGATCGCTAACCTGTACCACAACTTCGGGCGGATATACGGCAAAGACCGCTCCCCGGTGGAACATCACACTTGGTCTTGCGAAGGATGACTCCATGCCTGGCTTGACAGGAATCATGTACATGGCGCAGCAGTCACTCGACGCCACCCAGGGTGCGCTGGACGTCACCACCAACAACATCTCAAACGCCAGCACGCCGGGATACTCTCGCGAGCAAGCCATTCTTTCGGAAGCGACGCCTACAGAAGAAGGCAATCTCACCTACGGCAATGGTGTAGTGCTTGAACAGGTGCAGAGCATCCGCGATCAGATGCTGGAGTTGAGGATTTCAGAAGAAACACAGCAACAGAGCAGCGCCCAGGCGCAGTACAACGCGTTGCAACAGGTACAAGCGCTGTTTTCCGATCCTACCCAGGGCCTCGGTGCCGACCTGACATCTTTCTTCAACAGCATAAATCAGCTTTCCACTGATCCGACCAGTGTTCCGCAGCGCCAGGCAGTCCTCACAGCGGCGCAAAACCTAGCGAGTGATTTTCATCAGACGGAGAGCAATCTCGACACGATCCAATCCGGCCTGAACCAATCGGTTGGACAGCAGGTTTCTCAAATCAATTCCCTGACACAGCAGATTGCGCAGCTCAACGGGCAAGTCGGAGAGATGCAAAAGTTGGGCCAGGATCCCGGAGTCTTGCTGGATCAAGAAAACCAGCTTATCGATCAACTGTCGCAGTTAACTGATGTCAACGTCATCCAGACTGAGCAAGGGTTCGCTATCACGACTGCGGGCGGTGCAGCTCTGGTCACCGGAAACCAGAACTTTGCTCTGCAAACTTCGGCGGTCAACGGCATGACTCATGTTCTGTCCCAGGGACAGGACATTACCGGCAACTTTCAGGGTGGTGAACTGGGCGGCACATTGCAGGTACGCGATCAGGTCATCCCCGGCCTCCTCAATACGATCGACACCTTTGCGAACCAATTTGCTACTGCCATGAACAATGCGCAGGGGCAAGGTTTCGATCTGAACGGCAATGCTGGTCAGCCACTGTTTTCGTTCACAGCGGGTCCCGGCGCTGCATCCAGTCTTAGCGTCGCGATTAGCGACCCCAATCTGATTGCTGCCAGTTCCGATGGCACGCCAGGTAGCAACGGCAACATCGCAAACCTGATGGCGGTCCAGACCCAAGCGCTTCCCGCGGGCGCCGATCCGACCGATACCTACGCCAATCTTGTGTCACTGACCGGCAATCTTACTTCGCAAGCGCAGTCCGAAGTGAACGCCAGCACCGTCAGCCTGAATCAGCTTAATGATCAGCTTGGTTCCATTTCTGGCGTTTCCATCGACGAGGAAACCACGAATTTACTGAGCTACCAGCGCGCGTACGAGGCGGCGGCCCGGATCGTGACCACCGTTGACGAACTGACGCAGAGCGTTCTGCAGATGGGAGCATCGGCGCCGACGGCGCCGTGAGAACATGCGAGTTAATCCCAACATTGCGCCTGACCTGCTTAACAATCTCAACCAGATTGAGCTTCAGCAACAGCAGGCCGAGATACAGCTATCCACCGGCAGACGGGTCAACATGCCTTCCGACGATCCCGCCGCGGCTGCCGCCGACGTCGAGGATCAAGCTGAACAAAGCATCACGGACCAATATTTGCAGAACACCAGCAGCCTGGAAGGTCTGCTGCAAACCGCAGACTCGACGCTTAGCTCCGTGGTGACGTCACTCAACCAGGCAGTTTCACTTGGCACGGAAGGCGCCAACGGGGATTTATCAGCATCCGATCGGCAGACGATTACGCAACAGGTGCAAGGCATCCAGCAAAGCGTCTTGCAACTCGCCAATGTCTCCTATCAGGGAAGTTACATCTTTTCCGGCACCAAGAGCACGACGCCTCCTTTCGCCCTCGATCCCACGCAGGCCGACGGGGTCGTCTATAACGGAAACACTGCAACTAACAATGTACAGATCGCCGACGGCCGCAGCATCCAGATCAATCTTCCCGGAAGCCAGGTCTTCCAGGGTGCAGGCGGAGACATATTCGGCGCTCTTCAGCAGCTAGTCACCGCGCTACAGAGTGGCAACACAACCAATATCGGGGCTGCGACCACGCAGGTCAGTACGGCGCTAAATTATTTGTCCGATCAGCGTGTCTTCTATGGAAACGCTGTCGACCAGCTCAATTCGAACCAGTCCTTCCTGCAACAGGAGCAAGTGAACCTGCAGAGCGAGGACAATACTCTGGTAGGCGCCAACATGGCGCAGGTTTCCACCAATCTTGCGCAGACCCAAACTGCTCAGAGCGCCGCGCTGGCCGCGCTCGCCAGAGTCATCCCCCAGAGCCTGCTGGATTACCTGAAGTAAGAAGGCGCTGTCCCGCGCGTTGCCGGTCCCTTGCGACCTG